>Ga0126312_10000019_pt1 | contig 58311 bp, 60 predicted proteins | sample Plot104A_FD_92537 | JGI IMG/M metagenome (GOLD analysis project Ga0126312, IMG submission 92537) | Serpentine soil microbial communities from UC McLaughlin Reserve, CA, USA - Plot104A | ecosystem: Environmental > Terrestrial > Soil > Grasslands | place: USA: UC McLaughlin Reserve, Lake County... | reverse complement strand
GGCAGGGGACCCTCGACCCTTCCGGATCCCGATTGGTTTCGCCCGGCTCATGGTCGCCTGGACCTGGCCTACGCCGAGGCGTGGCTCGCCTGCCGCTACGTCGCAGAGCGGTACTCCCCAGCGCAGCTGAACCAGCTTTACCAGGAGCTCGATTCCGGAACCAGGTTGGATGAGGCCACCCGCTTGGTCCTCGGCGTCTCTGCCAGTCAGTTCGTCTCCGGCTGGCGTCGTTACTTGTCGGCGCTCGCGGGCTGACCGAAATGCCGACGACACTGATCATCACCAACGACTTTCCACCCCGAATCGGCGGCATCGAGTCGTTCGTCTCAGACATCTGTGACCTGCTCGATGGCGATGTTGTCGTCTACGCGTCCGGATCACCGGGCAGCGAAAACGGCGACACCGACCGGAACTATCCGGTCGTCCGCCACGGCCAGCTGCTGGTGCCAACGCATGACCTGGCAGGGCGGACAGCAGACGTTCTGCGGCGCTTCGGTGCCAGCCGGGTGATCTTTGGTGCCGCTGCCCCGCTGGGGCTGCTGGCACCAACTCTGCGCCGCGCTGGAGCACGAGTCCTTGTCGGATTGACCCACGGTCACGAGACCTGGTGGGCGACCCTGCCGGGTTCCCGGCAGCTGCTGCGCCGGATCGGCGATGCCTGTGATCACCTGACCACGATTTCGAACTACACCTGCCAGCGGATCGCACCCGCGCTCAGTGGCGCCGCCCAGAGCCGGCTTCTCCACCTCGCACCGCCCGTTGACACGACGCGTTTCGCTCCTGCGGCTCGGGTGGATGATCATCGGCGGTGCGTGGCGGTCGGCCGATTGGTCCGGCAGAAGGGTTTTCGTATGCTCCTGAAAGCCTGGCGTCAGGTCGTCGCGACAAGCGTGCGAAAGGAGCCAGAACTGATTGTGATCGGCGACGGCCCGGACCGTGCCCCACTGGAGTCCGTGATCACCAAGCTTGGGCTCGCCGGCACCGTACGGATCGCCGGCGCACTCCCGCGCGGCCAGCTCATCACCGCACTACAACATGCAGACGTGTTTGCCCTGCCAGTGCGGACCAGGCTGTTCGGACTGAATCCCGAGGGTCTGGGGCTGGCCGCTTTGGAGGCGGCGGCGTGTGGCTTACCCGTCATCGTCGGAAGCTCCGGGGGTGCACCTGAAACGGTGCGACATGGGAAGACGGGGTTTGTGGTCGACCCGGATGATCATCTCTCCTGGGCCAGCCGCATCGACGCTCTGCTGGGCGATCCAGCTCATTCAAGGATCATGGGCGCCGCCGGCAGGTCCCTGGTCGTCGAGCGCTTTGAAGCAGAGCGGGCCAAAGCAACCCTTCGGGCGGCCCTGAGGCTATGAGACCCGCAGTTACGCTGAGGCGTGTGGCGGACCAGACGATGGCGAGCCTCGACGTCAACGCCGCTCCGGGCCGCGTCACGGCCGTGGTCGCCGACTTCGAGCACTATCCGGAGTGGGTGGATTCGATGAAAAGTGCCGAGGTGCTAACCGTCAAGGCGGGCAGGGCCCATGCGGTACGGATGATTCTGGATCATCCGCTGGTGAAGGACGAGTACGTGGTCGCCTACGACTGCATGCCGATCCCGGTCAGCTGGAATTTGATCGAAGGCAGGCTGCTCAAAGCGCTCAACGGATTGAAGAGAAGGGTCGAAAACTGACCAGCGCAGCCACCTCGAGTGTCCGCGGCACACAGCGGCCGACACCGACGCCGGCCATCAGCATTGGTGTCGACATCGGCGGCACCAAAGTTGCAGCGGGCGCCGTCGACCAGCACGGGGTCATTCTCGAACGGCTACAGGAGGCGACGCCCTCGCACAGCCCGCAGGCAGTCGAGGAAGCGATCATCTCGGCGGTCGAGCGGCTCGGAGCGCACCACCAGGTAGAGGCGGTCGGCATCGGCGCGGCAGGCTGGGTGGACAACACTCAAGCGGTGGTCGCTTTCTCGCCGCATCTTGCGTGGCGCGCCGAGCCGTTAAAGGCGCGCCTGTCGAAGCGGATCCATCTGCCCCTGATTGTCGACAACGACGCCAACGCCGCCGCTTGGGCCGAATACCGGTTCGGTGCCGGCCGCGGATCATCCGTGATGGTCTGCATAACCCTCGGCACTGGTATCGGTGGAGGGCTGGTGATCGGCGGTCAGCTGTTCCGCGGCCGGTACGGTATGGCGGGCGAGTGGGGCCACATGATCACTGTGCCGGAAGGGTACCGGTGTGAGTGTGGCAACCGTGGCTGTTGGGAGCAGTACGCGTCGGGCAACGCGCTGGTGCGGGAGGCGCGGGCGCTGGCCCGGACCAATTCACCGTTGGCCTATCGCCTGCTGGAGATCGTTGGTGGGGATCCGGACAAGATCACCGGGCCTGACGTGACTGCGGCAGCCATTGCCGGCGAATCGACCGCAATCGAGTTGTTGACCGACGTCGGAAATTGGCTCGGGCGGGGGATAGCCGACCTCGCGGCTGCGCTGGATCCCGAGGTGGTCGTCATCGGCGGCGGGGTCAGCGCTGCTGGTGATTTGCTGCTGCTACCGGCTCAGCGGGCCTTTAGCCGCACGCTGACCGGTCGCGGATTTCGTCCTGAGGCGCGGCTCGTGCTGGCCCACTTCCGCAATGACGCCGGTCTGATCGGCGCGGCTGATCTTGCCCGGCGCTCGATTGTCGAGCCACCTGAAACCGGCCGTTTTGGCTTCTGGCCACGCCGCAAGAAGCGAAAGGTGCGCCGGAAGCGGGAGCGCCGTGGGCGGGCGGCGATTTTCGGGCGTCAAGGAGTGGCTTGGTGATTCAGAGCACTGCGCCGTCACCGGGTGGCCGTGACCTCGGCAGCCGAGTTATCAAGATCGCGAATGACTCGATGAAACCGACGATCGCCAGCCAGCCGGCGACCGCAGGGAGCCGGACGCCCATCGCAGTCAGCAGCACGAACACAGTTGCATAGCCGATGCCGATCCAGCCGAGCACCGCGGGCAGTCCAGGTCGCGGCAAAGGTTCGACGGGCGGTGGGATGAAGCGCTCAAGGTCGACCGCAGGCTCGGTGGCGGGTGCCAGCGGATCGGGCAGGTCGGCGGTCAGGTGGTAACCAGCCACGAGTTCGGCGAACGCGCGATCGATTGCTGCCGTATCATCCTCGGGTGTCGCGTCGTCAGTTGACCCATCCTCGGCGAGCGGCATGTCAGTCCTTTCCCAGCCGACCAAAGAAATCGCTGGTCGCCTTGAAGATTTCCTCCGCGTCGTAATCGAGCGTGGCCACGTGGTAACTGCGTTCCAATTTCACCAGCGTTACGTCCGTCGAGCTCACCGAACTCAAGATAAATGGCACCGACGAGGTGCCGACCACGTGATCAATACTCGACTTGAAGATCAACAGCGGGGAGGTGATCTTGGGTAGGTCTGCTCGCAGCTGGGGACCGGCCAACATCAGTGAGTGCAGCGAGCTCAGTGGTATCCGAGGATATCCACCTTCGTCTTGGCCGGGCTTGGCGATGTCATTGGCCGTCCCGGGCAGAGCCGGCACCATCCGGCGCAACAACGGGATGAGCCGGTACCGAGAATCCTTTTGGGTGATGATGGGATTGACCAGACTCATTCCGGCGACCCGCTCGCCGTACTGCTCGGCCAATCGAAGGGCCAGCGCGGACCCAACCGACAGTGCTGCAACGAAGACTTTGTCACACCCTGAGGTAAGAGCCTTGAACTCGACCTCTGCGGCTTCGTACAAGTCGTTCCAACCAACGGTATTGAGCTCCTGCCACGTAGTTCCGTGCCCGGGCAAACGCGGTAGGGCAACGCGGAAGCCGTCGGCGGCGAGGTGCTGGGCCCAGGGTCGCATCGAGCGTGGCGAACCGGTGAAGCCATGCAGCAGGAGCACCCCGAACGAGCCGTTGCTCGAGTAAAACGGCTCCGCGTCCGGCCGCACCGTCGACATGTCCGGCGGCCGCAGGTAGCGCTGCAACGGTCGGGCGATCGGCCCGAAAGCACGCTGCGGCGCGAGTCTCACTCCTGCATCGTAGGACCGCTAGGCTCACGCGTGTTCGGCCTACACGGCCCAAGACGCGGAGGGTGGCCTTGCTGTACTGGGTCTTCAAGTGGACCATTTTCGCGCCGCTTGTACGGCTGCTCTTCCGGCCATGGGTTGAGGGAGAGGAGAACCTGCCGAGAACCAGACCGGCGGTTCTGGTTAGCAATCACATCGCCGCCGGCGACACGTTCATCCTCCCGTCCATGATCAAGCGACGGCTGACCTTCCCGGCCAAAGTGGAGCTGTTCCAGGTGGGCGGCATCGGGGGTCGATTTCTCAGCTGGTTCCTTACCACGGTCGGTCAATTGCCGATGGATCGGTCGGGGGGACGAGCGAGCGCAACCAGCATGGAAGGGGTACTCGGCGTCCTGAAGTCAGGTGGCCTGCTCGGCATTTATCCAGAGGGGACTCGATCACCCGACGGGCGGCTCTATCGAGGCAAGACCGGTGTGGCGCGCCTGGTCCTGCAGGCAGGGGTTCCGGTCATTCCGGTGGCGATGATCAACACCAGGCTGGTGCGATCCAAGCTCCTCGGCATTCCGTGGATTTGGCGGCCGGGTATCCGGATCGGCAAGCCATTGGACTTTCGGGCGTACGCCGCCGCCGGCAACGATCGCGCGGTGCTCCGGTGGATCACCGACGAGATCATGAACGCCGTAATGGAACTTTCGGGCCAGGAGTACGTAGATGCGTACGGTACTTCGGTTAAGGCAGCGCTAAAGGAGGGCCGTGTTCTGGACGTGGCTGTGCTGAGCCGACCTGGCGCCGGGCGGCCCGTGCCTCCAGTCCCGGCAAGTCGATGAACGACCAGCTGCTCGCAGTCGATCCCGATGGAAAGGTTTCCATCGAATCCGGTAACGCCACTGAAAGGGGCATCTACTGGGTGCTGAAGAATGTGTTGCTCGGCCCAGCGATCCGCAGGATCTTCCGGCCGATCGAGGAGGGCACGGAGAATGTGCCGCCGAGCGGCCCGGCGATCATTGCCAGTAATCATCTGTCCTTCGCCGACTGGCTGTTCATGCCGCTCGCACTTGATCGACGAGTCACCTTCGTCGCCAAATCCGACTATTTCACCGGAGCCGGGCTCAAGGGGTGGGCCCAGCGGCGCTTCTTCGCCGGAACGGGTCAGGTGCCCATCGACCGCTCGGGCGGACGGGCCTCGGAGACTGCTCTCAAAGCTGGCCTCAAGGCATTGCAGCGCGGTGAATTGTTCGGCATCTACCCGGAGGGCACACGTAGCCACGACGGCCGCCTGTACAAGGGCAGGACCGGCGTGGCCCGGCTGGCGTTACTGGCCGGCGTTCCGGTGATTCCCTCGGCGATCATCGGAACAGATCTCATCGCACCACCCGGCGAAGTGATCAGCAAGATCGTCAGTCCCGCCGTGCACTTCGGGACACCGCTTGACTTTTCCCGCTACAAAGGGATGAGCGAGGACCGCTTCATCCTCCGCTCGATCACCGACGAGATCATGTACGCCATCATGGAACTGTCCGGACAGGAGTACGTCGACATCTACGCACCGACGGCGAAGGCCATGGCCGCCCGCGAGGCGGCTGCTCACGAGGCCGACGAGGTGTCCCCGCAGGCTTGAGAACGCGCGCGCCTCGCGGATTGCGTTGTCTGCAGGCAACTCCCTCGGTGATCGCGCTGCTTGGAATGCGCTGGTTGGTCGGTTAGCCCCAGTGGGCAGAGTCGCGAAGCAGCCGTTCTGCCAGTGCACCGGGGTTTCCCAAGGCACATAGATGGCCGCCCGGGATCTCTTCAACAGGCAGGCCGAGGCGCTCCTTGGCCACTCGAGCCTGGAACTCGTAGGGGAAGAACCGGTCATCCCGAGCGGCCAGCACGGTGGTCGACACATTCGGCCAGGACGAGAGGTCGTAGATCGACGAGAATAGGGTCTCAGCGGGCTCCTGGTCGCCACCCGATGTCAGTTCGTCAAGCACCTCGGGCGGCAGGTCGTGCAGGAAGTATGTTTCCAAGTCGAAGCCGGCGTCGGGATCCCGCCCCTCCTCAATGTCGTGGCGGCGCATGGCCTCGCTTTGCCCGGTGTTGGTCCACCACTCGCCGGGAGTCTCCCCCGGTTCAGGGATCATCGCGTTGATAAGGAAGAGGTGCGATACCGAAAGGCGGGCGCAAGCCATCGGGGCGCTGAAACCGCCCATCGACTGGGCGACCAGCACAACGTCGCCCGCACCGGTGCCGGCTCGGGCGATGGCTTCAGCCTGGTCGGCCAGGGTCGCGCCGGGCCAGTTCGGTAGGTCGAGCGGGAACACCTCATGCCCGTGGTTGGCAAGCAGTGGGGTGACCCGAGACCAATACCTGGCGTTGCCGCCCGCACCTGGAATGAGCACGTACCTGCGCTGCATGCAGCGATTTTCCCATCACCATCGGTCCATGGCCTGAATAACGCCGGGCTGGCTCAGGGCCTCCGTCTACAGTGTTCGGGTGTCCGATCCGCTTCAGGTCCCCTCGCTGGAAGCGTTGCGTGCGCTGCGTCCACTCCAGCAGCCGACCTATTCGGACGCCGACGAGCTGGCCGAGGTGATCGACAGGCTACGCAAGCTGCCGCCGCTGGTATTCGCCGGTGAATGCGACGAGCTGCGCACCAAGATGGCGAGCGCCGCGGCCGGCGAAGCCTTTCTGCTCCAGGGCGGTGACTGTGCCGAGACCTTCGACGGCGTAACCGCAGCCAACATTCAGGGCAAGCTGCGCACGTTGCTGTCGATGGCGGTCGTGCTGACCTACGCGGCGCAGGTACCGATCGTTAAAGTCGGCCGGCTTGCCGGTCAGTACGCGAAGCCACGCAGCTCCCCCACCGAGACCAGGGATGGTGTCTCCCTGCCGGCATATCGCGGGGATGCGGTGAACGGCTCAGAATTCACGGCGGAGGCGCGTCGGGCCGATCCACAGCGGCTGCTCAGCGTGTACAACGCATCCTCAGCAACGTTGAATCTGACTCGAGCCTTCGTTACCGGTGGATTTGCGCATCTGCGCAGTGTGCACAGCTGGAATGCCGATTTCGTCAAGAACTCAGCCGCCGGAGTCCAGTACCAGAACCTCGCCAACGAGATCGACCGGGCACTTGCGTTCATGGTGGCGTGTGGCATCGACGACGACGTGTTCCGCACGGTCGACTTTTACTCGTCTCACGAGGCGCTGCTGCTGGAGTACGAGCACGCGATGACCCGGATCGACTCGCGCACCGGCTTGCCGTACGACACATCCGGGCACTTTCTGTGGATCGGCGAACGAACCCGTCAGCTCGACGGCGCACATGTCGAGCTGATGCGCAACGTGCGCAACCCGCTCGCAGTCAAGCTCGGACCGAGGTCGACGGCCGACACCGCGGTTGAGCTGGCCGATCGACTCGATCCTGATCATGAGCCTGGTCGGATCACCTTTATCAGCCGCATGGGGGCGGGTCAGGTGCGCGACATACTGCCCGACATCGTGGCGAAGGTGACCGCGAGCGGTAGGCAGGTTGCGTGGGTCTGCGACCCCATGCACGGCAACACGTTCGAGGCGCGGAATGGATACAAGACACGTGCCTTTTCCGATGTGATCGAGGAGCTGAACGGGTTCTTTGACGTGCACGAGGAGTTGGGAACGTGGCCGGGGGGAGTCCACGTAGAGCTCACTGGGGACGACGTGACGGAGTGCGTAGGCGGCGGTGACGATCTTGTTGAGGCGGATCTGGCGAGTCGTTACGAAACGCTGTGTGATCCACGGTTGAATCGCAACCAGTCACTCGAGCTGGCGTTCCTCGTGGCAGAGCGATTGACGACGGGACGGATCAAGAGGCCGAACCCGGTGCAGTCGTACGTGCCGGTCTCGTTCTAGCAGAGCCCTGACCTTCTCGTAGGCCCACGCCCGGAAATCCGCGTGCGGTCCAACTGCGAGCCGCTCCACGTCGCTCAGCACGCAGTTGTGCAGGCTCAATCGCGGACTTGCCGCTCAGGTATTCGAATTGTCGGTGGTAGCTAGAACGATGGTGGCATGTCGGGGGGCGTGGTGGGGAGCTCCAGGCGGCTGCTGGGGACGTTGCCAGTGCACGCCGGGAGGCGGCGGTGGCGATGGCGCGGCTGGCGTCTTGCTGTCTGCGGTATGCGGAGCTGCGCACAGCTGTTGATCAACAAGACATCGCCAGAACCGCCTCGGGCGCCGAGTTTCAGGCCAGATCAGGTGAGTTCGTAGCCGACGAGGTGTCGCTGCTGGTGCCGCAGCAGCCGCACCAGGTGGGTGCTTAATCGCCCACTCGCGGCGGCTGGCGGCGGGCGGGCCTGCCAACGGTCTGGGCGGCGTTTCAGACCGGTGATGTGGACGCCGACCAGGTCAGGGTGATCGACCGCGTTCCCCGCCGGGTCGCCGAAACCCACATCCTGGCCGCGATCGATGAGCAGGTAGTGGAGGCGGCGCAGACCCGCTCGCCGAAGCAGTTGCAGTCTTGGTTTTTGCGGCTGGTGGTCCGGCTGGAACCAGTGGCCTTTGAACACCACAACCGTCGCGCGCCCTGGCCGAACGGCGGATATGCGTTGTCCAGGGCTTTGATGGCATCGGCTATGTCACAGGCGAGGTGTCTGGAGCCGACGCGGCGGCAATCGATGCGATGCTGACCGCCGCCGCGCGCAGCCTGGGACAGCAGGATCCGCGCAGCGTGGAACAGCGCCGCTCCGATCTGTTCGCCGACCTGCTGCTCAGCCGCCGGCACCCAGATGATGCCGACGATGACTTTGATGATGCCTGCGATAGCACCCCAGCCGCTGACTCCGACGCTTGGCTGGAGGTGGAGGACATCGACCCGGACACCGGGGAGCTGCTCGGCACCCACTGGCAGCGCATCGACGCCGACGGTGAACCAGGATGAGGTGTTGTTACCCGCGACCATGCCCGACGACTAGCACTACCAATGCATCGACGAACCGATGCCCGTCGGGCCGGACCAGGTGTCTGAACAGTCCTGATCAGTTGAAGCTATCGGCGAGGACCTGCTGCAAGGCGTGTGACGCCTGCCGAATCATTCCCGGATTGGTGTCCCAGTAGTACGGCAGCGCTGAAACAGCCTGATAGAGCGCCCAGTCTCGCCCCCGTAACCACGACGCTTCGTCCACCTCGAGCTCGGCCAGAAATCGGCGGCGACGCTTGCCCACGAACATGTTCCACGCTGGCTGCAGATCACACGCCCGATCGCCAACATTCAGACCCCCGAAGTCGATCACCCCGGACAGCCGACCGTTGACCACAAGAAGGTTGCCGGGCAGCAGGTCGCCGTGCACCCACAACTCCTGTCCTTCCCATGCCGGGGCTGACAGCGACTCCTCCCACCAACGCAGCGTCCGCTCTCCATCTATCCGCTCGCCCAGCTCCGCGATCGAGCGCCGGACCTGACCGTCCCCTTCGATCAGTGGTCCACCTCGGCCATGAACGGGACGCGGATGCGCACCGGCCGTGTCAATGTGGCAGAGCGCCAGGATGAACTCAGCAAGATCAATCGCGGCCTGATTCCCATCGTAAGGTTGAGAGTTGGCGTTTTCTCCAGGCAGCCATTGGTAAATAGACCACTCGAACGGATAACCCTCGGCGGGGCGTCCCGTCGCCACCGGCACCGGCACGGCCAGTGGCAGGCGAGGGGCCAACTTCGGTAGCCACTCGCGTTCCTTCGCCTGGCCGGTGGCCCAGCCTATGCGCGGCAACCGAGCGGCAAGGTGGTCACCGAGCCGGTAGATGTCGTGGTCAGTCCCGTATGAGACAACGGGGGCGATCGGCAGATCTGCCCACTGCGGAAACTGCCTTCGAAGCAACCGACGTACAAGTCCGAGGTCGGTCTCGATCTGGTCGGGATGCATCTTTGCCGAGCTCATCGCCGCCATCATTGACCACGTGGGTCAACCGCCGCCAACCGCCATGATCGATCTGCGTTCGGACACCGTGACCAAGCCGACACCCGGCATGCTAGCGACCATGCTCGCTGCGCCGGTGGGCGACGACGTGTACGGCGAAGATCCGACGGTGACAGAGCTGGAGCAGCGAGTGGCGGAACTACTGGGGCACGAGGCGGGCTTGTTCTGCGTCAGTGGCTCACTGGCCAACGTTTTGGGCATTGGCCTGCTGGTCCAGCCTGGCCAGGAGGTCATCTGCGACGTGGCGGCCCACATCGCTCGGGCCGAGATGGGCGCTCATGCCGCAGTGCATGGCGTGACCATGCGAACCTATCCGTCTGTTCAGGGTCGGCTCGATGCCGACCAGGTGGCGGCAATCATGTCACCGCCTGCAAGCCCGTTTCTGGTTGCCACCGGCGCCGTCTCCGTTGAAAACACCCACAACTTCGGCGGCGGCACCGTGCAGTCACTTGACCAGCTCAAGGCGGTCTCTGAGTTGTGCCGTGATCATGGAATTCGCCGCCACCTGGACGGTGCACGGGTGTGGAACGCTCACATCGCAAGCGGCGTCGACCTTGCAACGTACGGAGGGCTGTTCGACATCGTCACCGTGGCCTTCTCCAAGGGTCTTGGTGCGCCGATCGGGTCCGTACTTGTCAGCACCAAGGACAACGTCGCACAGGCTCGAGTGATGCGTAAGCGGCTAGGCGGCGGCTGGCGGCAAGCAGGAATCCTCGCTGCGGCCGCCATCTACGCCCTTGATCATCATCTCGAACGGTTGGCGGATGATCATGCTGCCGCCCGCGCCTTTGCGACAGCCGTCGTGGAACGGGCTCCTTCGGCGGTCGATCTGGAGAGCGTCGAGACCAATATCGTCGTCCTTTACACGGGTCAGGTTGCGGCTGCTGGAATCGCCAGAGCTGCGGCTGACCAGGGGATCTTGATCTCTGCGCTTGGTCCGCACATGGTGCGAGCGGTCACCCACCTTGACGTCACCGAAGCTGACTGCTCCCGCGCCGGACAGGTGATCGGTGACCTTCTGCGCGATGCCGACAGCAGGGCTCTACGGTAGCGGCATGCGGATCACCCACCTCGGAAACGCTGCGGTACTCGTGGAAACCGACGACGCCCGCATCCTGATCGATCCAGGCAACCTGTCCGACGCTTGGCATTCGTTGACCGATCTGGACGCAGTCCTGGTGACGCACCAGCATCCTGATCACATCGATCCGAACAACATCGGTCAACTGCTGTCCGCCAACCGGGCCGCCAGGGTGCTGGTAGAGCCTTCCATCCTCGCCCAGGTCGCTGACGGCTCCATCCCTGAACTGCCGAACGCGATGGCGTTTCCGCCGGATGATCAAACCGTCATGGGGGATGTGTTGATCACTGCCGTTGGTGGCCAGCATGCGATCATCCATCGCGATATCGCGCGGATTGGCAACGTGGGCTACGTGCTGCGCTCCGCAGGACAACCGACCTTGTTCCATCCCGGTGACGCATATGACACCGTTCCGCAGGGCGTCGACGTCCTTGCCGTGCCGACGTATGGGCCGTGGGCGGCGATGAAGGAGACGATCGACTTCGTACGGGCGGTCGGCGCCCTGGAAGGCTTCCCGATTCATGGAGAGCTGCTCAATGAGCGCGGTCAGAATCTGATCAAGTCCCGGATTGACGAACTCACCAGCATGCGGCTTGTCGACCTCCGGGGAGGTACCACCCACGAGTTCTAGGGCGCACCGGGTGAGTTGCCGGTGACACAGAAAAGCAGGCCGGCCGGATCCCGAAGGGTGATCCAGCCGTGCCCGTCCCAAAGTCGAGTAGCACCGAGGTCGGCTAGCCGAGCCGCTTCGGCCTCCCGGTCGTCGCAGCCAAGATCGAGATGTGCCCGTACCGACCGAGCGGGGTCGTCGCTGCCGAGCTGCTGCAACAGCAACTGGATGGGAGAGCCAGAGTCGGGATAGAGCTTCCCGGCGAATCCGTGCGACTTCGCCCCGTTCTTCGACTCCTCCCAACGCCAGCCGGTCGCGGCCCGCCAGAAGTCAACCTCCCGCTCGTGCAGATCAGCCGGTGAGTCGATGCAGACCTGCACTAGCCGGCTCCGCTGCCCGGCCGGTCCGCTTGGCGCTGGCCGCCTGCCATGTGATGAGCTTTCTACCAGGCAGAACGGCAGGCCGCCGGGGGACTGTAGGGTGCGCCACAGTTCTCGACTCCGAAACTGTGATGCACCAAGACCGATAAGTCGGTCGGCGACGCTGTCCCGGTCCCGCACCTCGAAATCCAGATGAATTCGCGGTGGGCCGCCAATGAGTTGAACGATGAGGTACGGATCTTCCCGCTCCGGTGCCAGGAACGTGCGGACCTCCGGGTTAGCGGGCCACGGATCACTAAGTGTCCAGTCAAGTGCTGAACACCAAAATGCTGTTCCCGGGTCGATCTCATCGCGGGGAAGGTCGAGGCAGACATGGACCCACTGCTTCATGCCAACTCCCTCACTGGTTCGCCTCGAGGGCCCCGCTCAACCAGGTAGATTGCGGCGATGATGGCTAGGCCGCCGATGATCATGCGTACGGTCACGTTCTCGCCGCCCAGAGCAACCGCGAAGGCAGCAGCCCACACCGGCTCCATGGCCATGACTACCGCGGCCTGGGACGGTTCGACCCGTGCCTGCGCCCAGGTTTGGAGCACCATGGTGAGAGCACCGGCGATCAGGGCCAGGTAGAGAACGATCAACCAGTCCCGGGCGCTGTCCGGCAACTGGATGCCCGGACCGGACGATTGGCCCGGCAAAGCGGCCGAGAGCGCGCAGATAACCGTGATCACCAGCAGTTGCACAACGCTCAAGCCGACCACCGTGTTCGGTTCACTAAGCCTGCCGAGGGCGACGATATGACCCGCATAGATCACTGCCGCGCAGCAGGTCAGCAGTTCGCCGTAGCCGATCGACAGGCCCCTGAACGACAGCACTGCGAGCCCGATCGTTGCCAGGATCGTGGCCAGCCAGGCGGTGCTGCTGATTTTGCTTTTGAAGATCAAGGCGGCAAGCAACGGTGTGGCCACTACGTACAGTCCAGTCAGGAAACCAGAAACGCTCGCGGCAGTATGGGCTAGCCCGGCTGTTTGCAGCAGCTGCGCCAGGCCGTAGAGCAGACCGAGCACCAACCCTCGACCAGCGGCCTGCGCGGACATCCTCAGCCGCTTTCCGGCAATCAAGGCCAACGCCAGAGTGGCAATGGCGAAGCGGGTCGCCAACAAGTCGGCCACCGGAATCCGGGTGACGATGTCCTTGATCAAAAAGAATGTGGAGCCCCATACGGCGGTCATGCCGAGCAGGGCCAGAAATGCCGGTAACTCGGTGCGGCGGCTTTTCTCGAGCACCCAGCGAGCCTACGGGCCAACGGTCAGGCGCTAGATCACGAAAAGCGTGATCGTCGAGCCTTGCGGCACCTGGCTGCCTGCCCGGGGATAGCTGTAGACGACATATCCCAAGCCAAGATTCCTGATCGGGCTCTTCTTGACCTTTGTCTTGAACCCGGCGTCCTTCAGCACGCGCTCTGCGGCGTGTACTTCCATCGACCGCACATTCGGCAGGGTGACCGGACTTGGGCCGAGTGACCGGGTGATCTTGATCGTGTCGCCGCGGATGCCGGTACCGCTATCGGGCGACTGGCGGATCACCAGACCTTTGGCGACGGTGTCGGAGTGGCGACCGAAGACCGTCACAGTGAAGCCATCCTGCTGGAGGTTACGGATCGCTGCGTCGGCGTCGGCGCCCTGGTAGTTGGTGATATCGAGCGGTTTCGGGCCTTGCGACACTACCAGGTCGACCTCGGCCCCCCTGCGTAACAGGCTCCCTGGGAGCTGCGAGGCCCGAAGCACCGTGCCGTCGACGACCGAGCGGCTGTACTCCTGAGTTATGTCGCCAACCTCAAGCCGCAGCCGCTTGAGGGCGGCGATGGCGTCGCCGCGGCTGAGGCCCACCACCACGGGCATGGCGTACCTCTCCGGGCCCTTGGACACGACCGCGCGGATCTTCCCTCCGTCGAGCATCCGAGCCCCCGCGGCCGGATTGGTCGAGATCACCCTTCCTTTGGCGACCGTTTCGCTGAAGCCTTCGCCGAAGTCGATTCGAAGGCCCGCCTGCCCAGCAGCCTTCTTAGCTTCGGCTTGAGTCATCATCGTCAATGCCGGAGCCGTCGTGAAGCGGCCCTCGGCCACGTACCAGCCACTTAATGCCGCGGTAGTGGCCAGCATCAACACCACGATCAGAACAATCCAGCCTCGGCGTCGGTTCTGGGCCCGTCGCTCGCGCTGGGCCGCGAGCCGAGCAGCTGAAACTTCGTAGATTTCTCGGGGCACTGCCGGCGGGGGTGCATCAAGAATGGTTCGCGTCGCTGCTGCCGGAGCCGCCATTCCCGCTGGCTGGGCCGAGATTTGTGACGCGGGAGAGGCCCTGACCTCATCTACTAGCTGAGTGACTTCGTAGGCTGCCCGATCGACCTTGCGAAATGGCGCTGGCGGCCGGGGCAGGGTCAGCTCCTGGGTCAGTTCTGGGTCGTCAGCCAGACCACGGGCGAGTGCCGATCGCACCCGGCGCAATTGGCTCAGGAAGATCTTGGCGTTATGCGGCCGAGCCTGCGGGTCGCGGGACGTGGCCCGAGCTACCAGAGCGTCCAGATACGGCGGGATGTGGCCGGCGGTCCGGAAGGATGAGGGGGCTGGCACGTCAGAATTGACGTGGGCATATGCCACTGCGATGGGCGTATCTCCGGTGTGCGGTTTGCGACCGGTGAGCAGTTCGAAGAGCACAACTCCAGCGCTGTAAACGTCAGAGCAGGCATCAGCCTTCCCGGACAGGACAAGCTCCGGTGGGAGGTAAGAGACTGTGCCGATCACGAGGCCCTGGGTGGTGGTGGAGGTGTTGGTTTGTGAGCTCACGGCTTTGGCCAGGCCGAAATCTGCCACCTTCAACTGGCCGCGGTCGCTGATCAAGACGTTCTCCGGCTTGACGTCGCGGTGCACCAGGCCGGCTTCGTGGGCAGCAGCCAATGCTGCGAGGACGGGATCCATCAGCTCAAGGCAGCGCAGCGGCGAAAGCGGGGCATCCCGGTTGATCACGTCGCGCAGGGTTTGGCCCTCGACGAACTCCATCACGATGTATGGGCGCCCGCCGCCGGTGCTCGAATCGTCTCGGCCTTGATCGAAGACAGACACCACGCAGGGATGTGAGAGCCGGGCAGCGGCGCGAGCTTCACGGTCGAACTTGCGTGCGAACTCCGCGTCATCGCCAAGCCCGATATGCATGATCTTGATGGCGACGGTACGGGTCAGTCGGGTGTCGATCGCCTGGTAAACGGTGGCCATCCCGCCCCGGGCCAGCCGCGAGGTGAGCGAATAGCGGCCGTCGAGCAGGTGGCCGACCAGAGGGTCGGCAATGCTCGTCGTGGGCATGCCAGCTCCAAACACGGTGGGGAAGGTGACCGTGTTGGCGAGTCTAGGGGTGTCCTCGTACGGCCCCAGCTGCGGCGCGCCGGGGCTGGCCGATTCATCCCCCATGTGTCGAGGATGCCTCACTGCAGTGCCGAACCGGAAATGCCGAAGCCGTCCTGCCCGCAATGCGAGGCTCGCCGGACTGGGTAACCTGCGGCAGATGGAAATGGGGCTGACGACTTTTGCGGAGATCAACGACTCGACCACAACACCGGGTGAACGGCTTCGTCAGGTGGTGGAGGAAGCACGCTTGGCAGATGGGCTTGGTCTTGACGTGTATGGGGTGGGGGAGCACCACCCGCCCGGACATGGCGGCCTCTGCACCGGAGATCGTCCTGGCCGTGATCGCTGGAGTGACCCAGGAATCAAGCTCAGCAGTGCCGTCACTGTGCTCAGTTCTGCCGACCCGATACGGGCCTACCGTCTGTGGCACGCCGAACTCAATCGTTCGCGCCGGCACGCTGGGCCTGCCGATGGCGCTTGCCATCATCGGGGGGCAGCTCGCTGCCTTTGCGCCACATGTCGACCTGTACCGCCACGCGTTCGAATACGGCCAGCAGGATCCAACCACTCCGCTCGCCGTGCACAGTCACGGCTGTGTCTTCGATGACGAGCAGGCCGCACGGGTTGAGTTCCTGCCCGCTTATCGCCGGACCTTTGCCAAGATCGGCCGTGAGCGTGGCTGGCCCCCGATGTCCGACGCGGCCGTCGAAGCCCTGATCGCGCGCCCGGCGGAGCCCTGTTCTTCGGCGGGCCGGAAGCCGTTGCCGAAAAGATCATCACACTCAACGAGCTGCTGCACATCGATCGGTTTGAGATGCATGTGGCGCATGTCGATCATGCCAAAACGATGCGCTCCATCGAACTGTTTGCGACGGAGGTAGCACCGATGGTGCGAGAGCGGCTCGCTACCCCATCACGCTGACGCGCTTCACCTGGTACGCGCAGTCGACCGGCGGCGCTGCAGGAAGCCGGACCAAGCGGACCAGACTGCAAATCTTGATCACTAGCAGCGCCAGGGCGACTGTCAGGTTGATCAGTGGCATCTGGAGCCAGACCAGGGTGACCGCGAACAAGGCAGAGTTGGCCGCCTTGGCTGGCTTGGACCAGTTCCACAACCAGATCGACCAGTCCGCGAGGTAGAAGTAGTTCGGACTTGACAGTGGCCAGCGCAGAAAAGCCAACGACAAGATCAAATCGACCACCACAAAACTGAGCAGGTAGACCGCGACCGGGGCCAGCACTTCAGGGCGGATCGAGAGCAGGCCGAGATAGAACACGATGGCGCAGCCGCGGTCACACGCAATATCCAGGGTCGCCCCGATTCGGGTTTCCCGACGTAGGGCGCGGGCCAGCGCACCGTCGGCAACATCGCCGACCCAGTAGACCGCAAGTCCGGCCAGCAACAAGATCAGCGACTGGTTGGCCGTGCCAACAGCCGACAGGAGGACGCTCGCCGCCGTGCGGGCTGCAGTGACAGCGTTCGGCCAACTGGGAAACCGCTCGAGCTCAAGATGGGCGCACTCACGATGGTTGCAGGCCAACGACTCCGGTCTATCGTGTTGCATCGTGACTGCCCTGATGGGTCTTCTCGCCCGACTTCGGCTGGCTCGGCTCTATCTGTGTATCGACGCTCGAGAGCAGCAAGGCGACCTCGAGGCCTTCCTTTCCGCGGCCTTCGCTGGCGGCGTGGACATCGTACAGATCCGGCAAAAAGGCATGACACCTAAACAGGAGCTGGCGGCACTGGAGGTCGCCCGTTCGGCCGCCACGCCGTACCAGGGAATCGTCTGCGTCAACGACTCGACCGAGTTGGCCGGCCGGTTCCAGGCGGACATGCTACATCTCGGCCAGGGTGACGGCCCAGCTGTTGCCGCACGCCGCCAGCTGCACCGCTGGGCGCTGATCGGTCGCTCGACTCATTCCGATCTCCAGGCCGACCAGGCACTGGCTGACCCTGACCTCGACTACCTCAGTGTCGGCCCGGTCTTCGCCACGCCTGCTAAACCGGCCTTCAAACCGGTCGGCCTGAGCCTGGTTCGGTACGCAGCCAGGCGTGCGCCGGTCGCGACGATCGAATCCAAACCGTGGTTCGCCGTCGGCGGCATCTCCGCAGAAAACATCGACGAAATTGTGGCAGCGGGCGCGCGTCGAGTCTGCGTTGGACGAGCTATTACTGAGACCATGGATCCAGAGCAAGCGGCCGGGGAGTTGCGAGACAGGCTGCACGCGGCCTGGCGGGCGGATCCCGCGCTGGAGCGTTACACCTTTCAGGCAGCCGCCAGTACCGGCCCCAACCGCTGAGTACTGCTGCAGCGCCTCCGTCAGTGCCTTAATAGTCCCGTCGGACCGCTGCCTCGGCCAGCGAGGCCAGTGCGGCTCGGCCTTCATCGGTGATCTCTGCTTCCTCCAGGGCGAGCATCGCCCGCTCGTAGCCCTCATCGATCATTGATTCGACCGACTTGCGGGCACCGGACTCTTCGAGCACCTGCTGGAGTTCGGCGACTCCCTCTGCATCGAGCGACGGATCACCCAACCGTTCCAACAGCAGCGCCCGGCCCGCCTCATCGGCGTGCGCAAAGGCGTGCGCGACCAGTACCGTCCGCTTTCCTTCGCGAAGATCATCACCGGTTGGTTTGCCGGTGATCGTACTGTCGCCGAAGACACCGAGCAGGTCGTCGCGATATTGAAACGCCCGACCCAGCGGTGATCCGTACGCACCAAGCGTGAAGTAGAGCTGATCATCGCCGCCACCGAGTGCGGCGCCCATCTGGCAGGGCCGCTGCACTGTGTATCGGGCCGCCTTGTATTCCACGACCCGGCTGGCGTCGTCGATCGAGACCTCGATTGGCGGCAGCATTGTGCCGAATCCCGGAGCCCGCTGCCGCAGCTGATGGGCTTGGGCGACCATGTCGAGGTACTGACCGCAGGTCACCTCGGTGCGCATGGCCTCGACGATGGGCAACGCCCTTTGCAGCGCCGAGTCTTTCAGTCCGGCACCCTGCAACATCTGAACCGACCACATCACCAGTAGATCGCCCAGCACAATGGCCCCCGCCCGACCGAATGCCGCGGAGTCACCCAACCAGCCGGCGTTGGCATGCAGCGCCTCGAACTGGCGGTGGGCCGAAGCCCTGCCCCGGCGGACGTCGGAGGCGTCCATGACATCGTCGTGAACCAGGGCGCTGCCATGCAGGACCTCGAGGCTGCCGGCCGCGGCCAGCAGGGGACCCACCTCGTCCGGCTGCGGGGGTCCAGCGGCCGCGACATAGCTCCAGGTGCAAAATGCCGCACGGATCCGTTTGCCACCACACAACAGCTGAGATGCCATCAGGTGGACGGGCGCGAGTTCGGGACCAACGGACGCCAGCACCCGTGCTTGCTCGTCGAGGAACGCGACAATCGTGGCCGACACGGCCTCCCGAAAGTCCTGCGACAGCGGCGCGCTTGGCGTCAGGACGTCCATCGCCACATGCTGAGCCTACGGATCGCTCAAGAGCGCGTGTCCTAGGGTGTTCGCATGCCGGGCCGGGCACGATATCTCTCGCGTCCGCGGACTCCAACCATCGCCGAGTTGCTGGAAACAGGGGAGCGGCCGCTCTACTCGTTCGAGTTCTTCCCGCCGAAGGATGAAGTCCAGCAGCGCCAGCTGTGGCGAACGATCCGCGAGCTAGAGTCACTCGGTCCTGACTTCGTCTCGGTGACCTACGGTGCCAGTGGCTCCACCCGGGAGAGAACCATTCGGGCAACCGAAGCGATCGCTCAACACACGACCCTGCGTGCCGTCGCTCACCTTACCTGTGCCAGTCAGTCGCGTGATCAGATTCGACGGGTGATCGGGTCGTACGCGGCGGCTGGAATCCGTCACATCTTGGCGATCCGTGGTGACATGCCCGGTGGTCCACGGGTGCCTTGGGCTCGGCATCCGGAGGGGTTGCAGAATGCAACCGAGCTTGTTGCGATGGTGCGTCAGCTGGGTGATTTCTGCGTCGGTGTGGCGGCATTTCCGGAACCGCATCCCGAGCAGCACAATCCGGAGCTCGACGCTCGGCTGCTGGTTGAAAAGGCCCAGGCCGGGGCGAGTTTCGCGATCACCCAGCTGTTCTTCCGAGCTGAGGACTACTTCCAGCTTCTCGACAGGGTTCGGGCCTTGGGCTGCGACATTCCGATCATTCCCGGCATCATGCCGATCACCAACATGGCTCAGATCAAGCGCTTTGCGGAGTTGTGCGGTGCCGAACTGCCGGCTTTGGTGACTGATCGGATAACCGCGGTCGCGGAAGACGATGATCAGGTGCGGAAGGTGGGGATCGAGATCGCCACCGAGTTGGGTGAAGTCTTGTTGGTCGGCGGTGCCCCCGGCCTGCACTTCTACACTCAGAATCGCTCCCGCGCTACCCGAGAGATTTACGCCAATCTCCATCAGGTTCGACATCGAGGGTGACGAGGCGCTGAGTCGCGCGGGTCAGTGCCACGTACAGCGATCGAACACCGCCGGGGGACTCGGCGATGATCTCATCCGGCGCAACAACCAGTACGGCGTCGTACTCCAAACCTTTTGACTCGATCGGCGTTACTAGGACGACCCGGCCCTCACCAGGCTCCGGCGAGCCGAGCTGGTGGTCTATGGCTGGCTTACGGGAAGGCGGGCAGATGATGCCAACCGTCCCCTCAACCGCATCCAGTAGCGAGGCCACCGTGCCCTCGACGACGTCCAACACCTCCTCAGGCGGAGCGCTTAGCAACTCTGGCTCGATGCCGGTCGCTCGTACAGCAGTGGGTAGATCCGCATCGGGATATGCCGATACCACAACGCGGCCGGCTAGATCGAACACCTCGGCTGGGCTGCGGTAATTGGTGCTCATCCGGAACCGGCGGATAGGGGCCGTGCCGATGATCTCGTTCAATGCGCGCTCCGCCTCCGCGGCATCCGACCAGGAGCTCTGCGCTGGATCGCCGACAATCGTCCAGCTGGCGCTGGCGCCTCGGCGACGGAGCATCCGCCATTGCATTGGGCTGAGGTCTTGGGACTCGTCGACCAGGATGTGCGCGTAAGTCTCGTGTGCGGTTGCGGTGGCATCCAGCTCCCGCGTCGGCGCCACCCGCTCCATCGTGGTGATCAATTCCGGAACTTCGGCATCGGATTCGAGGAAGATCGGAATGTCACGCTCCTCGGGTTCCGGAACCGGCCCAAGGAGGCTGGCTAGCTCATCCAGCAGGGCACCATCAGCAGCAGTCCAGTCAGCCGTGGCGCCGTTCGCTGATTGGTAGCTTCCGCTGAGCAGAGCGCACTCGGCTTTGGACAGAATGGGACCAGCTAGCCGCATCAGCAGCGTGGAGTCCACTAGCCGGCGCAACGTCTCCGGCGCGGTGACCGACGGCCACCAGGCGTTGCAGAACATCTGGAACGGCGCCGAGTCCCGAATTTGATCATCAAACTCGTCGCGGTCGATGTCGGCGTCTTCGGGCCGGATCCGCCACAGGCCACCGAGCAAGGCCCGCTCGGCAGCCTCCCGGCCCTGGTTGTAGCGATGGTGGGCCAGAATCTCGGATCGCAGTCGAGCGAGCACCCCCGGATCGAGCGATAGCGCGTTACCGTGCCAGGTCAGCCGCAACTCCAGTGGGACTGATTGTGGCGGCTCGTGGACCAGCCGGCGAAGAATCGGCACCATCCGCAGGCTGCCCTTCACTGCCGCAACCGGAGCAGGATCGGTTCGGTCCCCGTTGACCGGCACCACGTCCGAGGGAACTGAACCGATCGAGCGAAGCGTGACCGACTCCTCGCCGAGGGACGGCAGCACGCGCTCGATGTAGTTGAGGAAGATCCTGCTGGGTCCGACAACCAGCACGCCGCCGGACTCGAAGCGGCGGCGATTCGAGTAGAGCAGGTAGGCGGCACGGTGTAGGGCGACGACGGTCTTTCCCGTTCCCGGGCCACCAGAGATCATCGTGAAGCCCTGCCAGGGTGCCCGGATCGCCTCGTCCTGTTCGGCCTGAATGGTGGCGACGATGTTGCGCATGTGGTGGCCACGAGCACGCCTCAACGCAGCAAGCAGCGCGCCCTCACCGATCACCACCAGGTCGGTGCCGGCCGCGTCGCCGTCCAGCAGGTCGTCCTCGATTCCGACAACCCGATCGCCGCGACAGCGCAACACGCGGCGACGGGCGACCTGCATCGGATTGGCTGGTGTTGCCCGGTAGAACGCCTCCGCGGCCGGCGCCCGCCAGTCGATCACCAACGGTTCGTAGTCAGCGTCGCGGATCCCGATCCGGCCGATGTAGCGGATCTCACGATCGGTTCGGTCTAGCCTGCCGAAGACGAGGCCTTCATGTTCCGCATCGAGGACAGCAAGCCGCTTGGCTGACTGGAATGCGAAAACATCGCGCTCGTAAAGGCCGGTGCCATCCTCCTCGCGAACATAGGAATCGCGATCGGACTTGTAGAGCGCGCGGCCTGCATTGGCTAGCTGCTCGGCAGATCGAGTCGCCTCGGAAAGTCGTGCATAGACCAGATCAACATGCGCCTGCTCTTTGGCCAGCTCGCGCTCAATTGTGCTGGTGTGCTGAGTCAAGAAGAACGATCCTTACTCAGGGGGACGAACATCTGAGTATAGATAACTATCCCGTTTCACGAGAAATCACCTAGTCACGGCTGGTTTGATCATGAAACATCAAGGCGCCGCGCAACATACGTGCAATAAGTCTTCCCCCGATTGCGACCGTCCATCGTAGGACCTCCGATCACCCCGTCAAGGGCGCTCACTGCGCGCATGTCGTAGGGATCTCACACCTAAGGAGGGACTCGAAGGGTTGCGCAGTTGCGTCAGCCTTGGTTGACAGATCGAAGGCCGTCAGTTTAGGTTGACACTGTGCAGGAATTAGATCAGCTCAATGAGGCAGTCGATAGCCACGATCCGAGCCTGGGCCTGTCTGCTGTCGCCGCCTTGCGAGATCTGGTCGAGGAGTTGGAAGAGCTCCACGTCGACAACGCTCGAGACCTCGGTTGGTCGTGGCAACAAATTGCTGAGTCCCTCGGGGTCACCCGCCAGTCGGTGCATAAGAAGCATCACGTGCGCCGTGGTCTTCGAAGGAGATAGTGGTGTTTGATCGTTGTGATGAGGCCACGCTGCAAGTAGTCAGCTCATCTATAGCTGCGGCGCGCGGGCTCGGTCACAATTACTTCGGGACCGAGCATCTTCTCTACGGCTTGGCCAAGCATCGGAATCTGTTGCCGGCCCGGGTGGGGTCGATGCTGCCTGCTGCCGACGTCGTTGAATCAACGATCATCTCGATCATCGGCAGGCCGGTTCGGGGGGATGCCGAGGCGCTTCGAACGGTGGGCATTGATCTCGAAGAAGTGAGATCCGCTGTTAGGCGAACGTTTGGTGACGAGGCAATAGCACGATTAGCGCGGCGTAAGAGTCATCAGCGCTGGCAGCCGTGGCGTCGATCAACAGGCCGCTGCACCTCTTTGCTGGCGCAGAATCTGACAATGGCGCCACGCCTGAAGCAAGCGTTCGAAATCGCGCACCGCCACGCGGAGCGCGGGGCACAGCGACGGATTGACCCAGCCTGCCTGCTGCTCGGCATCGTGGAGGTGCAGGACGCCCTCGCGAACCACTTGTTGCGCGACAACGGCGTTGATCCCGACAACATCCGTAACGTCCTTGTCCGACTGTAGGGGTGGACTGCCAGCATGGCTCCAAGACCCGCGTCCCTATAGCCGAACTGCCGGTCTGCACCGGTCCACTTGTTGGGCGCTGAGCTTGGCCGATGGCGAGGCGCATGACTGCGTATGGGAGTTCAGTTGCTCTACTTCGATTGTTGCCCTCACTGGGCGGTGGCCAAGGAGCGCCTGCGGGGTGCGTTGAGTAGATTGGTCGAAGTCGGAGTTGATTGATTCCCTTCGCCTTCGGTGATGAGCCGTTCAGATTTGCCTGCCGGCTGTTCAAAACCGCCGAGGGAAGGGCCGGGTCGCCGACCGTGGCCCAATTGATCGAGGTGATGTCGTGAAGCGCGTTATCGGACTACTGGTTGGTAGCTACCTGCTGGCGGCCATTGTCGGGCTCGTACGGGAGCGGATGGGGTTCATCTCCTGCGGCTGCGCCGAGGACTGCTGGTGCCACCGGCCCGGGTTGCGGTTCTTCCGCTGGGTCTTCCCGCGCGGACACAAAAGCGCTTGGTCTGGGCAGGCCAAGCCGGTCATCTGAGCCCTCATTGGCAAACAATGTCCACCTATGACATCGGCCTGCGGAGGTTCGCACTTAGTCAGCGGCCAATTAGCTGCGCGGCGGTTCAGATCGGCTCACGCCGCTCCCAGAGGATAGATAGTCCTGACAGCTATAAGCCGCCAAGGCGCCGGACAAGACGAGGGCCGAGGGAGCGGCCCCGGCTGGGGAGAAGGGTCCGGCCATGAAGAGCCCGGCGATCTCAGTGGTGACCGGCGGCCGGTGAACAAAGCTTCGGATGCCCTGCCACCCGACGCCGAACGAGGGACGTGGCCTGGTCGAGCCGAAGTCCTGAACTGTCCGAATTGACCGCTCGCCAGCTGGGCGTCGGTAGGTGATGACCGGCACCCCTTCAGCATTGTGGGTGATGGTTTCAGTCACGGTCGGGACCGCCTCGTTCAGGACCGCGTGCGAAATGGCTGGGCCGCAGGCTGGTCGCAGCCGGTGAACGGTCCGCCGGGTCATCTTCGCTACTTCGGCAGTAAGCAAGGAGTCGACCACGTGCCAGGGATCGGCCGTGCAGACGACGGCGGCCGCTGGGTGTCGACCGTTGGGGGTCCGAATGCCAGTTGCCCGACCGCTTTCGATATCGATGCTGATCACCCGCGTTGCGAGCCGGACTGTGACTTTCCGCAGCTGTAGGCGTCCGGTAAGCGCTTCCACCAGCACCGAGGAACGGCCAGCATCGGATGCCGGCTTGCTGGTCGGTTGAAGTTGCCATCGGCCAAAGATGCGGGTGATCGCATGCTCCACCGCCACCAGCGCCGGTGTGTTCTCGGGTGTTGAACCCGACCGGTAGGCGCTGCTGCGAAGCAGCGCTGTCAGGTGCGGATGCCCAAGATCAGCTGCCAGTTCGGCGACGGTCCGGCGGTACAGAAGCCGCTGGCGGAGCGTACGAGGCAGCCGTGGGCGGGCCGGCAGCTCCGATTCGAAGCCCAGGGGTCGCAGGGCCTGCCAGACGTCTTCCAGGCGGTCGAGGAGGTCCTGCCAGCGGGAGGCCACGCCCGCCCCGTAAGCGTGGCGAATGGCGGCGTATTGCTCGCCTCGATCGGTCGGCAGGATGAGGATGAAGTCGTCGGCGAAGATCAGCCGTGGCGGGTCCGCTGGGACGAGTGCGTAGCCCAACCGGGCCAGTTCGGCCTCCAACGGCCGGCCACTCTTGCGGAACAGATCACGCCAGGGAGCCGGGAAGCCGAGCACTGCTGGGGCATCATCGACCTGCAAGCCGTCTAGCAGCTCGTAGGGTGACCAGTCGCCGCCGAGGGTAGCTGTCTGCTCGTACAGCTCCACCCGATGACCACGCTTGGCAAGCCGCGCAGCGGCCGCCATTCCCGCAAGACCGCCCCCGATCACAACGACCGGCGGGCCTTCCATATCAGCAGGCTAAGCGAGGTTGGCGTTGGATAACGTGTCAGGCTGGAGCCATGAGCGGTGCGACCACTTCGCCTCGGATTGTGATCACCTATTGCACTCAGTGTCGCTGGCTGTTACGGGCGACCTGGCTGGCTTCGGAGCTGTTGAATTCGTTCACCACTGACATCGGCGAGCTGGCACTGCGCCCTGGGGTGGGCGGGGTGTTCTCGGTCGCCGTGGATGAGGAGGTGGTATGGGATCGCAAGCTTGACGGCGGCTTTCCTGATCTTGGCCGACTAAAGCGGGTGGTCCGTGATCGCATCGCGCCTGGTCGCGATCTCGGGCACACCGACAGCACGGCGATGGTGCAGGCCACAAACTCAAAAAACCTAGTCTGAGCAACATGCCCGATCTCGAACCGGTTGATGAAAGCTGGCGCACCGCGCTATGTGTCGTAGCCCATCCCGATGATCTTGAATTTGGCGCCGCGGCGGCAGTAGCCCGGTGGACTGACATGGGCAAGAACGTGATCTACGTGATGGTGACCAGCGGCGAGGCCGGTATCGACGCACTGCCGCCAGCGGAGTGCCGCCGAGTCCGCGAGGCGGAGCAGCTGGAGTCGGCCAAGATCGTGGGCGTGGACATGGTCGAGTTTCTCGGCCTGCCTGATGGATTGCTCGAGTACGGCGCGCAGCTGCGGCGCCCGATTTGTCGCGTCATTCGCAAATTCCGGCCGGAGATCGTGATCACCATGAACTTTCGGGAGACCTGGGGTGGCCGGTCGTTGAACTCGGCCGACCACATCGCGGTCGGCAAGGCGACGCTGGATGCGGTGAGCGATGCGGCTAATCGCTGGATCTTTCCCGAGCAGCTGGCCGACAGCGGGCTGGAGCCTTGGCGGGGGGTACAGCAGGTCTGGGCTTTCGCCTCACCTCAGGCGACCCATGGCGTCGAGACGACGGCGACGTTCGAGCGAGGCGTGGCCTCCCTGAACGCGCATCGCGCCTACATCGACGGCCTGGGCTGGGAGCACTTCGACCCGGCGGAATTCCTGGAAAGTGGCGCTCGGCAGGCCGGTACCCGGCTGGGCGTGCCCATGGCGGCGGCCTTCGAGGTGTTCGGCATGGGCTGGGGCGATTGAGCCCCTCCTGACTCCGTCATCCTGCCGCCCGAGGTCGCGGATGTGATCTCTGCATCCAGCGGTGTGGCTTGACGAGCTGTCCGTGGCATGGTGTAACGTACATTGCGTTCGAACAAGCGTTCTAAAGGAGTACTTGGGGAAGGGCTCCCTGATCGCGGTTCGAAGCGGCGCAGTGTCGCGGCACGCGCCCCCGGCTTGCCTCGGTGCGGGTGGAAACTCGACCCTCCTCCGCACCGGGGCCGCCAATCCGGGTCGAGTTCCGGTCCGCAATCAATCATGAGGGTTTTCTCGATGCCTGCTTGCCAACTCCCGGTAGACCTGCGGCGAGCCCGTAGCGCAATCGCCGCTGCCGAGCTGGCCGACCGGCCAGGTGATCGTTACCTCGGCGCACACCTGGCGGCGCTGCAAGTTGCCGCTGTCGTGCTGGCCTGGCGAGGAAGTCGCGCGGTGACCGCGAGCCGGAGCCGGCCGCGCAACGCCTGGCGGATGCTCGCCGATGTTGCCCCGGAGTTCGCCGAGTGGGCAGCGTTCTTCGCTGCGACAGAGGCAAAGCGGGAAGCGGTACGGGCTGGCGCGACGACCATTGTCAGCGCTCGAGAGGCTGACGATCTGGTCCGAGACGCACAGAGCTTTCTTGGCCTAGTGGAGCGCTCAGTCGCGGAGCGGCTGAGCGCAGCAGCGCCTCGCGGGAGCGCCGCGACACGCCAATGACATAACCGTTGAATTCCACCAGCTAACCGCTTCAGATCGGCACACTAGTCACACCAATCACAGCAGTCACAGTTGCCTTCCCCAACGAACGTGACAAGGAGTCGTAATGACGGCGGTTCTGCCAACCCGGGAAAGCCCTGCTGCGTGGACTCGGATGGAGGCAGACGGTGTCGAATACCTGCGTCTTCCGATCCACACACGTTGGCTCAACGAGAATGACGAGCTGGTTTTGTTACTGAAGGAGAACCTGCACCAGGCCCAGCTCGGCGATACGCTCGCCATCAGCGAGAAAGTGGTGATCTTGCTGACCGGCCGGACGGTCGACGTCGGTACAGTCCGACCGGGTCGACTAGCTCGGATGCTGGCCAGTCATGTCCATCCGCGGACCGATTCCCGTGGGCTGGGAGTACCGGAAAAGATGGAGTACGTCGTCCGATCGATCGGCCCCGCACGAGCGATCGCGGCGGCCTTTGGCTGCGCAGTCACCCGTCCTCTGGGATTGCATGGGACCTTTTACCGGATAGCCGGCTCAGTTGCTCGGGACATCGACGGTGGCCGCCCGCCGTATGAGAACCTCCTCTTTCCGCCGTTGCAGTGCCCAGTGGCGCACTGGATCTGCGCCGATCTGGAGCGCTCCCTCGGACTCGGGGTGAGCATTGTCGACCTGAACGACTACGGCGGCACTATTCGGGCGGTGTCTCGAAAATCACTGCCAGCGTCGGTGCTTGCAGCCGTACTCCGTGACAACCCAATGCGGCAGCGGCTTACCAGCACACCGTTCCTTCTGGTGCGGCGAGCCTGATTCGTCGGCGTCGCAACCTGCGAGCCGTTTCACCGTCCCCGGAGAGCCACCACTTCCATTGCTTCGGTCACCAACCGCCGCTCGGGAGCACGCAGGGCGTACAGGACTGCGACGAAGACGGCGAGAATCGCCACGGCGACCAACGACAGTAAGAACACGCTCGCGGCAAGGCCCTCGCCGAACATCGGGGTAAGCAACCGATTGAGCACCACACCGACACCGGTTCCAACGGCTGCGGCCAGGGCGGTCCGTCCCACCATGCCGCCCAGTGACCGAAGATCAACTGCGCCGTGACGCCTCGCCAGAAGCCAGGTGTTGGCAACCGCCGCGAACATCACCGAGAGCGAGGTCGAAGCCGCGAGCCCCGGGATGCCGACCGACAGGCCGAGGCTCAGATCACCGGCGACATTGACCGCCATCGCGATAAGAGCGACTGCCACAGGGCGCCGTGAGTCGCCGAGCGCGTACGAGGCGCGCGCTATCAATTCACGCCATCCGAGAGCCAGCAGGGCGGGGGTGTACCAGAAGACGGCTGTTGCGGTCCGCATCGTGTCGCTCCGGCCGAAACTGCCATGCTCGAAGAGTGCTGCTACAAGGGGCACGGCGCAGACAAGGAGAAATCCACACACCGGAAACAGCACCGTCGCCACCGTTGCCAGGCCCCTACCGACCAGACGTCGCATCTCGTTCAGATCACGGTCGCCCGCTGCGGCACCGAACGCCGGATAGAGCGCAGTGAGCAATGACGCCACCAGCAATGTCTCGCCAAGACCAATGATCCGCCACGCATAGTTCAGCGCCGAGATGGTTCCCTCGCCAACCATCGAGCCGACAGCTCGGTCGACCAGTGTGTTCACGTTGCCTAGGGCGCTGCCGATGAGAAGTGGAGGGATAAGAACGGCGATAGCGCGGAATCCTGGATCGTGCACATCCAGTGATGCGCGCAGTCGGAGGCTGAGTGCATGCAGGGGGACCAGCTGGCAGACCAGCCGGGCCGCGGAGCCCACCACGAAGCCCACGGCGAGTGCCGTGACCCCGTATCGAGGACCGAACCAGACCGCCGCCCCGATCATGATCATGTTGAACGGAAGCCCCTGTATCGCCGACCAGAAGAACCGGCGATGTGCCTGTGCTGCGGCCGCGAGAAGATTCGTGCCAGCGATCAAGACGGTGGCAATGAGCATGATCCGGGTCAGAGCTTCGGCCAGCTCTGCCTGCGGTCCAGCGAAGCCCGGTGCGAGAACATTCACCACTGAACTTGCCGCCAACGCCATGATCATCGATCCGAGGCCCAGAACCAGAAACGTCACCGTAAGCACCACGGAAAGGGTGTGGCTGGCTTTGCCCGAGTCGCCGTTGGCCGCCTGCTGACCGGCCAGCACCGGCACAGTCGCCTTCGCCATTGCACCGGCGACAAGCGCCAGGACCAGGTTCATCAAACCCTGCGCTACCAAGTAGGTGTCGAGTTCAGCTCCGGCGCCGAACACACCGGCGATCACGACGTCCCGGACGAAGCCAAGAATTGAGGATGCCGCGGTGAGCCCAGTCACCAGCGCTGCGGCTTGAGCGATCCTGGTGGGGCCCTTCACGCGACTGAGCGTATGGCTGCCATGAGCTCGAAGCTTGCAGCGACTCGGTGCCATGCTCATTCCGCCTGTACCCGCAGCACTAGGCTGCTGATCACACCGCAACCTTGATCAGGAGTGGGCGCATGGCTGAGCTGCGGCGGCGTCGATCGGTGTCGCATCGCTTTCTTCTCGGGTTGCTCGAATCCCAGCTCAGTCAGCTCGTCCCAGGCGAGGTGCGGCCGCTGGACGTTGTCGATGTCGGTGGTGGGACCGGCGGCCTGGCAGCAGCGCTGGCCGGTCTGGGCCACTCGGTCACAGTCACTGACCCGAGTCCGGACGCGCTTGCCTCCTTGGACCGACGTACAACGGAGGCCGGGGTCAGCGGGCGGGTGCACGGTGTTCAAGGCGACGCCGCAGGCCTTGTCCAAATTGTCGGCGAGCAGGCAGCTGACGTCGTGGTGTGTCACCTGGTTCTTGACGTCGTTGACTCGCCGTCCCAGGCCCTGGAGGCCATGGCCCAGGTGCTACGGCCCGGCGGTGTACTCAGCCTGCTGGTGTCTCAGCGCAATGCCACGGTTCTCAGCCAGGCGCTGGCGGGGCACATTGCGCAGGCTCGCCGAACGTTCGCCGACCGGTCACGATTGAACCATGATCAAGTGCTGGATCTGCTACGCGGGGCAGGGTTTGCCGTGCTCGCCAGTCACGGGATCGGCGCCATTGCTGATCATGTGCCGGAATCGTTGCTGGATGGTGACTCGTCCGCTTATGCGGAGTTGAGCGCACTCGAGGCCGAGATCAGCACGGATCCGGCATTCCGCGCGCTCGCCCCGCAAGTTCATGTCTTTGCTCAAACCGCGTACTCGCACTGAGCCGGCAAGCACGCTAGAGTTTGTCATCGAACACATGTTCGATGACCCGGGAATGGGACCCTATGACCAGGCGCACCATCATGCACGTGGATATGGATGCGTTTTACGCCTCGGTCGAGCTTCGTCGCCGGCCCGAATTACGGGGCACAGCGGTGATCGTTGGCGGATTCCCGCGGGGGGTTGTGCTTTCTGCGACATATGAAGCGCGCGCGTACGGCGTACGGTCCGGGATGCCGTCGGCCCAGGCCAGGCAGCTCGCGCCCAAGGCGACTTTCGTCGACCCGGACTTCGACAGCTATAGCGCCGTGTCGAAGGCGATTGTCGCCGTGTTCGACTCGGTCACCTCGGTTGTCGAATCGGCTTCGATCGATGAAGCCTATCTGGACATCTCCGGCTCGGTTCGAATGTTTGGCTCAGCTGTCGCTGTCGGCGAATACGTTCGAGCTGTCGTCGCCGATGAGCAGCAGATCACCTGCTCGGTTGGCATCGGACCCTCGAAGTTCGTGGCCAAAGTTGCCTCCCGGCAGGCCAAGCCCGACGGCCTGATCGAGGTGACAGTGGATGGGATCGCGGACTTCTTACATCCACTGCCGGTCCAAGCCATGTGGGGAGTCGGTCCCGCGACCACGGACAAGCTTCATGCGCTCGGTATCTTCAGCGTCGGCGAACTGGCTAGGATGCCCCGACCTGCCTTGCGTCGAAGCTTCGGTCCACATCTCGGCGGCATGCTCCAAGATCTTGCCTGGGGCCGAGACGGCCGCCGGGTGGTAATCCGGCCCCCGGAGCGCAGCGTCGGATCGCAGGAGACGTTCGGCCGCGACACAGACGATCCAGCCATCGTGCGTCGCGAGCTGCTGCGGATGGCAGCCCGTACGGCGGCACGGATTCGCAAGCAAAGGGTGCTGGGCAGGACTGTGACCATCTCCGTGCGGTTTGCCGATTTTATTGAGCTGACCCGCTCGGCGACCTCACCGACACCTACCGACGTCACCGACGAGATCTATGCCCAAGCTCTCGCCCTATACGACAGGCTCCGCCTCGATCGAGCACGGATCCGGCGGGTAGGCGTACGGGTCGAGGGGCTGGTGCCAGCTGAGCGCGCCTACCGGCAACCGCAACTGACCGATCCCGCGTGCGGCTGGCGAGAGGCTGAGCTGGCCGTCGATGCTGCAGTCGGCAGGTTCGGTCCTGGCGCCGTCCAGCGGGCGGTGCTGACTCGTCGAGGCCAGGCCGCGTTTGGCCAGATCGGCTCGCTTTCATCATAGGTCGGCAGATTCCGAGCTGCGGGTTCCTCTTGGAGCGCCCGCAACCTAGACTTGAGCCACATTCGCCCGTCAAGCACGAGCGACGTGATCGCAAATCCACCGCTGCCGGTGGCTCGCATCTTTCCCCAGATCCGAGCGCCGCGACGGTGGAAGGCGCGTATCATGACCTCACGCGCACGACAAACTGGCCGGAGGTGGCCGATGGCCCTCTCAGAGGAGGAGCAGCGGCTTCTCGAGCAGATGGAAGCGGCACTTGCTGCCGAGGATCCCAAGCTCGTTAACACGCTGCGTGGCACCGGTGCGCGTCGCGTTCACCGTCGGCGTGCGGCGCTAGCCGGCGTCGCGTTTTTCGCCGGCCTGGCCCTTCTCATCGTGGGCATTTCGACCCAACTTTTCCTCAGTGTGCTCGGTTTCGTGATCATGGTCATCGCCGCAGTCACGGCGATCTATTCCTGGCAACACGTGGGCAGCGGTCCGGACCCTGGCCGTGGCGGAGACCGAGCCAAGACTCCTCAGGGCTCCCGCCCCTCCGATGGCCAGGGCTTCATGGACAAAATGGAAGAGCGCTGGCGTCGGCGGCGCGACGAATCCGGCTTTTAGTCTGCGCGTTCGCGCGATCGGCGAAAGATCGATCGCGGCAACAAGAAAGCGAACACCTTGCGGCGCAGGCTCTGCGGTGCAGCAATTCCCTTTCGAATGTCCTCGGTCACCCGAGAAAGGTCGCGGGCGGCCTCCTCGTCGGTGAAGACCCGGGAATACCGGGATCGCTCAACCAGGGTCGCGACCGATGCCATGGCGGAAGATTCGGGCACATCAAGTTGTGCGCCGATCTCTCGACCGATCGACCGCGGTGATCCCTCCGGCCATCCGCCGCCGTAGTCGACCACCGTGTCTCGAATCTCAGCCCAAGCCGACTCCACCTGCTCTTGGGCAGGAGCATCGGCGGACAGCCGAGCCGTGCGACGCCGGACCCGAACCGTCGCCGGCGCAGCCAAGATCAACAACAGCAGCAGGCCAATGCTGGCGGCCAATGTCGTCCTGGAGCCGGTCCAGAACCCGGCCTCCTCTGTTATCGGTGTCGTTGGCGTCGTGGGCGCAGCCGACGTTGGCGCTGATTCGTCGGCAGACGAACCGCTGGTTTCGCTGCTGGGGTCCGCGCTCGGATCATCGCCAGCACTCGTGCTGCGTGCGAGGGTCCACGGCGGGGCGGTGCCGGTGATGCTTCCCGGAGTGGGCTCGAAGCGGACCCAGCCGTAGCCGGAAAAATAAAGCTCCGGCCAGGCATGCATGTCGCGGATGGAGACCTCCCACAGATCACCGCTTTGGCGTCCGGGCAGGAAACCGACTGAAACCCGGGATGGGATTCCGGCAATCCGAGCCATGACAGCCATCGCGGCGGCGAACTGCTCGCAGTAACCCTTGTGGTCTCGAAGGAGAAAGTTCTCCAGCGCCTGGTAACCGCTACCCGGTTGCGGATCAGTGCTGTAGGTGAACTCACTGCTCCGAAGATAGGTCTGGATCGCCGCAGCCTTTTGAGTGGCCGTTTTCGCGTCGTTTGTGATGTCGAGCGTGAGCTTGGTCAGCGACTGCGGCAGGTCACGCGGGACCGCGGCTGTGATGGCGGCATCGGGTGGTGTTCCGGCTGGGGATTGGTCGAGATCGTCGACATCGGGCTTGATGTCGACGCTCTCCACTGAGTATGTGAGGTTGCGCAACGCATCGGGGCGATCGTTTCCATTCACCACGATGAGCGAGTTGGCATCAAAGCGCCAGTCCCCCGGGGCATCGAACTGGCGGGGTGCGTACGGCATCGGCAGGTACTGCGATCGGAACTCGAGCACCTGGATCGTGGTGTTGCGCGACTCGCCGGGCTGGCCGGCTGCTCCCGGAATTGCTGGCAGTGTTGTTCCGCTATCCAGCCGGATCTGTACGCTGCTCCAGCCGTTGGAGTTGAATTGCGGCAAGGACGCTAGGCGAAGGTAGACCCCGCCGGGTGCGTCGGTCTGATACTCGATCACGGTACGGTCGTTGGGCTGGGTCAGGTTGCGACGAATATCTAAGGTCGGATCGGTGAGCTGGAGCGGGCCGTTTCCGCCGGGCCCATAGCCGAAGCCGAAGCCGGGCAGTACGAGCGTCGGCAGCGCCTGGCCGAGTACGAGAACTCCGACTAAGGCTGGTATTCCCAGGTACCCCGCTGCCCGCCATACAACAGGCGTCGCAGTGCCGAAACCTTCTGCTGAATCCCGGGTCAGGCCGCGCGTCCAGCGTGTCGTGGAATTCAGCCCTTCCGCGATCAAGATCGCTAGGTAGCCAACGGCGATGCAAAGGAAATGAAATGCGCCCGTGTCACTGGCCAGCCCGATCGCGGGCACCAGGAACAGCGCTGCCGGTGGCGCGATGCCCCACACCGGACGCCCAATGCCAGACACCAAGAGGTCCGTCATGATCATGATCAGGCCGATGACCGTGACCAGGATGAACTTCACGCCATCGTTTGCAGGCATGGGCGCCGTCGAGGTTCGAATATGTTCGATGCCCGCCTGCCAGAGGGCGCTGATATGCCAGAACCAGGGCTCGCCGCGTCCCGGCATAGCAGCGCCGAGGCCGAAGGTGGCTACGACCAAGATCAGCAACTGGATACCCAGCACCGATCCGTTGCCGATTCGAGCTCGGCGCATAAGCATCGTGGCGCCGCCGATCATGAAGATCAGCAGCCAGCTAATGCCGAGGAAGCTGAGATCCACGGTCAACGGCGTCAGCGGAAAGGTCGCCAGAAACACTGACAAGATGATCGCGATGCCCATCCGGTCTGTGGCGCGCATCAGGCTGCCGACCCTAACTGCTCCAGCAGCGACCAGGCCTCGGCGACGCCCATGCCCCGTTGAACATGGACTATCCGCCATTGATTGTCGCGGAGGATCTGCGCCGCGACTTTCTGCTGTTCCCGGACGCGTTCCACTGCCGGTTGGTCGGCGAATGTGTCGACATCGAGTAGCAGCGCCAGACCTTGGGCGCGGTTGCGCCGAACCCGAAGTAGGGAGTTGGCGTCTTCGGCATTCATCCGCCCAAGGATGGCGATAACTAGTTGCCCGGGTCGATCGGATGCTGCCGATTCGGCGGCATAGTGCAAGGTGGCATTGGGCCGGGCCTTCAGATCGGTGAGACGGCTGATCACAAGCTCGGCGGATGCCGAACTGTGCTGGCCCATGCTCCCGGTGATGTGCAGCGGTCCGTCGGCTTCATAGATTTCGACGCTGAAACCGTCGTCCAAAAAGTGCAGGCCTATGGAAGCAGCTGCCGAGATTGCCCACTCTATGGAGTTGTTCATCCCTCGCCCGGCGTGGGCGGATGCTCGGGAGTCCAGCACAATGCTGGCGCTGGGATCCCAGGCCTGCTCCTCGCGGCGCACCATCAGTTCACCCCAATGCGCGGTCGACCGCCAGTGGATCCGCCGGACGTCATCACCTTGCCGGTATTCGCGCACCAGCGCATCGTCTTGCCCAACGACGCCGATGCGATGTGGGCGAGCGTCGCCTGTGTTGCCGCCGCCACCGGCGGTACGGATGGCTGGGAGGGGCACCACTCGAGGAGTCACCATCACATCGGTCGTGGCTTGGAACTGCCGATCGAGCTGAACCAGGCCGAAGGGATCTGTGGTCCGCACCCGGAGCGGGCCGGTCGAGAACCGACCGCGCACCCGCCCGAGCAGCGGGTACTCAACAATGCGCCGCCAGCTGAGGTCTGCCTTGTCCACCAGGAAGCGGGGGCGAGTGCCGAGCTCACGGGGGACCGTGTCCTCGAGCAACAAGATGCCGGCCGGCAGGCGGCCGTCCTGACCGAGGCTGATTTGCCCTCTCATCGGGGATCCGAGCTGCACCTGCGCCGGTTCGACTAAACGCTCGCAGGACAGTCGCAGCCGTGCTCGAGCCACCAGAATGGCCGCAATGACCGGCAACAGCAGAAGTAACAACCCGATCCGCATCACATCTCGCTGACCGGCCGCCATCGCTCCGATGACCACGGCCAGCCCGCCGAGGACGAAGAACCGGCCACGCGCCGTGAGGAGCCGCCAGGCCTTTCGCATTCCCGTTTACCTGCGGTCGGGAATGTGCACCGAGGCGACCGCCTGGGCGATGATGTCATTCACCGTGTGCCGAGCCAGCTGCGCGTCGGTCGAGGGCAGCACACGATGGGCTAGCACCGAGACAGCGAGGGCGGCGACATCGTCTGGGGTGACATAGTCGCGACCGGACAGGGCGGCGAAGGCGCGGCTGGCCCGGAGCAGGTGGAGGGTCGCTCGCGGTGACGCACCCAGCCGCAGGTCTCGTGAGTTGCGCGTCGCATTGGCTACCTGGACGAGATAGTGCTTTACCGCGGGGCTCAGGTAGACGGTCTTCACGGCCTCGATCAAACCCCGGATCGTCTGGCCGTCGGTGACCGGGCGCAAGTTTGCCAGCGGGTCAGAAGTGCCGTGCGACTCGAGCATGTCCAATTCCGAGCTCGGCGTCGGATAGCCCATCTGAATCCGAGCCATGAAGCGATCACGCTGCGCTTCCGGCAGGGGATAGGTGCCCTCCATCTCAATGGGGTTCTGGGTGGCGACCACCATGAACGGGGTCTCCAAGACATACGTTGTACCGTCGACGCTCACCTGGCGCTCTTCCATCGATTCCAGCAGCGCAGACTGGGTTTTCGGTGATGCCCGGTTGATTTCGTCGCCGACGACGATGTTGGCGAAGATCCCACCAGGCTTGAACTCGAAATCGCGCGTCTCCTGATTGAAAATAGAAACGCCGGTGATGTCGGAGGGCAGCAGGTCTGGAGTGAATTGGAGTCGCCGGACCGAGCAGGCGATGGAGCGTCCGAGCGCCTTGGCAAGCATGGTCTTGCCGACCCCCGGCACGTCCTCCACCAGCAGGTGACCTTCGGCCAGCAGAACGACGAGGGCAAGATCGATGGAGCTGCGCTTCCCCTCGATGACGTTCTCGATTGCCGAGCGGACTCTACCGACGACCTGGACGACGTCGCCCAGCGAATATGCGGGCGCAGGGGCCGTCACTTTGTCATAGCTCAGAGTCAATCGGACCTCCGTATAGAGACGTTCTCACCCTACGCGCCCTGGGCTGAAGGGGCTTTCTGCCTTCCAAACACGCCGTCGTGGAGCTTTCTAATCAAATGTGCTGCCATGTGGTGGAAAGTGGAGTACAGTGGCGCGAAGTGGAGAGCTGGGCTGATCCGAAAGCAAGGAGGGGCGGCCGGTGTACTTCCTCGGCACGCACACTCCAAAGCTGGACGAGAAAGGTCGACTGTTTCTTCCCGCGAAGTTTCGATCCGAACTGAAGGACGGCCTTGTGATCACGCGGTTTCAGGAGCGGTGCCTGGCGATCTGGCCGATGACGAAGTTCGAGGAGATGGCTATGCGGGCAGGAGGCGCCTCAACCAGCCAGCCAGTCCGGGACTACCAGCGCATGCTGGCCTCTGGGGCCTCGGAGGAGGCTCCAGACAAACAAGGCCGGATCACGATCCCGCTGCACCTGCGGACTTATGCGGGCCTGGACAAGGACTGTGTGGTCGTGGGTGCACTCGACCGAGTGGAGATCTGGAACGCCCAGGCCTGGCTGGATTACTCCGCGGAGAAGGAATCCGCATTTGCGGAATTGAACGAGACGGCTCCTCCGGCCGGCTGACCGGGGACCGAGAGAACACAACGTAGGACGGGACTCGTGTCCTGAGGCTTCAACCCGCAGGTTCGAACTCCCTGACGCATCTTCCCCGGCGCCAGGTAGGCCTCCCCGCGGATCTCGGGTTGAAACCTCAGGACACGAGTCACCCCGGGGCCGCGAACTCCGGGACAAACAAGGAGTGGGTCGAGATGGAGCGAGGAGGGCCTAGCCCGGCGCCTTGCGCGCGTCGCATTCGCCATGAAGCGCGCGACTGCGTCTCCGCTGCCGCGTTCTCGCTTGCCTCCTCGGTCCTGACAACTGCGCTGCTGTGGGCTCTGGCGAGGCTGCTGGGATGAGTGGCGTACCCGCCGGGCACGTGCCCGTGATGCTGTCCGAGGTCGTGGCACTGCTATCGCCAGCGCTGCAGGCACCGCCCGAGCCAGACGGTACGTGCGTAATGGTCGATTGCACGGTTGGTCTCGGTGGCCACGCGGAGGCGCTACTCAGCACCTGTCCGCAGGCACTCCTCATCGGCATGGACCGCGACCCACAAGCTTTGGGCATTGCTCGTGATCGGCTGGCGCGCTTCGCCGAACGAATCACCCTCATCGAGGCGAATTACGACCAGTTTGCAGAAGTGCTCGCCAGACAGGGGCTTTCAGCAGTGCAGGGCGTGCTCTTGGACCTCGGGTTGTCATCGCTGCAGATAGACGATCCGGAGCGTGGCTTCGCCTATTCCGTTGACGCTCCCCTCGACATGCGGATGAGTCGGTCCGGACCGACAGCGGCCGACATCTTGAACACATACAGCTCGCGAGAACTGGCGGCGATCTTGCGCCGGTACGGGGAGGAGCGCTTCGCGGATCGGATCGCCGATCGAGTGGTGACGGCTCGTTCCGAGGCGCCCTTCGACAGGTCCGCCCGGTTGGTCGAGCTGATCTACGACGCGATACCGATAGCTACCCGAAAGCGCGGAGGCCATCCCGCTAAGCGCACGTTCCAAGCTCTGCGCATTGAGGTGAATGGTGAGCTGAAGTCGCTCGAGGCGGTGCTACCGCGTGCAGTTGCTGCACTCTCGCTCGGCGGCCGGATCGTTGTGCTGGCATATCACTCGCTGGAGGATCGGCTGGTCAAGCAGGTGCTCCGCGCCGCGGCCCATGATCAGGCTCCCGTCGACCTCCCGGTGATCCCAGAAAATCTTCGGCCGCAGCTTCAGTTGCTGACCCGAGGCGCCCTGCGGCCCACACCCAAAGAAGTGGCGGCCAATCCTCGGGCAGCAGCCGCGCGGCTGCGGGCGGCCGTACGGATCACCGCGCCGGAACGCCAGAGGGTGATCGGGTGAGCGCGCTCCGGGCACCCCTCCGATCGGGGGGCGACGACGTTACCGACGGCGCCGATCGGCGTCGATTGTTGAAGGCCGTGCCAGAACCGCGGGCCCGACTTGCCGGTTTTCCCTTCATCGCGGTGCTGATCGCCGTCTTCGGCCTCGGTATGGCAGGACTACTGATGTTGAACACGACGCTGCAAAATCAGGCGTTCGAATACCGCGCATTAAAGCGCCAGGCCACCGTCCTGGCCTACGACCAGGCGACTTTGCAGCAGCAAATCGACCGGCTCAGTGCGCCATCGGAGCTAGCCCGCCAAGCCTCGGCGCTTGGCATGCGCCCGAACCCGGCCCCGCCGTTTCTGGTCATTCCCGACGGCAAGATCATTGGCAAGCCGAAGCGAGTAAAAGGCAATGAGGTTCCCGACCTCATCGTTCGTACCCCTGCCGAGCAGGCAGCCCTGGAGGCGGCCGCGGAGGCGAAGAGAAGAGCAGCGGCGGAGGCCAGGGCAGCCACCCAAGGGCAGAACTAGATGCCGCCGGGTGGGCGCGACTGGCCGCCACCGAAAGCGGCAGGAAATCCGCCCCGCCGGCCAGTTCCGGACCAATTGGGACGCTCATCGGCGTCCGTTGGCCCAGGTCGAGGCCGCTACCGTCGTCCGCCCATTCGAAGGCCCACGTTGCGCATCCCGCTCGGCAGCGGTCCAGCCCGGCTGCACGCCGTCTTGTTGGTGTTGGCCATTTCGCTGTCGTTGTGTGCCGGTCGCTTGTTGCAGCTGCAGGGCTTCGACTCTTCCGCATACGCCGCCCTATCGGCCGATCAACTGACCACCAAGCTGCCCTTGTTGCCGGCTCGCGGCGACATCACGGACCGAAATGGGGTCGTTCTGGCCGCCACCCAACCCGCTGTGGCAGTGACCGCCGACCCAAACCTGACCAGTGGGAGGGCGGCTGAGATCGCCAGTATCCTGACCGGACCCCTGTCGATGTCCGAGGGTGAATTGACGGTGCTGCTGACCAAGCCCAACACCCACTTCGTCTACCTGAAGAAGAAGGTGCCGGCGCAGACCTACACCAGGATCGCCGCAGAGCTGTCGAGCCGGAAAATCCGCGGCATATTCCGAGAGCCCGATCCCATCCGCAGCTATCCGGCTGGATCGCTTGGATCGTCGGTTATCGGGTTCGTGGGCGCCAACGGCAAGGGACAAGCAGGCGTTGAGCTTTCCATGAACCGCGAGCTCGCAGGCATCGAGGGCAAGGAAACCTATGAGGTTGCTCCCAATGGCAGCAGAATCCCCCTTGGGACCAGCTCTATGGTGCCCGCCAAAGACGGACTGGACCTGCAACTCACGATCGACTCCGAATTGCAGTGGGTTGCCGACCGCCGGTTGGAGACGCAGGTTCAAAGGATGCGCGCCGACTGGGGTTTTGCCATCACGATGAACGTCAAGACCGGAGAGGTTTTAGCGCTGGCGAACGCGCCGACGGTCGATCCAGCCGACCCGAGCTCCTCTGCCAAGGAAGACCGAGGAAACCGGGCTGTCGCCGCGCCGTATGAGCCGGGCAGCGTCGAGAAGGTGCTGACCTCGGCAGCACTGCTCGACTCCGGTACGGCGACCCCGGAGACGAGGGTGACGATTCCCTACCGCCTTCGGTCTGGAACCTTGTCCATCAAAGATCATTTCCCCCACGGTGAATTGCATTATCTGATGCGAGGCGTCATCGCAGACTCCTCGAACATCGGTACCGCCCTTCTCGCCCGGCAGCTGGCGAAGCAGCGCCTTCACGATTATCTGAGGCGTTTCGGCCTGGGTTCGCGGACCGGTATAGAGCTGCCCGGAGAGTCCGTCGGCATCCTGCCCCGTGCCGACATGTCCGATGTCCAGCGCGATCAAATCGCGTTCGGGCAGGCGCTCGCGGTGACCGGTATACAGGAGGCGGCGGCAGTTGCCGGACTGGTGAATTCCGGCATCTACAACCCGCCAACGGTGATCAAGAACCTCACCGATTCCACTGGAAAGCCGGTTCCGGTCAGCAAGGGCCAACCGCGGCAGATCATTTCGGAGTCCGCGTCGGCCGCACTTCGAGATCTCATGCAAGCGGTCGTCGACAGCGAGAACGGTCAGATCAGTCTCAAGCTGGACGCCTACCGGAGCGGTGGCAAGACCGGTACCGCCCAGCGGGCCGATCCGAGCTGCAAGTGCTATCGCGGTTATGTCACCTCGTATGTGGGATTCGCCCCGTTAAATGATCCGCAGCTGTTGACCTATGTCGTGCTGAGCAATCCGCGAAACGGCGACACCGGCTCGACCGTGGCAGCGCCCGCCTATCGCGACATCATGGAGTTCGCGCTGCCGCGCTATTCCATCGCGCCAGACGCAAAGAAGTCCAAGCCCCGGCCGACCGAGTGGTAAGCGGATAGCGTCGGGATCGTGTCCGGAAAGCACGGAGCTCAGGGGACGGGTGCGTCAGTGCTTCGTCCGAAGTCGCGGCACGGTGCCTCTTTGGTTGAGCTCTTCGGGACCAATCCCGGCGTGCAGGTACGTGGCATTACCGCCGACTCTCGGCTCGCCGGGACAGGCGATCTCTATGTTGCGCTACCAGGAACTCGCCATCACGGTGCCTCGTTCGCTCCGGAGGCAATTGCAGCCGGGGCAGTCGCCATCCTGACCGATCAGGCGGGCCGGCGAGTGATTGGCCCGGTCGATGTCCCGGTGTTCGAGGTAGCTGATCCTCGAGCCGCCATGGCGGGCCTCGCGGCTCGGATCTACGGCTGCCCATCCTCGTCGCTTCGGATGCTCGCGGTTACCGGAACGAACGGCAAGACGACGACGACGTTCCTGGTGGATGCCGCGCTGCGGGCCAGCCGGCACCGGGTTGGCATCATCGGCACGATTGGCTATCTGCTGGATGGTCAGCTGTTGGCCGCGGTCCGCAACACGGTGACGACGCCGGAATCTCCCGAACTGCAGGCGTTTCTTGCCTACTTGCTTGAGGCTGGTGCCGACTCGGTCGCTATGGAGGTGTCATCGCATGCCCTGGCGCTGGGGCGGGCAGATGCAATCCAGTTCGATGTTGCGGCATTTACCAACTTCGGTCTCGATCACCTCGACTTTCACCGAGATGAGGAGTCCTATTTCGAGGCCAAGGCGTCCTTGTTCACTCCGGCACGAACGCGGCACGCGGTCATAAACGTCGACGACCTTCGTGGCAGGGAGCTGGTAAATCGGATCCGCGGCGGCGGTCAGTTACCGGTGACAACCGTCAGCCTCGACAGTCCGGGGGCAGACTGCTCAGCGTTGTCATTGCGAACCGAGCCGGACGGCCGGGTTCGGGTGATCGCCCGCCTGAAGGCTGACACGGTCGAGTTCCTGCTCGGGTTGCCCGGGGAATTCAACGTGCGCAACGCGCTGACCTGCATTGCCATGCTCGATGCTGCTGGGGTTAATGTCCAGCTCGCCGCCGAGGGCCTTGCCACTGCACAAGTACCAGGCAGGATGCAACGGGTCGATCTCGGCCGGCAGGCACCACTGGTTTACGTCGACTTCGCGCACACACCTCAGGCGGTTGCCGCCGCGCTGGCCGCCCTGCCATCGAAGCGGCGGATCGTGGTCCTGGGGTGCGGCGGCGATCGAGATCCGAACAAGCGGGGTCCGATGGGCGCTGCGGCAGCGGCAGGAGCCAACATCGTGATCATCACCGATGACAACCCCCGGCACGAGGTGCCGGCAGAGATTCGTGCACAGGTCCGGGCCGGAGCCGAGGCAGCTCGACGATCTGCCGACCTCGCCGTCGAGCTGATCGACGGGGGTGACCGGCGTGCTGCCATCCGGCAGGCACTCGAGTTGGCGGAGCCAGGCGACGCCGTCGCCGTGCTCGGCAAAGGCCATGAACCCGGTCAGGAGATCGGGGACCGGGTCTTGCCCTTCGACGATGCGTCGGTCGTCGTGGAGGAGTGGGCTCGCCGGCTCAACAAGGGATCACCATGATCCCGGTCAGCGTGGACGCCGCGGCAGAGGTCCTCGGTGTCACTCCGGTTGGCGTGGGGGAGAGCGGCATCCTCATCACCTCGCTAGCCACGGACTCCCGGGCGGTCAGCCCGGGAGCGCTCTTTGTGGCGCTCCGCGGCGAGCGGGTCGATGGCCATGACTTCGTCGCCGCGGCTCGTGCCAGCGGGGCTGTGGCGGCTCTGGTTTCCCACCAGGTAGACGATGGGCTGAGCCTAGTGCTGCCAGATCCGCTGCAGGCCTTGGGCGCGCTCGCCCGCGACCAGGTCGATCGGGGGCGTACCGCCGGCATGCGGGTGCTGGCCGTCACCGGCTCACAGGGCAAGACCTCCACGAAAGACCTGCTGGCGCAGCTCCTCGAGCCGCAAGGTGCCACCATTTCCCCGGTCGGCAATCTGAACAACGAGATCGGGGTTCCGCTGACGGTTGGCCGGATCGAGCCCAACACTCGATTTCTTGTCCTCGAGATGGGGGCACGGGATGTCGGCCACATCGCCTACCTGTGCCGCATAGCGCCACCGGACGTCTCGGTTGTCCTCAATGTCGGCGTCGCGCACGTGGGAGAGTTCGGCGGTCGGGCCGCGATTGCCCAAGCCAAAGGCGAACTGGTGGAGGCGCTTGCTGAAGGCGGAGTGGCTGTGCTCAACGCCGACGACCCGTTGGTCTGGGCGATGCGCGATCGCACTTCGGCCAGGGTCGTCGCCATGGGCATTAGCACCGAACCCGCTTGGGAGTCAGGCGTCTGGGCGTCGGACCTAGCCAGCGATGCTTTAGGCCGCTTTAGGTTTGTGCTGAATTGCAAGATCTCCGGCAAAACTCAGCGTCAAGTTGAGGTTCAGCTCAGGCTCTCCGGCCGGCACCACGTCGGGAACTCTGTTGCGGCAGCCGCGGCCGCACTCGCAGTCGGTGCTCCACTAGAGGCGATCGTTACCGCGCTGTCCAGCGCGCAGCCGCGATCTCGCTGGCGGATGGAGCTGTGCCGACGATCAGACGGCGTGTTGGTGATCAACGACACGTACAACGCAAACCCGGACTCGATGCGGGCTGCGATCGACACCCTCGCTGATCTGGGAAACGCGCGAAACGGCGGGCGGACCTGGGCGGTCCTAGGGGACATGCTCGAACTCGGTGCCACCTCGGAGGCCGAGCACGCTGCTTTGGGCCGGCACGTCGCAGCGCGTGGTGTCTCATATCTGATCGCGCTGGGCGAACATGCCAGGGTGGTCACAGCTGCGGCCATCGCCGCCGGTTTGCCGGCCGATCGCGCGGCCGTTTTTCAGGACAAATCGGCCGCGGTTGACGAGGTTCTTGAAGGTCTCGCGCCAGCCGACGTCGTGCTGATCAAGGCATCTCGTGGCCTAGCCTTGGACACCGTGGCCGACCAGATCCTGAGCCGGCATCGCGCGTGAAAACCATCGTTCTGGCGGGCAGCATCGCCCTGCTTGGCACCTTGCTTGGCACCAGGCTGGCCATCCGGGTACTGGTCAAGAACGGCTACGGACAGCTGATCCGTGACGACGGCCCTACCTCACATCACACGAAGCGCGGCACGCCCACGATGGGCGGCTTAGTGGTCATCGCCGCCGTGTTGTTCGCCTACACCGCCAGCCATTTGATCACCTGGACGGTCCCTTCGGCATCTGCCCTGCTCATACTCTTCCTGTTCACCGGACTAGGTGTGGTGGGATTCCTGGACGACTTCATTAAGATCAGCAAACAGCGCTCGCTCGGTTTGCGCAGCAAGGCGAAGATCGCCGGCCAATCCTTCGTCGCGGTGACGTTTGCCCTGCTGTCGCTTCAGTTTCCCGATGAACGGGGGATAACGCCGGCCTCACCGGCAGTCTCCTTTCTGCGGGACATTGAGTGGTTGACCCTTCCCGTCATTTTGGTGGTGCTCTGGGTGATGTTGTTGATCGCCGCGGCGAGCAACGGGGTGAATCTCACTGACGGTCTGGACGGGCTCGCCTCCGGAGCCTGTGTGATGATCTTCGGGGCCTACACGCTGGTCAACATCTGGCAGTACAACCAGTCGTGCGCGTACACCGCCTCCGCCGGCCCCAAGTGCTATGAGGTACGTGATCCGTACGACCTGGCCGTGGTAGCCGTAGCCCTCGCGGGCGCCTGCTTCGGCTTCCTGTGGTGGAACGCCGAGCCGGCGAAGATCTTCATGGGAGACACAGGCTCACTCTCACTCGGCGGAGCGCTCGCCGGAATGGCAATTTTCACCCGTACTGAGCTGTTGCTCGTGATCTTGGGTGGATTGCTGGTGATCGAGGTGATGTCAGTGATCTTGCAGGTCGGCTACTTCAAGGCAACCAGGGGTCGTCGGCTGTTCAAGATGTCGCCCATCCATCATCATTTCGAGCTCTTGAATTGGGCCCAGGTGACGATCGTGATGAGGTTCTGGATCATCGCCGGGTTGTTCGTTGCCGGCGGCCTGGGCATCTTCTACGCGGAATGGGTTTCAGGGACATGACAGGTTTGTCGTGGCTCCCGGCTGCTGACGGGGCATCGCCGTGGCCGGCAGCGCAGGTCGTGGTCGCCGGCGTAGGGGTCTCCGGCTTCGCGGCAGCCGACGGCCTGCTCCAGTATGGCGCGGGGGTGACCGTTCTGGACGAGCGTGATAATCCGGCTAACGCCGACAAGGCCACGCTGCTCGAGGTACTCGGGGCCATGGTCCGGCTGGGGCCAGGCTGCAGCGACGCCTTGCCCGACGGCACCGATCTGGTGATCAGCACCGGTTGGCGCCCGAATCACCCGCTACTGGCCGACGCGGCCCGCCGCGGTGTGCCGGTCTGGAGTGAGGTGGAGCTTGCCTGGCGGCTCAGCCGGCCGAATCGGATCATTCCCTGGCTCGGCGTTACCGGAACAAACGGCAAGACGACAACAACATCGATGCTTGAGGCCATGCTTACTGCGGCCGGTTTGCGGACCGCAGCCGTAGGCAACATCGGCCGTCCAATTATGGAGATCGTGTTGGACCCGGCGCCGTACGACGTTCTGGCCGTCGAACTGTCCAGCCATCAACTGCACTGGTCAAGTTCGCTCGCGCTGCACTCGGCCGCCGTGCTCAACCTTCAGCCCGACCACTTGGAATGGCACGGCAGCTTCGAGGCCTACCGGGCCGCCAAGGCCAAGATCTATGCGGGAGTCGAAGCCAGCTGCGTTTACAACGTCGCCGATCCGGCCACCGAGCGACTGGTCGAGGAAGCGGACGTGGTGGAGGGGGCACGGGCGATCGGTTTCACCCTTGGCATCCCAGATCGGTCCATGCTCGGCATCGTTGATGACCTCCTGGTCGATCGAGCGTTCATCGAGCAACGCAAAGATTCGGCGCTGGAACTGGCGAAGATCACCGATGTTTCCCCGCCTGCGCCGCACAACGTTGCCAACGCGCTGGCGGCCGCCGCCCTGGCGCGTTCCTTTGGCGCTCCAGCGACCGCCGTTCGCGACGGGCTACGGCGCTTTCGGGTCGGCTCCCACAAGATCCAAATCATCGCTGATCACGGGGGCATTCGCTGGATCGATGACTCGAAGGCGACCAACCCTCATGCCGCGGACGCTGCTCTGCGGTCCGTCACAGACATATCGGTGGGCGAAGCAGACTCTTCTCAGATTGTGTGGCTGGCCGGCGGCCAGGCCAAAGGCACCAGCTTCGACGAATTGATCATTGCGCACCGTGCCAAATTGCGAGGAGCTGTCCTGCTTGGGGTGGACCGCCAGGTCGTGGCCGACGCCCTCACCCGACACGCGCCGGACGTGCCAGTGATTCGGATCGAGGTCACCGACACTAGAGCCATGGCACAAGCCGTGCGGGCTGCGGCGTCCCTGGCCCGGGTAGGTGATGTGGTGTTGCTAGCTCCGGGATGCGCCAGCAAAGACATGTATACCGACTACGCCGCACGCGGCGACGCATTCACGGCGGCTGTGCACGACCTGATCTCAGGCTCCGGTGCAGGAGGCTGGGCCGGCAGAGCGAAGGAGTAGGCCGTGGTGGCCACGCTGACCGACTCCAGATTTCCCGAGAGCCAGTCGGATGCCGGAACCAAACCGTCAGTGGCGGCCTGGCTCCGAGTCGTCCTTGATCGGCCACTGACCAGCTATCACCTGGTGCTCGGGGCCACGGCTATCCTGCTAGCGCTCGGTGTGCTGATGGTCTTGTCGGCATCGAGTGTCAACGCCTACGTGAATCACAAGGATTCGTACTTCTTCGTGAAGCGGCAGATGATCTTTGTCGCCGTGGGGATCGTCGGCGCCATTGTGATCATGAAGCTGTCACCGAGCACGCTGCGGATTCTCGGCTGGTTCGGAGTGGCGATGGCATTGATCTTGCTGCTCCTGACCTACACACCACTCGGCATCGACGTCGCGGGCAACCGCAACTGGCTCAATGTCGGCTCCGATTCCTACGCGATCCAGCCGTCTGAATTCGCCAAGCTCGCGATGATCATTTGGGGTGCGGACCTACTGGCTCGAAAACAGAGCCTCCTCGACCAGCCCAAGCACTTGCTCATTCCGTATCTGCCAGTCTGCGGGACGCTGATCTTGCTCGTCGTGTTCCAGGGTGACGCCGGGACCGCGGTGGTGATGGCTGCGATTGCGACCGGGGTGCTTTGGATCGTCGGAGCTCCACTAAGGGTGCTCACCGCGCTCACTGCGGCGGGCACAGCGGGAGTCATCACACTGTTCGTCAGCAGTCCGGTGCGAATGCGTCGGCTCACCGCGTTTCTCGATCCATCTGCGCACCTCAATGGCGCAAACGACCAAGCCAACGCCGGCATGTACGCCATCGCTTCTGGCGGCTGGTGGGGCGTGGGACTTGGCGCGAGTCGCCAAAAGTGGGGAGGTTTACCGGAGGCCCACACTGACTTCATCTTTGCCGTGATGGGGGAGGAGCTCGGCTTGTTTGGCAGCCTCATCGTGCTGGCCCTGTTCGGCGTTCTTGGCTATGCCGGGCTGCGGGTCGCCGGCCGCTCCGATGACGAGTTCAGCCGCTATGCCGCGGGCGGAGTCACAGTCTGGTTCATCTTCCAGTCGCTGATCAATCTTGGCGTCGTGCTGCGGATGATTCCCATTGCCGGGGTGCCATTGCCGCTGCTGTCATACGGCGGCTCAGCGCTGATCGCGAATCTGCTGGCGATCGGAGTATTACTCTCCTGCGCCAGACGCGAGCCGGCAGCGCGGCAACTGCTGGAGAGCCGCTCAGCCAAACGGGCGCCACGGATGACCACGGTCGTGGGCTCTCGGAGCCTGCCCAGCTGATGGCCGACAGCGATATGACGTCGACGGCGACTCCGAATCCTTCGATTGTGCTCGCCGGTGGCGGCACGGCAGGGCACACGTCACCGTTGGTTGCAACCGCCAGCGAACTCCGGCGCTTGCAGCCGAGTGCCCGGCTAACCGCCGTGGGGACCGAACGTGGCCTGGAAATGACCGTGATACCGGCTGCCGGCCTGCCGCTCGAGCTGATTCCACCCGTTCCAGTGCCGCGCAGACCAAGTCTTGATCTGCTGCTCATCTGGCCGCGATTACGGCGGGCGGTGACCGCGGCCACGGCCGTGCTGCGTCGGGCTGAAGCGGACGTCCTGCTCGGCTTCGGCGGCTACGTCTCGGCGCCCGCCTATCTGGCTGCACGCCGCCTTCGGGTTCCGATTGTCCTGCACGAGCAGAACGCGCTACCCGGCCTGGCGAATCGGCTCGCAGCTCGCCTGACCGGCAATGTGTTCACTTCATTCCCAGACACGCCGCTGCCGCATGCCAGTTACATCGGCCTGCCCATGCGCCGCGCCATTACGGAGCTGGACAGGTGCGTGCTGCGAGCCACCGCCCGACAGCAGTTCTCGTTGCGGGAAGACCTCCCTGTAGTTCTGGTGAGCGGTGGATCTCAGGGCGCGCTCAGCATCAATGATGCCGTGCTGGGTGCTCGTGACCGCCTGCTTGCGGCCGGCATCCAGATCTTGCACGTGCTGGGACCGAGGAATCTCAACGAGTCCACCCTTGCCTCCGCCGACGCACAGACCGGTGCGCGCTATTCGCCCGTGGCATACGTCGATCAGATGGAGCAGGCATATGCGGCGGCGGATCTAATGCTCGGCCGCTGCGGTGCCAGCACCGTTCTCGAGACGGCGGCGGTCGGGCTACCGGCGATCTTCGTGCCATATCCGCACGGCAATGGCGAGCAGGCGCGCAATGCACGTGCCGTCGTCGAAGCCGGCGGCGCCATCTTGGTCAACGACGAAGCGTGCACAGCCGAGTGGGTTGCCGCACACGTCCCGGACTTGATTGTTGATGAGACAAGGCTCGACAGAATGTCTGCAACGCTGCATGGCGTTGCGAAGGTCGATGCGGCGAGAGTTCTCGCCGAGCGGGTGCTGGAGGTGGCGGCCTGATGGGACTGGTGGACACGATCGAGCTGCCGCATCCCGGCGATCTAGGGCCGGTCCACTTCATCGCTGTCGGCGGATCCGGAATGAACGGCATTGCCACAGCTTTCCTGCAGCTCGGCGTACCGGTCAGTGGCAGCGACCGGCAGGATTCGGCATATCTGCGGGCGCTGGATGCCGCTGGTGCCCGGGTCTATGTCGGTCACGCGGCTAATCAACTGGGAGATGCCCGTACCGTCGTCGCGTCTTCGGCCATTCGTGACGACAACCCCGAGCTGGTCGAGGCAAGGCGGCGCGGGCTTCGGGTGCTGCACCGCAGCGCCGCGCTGGGATCGCTCATGCTCGGGCGGCGAGGCATCGCGGTTGCCGGTACCCACGGCAAGACCACGACGACGGCGATGATCGCGCACGTATTGACCGGCGCCGGGCTGGATCCGTCGTTCGTGATCGGTGGCGCGCCGACGGGTACCAAAACCGGGGGCCATCTGGGCAACGGCAAGGCGATCGTCGTCGAAGCCGACGAAAGCGACGGGTCGTTCTTGCAATATCCGGCCGAGGTAGTGGTGGTCACCAACATCGATCCGGATCACCTCAGCAACTGGGGCAGCGCCGAGAACTATGCCGACGGGTTTCTACGATTCGCCACCGGTCGAGCCGTTCGGTTAGTGGTGATCAGCGCCGACGACCCTGGCGCGATGGCGCTGACGGCACGGCTGCGCGACCAAGTCGCCGCCGGGACCTCGTCGGTCGAGATCGTTGCGTTCGGCGAGAACGTGGGTGCGAACGTGCGCGTCTCGCGGGCCGCCTTCGCCGGGACGGGGTCAAGCTTCGAACTCAGCGCCGGTGATGCCGGTGGTGCGGTCACGCTTAGCGTGCCCGGGGACTACAACGTAAAGAACGCGGCTGCCGCCTATGCGGTGGCGCGCTGGTTCGATGTGCCAGAGGAGCAGATCCGGATCCAGCTTTCGAGCTACCGCGGCACCTATCGCCGGTTCCAGCTGGTCGGCACGGTAGATGGCATCCGGGTCTACGACGACTACGCCCATCACCCGACGGAGGTCGCGAATACTTTGGCGGCTGCACGTACCGGTGTCGCCGACGGACGGGTCGTGGTGTGCTTTCAGCCGCATCTGTATACCCGCACCAGGGACTTCTGGGCAGAACTTGCTCAGGCCCTCGAGCGGGCCGATCAAGCGGTCGTCATGGACGTCTGTGGTGATCGCGAAGATCCAATCGACGGAATTGACGGTCGGATGGTCGCCGATGCAGTGAGACCTGGCACGGCCGAGGTGACCTATGAACCGGTCTGGGACGAGGCCGCCCCCACGGTCGCCCAGATCGCCCGGCCCGGCGACCTGGTGATCACAGTTGGCTGCGGGGATGTCACCAAAGTGGCGCCGAAAATCGTTGCAGAGCTGGAGCGGAAACACGCGGCCGCCGGTGGAGTCTGAAGGTGACCGCGGCAGCGAGCATCCGCACTCCGAGTCGGACCAGTGTCTCAACCCCGCGCAGTGATCATCGGATCCGTACTTTGCTCGTGGGCCTGCTGGTGCTGACCCTGCTCGCCGGTGTCGGCTGGCTCATCGGATTCTCTCAGGTGCTAGCGGCCAGGTACGTCACTGTGACTGGGCTGAATCGGGTCGATGATTCGGCCATCCGGCAGGCGGCTGCGGTGCCCCTTGGGTTTCCGCTGGCCCGCCAGGATCTATCGGCTATTGCCTCTCGGGTCAGCTCCCTACCCAAGATCGAATCCGCCGAGGTCAGCCGGCGATGGCCGGACACCATTCGGATAGCGGTAGTGGAGCGGCGCCCACTTCTTGGAATCCGGCAACCCGGCGGGTTCCTCCTAGTCGACGCCCGAGGCGTGGGGTTCGAGACTCAAGCAACGCTGCCCAGCGGGATCATCCAGGCCGACGTGGAGCCAGACCGAGTTCCGCTGCTTGTCGAGGTTGGCGCCATTGGCGCCGTGATGCCACCTGAACTCCGAACCCGGGTCTCGAGGCTGCAGGCAACGTCGAAAAACAACGTCACGGTGCTGCTCACTGACGGCGTGGAAGTGAACTGGGGTACCAGCGCTGACTCGGTGCTCAAGTCCCAGCTGGTTCTGGCGCTGCTGAAGGGCAAACCATCCACGATCGACGTGTCGTCCCCGCACAATCCGGCAATCCGCTAAGCTCCAAACCCTCAACCCGCAGTTGATCAAGCTCTCAAGGTAAGGCTCACCTGCAGAGAAATGGTGATTTTCCACGGGTTCTGGCGTGTCCTGTTTGTGACCCTGGACTGCACATAGTCCATCTCATAACGTGACCACAACGCCGCGGGGTCGCAGAAATCCATAGCCGCATATCTGTTGACTAAAGGTTGAGACTTCGCACACATAACCACCTGTCCGTACGGAAGGAAGAGGCGGAACCAGTGGTCTCTGCATCACAGAATTACTTGGCGATCATCAAGGTGGTCGGGGTCGGTGGCGGCGGTGTCAACGCGGTCAACCGGATGATCGAAGCTGGGCTGCGCGGCGTGGAGTTCATCGCGGTGAACACGGACGCCCAGGCATTGCTGATGGGCGGTGCTGACGTCAAGCTTGACATCGGTCGGGATCTCACCCGGGGACTCGGTGCCGGCGCCGACCCCGACAAGGGTCGGCAGGCTGCCGAGGACCACGCCCAGGACATCGAGGACGCTCTGAAGGGCGCCGACATGGTCTTCGTCACGGCAGGCGAGGGTGGTGGTACCGGTACCGGCGGCGCGCCGGTCGTCGCCCGCGTCGCCCGAGCACTTGGCGCACTCACCATCGGGGTGGTGACCCGGCCGTTCACCTTCGAAGGCAGGCGGCGCGCGATACAGGCCGAGCAGGGGATCACAAATCTCCGCGAAGAAGTCGACACGCTGATTGTCATCCCGAATGACAAGTTGCTGCAGATGATCGACCACCAAATCGCGATCCTGGACGCGTTCAAGCAAGCCGACCAGGTGCTGATGCAAGGTGTCTCCGGCATTACGGATCTGATCACCACGCCGGGGCTGATCAATCTCGACTTTGCCGATGTGAAGGCAGTGATGTCGAACGCAGGATCGGCCCTGATGGGCATCGGCTCCGCCCGTGGTGAGGACCGGGCGCGCGCCGCTGCTGAGCAAGCAGTCTCCTCACCCTTACTGGAGGCCAGCATCGAGGGGGCCCACGGCGTTCTGCTGTCCATTGCCGGTGGCTCAGACCTGGGTCTGTTCGAGGTGTCAGCGGCCGCCGATCTGATCCAGGGTGCTGCGCACGAGGACGCCAACATCATCTTCGGAACCGTCATCGACGACGCGCTCGGCGACGAGGTTCGGGTCACGGTCATAGCTGCCGGTTTCGAAGGTGGGCAGCCACCGCGCCGTCAGCCCGGCATTCCCCGGCAGGTCGACATTCGGGCTGCCTCCCAGCGCGCTCAGCCGACTGCCGATATGGCCCCACCGCCGGCGCCGGCGATCAACGGGGACCGCCAGCTGGTTTCGGTCCCGGGCTCGGCCGCCTCTAGCAGCGCTCCTGGCGGGGTTTCGGGCGACAGTTCGCCCAGTGGCTCGGCGGGCTCGCCCCGGTCCGACACCCCTGCGCCGCCGTCGCCGATCCGCTCGACACCAGCCATGCCCGATGACGATCTGGATGTGCCTGACTTCTTGAAGTAGCGGCATCCCCTTGGGGCGGTAGTTCCCGCGTGTCGGCCGCTCAGTAATCGAGCCCAGCAGTTTCCGACGGTAATGTCAGCGCAAGGCGCGCAGATTCGACGATGGGGCTGAGCGATGGCGGAGAAATTGAAGCGAGCGGCGGCGTGGCTTGGCCTGGTTACCGACGAACGTTACGCCGACTACGACGACGAGCCCGAAAACGGCCAGGAATTCACCGAGGGCTTCAGCCGTGAGGAGCTGATGGAGTCTGCACAGCGTCAGCCGGCCAGCGTCACCCCTCTCGAGACGAGGCGCCCGGCAGGCGCCCATTCAAACGCACCGGAGCCACGGACGGCAGATGTGTCCCGCATCGTCACGGTTCATCCCCGTACCTACAACGACGCCCGCACGATTGGTGAGCACTTCCGCGAAGGGACGCCGGTCATCATGAACCTGTCCGAAATGGAGGATGCTGACGCCAAGCGGCTGGTCGATTTTTCCGCTGGCTTGATCTTCGGCTTGCATGGCGCCATCGAGCGGGTAACCAGCAAGGTCTTCTTGCTGTCTCCCAGGAACGTCAAGGTGGCGGCAGAGGACAAGGAGCGGATTGCCGGCGGATTCTTCAACCAAAGTTGAGCCTGCAGCAGAGATCGCCATTGTGCGGGGTCGCCTACGCTAGGCGGTGACCGTTTCCGCGACCAGACAGGACAGCTTCGAATGTTCATCGTCGGCGGCATCATCGACTGGGTGCTGTGGGTGTTCCTGCTTCTCTTGTTCGCCCGAATGATCCTGTCCTGGGTGCCAGTTCTCGTGCGTGACTGGGAGCCCCGTGGTCCGATGCTGGTCGTCGCAGAGATCATCTACTCCATCACCGACCCGCCGTTGCGCTTGCTGCGCAAGGTGCTGCGGCCGGTGCGGGTTGGCAACATGATGCTTGATCTGGCTTTCATCGGGCTGACGATCATCGTCTTGATCCTGCGGGCGGTCAACAACCGGCTCTTCTTCGGCTAAGAGTTGCCGCGATTTCTCCGCGGATGTGTGCGGGCCGGATCAAATTGGGTACGGTAGGGCGATGGACGCCCCGGCAGGGCCTCCTGCGATCCCAAATGGACTTCATTTCCGAGGTGAACAATGACGCTGTCGCTGGACGATGTGCGTAACAAGCGGTTCCGGATGGCCCGCAAGTCTGGCTATGAGGTGCTGGAGGTCGATGAGTTTGTCGACGACGTGGAGGAAAGTTTCGCCCAGCTTCTCGACGAGAATCAGAACCTCAAAAGGCAGGTCGAGGCGCTGAAATCTGCTCCTCCTGCTCCAGCTGCCGCTATTCCGCCCCCGTCACCTCCGGTCCAGCAGCCGCGGCCGGCACCCGCTGCCGCCCCTCCCAGCTCTGGCCCAATCGTGGTCACCACGGGCAAGGATGCCAGTGCAGCCGTTGTCCGCCTGGTGGAGCTGTCGACCGAGCAGGCTGAGCGCCTGGTGAACGAGGCCACCGAGGACGCAAACCGCATTCGGGAGGAGGCCAATCGCATCGCGCACCAGGTCACCACTGACGCCCGTACCCGTGCTGAGCGCGTGGAGTCGGAGGCTCGGGTCAACGCGGAGCGGCTTCAGGCCGATGCCCAGAGCCGAATTCAGCGGCTTGAGAAGGACATCGAGTCGCGCCGCGGCGAGATGTTCGGGGATCTGCAGAAGCAGCGTGAGGACCTCAGCAAGACGGTTGCCGCGCTACGCACCTTCGAGGCGAACTACCGCCGAAGCCTGAGCAACCATCTGCGAAGCCAGATTGACACCCTCGAGACTGTTCGACTGGAGCCGGAGGCTCCGGACGCCGTTCGCAACGCCGGCGGTGACCAGGGCATAAACGGCGATGCGACCGGCCGAGAGGAGTCACCAACGTCGCGCGGCAACCAGACCAGCGAGACACCTCGCCTGGACGCCCTTCTCGGAGATCAACGCTAACCGCTACTATGCTTCTTACCGCGTTTGGGCTCGCCACGGCGGGCCCTTCGCGTTTCCTCCCGGGGGAGCGATTCGCTGCAGACCACCGGCCGGGCGAATCAAGCAGGAATCTTCAGCGAGCTTCGTTGAAGGATCGGCCTTTGGGCCCTAGTCTCTGCGTCACTTCTATCCCAGAGGGGGAGATTGATGAGTACCGCCAAGGCCTCGCCTGCAGATAGACCCGCTCGTTCAGCAGCCCCGAAGAGGGCGCCGTCATTACATGCGGTCGATGCCGTCGACTCGGAGCATGCAGCACGCGAGGTGAAGCCGGTCAACGTCAAATCGCTGCCGGTGCGTCCAGGAGAGGATCCGTGGACCAAGGCGGAACTCAACGAAGTGCGCAAGGCGCTCGAAGAGGACATCGTGCGCTTCGAGAGTCAGATCGAGATCTCCACCGCCGAGCTGGTTGGGCTGCTACGCGACGGAAGCGAAGGCGCCGGCAGAGACCCAGCCGATGTCGGCTCGGCAAACTTTGAGCGGGACGCCGAAATGTCGCTGGCCAACAACGCCCGCGAAATGTTGGACCAGTCGCGGCTGGCGCTGCGTCACATTGAACTTGGTACTTACGGGAGCTGCGACAACTGCGGACAGCCGATCGGCAAAGGCCGACTTCAGGCTTTTCCGCGTGCCACCCTATGCGTGAGCTGCAAGCAGCGCGAGGAACGTCGGTAGCGGAGCGAGCTACGGGCCGCTCGCGGGGCCGTAGCCGGCTGCTCTGGTTGTTCCTGGCCGTGATGCTGCTGGGTCTGGCGACCGACCTGGCAACCAAGACGATCGTGGTCTCCCGATTGGACCCACAAGAGCCGGTACGGCTGGTTGGCGGCCTCGTCACGCTACGGCTGATCCGAAACGCGGGGGCAGCCTTCAGCCAGGGTGAGCGGTTCACCTACGTCTTTGCGATCACGGCGATCCTCGTCCTCAGCTTCGTGACTATTCGTCTGGTCCCGCGGCTCGGTCACGCCGGGTGGGCTGTGGCACTGGGTCTTTTGTGTGCCGGTGTCACAGGAAACCTTATGGATCGGCTGTTCCGCAGTCCGGCGGTGTTGCGAGGCCATGTGGTCGACTTCATCCAATTGCCCTACTTCGCGATCTTCAACGTGGCCGACATGTGCATCACAGCCTCGGCCGTGTTGATCATCGTTCTGTCCGTGATCAAGGGAGTGGGAATCGACGGCGAGCGCCCTGGTCGCAAGTCGAGTGCAGAGCGGGCCAAGGGCAGCAGCTGAATGGCAGAAGATCGGGTGCTGCTGGTTCCGGAGGGCCTCGACGGTGATCGGGTTGACGTTGCGGTGGCGCGCTTGCTCGGCCTGTCGCGCTCCAAGATCAGCGATCTGATCGACGCCGGACAGGTCCGGCTGGATGGCCACCCGGTCGCCAAGGCCGACCGGGTGCATACCGGGCGGATGTTGGAGGTCAAGCTGCCCGATCAGAGCCCGGGCCTGGAGGTCGTGCCGCAAACGGTGCAGGGCGTCGACATCATTTTCGATGATGATCATATTGTTGTCGTCGACAAGCCTATCGGGGTGGCTGCTCACCCTAGCTTGGGCTGGAGCGGGCCGTCAGTCCTCGGCCACCTGGCTGGCGCGGGCTTCCGGATCTCAACCTCTGGTGTGCCTGAGCGCCAAGGAATTGTCCAGCGACTCGACGTCGGAACCACCGGCCTGATGGTGATCGCAAAAAGCGAGACGGCCTATTCCATCTTGAAGCGGGCCTTTCGGTCCCGAGCCGTCGACAAGACATACCACGCTCTGGTGCAAGGCCACCCGGATCCCTTCTCTGGAACCATTGAGGCACCGATCGGGCGGCACCCCGGAGCCGACTACAAGATGGCGGTGATCGCCAATGGTCGGCCAAGCGTCACCCACTACGACACCCTGGACGCGTTCGTCGGCACAACGCTGCTCGAGCTGAAGCTTGAAACGGGGCGAACGCATCAGATCCGGGTCCACCTCGCTGCGATCAAGCACCCTTGTGTCGGCGACCTCAGCTACGGAGCTGATCCGGTGCTTGCCGCAAAGCTGGGACTAGAGCGGCAATGGCTGCATGCCGTTCGACTCGGTTTCAACCATCCTGTAACCGGTGACCAGCTCGTATTCACTTCCCCTTATCCGGAGGACCTGCGGCAGGCGTTGGACATTGCGAGGGCGGCCTAGCAGTCGGGGATCCGGCCCGGCGCTCTTCCGCTAGGGTCGGAGGCGTGCGTAGAGCCAAGATTGTCTGCACGCTTGGGCCCGCCTCGTCAGCACCGGAACGCCTCACGGCCTTGGTCGCCGCCGGGATGGACGTAGCCCGCCTCAACATGAGCCACGGCGACTACGACGATCACCTGGAGAACCTGCAGAACGTCCGCAACGCTGCCGACGCGACTGGCCGGCCGGTGGGCGTGCTCGTTGACTTGCAGGGTCCGAAGATTCGGCTCGGCCGATTTGCTTCCGGCAGGGAAGTGCTAACCGACGGAGCCAGGTTCGCGATCACGATCGAGGACATCCAAGGAAATCTGGAGCGCTGCTCGACGACCTACAAGGGATTGCCGCGGGACGTCCGCCCCGGCGACATGATCTTGATCGACGACGGCCGGCTGATGCTGCAGGCGAAGGAGGTCACCGCCACCGACGTGATCACCGAGGTGGTCGTCGGCGGGCCGATCAGCAACAACAAAGGCATCAATCTGCCTGGCGTCGCCGTCAGCGTCCCGGCGATGAGCGAAAAAGACACCGAAGATTTGCGGTGGGCCCTGCGCAACAACGTGGACATGGTTGCCCTGTCGTTCGTCCGGACGGCGAAAGACATCGAACCCGTACACGCGGTGATGGATGAAGAAGGCCGTCGGATACCGGTGATCGCCAAGATCGAAAAACCGCAGGCGGTCGAGAATCTCAGCGAGATCATCGACGCGTTCGATGCCTTCATGGTGGCTCGCGGTGATCTTGGTGTTGAGCTCCCGCTCGAGGAAGTACCGCTGGTTCAGAAGAGAATTGTCACGGCTGCCCGCCGGTGGGCCAAGCCCGTGATCGTGGCGACCCAGATGCTGGAGTCGATGATCTCCTCCCCCCGACCAACGCGGGCAGAGGCGTCTGATGTGGCAAACGCCATCCTCGACGGTGCCGACGCGGTGATGTTGTCCGGCGAGACCAGCGTCGGGGAATATCCAGTCCTCACCGTGCAAACCATGGCCCGGATTGTTGAGAACACGGAGGCCCATGGCCTCGATCGGATGCAGGACATCGATTGGGATCCACACACCACCAGCGGGGTGATCACCAAAGCCGCCGCCGAGGTGGGCGGACGCATGAACGCGAAGTTTTTGGTGGCGTTCACCCACTCCGGAGACGCGGCTCGTCGGCTGGCCCGGCTTCGCTCACCGATCCCGATCTTGGCCTTCACCCCGATCGATCAGACCCGCTCCTCACTGACCCTCAGTTGGGGTGTCGAATGCTTCCTGGTCCCGATGGTGGGCCACACCGATGACATGATCCGCCAGGTCGACAAGGCGTTGATCGAAACCGGCCGAATCGCCGAAGGCGAATTGGCGGTCATCGTGGCCGGCTCCCCGCCGGGCGTCGCCGGCCACACCAACATGGTCCGCGTGCGACGCATCGGCGCGCCGCTCTAGTTTTAGGTCTGCTCGCGCGCCCTTTAACAATGTCCGCTCGCGCGATCGCGCTCTTAAGTTCCTGTCTTCCTTCCGCGCTCGCAACCTGGCCCCTAAGAACGGCTCGCTTCGCTCGCGAGCCAGCTTGCTCGCTTGGTCGTCCAGACAGGAACGCGCGACCTAACGACGCTCGCGGACTCGGTTAAGTGGGCTCATGCGGACACTAGTCAAAACGCTGAGTGCCGGAGAGGGGAGTCGAACCCCTATGTCCTTTCGGACAGACGGGTTTGAGCCGTCCGCGTATACCATTCCGCCACCCCGGCTGGGCGCCGCTAACCGTAACACGGCGCCGTTAAAGTGTG
>Ga0126312_10000018_pt1 | contig 59152 bp, 56 predicted proteins | sample Plot104A_FD_92537 | JGI IMG/M metagenome (GOLD analysis project Ga0126312, IMG submission 92537) | Serpentine soil microbial communities from UC McLaughlin Reserve, CA, USA - Plot104A | ecosystem: Environmental > Terrestrial > Soil > Grasslands | place: USA: UC McLaughlin Reserve, Lake County... | reverse complement strand
GGGCGCCGTTGTCGTCGTGATCAACCAGGACTACGTGACGCCCGAGGACCTCGTCGGCGCCGTCAGGGAGGCCGATCTCGAGGAGCTCGCCTACAAGGGACCGGTTGGCGGAGAGTGGCCCACGCTGAGCGAGATGGTCGACAAGAACGAGCGCGTGGTCTTCCTCGCGGAGAACCAGGCGGGGGCGGCGCCCTGGTATCACCTCGCCTACGAGTCGATCACCGAGGAGACGCCCTACGCGTTCAAGAAGGTGCCCCAGCTCACGAGCGCGGACAGCCTCGACAAGAGCTGCGAGCCGAACCGCGGCCCGGACGGAGCGCCGCTGTTCCTGCTGAACCACTGGATAACGACTGACCCGGTCCCGCGGCCGTCGGATGCGGAGAAGGTGAACGCCTACGACGCGCTGCTGGCGCGCGCGGAGGACTGCCGGCGCATCCGAAGCCACCCGCCTAATCTGCTGGCGGTGAACTTCTACCGCCGTGGCGACCTGTTCCGGGTGGTGGACAAGCTGAACGGCCTCGACTAGCCCGCGATGGCGTCCGCCTCCGGCGGGCTCGAGCGGCCCTTCACCGAACGAACCGCGTGGGCGCGGAACATCGCGGCCCCGGTACGCAACTTCCTCAACACGGAGTCCTCGGGAGCGGTGGCGCTCCTGCTCGCTGCGATCGCCGCGCTGGTGTGGTCGAACTCGCCGTGGTCGGACTCCTACGAGTCCTTCTGGGGCACGCACCTGTCGATCTTCGCCGGAGACGAGGGCGTCTCGCTCACCCTGCGCGAGTGGGTGAGCGACGGCCTGATGACGTTCTTCTTCCTGGTCGTCGGACTCGAGGCGAGGCGAGAGTTCGACACGGGTGCCCTGCGGGAGCGGCGTCGCATTTCGATAACCGTGGCCGCGGCCCTCGGCGGAATGGCGCTACCCGCCCTTATCTTCGTCGCCCTCAACGCGGGCAGTGACGCCGCGCAGGGGTGGGGGGTCGCGATGTCCACCGACACGGCGTTCGCGCTCGGCGTGCTCGCTCTCGTGGCACCCGGAGCCACGCGCCTGCGCGTGCGCCTGCTGACGGTCCTCGTGATCGACGACCTGTTCGCGCTGCTCGTGATCGCAACGGTCTACAGCGATCGGGTCGATGCGGTGGCGCTCGCCGTCGCCGGGGGCGTCTTGTGCCTGCTGCTCACGCTGCGCTACGTGCCGATGGCGTGGCGGACGCCGCCCGCCGTGCTGCTCTCAGTCGCGCTCTGGGTCGCCCTGCACGAGTCGGGGATCGACCCCCTCGTCGCCGGGCTCGCGGTCGGCCTGGCCATCAGCGCGTATCCGCCGGCGCGCACGGAGCTGGAGCGCGTCACCGAGCTGACGCGGTCCTTCCGTGAGCAACCCACGCCCGAGCTGGCGCGCTCCGCCGCGCTCGGCGTGTCCTCCGCGATCTCCGCAAACGAGCGGCTTCAGTACCGCCTGCATCCGTGGACGAGCTTCGTGATCGCTCCGCTGTTCGCGCTGGCGAACGCCGGGATACACGTGGACGGGCAGCTGCTCGGTGACGCGGTCACCTCGCCGATCACGCTCGGGGTCGTGCTGGCCTACGTGGTCGGCAAGCCGGTCGGGGTCGTGGCGGCCACCTGGCTGGCGACGAGAAGCTGGACGACCGGGCTCCGGCCGGCGCTGAGCTGGCCCGCGATCCTCGCGGACGGCACCGTCGCGGGCATCGGCTTCACCGTGTCGCTGCTGATCGCGGGCCTCGCGTTCGACGGGCAGCAGCTCGAGGAGGCGAAGCTCGGCGTGCTGGCCGCCGCCGTCTTGGCGGCGCTCCTCAGCTGGACCGTCGTTGGCGTGGTCGCACGGCTCCCCGACCAGGTGCGAGCGCGCCAGCTGCTGGGCACGGCCGACGACCTGCTCGACCTTTCCGACGACGTCGACCCCGCGCGCGACCACATTCGCGGGCCGGATTCAGCCCCGGTCACGCTGGTCGAGTACGGCGACTACGAGTGCCCCTACTGCGGGCAGGCGGAGATCGTCATCCGCGAGCTGCTGAGGGAGTTCGGAGACGAGCTCCGCTACGTCTGGCGCCATCTGCCGCTGGGCGACGTGCATCTGAACGCCCAGATGGCCGCCGAGGCGGCCGAGGCCGCGGGCTCCCAGGGCGCGTTCTGGCCAATGCACGACAGGCTGCTGGCGGCACAGGACAAGCTCGCGCCGGAGGACCTCAGGGAGAGCGCCCAGGAGCTGGGCCTGGACGTCGACCGCTTCTGGACGGAGGTGCGCCGCCGCGAGCATGCCGAGCGGGTCGCGCACGATGTCGGGAGCGCCGACACGAGCGGCGTCGCGGGCACGCCCAGCTTCTTCATCAACGGGCGCCGCCACCGGGGCGCATACGACGTGGCGACGCTCAGCGCGGCCGTGCGGGCGGCCAGGGAGCGCGCCCGCCTCAGCGAGAAGGCGGCGGTCCCGGCGGTCTAGGCGGCGCTCAGCTCACGGGCCGGAAGCCCGAGCACACGACCCGCATCCAGCCGATCCGCCCGTCGCGCTCCTCGATGTACGCCTGCTGCTCGACGAGGAACTCGCCGTCCGGGTTGCGCACGCGGAAGCGATAGCCCACTCGCTCGCAGTCGGCGAACGAGTCGCTCTCGACGTGCTCGATCCCCTGGACCTCGTTCTTGGGCTCGAGCCAGTCGTCGAACAGGATCTCCACGAGGGCGTTCACGTCGCTCGCCTCCCAGCTCCGGCTGGGCGTGAGGGCGCGGAAGTCGATATTCGGATCGACCAGGTCGCGAATCCGGTCCGCGTGCTTCTCGACGAAGGCGCGGGCAAAATCGGCTCCGATGGTGGCCTGCTCCTGCATGACGCCCATGCTTGCAGACCACGGTACGCGCGCATAGGGTCGCGAATCGGTGTTCACCAGCAAGGTTGCCGTGGTCATCCCGCGTCCGCTCGACGAGGTCTTCGCGTTCGTCGCGGACGCTCGCAACCGGCCGCTCGAAGTTCTCCAAGGCGGTCCATTTCCGCCGCGGCCGTTCGTCTCATAGGCGACCATCCCTACAGGAGGAAGCCATGAAGTACCTGCTGCTGATTCATCAGGGCGACACACCGACACCGCGGTCGCCGGAGGACTGGGCGCGTCTGTCCGAGGAGGAGCAGAACGCCGTGTACGCGGACTACCAGGCGATCAACCAGACGCCGGGGGTCAGCTCGGGACTCCAGCTCGGCGAGCCCGAGACGGCCACGACCGTGCGGGTGGAGGACGGCAGGACGCTCACGACCGACGGCCCGTTCGTGGCGATCAAGGAGGCGCTCGGCGGCTACCTCGTGTTCGAGGCCGACGACCTCGACGCCGCGATCGAGCTCGCGGCGCGCATCCCCGCAGCTCGCCTGGGCGGGGCTGTGGAGGTGCGCCCGGTGGTGGAGTGGTAGCGACCCTCGAGCTGGCCTTCCGGGAGGAGTGGGGTCGCGTGCTCGCAACCCTGATCGGCTTCTTCGGCGACTTCGAGCTCGCCGAGGAAGCCGCCCAGGAGGCCTTCGCGACCGCGGCCGAGCGCTGGCCGCGCGACGGGACGCCCGACAACCCGCGCGCGTGGCTCGTGACCACGGCCCGCAACCGCGCAATCGATCGCATCCGCCGCGACCGGACGCTCGCAGCGAAGACGCGGCTGCTCGAGCTTCCCGAGGCGATGGAGGACCCGGTGGACGAGACAACCATTCCCGACGAGCGGCTGGAGCTCGTCTTCACCTGCTGCCATCCGGCGCTTGCGCTCGACGCCCAGGTGGCGCTGACGCTGCGCACGCTCGGCGGGCTCAGCACCGAGGACATCGCGCGCGCCTTCCTCGTCCCCGAGCCGACGATGGCCAAGCGGCTCGTGAGGGCGAAGCACAAGATCCGCGCCGCCGGGATTCCGTTCAGGGTGCCGCCGGCGCACCTGATGCCCGACCGCCTCGCCGCGGTGCTGGCGGTCGTCTACCTGATCTTCAACGAGGGCTATGGCGGGCGCGGGGAGCTTGCCGCCGAGGCGATCCGGCTGGGGCGCGCGCTCGCGGAGCTGATGCCCGACGAGCCCGAGGTGCACGGCCTCCTGGCGCTCATGCTCTTGAACGACGCGCGCCGCGAGGCACGCTTCGCCGGCGACGACGTCGTGCTGCTGCGCGACCAGGACCGCTCCCTCTGGGACGCCGACCAGATCGAGGAGGGACGGGCCGGCGTCGAGCGCGCGATGGCGCTCGGCGGCCGCGGCCCGTACGTGCTGCAGGCGGCGGTGGCGTCGCTTCACGCCCAGGATCCGCAGGACTGGCCGCAGCTCGCTGCGCTCTACGGCGAGCTCGCACGGCTGACCGGGTCGCCTGTCGTGGAGCTGAACCGGGCGGTGGCGATCGCGGAGGCGGGGGACGTCGAATCGGCGCTGGCGCTGGTCGAGCGGCTCGAGCTCGACACCTACCACTACCTGCACGCCGCGCGCGCCGAGCTGCTCCGCCGGCTCGATCGGATCGACGACGCCCGCGCCGCCTATGACCGGGCGCTCGAACTGGTGCACTCGGACCCGGAGCGGCGCCTGCTGGAGCGCCGGAGGGCCGAGCTCGGTGGCTGACTTTTCGGTGAGGCCGATCGGCCGCGTCGAATCGCCGCTCACCGACCCGGCGGAGGCGCCCAAGCAGGGCTTCGAGGGCGCGCCCGACGCCTGGATCGTGCTCGAGCCGCACCTGCTGGAGGCCCTCGACGGAATCCGGGCCGGCGACCGGGTGATCGTCCTCACCTGGCTCGACCGCGCCCGCCGCGACACCCTCCGCGTGCACCCGCGCGACGACCCGGGCAACCCGCTCCGAGGCGTCTTCAGCACCCGCTCGGCGGACCGCCCGAACCCGATCGGCCTGCACGAGGTGGAGGTGCTGTCGATCGACGGCGAACGCGTCCGGGTCCGGCACCTGGAGGCCGTGGACGGGACACCGGTCATCGACCTGAAGCCGGTCATCTGACCTGGTTGTGATCCACTGAGTGGTGTGAGACGAGTGGTTCCGGCTCACGGCAAGCCGCGGCGCTGTGCGTCGGGCTTCTCCTGCTGCAGGAGAGGGGCCACCGTCCCGACTTTCGCGCGATCCGAGACGATGGAGGGCGGTACCGAGTCAACGCCCTCGTCTGGGATCGGCTGACCCGGCGCCGGCTGCTCGAGGAAGACTTCTACGGTGAAGATGCTCACCCTCAAGGAATTCGTTGAGCTCCCGCGCGGCTCTTCGGACGACCGGGGGGAGTGACGAGGCCGTCATATCATCCGGCCATGGTCCCTGAGGCGCCGCTCGAGCAGACCGAGGCCGGGCTCGCGCCGGCCGGCGACGGCTGGTTCGTCCTCAACGCGCGTGAGGCGCGCTGGCGCCATCGGGAAGGCCGGGGGAACAGCCTGCCGTTCACCGGCTGGACGGATTTCGAGGCCGAGACCTACTTCCCGCAGCTCGGGGTCCAGCTTGTGGTGCTCGCGCCAGGCGAGCCGATCGGCATGTACCACTGGGAAGCCGATCAGGAGGACTTCCTCGTCCTTTCCGGTGAGGCGCTCCTGATCGTCGAGGGCGAGGAGCGGCCGCTGCGGCAGTGGGACTTCGTCCACTGTCCGCCCGAGACGCGGCACATGATCGTCGGCGCCGGCAGCGGGCCCTGCGTCGTGCTCGGCGTCGGCGCCCGGGAGCACATCGGCGAGAACTGCAACGGCGGCGCGTACACCGTGGACGAGGCCGCGCTTCGGCACGGCGCGGGGGTCGAGGAGGAGACGGACGACGCCGAGGCCGCCTACGCCCGCTTTCCGGAGACGGAGCCGACGAGATACCGCGACGGCTGGCTTCCGGGTTCCTAGGGCACGGGCCCGCCGGGCGCATCTGGCGCGCCGGCCTGAGCCTGGCCCTGCTCATGGTCGTCGCGCTCGGGGCCGTTGCGCCGCCGGAGCGCTGCCCGCCCGTCGGCGCCGGAGAGCTCAGGCGCTCTGCGCAGTCCGCGGTCGACTGGTTCGTCCGCAATCAGCATGCCGACGGCACCTGGCTCTACCTCTACGACGCCGACGACGACTCGGCGCCGCCCGAGTACAACCTGGTCCGCCACGCCGGGGCGGCGATGGGCCTCTACCAGGCCGCGGCGGCGGGACTGCCGCGCGCCCTCCGCTCCGCCGACCGCGGCTCGAGCTGGGCACTCCACAGGCTGCTCGAGCGGAATGGCTGGGCCGCGTTTGGCCTGCCCGGGCAGATCGACACGGGCGCAACGGCGCTCCTGGCCGCCGGGCTGGCGATTCGGCGGGAGACCACCGGCGAGGAGCGCTACGACCGCGTCCTGCGCCGGCTCGGGCGCTTCCTGCTCGCCCAGACCGAGCCGTCGGGCGCGGTGCTCGCGTACTACGACTCGGCGCGCGGCGCGCCCGTGGCCGGCGAATACTCCAAGTACTTCACGGGAGAGGCCTATTGGGCGTTCGCGCTGCTCCACCGGGAGTTTCCGGGTGAGCGGTGGGGAGCGGCGGCGGACCGGGTCGGCGCGTACCTGGCGACGAAGCGCGACGAGGCCGAGGACCACTGGCCTCCGATACCCGATCACTGGGCCGCGTACGGGCTTTCCGAGACCGTGAAGCTCCCCGAGCGCGGCCGGCCGCCGCTGACGGGCGACGAGCTGGCCTACGCGCGCCGGCAGGCCGAGCTGTTCGGCTTCTCGGTCCGCTGGATCAGCGAGCGCTTCGGGCCCTGGGGCGCCCTCGCGCGAAGCGGCCACGTGCCCCGTGGCGGCGGCTACGGCGTGATCGACGAGGCCCTCACCGGACTGTGGCTGACCGCGCGCGAGGAGCCGCGGCTGGCCGACCTGCGCGAGCCGATCGCGGCGCGAGCCACCTGCATCGCCGGGCTCGCCGTTCGCGCGCAGTCCGGGCGCGACGACGCCGCTCGCTACACCCGGCCGGATCGCGTCGAGGGCGCATGGTTCCGCGACGGCGAGACGCGCATGGACGACCAGCAGCACGCGCTCGACGGGATCCTGCGGACGATCCCGATCGTCCAGGCCGGCGAGGGCTCGGGCGCGGCCGGCGCGTCCGGCTCCGGCGGCGAGACGCCGTCGGGCTGGCTGTGGGCCGCCGCGCTGCTGCTGGCGCTGAACCCGGCTCGGGCCGCGTTCGGGGTGCCGCGCCGCGGGCGCTCGCCGCGGGCGGTCGCCGGCGTTGCCGCCGCCGGCGGGGCGATAGGCGCTATCGCGGTGTGTGCCGTCGCGACAGCGGCTGACCCGCTGCTCGAGGCGCTCGACGTGAGCGAACCGTCGGTTCGCATCGCCGCGGGAATCGTGGCCGGACTGGCCGGCGCCGCCGACATGTTCCGGCGGCCGCCCGCGCCCGACCCCGCGCTCCCCGGCCGGCGCGCGGCCCTCGTCCCCGTCGCGGTCCCGCTCGTGGCGCGTCCCGCCCTGGTGGTCCTGGCGCTCGGCGCGGGCGCCGACCGGGGCGTCGTCATCAGCGCGGCCGGCGTGGCGCTGGGTGTGGCGATGCTGACCGGCCTGGCTGCCGCGTGGCCCACCGAGGGCCCCCGCGGCCGCGCGCTCCGCTGGGCGGGCCGCCTGACGGGCGCCGCCCTCGTGGCCTGCGGGGTGCTCCTCGGGGTGGATGGAGTTCTGGACGTCTAGGGGGGCGCCCTCCGATCGAAAGGTCCGTGTCAGTCCCTGCCGGACATGCCGCGCACGGCGGCCTGGATCCCGGCTCCGCCCTGCTCGACCGGCTCGACGTAGAGGCGCGCCCAGCGCATGCGGCGGCCGTTCACGCCGCACACGATCACTCCACTCGGTCTCGCCGGTCGCACCGGCCTCGACGAGCAGACAGCCCCCGCGCCCGAATCTAATCCCTCCCCGCTTAGGATCAGCGCGTGGCGACGCGACCGGACGGCCTGACGCTCGAGCTCGATCGAACCCTTCCCGCGGCTCAGGCGCGCGTATGCGAGCTCTTCACCGACCCGGATGAGCTCGCGAGATGGTGGGGACCCGAGGGCTTCAGCACGCCGCGCGTGGACTTCGATCCCCGCGTGGGGGAGAGCTACCGGATCGAGATGCAGCCGCCGGAGGGCGACGCGTTCCACCTGTCCGGCGAGTTCCGTGTGGTGGATCCACCCAGCCGCCTGGCCTTCACGTTCAGGTGGGAGCCGCCCGATCCCGACGACGTCGAGACCGTCGCCGACCTCTCCTTCCGCGCTGCCGGGGAGTCGACCCAGGTCGCGCTGAAGCAGGGTCCGTTCAAGACCGAGGCGCGCCGCGCGCTCCACAGGGACGGCTGGTCGGATAGCTTCGACAGGCTGGAAGCGGTGCTGTCCTCCTGACCATGGCAGTCGACCTCGTCATCGACATCGACAACACGCCCGGCGCTCTGGCGGGTGTCGCGGCGGCGATCAGCGATGCCGGTGTGAACATCGCCGCGGCCACGTGCGTCGGACCGGGTGAGCGAGCCGAGCTCCACATCCTCGTCCCGCACGCCGGCGCCGCGAAGCACGCGCTGGGGATCTCGCATCTGGCGGTCACGCGCGAGCGCGAGGTCGTCGTCGTCGACGTAGAGGACCGCCCGGGCGTGCTGGCAGACCTGACTCGCAAGATCGCCCGTGCCGGAGTCGACCTGGACCTCGTCTACGTCGCCACGCGCAATCGCGTGGTCTTCGGGGCGGCCGACCTCGAGGGCCTCAAGGCGGCGCTTGGCTAGGGCCGCCGCCTGCGGTACGTTGAGCTATTAACCGGCCCTCGTCTCCTGCGCCAATGGACTTTCGCATCCTCGGACCCCTCGAGGTCCTCGACGAGGGCCAGCGGGTGGCGCTGGGCGGCGACAAGCAGCGGGCCCTGCTCGGCCTGCTGCTGGTCAACGCGGGCGAGACGCTCAGCACAGACCGGCTGATCGACGAGCTGTGGGGCGAGCGCCCGCCCGCCACCGCGGCCAAGACCGTGCAGGTCCACATCTCGCGCCTGCGCAAGGCGCTTGCCGCCGGGGCCGGGAACGGCTCCGAGGCGCTGGTCGTGACGCGCGAGCACGGCTACCAGCTCGAGATCGACCCGGAGCGGCTCGACTCGCACCGGTTCGAGCGGCTGCTGGCGGAGGGCAGGAACGAGCTCGCGGCGAACCGGCCCGACCGCGCGGCCCCCGCTCTCGAGGAGGCGCTCACGCTCTGGCGCGGCCAGCCGCTCGCGGATCTGGCCTACGAGGCCTTCGCGCAGGCCGAGATCGCGCGCCTCGAGGACCTGAGAGCCGCCGCGATCGAGCAGCTGATCGAGGCCAAGCTGGCGCTCGGCCGCCACCTGGAGGTGATCGGGGAGCTCGAGGCGCTGATCGCCGAGTACCCCTACCGCGAGCGCTTGCGCGCGCAGCTGATGATCGCCCTCTACCGCTCCGAGCGCCAGGCCGACGCGCTCCAGGCCTACCAGGACACCAGGCGCGTCCTCACCGAGGAGCTCGGGATCGAGCCGGGCGAGCGCCTGCGCGAGCTCGAGCGGGCGATACTCGCGCAGGACCAGGCGCTCGCGCTGCCGGACCTGGAGGCGGACGAGCTGCGCGGGCAACCTGACGTGGAGGCGCCCCCGGAACCGCACGCCGCGCCGGCGCCGGAGGCCGGGGGCGCCGCGCCGGCGCCGCCCGACACCCGCGCCGCGCCGTCCGCGCGCCGGCTCGTCAGCATCGTCTTCGCCGACCTGGTGGGGTCGACCGGGCTCGCCGAGCGGCTCGATCCGGAGTCGATGCACCGCGTGCTCGACCGCTACGTCGAGGTCTGTGGCGAGGTGATCGAGCGGCACGGCGGAGCGGTGGAGGGGTTCATCGGCGATGCGGTGGTCGGGGTTTTCGGCGTCACAGAGGTGCACGAGGACGACGCGCTGCGGGCCGTGCGTGCCGCCGTCGAGCTGCGCGAAGCGGGCGTCGAGCTGAGCGCGGAGCTCGAGCGCGAGCGGGGGGTCGAGATCGCGATGAAGCTCGGCGTCGAGTCGGGCCAGGTCTTCCTCGGCGCGGGAAGCCGGCGCTCCCGCTTCGCCGCGGGCGATGCCTTCAACGTCGCGGCGCGGCTCGAGGGGGTCGCGCCGGGCGGCGAGATCCTGCTCGGCGAGAACATCCACGAGCTGGTCCGCGACGCGGTCCGGGTCGAGCGCCTCGAGCCGCTCGCGCTGAAGGGGCGGACGGCGAAGGTCCAGGCCTGGCGGTTGCTCGAGCTACTGGACGACCAGCTCTGGCTCCGTCCGTCGCGGAGCCCGTTCGTCGGGCGCGAACGCGAGCTGGAGGAGCTCCGAGGCGCCTTCGCCGGGGCGCGCCGCGGACCGGGCTGCACCGCCGTCACGGTCGTCGGCCCTGCCGGGATGGGGAAGTCGCGGCTCGCGCGGCAGCTCGCGAGCGAGGTCGGCGACGACGCCACCGTGGTGGTCGGGCGCTGCCCGGCCTACGGCGAGGGCGTCGCCTACCGGCCGCTTGCCGACATCGTCGGCCAGCTCGGGGGAAGCAGCCCGCGGGAGCGCGTCGAGGAGCTCCTCGAGGATGACGAGCCGACGGCGCGGCTCGTGCTCGGGGCGATCGGCCTCTCCGACGAAGCGGCGCAGCCCGAGGAGACGTTCTGGGCCGTTCGCAGAATGCTCGAGCGGGCGGCTCTGGAGCGCCCGCTCGTGGTAATCGTGGACGACATCCACTGGGCCGAGCCGACGCTGCTCGACCTGCTCGAGTACCTCGTCGCGTTCTCGAGCGGACACCCGATGCTGCTCCTCTGCCTCACGAGGCCCGACCTCCTGGAGACCCGCGCCGCCTGGATGGGGCCGCACTCGAACGCGTCGCTGCTCGTGCTGAGGGCGCTCTCGGACGTGGAGGCTCGCGAGCTCGTCGAGCACGCCGGCGCCGGGGAGCTCGTGTCGGCCACCGCCGCGCGGATCGTGGAGACGGCCGAGGGCAACCCGCTCTTCCTTGAGCAGCTCGTGGCCGTGGGCGCGGAGGTCGGCGCGGCGGCGCTGCCGTCGAGCATCCAGGCGGTCATCGCCGCGCGCATCGACCGCCTGGAGCCGGGCGAGCGTGCCGTGCTCGAGCACGCCTCGGTGCAGGGCCGGAGCTTCTACGTCGGGGCGGTCGCGGACGCGCTGGCCGGCGGCGACTCGGCCGCGATGGCCACTCACCTCGTCTCTCTGGTCCGCAAGCAGCTGGTCCGCGCCGAGCGCTCGCAGCTACCGGGTCACGACGCCTTCCGGTTCGCGCACGTGCTCATCCGGGAGGCCGCGTACCAGGGGCTGCCGAAGCAGCGCCGCGCCGAGCTTCACGAGCAGGTGGCTCACTGGCTTCAGGCAGCCCGGGGCGTCGCGGACGAGAGCGTCGCCGAGAACGAGACCCTCGGCTACCACCTCGGGGAGGCCTACCTCTACCGGGCCGAGCTCGGGCCGGTCGGCGAGCGGGAGCAGGCCCTGGCCAAGGAGGCCGCCGGCCTGCTGGCGGAGGCGGCGGACGCCGCCCTCCTGCGCGGCGATCCCCATGCCGGAGCGCATCTGCTCGAGCGTGCCGCGTCGCTCCTCGAGTCCGACCCCGCGGCGTGCGGCGAGCTGCTGCCGGCGCTCGGGGCGGCGCTGTTCGAAGCCGGTCGCATGAGCGACGCCGCGCGCGTTCTGGACGAGGCGATAGCCCGCGCGCCGGACCCGCGCCTGCGGGCGCGTGCGCAGGTCGGACGCGAGCTCGTCCGGCTCGAAACCGAGACGAGCGTGGGAATGGATCAGGCGCGAAGCGTCATCGACGCGGTGATGCCTCTGCTGGAGGACGAGGGCGACGACTACGGGCTGTCCCGGGTCTGGCTGCTGCGCGGCCGGCTCGCCTGGGAGCTTGGTCACGTGGCCGACGCGGACGTGGCCTGGTGCGAGAGCGCGGAGAGCCTGGGCCGGGCCGGCCGCCGGCGCGAGCTGTTCGAGGTCATCGGCTGGCGCGGGCTCGCGGCCGTGCTGGGACCGACTCCGGTGGACGAGGCGATCGCCCGCTGCGAGGAGTTCCGCGAGCTGGTCCGCCCGAGCCCGATCGCGACGGCGTCGACGCTCAACCCGCTCGCGGTCCTCCACGCCATGAAGGGCGAGTTCGATGTCGCCGAGGAGCTGCTCCGGGAGGCCGGCGAGATGCTCTACGAGCTCGGTGGCATCGGCTCGGGCGTGTCACATCTCGAGGCATGGGTCAGGTTGCTCGCGGGCGAGCCGGGGCTGGCCGAGACGCAGCTGCGCGCGGACGTCGAGACCCTCTCGTCAATGAACGCGGACGACGCGCTCGCGACGACCACTGCCCTGCTGGCGCAGGTCGTATACGCCCACGGCCACATGCAGGAGGCCGGCGAGCTGTGCCGGATGACCGAGCGCCGCGCCGCGGCGGAGGACACGATGACGCAGGTGATCTGGCGCTGCGTCGAGGCGAAGGTCCTCGCTCACGAGGGACGTTGCGACGAGGCAGAGGCGCTCGCGCGCGATGCGGTCGCGCTCGCCGAGCCGACCGACTTGCTCTTGCACCGCGCCGATGCGATGCTCGACCTTGCCGAAGTGCTCCGAACCTGCAAACGCCCCGAGGAGTCGGATCACGCGGCCCGCATAGCCCTCGAGCTGTATGAGCTGAAGGGCAACGTGGCCGCGGCGGCCCGAGCGCGGCCGCTACTGAGTCAACCCCCAGGAGGAGAGTGATGGCGGCCAGGCCAAATTTCACGGATGTCGAGCTGGACGGCAACAACGTACGGGTATTCGGCGTGTCCGTTGAGGAGGACCTCAGCGATCTCGTCGGGATCCAGGTATTCGTCAGCCAGCCGGCCGAGGCTGAGGGGGAACCCGCGCGTATCGCGAGCGGCGTCGTGCCCCAGAAGGTTTCCCCCTGGTCTGCCGAATTCGACAAAGGCGACCTTGTCGCCGGCCCGGCCGTAGCCATCGGCATCGAAACCCATAGCACCCCGTTCAGCGCGATCACGTGGGCCCAGCCCGTGGACATCGAGGAGAAGTAGCGCCCGCCGGCGAGCAAATCGCCCGGCACGGCGCGGTCGTCCCGCCGGGTCAGGATGTCGACGCCGGCCGCGACCCGCCCAAGGGACGCTTCGGGAAGCTGTTCCCCGGTCTGTTGGCATGCGAGGCCAGCGAGCGTGCGATCGACGAGATCGTGGCGTGGATGGCCAGCTCGGTCCAGGAACGCGTGGCCAATCCGCGCATTCCGGCGGGCTTCACCTATCTGGGGCAGTTCATCGACCACGACATCACGTTCGACCCGATGTCGACGCTCAACGCGAACGTGGACGTGCAGTCTCTGGTCAACTTCCGCAGCCCGAGGTTCGACCTCGACAGCGTCTACGGCTCCGGACCCGTGGTGCAGCCGTATCTCTACGACTGGGAGTCGGAGCCCGCCGGCGTCAAGCTGCTCGTCGGGAAGGACCAGGTCGACAAGGACGGCAAGGTCCACAAGGTCACCGACCTGCCGCGCAACGCCCAGGGAAGAGCCCTGATCGGCGACCCGCGCAACGACGAGACCGCGATCATCGCCCAGCTCCACCTGCTCTTCATCCAGCTGCACAACGTCGTCGTCGACCGGCTGTGGCGCGCGGGAAAGGTGCACAAGCCCGACGCAGTGCTGAAGGCAGCACGGCAGCTCGTGCGCTGGCACTACCAGTGGATCGTGGTCCACGAATTCATCCCAGCGGTGGTGGGTGAGGTGATGGCGCGTGACGTGCTCCCCGAGTCCAAGGATGGCTCCGCCCAGGAAGTGCGCCTGAAGTTCTTCAAGTGGCGCCGGCATCCGTTCATCCCCGTCGAGTTCTCCGGGGCGGCCTACCGCTTCGGTCACAGCATGGTGCGCTCGGCGTACAGCCTCAGGCGGCCGCCGGCCGGCGCCGGGCTGACGGTGGCGATCGACAAGGGCGTCCCGCTCTTTCCCAACCTCGCAGGCTTCAGATGGCTGAGCGAGGACGTGATCATCGAGTGGGACCAGTTCTTTGACGTTGACGGCGCGCCCTTTCCACAGGTCAGCCAGTTGATCGACACGGCGATCGTCGGTCCCCTCTTCAAGCTGCCGGACGCGGCAGCCGACCAAGAGTCGCTGCCGCGCCGCAATCTGGAGCGCGGAGTGAGGCTGCGACTGCCGTCGGGCCAGGACGTTGCGGCCGCGATGCACGAGACGGCGCTCACAGAGAAGGAGCTCGGGCTCAAGGACATGCCGGGCAGCCGGAAGGAGCTGAAGGCGGCAGCCCCGCTCTGGTACTACATCCTGTGCGAAACGGCCAGGGCGACGGGCCCCGCCCCCAAGAAAAAAAAGCGATCCGGCAGGCACCTCGGGCCTGTCGGAGGCCGGATCGTCGCCGAGGTTCTCGCCGGCCTCCTCAAGGGCGATCGGAGCTCCTACCTACACAGTGACCCGCCCTGGGAGCCGAGAGAGCTCGGAACGGATGGGACCTTCACGATGGCCGACGTCATCGAGATCGCGCAGGGCAAGCGGGGCTGAGCGCGGGTTCAGATCGGCCCAAAGACCCCCAGAAGCCCCAGCACGAACAGAACGGTCCCCATGATGAGCGCGACGAGATGCGGGAACGCGACGTGGGCGAACGTCCAGGGCCGCAGGAGGCGGCCCTCCTGCTCGCTGGGCCACGGCTTCGGTTTACGTGGGTCGCCCTTGCTGGGCGACCTACGGACGCGTGGCTCGGCGGTGTGCCAGCCCCAGTCGATGAGCGGGGAAGAAGCCGGGCCGCTCGGCGTCTCGACCCGGAAGAGCTCGTAGGCGATGAACTCGATGTCGCCCATCCGCGGGTAGTAGCGGATCTGATGCATCTTCGTCGTGGCTTCCACGAGCCAAAAGGAGAGCCCGCTTGCGGCTGCGACGAGAAATAGCCCGTAGTGGTCCTGCTGAAAGCCGACGCCCAGGCTCGCGAGGCTCAGCCGCGCGACCGGAGCCTAGACTCCGGTCGATGGCGTCGTCGCTGCCCATCCGGACCGGTGATCGGCCGCGCACGACGCCGACCAACCCTCACACGCAGCTCGATCAGCAGCCCTCCGAGCTGCGCTGGGTCGAGGAGCTCGCGCGTCGAGTCTTCTCGCTCCCGGGCGTCGTCGAGGAGCCCAGCCGCATCTCCGTGCCGGGCGCCCGGGCGCTCGTTCTGGCACCCGGCGAGCCGACCGGGCCGCCGGACGCCTTCCTGATCGATCGCGAGTTCGCCCACCTTCACCCGGCCCCGGATCACAGCCTGCACGCGATGCTTCCGGCCGACACGGTGACGGAGGCCGTGGCCGCCGGCTGGGCCGAGCCTCATCCCGTTGCCATGAGAGGGCTCATCCCCGCGACCGCGGTGATGCTCTACGCCCCGCGCGACGAGGCGGAGCTGGACGTGGTCGAGGACCTGGTTCGAGTCTCACACGCGTTCGCCCGCCCTGCCTGACCGGCGCCGAGGATGGGCAATTCGGCGAAGCTGTCGCCATGACCGCCCCGACCGCCGCACGGCCGGCCCCCGTCCGCTCCCGCCCACGCCTGCGCAGGCTCTCGAGCGCCCCGCCGGAGCGCGTGGCCGACGGCGTGTGGGTGCTGCGCGGTGGCCTGACCCGGACGATGAACGTCTGTCTCCTCGAGGAGCCGGACGGCTCTGGAGTCACCGTCTACGACGCCGGCGAGAAGGGCATGGCCGGTGCGATCGTCGCCGCCGCCCAGCGGTTGGGCGGCATCACCCGGGTCGTCCTTGGCCACGGCGATACCGACCACCGCGGCGCCGCACCGGCGCTGCGCGCCTACGCCGACGTCCTCTGCCACCCGGACGCGGTCACCCAGGCCCAGGGCTCAGGCGGCCGCGACTACTGGCGGACGGACGAGCTGCCGCTCGACGTCCGACTTCTGCACGGCTTCACCCACCGCTTCGTGTGGGACGGCGGACCCGTTCACATCGACGGCACGGTCCAGGAGGGCGATGTGATCGCGGGGTTCGAGGTCATCGACCTGGCCGGCCACGCCCCGGGGCAAATCGGCCTGTGGCGCGCGAGCGACCGGGTCGCGCTGGTCTCCGACTGCTTCTACATGACCGACATGCACGGCAGGCCGCAGCCACCCGCCGTGCCGCTCGACCCGTACAACCTCGACACGGCGCAGGCCAAGCGGTCGATCGCCAAGCTCGCCGCCCGCCAGCCTGCCGTCGTGCTGCCGGGCCATCTAGGTCCGCTCACCGGGCCGGATGTCGTCGCGCAGCTCGAAGCCGCCGCAGGCTGAGAATTCCCGAGGCGCCGACGGCGTGTCAGTCGGTGACGCTGCCGGCGGTCTTGTCCGTTCAGACACCGGCGCCAGTGAGAACGGAACGTCGGCCCGACACTTCGCATCGCCGCACGGACGTAAGCGAGCACAGCACTAGTCGACCACCAGACCCTGCACGAGCAACCAGACGCCGGCGATGACGGCCAATACGCCGAGCACACCGACGACCACCTGGGCCGAGCGTCCCAGCGGGTCGAGAAACCACACGGCGCGCGCCCAAGCCCGGCGTCTCGCGAGCATCCAAAGGCCGAAGGCGAGGAGCACCGCCGCGAAGAGGAAGTCAAAGCCCCTCATCGTGTCTGCCGCGGCGAGCACGCGCGGACAATGATCGATTGCGTGCGGGTGGGGCGTTTTCCCTGGGCATATGGCCAGGAAAAGCGCCCAACCCTCTGGCGCGGTCCGGGGTCTATGCGACCCTGGCGTAGATGGGGGTAAGCGCCCGAGACGCAGGCCGCGCCGGTCCGGCGAAGGCCAGAATCTTCATCAGCTACCGCCGGCGCGAGACCGCGGGGTACGCGGGCCGGCTCTATGACGGGCTCGTCGACCACTTTGGCCCCGAGCGCGTGTTCATGGACGTCACGATGGAGCCGGGCGTCGACTTCGCGGAGCGGATCGACGAGGCCGTGGGCTCGTGCGCGGCGCTGATCGCGCTGATCGGGGAGGACTGGCTGAGGGTCACGGACCGCCACGGCAGGCGGCGCATCGACGATCCGGACGATGTGCACCGCCTCGAGCTCGAGGCGGCGCTCGCGCGCCGCGTCCTGGTGATCCCGACGCTTGTCCAGGACGCGAACATGCCGATCCCGGACGAGCTCCCCGAGCCGCTCCGGCCACTCCTGCGCCGCCAGGCGGTTGAGCTGAGCGACGAGCGCTGGGACTACGACGTCGGCCGTCTCGCGACGGTGCTCGAGGAAGCCCTGAGCGGCGCCACGGACGCCGAGGGCGCTCCGGGACTCGCGACCCGCTTACGCCGGCGGGCCCGACGGCTTCGCGCCCGCGCTCGGCGCCTCACGACTCGCCATCCATGGAGGGCGGGCTTCCTCGCCGGCGCGCTGACCGGAGTGGGTGCTGTCGCGATAGTCCTCGCGGCAACGGGCCAGTTCAACGCGCCGCTGCTTCGGGTGACGGAGTTCAGCTACGGCGCACCGGCGCCCGGCACGTCCCGCGCCCACTGCCAGGTCAATGTCGAGTCGGACTACGTGGTGAAGGAGGTGTACTTCACCGTCGACGGCGACGACGTGCACACGCTCGACCCCCAGAAGGACCCGCCGTGGAACTGCGGCAACCAGGGCAGGAACACGTGGGATACCTGCTTCACCCACGCCGACAACAGCGCCCAGCACGTCGACCCCGGCAGGCATACGCTCACCGCCGTCGTAACGGACAAGAAGGACAACGTCACCCGCCGGGACAGGATCGTCGAGACACGCTGCCCGCCGAAGAGCGCCCGAACCGGCGGCGCCCAAGGTCCCTGACCACGAGCGCCCGGGAGTGATTGCCCAAGGGCTTGTCAGCGGCCGGTCGGCTGGGATCATCACCGCGTGGACAAAGGAACGCCCGCTGTGCAGCGAGGGCCGATAGAGGTTCGCTTCGAATCGGGTGAGCGGGCGACGCTCGTGGTCGGGGGCGACGGCTCGGACCCGGGCGCGCTGCTACGCGCGCTCGGCCTCCAGCCCGCCGGGCCCCGCCCCGTGCTGGTGGTCTGCGGCGGCGCCGACGAGCTCGAGGGTCGCGAGCTTGAGTGCGCGAAGGCGCTGCTGGGGCCCGCGGTGGCCCGCGCCGCCGATCTGTCGGGGGCGGCGATCGTGGACGGCGGCACCGCGAGCGGCGTGATGCGGCTGGTCGGGGCGGCGCAGCGCGAGCGCGCTCCAGCGGTGGCCGTCCTGCTCGGGGTGGCACCCGCCGGCAGGGTGGCGCTCCCCGGCACGCACAACTCGGGGGTGGACGAGCCTGCTGAGCTCGAACCGCACCACACGCACTTCGCGCTCGCCGACAGCGGCGAGTGGGGAGGCGAAACGCAGCTGCTCATGAAACTCGCGGAGGCGCTCGCGGCCGGGGCGCCGGTGGCCATGGTGGTGGCGGGCGGCGGCGAAGTCACGAAGTCGGAGGCTCTGGAGGGGGTCCGGCGGGGCTGGCCTGTCTTCCTGATCGAGGGCACCGGGGGCATCGCGGACGTCTTGGCGGGGCTCCACAAGAAGCTGCCCCCTCCCGCCGGGATCGAGGATTTGACCCTGCGGGAGATCGTCGCCGACGGCGACCTGCGGCGTTTCAGCGGCTCGGAGCCCGCGCAGCTCGCGCGCCAGCTCGGCTGGGAGTTGCAAGACGAGCCGGTGCTGAAGGGAGCCTGGCGGGCGTTCGCCACCTATGACGGGCTCGCCACCGGCCTGCGCCGCGGCTTCGGCCGGATGCAGGTGGCGATCCTGGCGCTGGGAATCGCCGCCACCGCCGTCGCGCTGCTCTACGACGCGCTTGGCACAGCGCCGCTCCATTGGGCGGCCGTGGCGGGCCCGCTCGTGGTTTCGACGCTGATTGCATTCGCCGGCCGGCGTGCCGCGGGGAAGCGCTGGGTGCTCGTGCGCGCGGCCGCCGAGGCCATCAAGGCCGAGATCTACCGCTACCGCACCCGCACCGGGCTCTACAACGACAGCTTGCTGCCCGGCGGCGAGCCCAGCGCGCGGGCGCGGGTGTTGGCGACGCGGTTGGACGCCATCGACGCCCGGCTGATGCAGACCGAGGCCAGCAGCGGGGTGCTTACCCCCTACGACGGCCCGCTGCCGCCGCCGATGTACGGCGCCGGCCGGGACGACGACGGCGTCAGCAGGCTCGACCCGGAGCGCTACATCCAGATCCGGGTCGCCGATCAGCTCGCGTACTACCACGGCAGGACCCGCCGGCTGGACCGCGTCCGGGGGATGCTCCAGCTCGCCGCGGTGGCGGCCGGCGGCGCAGGCGCGATCCTCGCCGCCGCCGGGCTCGAGATCTGGATCGGTCTGACCACCGCCATCTCGGCCGCGGCGCTGTCCTACCTGGCCAGCATGCAGGTGGAGAACACGATCGTCGCGTACAACCAGTCCGCGAGCAAGCTCGCCGGCCTCGAGCGCGAGTGGGGGGCCGTGCGAGATGGCCGGGATACCACCGCCTTCGACCAGCTCGTGGCAGAGAGCGAGGCCGTGCTCGGGACCGAGCTCGGCGGCTGGGTGCAGCAGATGAACGAAGCGCTGCAGAAGCTGCAGCACCAGCAGGCCGAAGCGACGAGACAGGTGCGGGGCAAACGGGCCGATGGGTGACCCCAGCCCGTCCAGCTCCGCGGCGGTGGCATCGCCCAGCAGGGAGCGGCGCGATGTGTTCGTCTCGTACGCCCGGGAGGACACCGACTTCGTGCGGGACCTGTATGCGCGGCTCGGTAAGGCGGAGAAGACGATCTACGCCGACTTCAGCGACATCCCCCAGTGGTCCGAGGACTGGCAGCGCGACCTGTACGCGCAGGTCGACGCGTCGGACACGGTCGTGGTCGTCCTCAGCCCTGACTCGATCGCGTCTCCGAACGTCGCGCGCGAAGTCGACCGCGCCGTCGCCGGGAACAAGCGCCTCAAGCCGATCCTCTTGAGGGAGCTCGGCGGGGCGGAGGTGCCCGCCGAGCTCAGCAGGCCGCAGTGGCTCGACTTCCGCGACCCCACGAGCATCGACGCGAACGTGGACGAGCTGCTGGCGGTGCTGGGAACCGACGTCGACTGGGTCGAGCTGCACACGCGCTTCCTCCTCGACGCCAACGAATGGGAGGAACGTGGTGAGGACCGCAGCCTGCTGCTCGGTCGCAGCGACCTGCGTGACGCGGACGCCTGGCTTGCCCGGCAGGCCGGCAAGCAGCCCGCTCCGACCGACCTGCAGGTGCGTTTCATCCTCGCCAGTCGCGCGGCCGCGACCCGGCGGCAGCGGATCACGATGGGGTCCGTGGTCGCGGCGCTCGCGGTGACGACCGCGCTGACGATCTTCGCGCTCCTGCAGCGCGGGCAGGCGATCACGCAACGGGATCAGGCGCAGTCGCGCGAGTTCGCGGCGCTCTCCGCCGCCCAGCTCGAGTCCGATCCGGAGCAGAGCCTTCGCTCGGCCCTGCAGTCCGCCGAGACCGCGCGGACCTCACAGACCGAGGCGGCCCTCCAGGAGGCGCTCGCGGGGTCGCGGGTGCGGCTCGCCCTCCAGACGCCGCCCGCCGGCTCCGGCAGTCCGATCCTCGACAGCGACGTCACCCCGGACGGCCATCTCGCCGTCACGGGCCACAGCGACGGGCTGGCCCGCGTCTGGGATCTGCGCAGCGGGCGGCGGCTCGCCACGCTGCGCGGACACCGCCACCCGGTGTCGAGCGTGGACGTCAGCCCAAACGGAGCTCTCGTGGTCACCTCGAGCCGAGTCGTCTCTTCGTTTGAGGGGGACGGCACCGCGCGCGTCTGGGAGCTGCCCTCGGGACGCCTCGTCGCCAAGCTCGTCAACGACTCCGACGGCCTGACGAGCGCCGTCTTCAGCCCGGACAGCCTGCGCGTCCTCACCACCCCGGAGGTCGACGCGTTCGATCCGGCGGTGATCTGGGACGCGCGGAGCGGCACGCGGCTGCATCAGATCGGGAGGGAGGGCGACACCGACTTCGGCACCTGGTCCTCCGACGGTCGGCGCATCGCGACGATCGACGGCGAGGCCGTCAAGGTCTGGGACGCGCAGAGCGGCGCAACGCTGCGCAGCTTCCGCATCGGCAGTGACGAGTTCCCGGTCGCGGCCGACTTCAGCCCGGACGGAAGCCTGCTGGCCGTTGCCGGCGACGGCGTCGGCTATGTCGCCCGAATCGCGACGGGCGAGCTCACCACGCTGCCGGGCCGGCACGATCTGTTCAACGCGCTGACGAACGTCCGCTTCTGCCCGTCCGGCGCCTGTGTGGTGACGACCTCGGACGACGACACGGCGCAGCTCTGGAGCGTCTCAGGACGCGAGCTCGCCACCCTCAGCGGCCATACCGCGAACGTCAGCGCCGCCTCCTTCAGTGAGGACGGCCACTACGTACTCACCGAGAGCGAGGACAGCACGGCCCGTCTGTGGTCGGCTCGGAGCGGAGCCCAGTTGGCCGTGCTTCGCGGACACGAAGGCGAGATCACGGGCGCCCACCTTCTGGGCGGCGGCACTCGCATCCTGACGACCAGCAGCGACGGCACGGGCCGCGTCTGGGATCCCGGGGTGGTCGTCCTTCAGGGGCATAGGGACTTTGTCAACGACGCTCGCTTCAGCCCAAACGGCAGGGAGATCGCCACCGCCTCCCTGGACGGCACGGCGAGGCTCTGGAGCGCAGATGGGACGCTTCGCCACACGCTGAGGTCGCCCGATGACTTCTCCGGCGTCGAGGGCATCACCTTCAGCCCCGATGGCAGGCGCCTGCTGATGGAGCAGGACACCGACTCGCTGTGGACGCGGGACGGGAAGCGACTGCGGAACTTCGGCTTCGACGTCGACTATTCCGTCTTCAACCCCGACTCGTCGCTGGTCGCGGCTGCCGGCCAGGGCGAGGTGCTGCTCTTCGACGCCCGGAGCGGGAAGGGTAGGGATCCCCTGAAGGTCGGCTCGGCGAGCGATCGCCAAACGGCGGCGTTCGAGCCAGACTTCAGCCGCGACGGCCGACTCCTGGCGGCTCCCGGCGCACTCACCGGAGCACACGTCTGGAACATGCGCGAGCGCGGCCCCTCGCTCGACCTGCGCACACGCGAGCCGATCGACAAGGTTGCCTTCAGCCCGGACGGCAAGCGGCTCGCGACCGCGGGCGACAGCACCCGGGTGGTCCGGATCTGGGACATCGGGGCGAGGAAAAGCGTCGTCCTCGACCGCTACCCGACCGGCGTGCGAGAAGTGGAGTTCAGCCCGGATGGGCGGCTCATCCTGTCTGTGTCGGCGGGCGAGCGGTCGGTCAGAGTCCACGACGCCGAGACCCTGCGCCTCGTCCAGGTCCTGTCCCACGAGAACGAGGTCTCCCACGCGAGCTTCGATCGTCGTAGCCGCCTCGTGCTGACGGCCGGCGACGACGACAGTGCGCACCTCTGGGACGCCCGCTCCGGCAGGCTCATCACCAGCTTGGAGGGGCACAGCGACACGACCTCCACCGCGCGCTTCAGCCCCGATGGCGGGCGGATCGTGACCGCGAGCGAAGATTGGACCGCCGTGATCCACGACTGCGACGAGTGCCTTCCGTACGACGACCTGCTCGACCTGGCGCGCAGGCGAGTCACCCCGCTCTCCGAAGGAGGCTGAGACGAGGCCGCAAGCCCCGGAACGGCGCCGATTCCCTGCTACGGTTTCGCGTCGCAGATGAGCCTTGCCGCCGAGAAGAAGCGCGAGATCGTCGCCAAGTACGGGCGCGGCGATGGGGACACCGGGTCGACCGAGGTCCAGGTCGCGCTGCTCACGGCGCGCATCAACGAGCTCACCGAGCACCTGCGCGCGCACCGCAAGGATCATCACTCGCGGCGCGGGCTCCTGATGCTGGTCGGCAAGCGGCGCCGGCTGCTTCGCTACCTCCAGAGCTCGGACATCGAGCGCTACCGGTCGCTCATCCAGGAGCTCGGGCTCCGGCGATGATCGAGCCGGGCTCCCCGGCGCCGGAGTTCACGCTTCCCGATCAGGACGGCAACAGGGCCTCGCTCTCGGACTTCCGGGGGCGCACGGTGGTGCTCGTCTTCTACCCGGCCGACTTCAGCCGCGTCTGCACCGACCAGCTGAGCGTCTACCAGGAGGTGCTTCCGCAGCTCGAGGAGGCGGGCGCGGCGCTCGTCGGCATCTCCGTGGATGGCGCCTTCTGCCACAAGGCCTTCCAGGAGCACGAGGGACTCACCATCCCGCTGCTCGCCGACTTCCATCCCAAGGGCGAGGTCGCCACGGCGTACGGCGTCTGGTCGGAGGAGCACGGCGTCGCCGGCCGCGCGCTCGTGATGGTCGGCCCCGACGGGGTCGTCCAGTGGTCCTACCTGTCGCCGCCGCTCGAGGTACCGGGGGCGAACCTGATCTTTGACGCGCTGGAGCAGCGCACCCCCGCCTGAGCCCGGCACCGGCGACCACAGGCGCGGCGACGGCCCCGTGGTCATCGAGTACGCGGACCTCGAGTGCCCGTACTGCGCGAAGGCGCACCTGATCCTGAAGGAACTGCCGATCACGCGCGTCTTCCGCCATTTCCCGGTGACCTCGAAGCATCCGCGGGCGAAGGCCCTGGCGGCCGCCGCCGAGGCGGCCGCGCGGCAGGGCAGGTTCTGGGAGATGCACGACTCGCTGCTCGAGGACCAGGGCCACCTCGACGACCCGCATCTCTGGGAGAGGGCCGAGCGGATGGGGATGGACCTGGAGCGATTCGAGGCCGACCGGCGCTCGGCGGAGGCCGCCGCCCAGGTCGAGAGCGACTTCCGCAGCGGGATCAGGGCCGGCGTGACCACCACGCCCACGCAGTTCCTGAACGGGACGGCATTCCCCGGGATTCCGGGCGCAAGTCTCCGCGAAGCCCTGCGTTAGGGACACCAAGGACCCGGGCAAAGAGGGCGCCGTCCGCAGGGGAAGGCGCAGGGAGGTGCCATGAAGTTTGGGGGAATCGGACTCGTAGCGTTGGCGATCGCGCTGGTGCTGGCGGTCCCGGCATCGGCGGCGGATCTGCTGTCGCAGACGGTCTCGGCCGCGAGCGCGGTCGACAAGTCGTGCACGAGCGGCGAGCGGAGCGGAGCGGGAGTCGCCAGGAGGAGCTTCACGATGCCGGCCGGAGGCGAGGTCACGGCCCGGCTGACGGCCGCTAGCGGCGACTGGGATCTCGCGATCGTCGACCCGTCCGACCACCGAATGGTCGCCGGGTCCGCCTACAGCGGGGCCAGCGAGGTGGCGTCCGGCTTCGCCGCCGTCGGCAACAACCTGGTCGTCCAGGCCTGCCGGCGCAGCGGCGGCTCCTCGACCGCGAGCCTGAGCCTCGAGTCGATCCCGATCGACGCGAGCAAGGCGCCGACGGCGTCGCTCGTCCGGGTCGCGACGGCCAACCTCGACCGCAAGAACGAGCTCCAGGGCCTCGGCCTCGACCTCACCGAGCACGGCGGCGCCGGCTTCGTGGAGGCCGTGCTCTACGGCCCGGTCGACGCGCAGAAGCTCGTCGACAACAACTTCGCGTACACGACGGAGGTCCCGGACCTCTCCGTCCAGTCGAGGCAGGACCGCGCCGCGGACGCCCAGTTCGCCGCAGCGAACGCCACGTCGGACTTCCCGAGCGGGCGTACGACCTACAGGCGCCTGTTCGACTACAGCGAGGACATGAAGGCCCTCGTCAGAGACAACCCGGACCTGGTCCGCCCGATCACGCTCAACAACAAGAGCTACGAGGGGCGCACGGTCGAGGGCATCGAGATCGCGACGAATCCGAGCGCCCGCGACGGCCGCCCCGTGTTCCTCCAGCTCGGCGTGCACCACGCACGTGAGTGGCCCTCCGGCGAGCACGCCATGGAGTGGGCGTACGAGCTGGTCAACGGCTATCGCAGCGGCGACGCGCGCGTGCGCGACCTCGTGTCGAGGACGCGGACGATCGTCGTTCCGATCGTCAACCCGGACGGCTTCAACGCAAGCCGCGAGGCGGGCGAGCTGTACGGGAACGGCGGCGGCCACGCCACCGACCTGAACGGCGACGGGGAGGTCGACGACGTCGAGTTCATCGCCGCGGCCAGCACTCACATCAACGAGTACCGGCGCAAGAACTGCCGGTTCCCGTTCGGCCCGCCCGCGGGCAACTGCATGGCCCAGCCCGACCAGGGCGTCGTGGGCGGCGGCGTCGACCCGAACCGGAACTACGGCGCCTTCTGGGGCGGCAACGGCTCGAGCGACACCTACGTCGAGCAGGACTATCGCGGCCCCGGCCCGTTCTCGGAGCCCGAGTCGCAGAACATCCGCGAGCTGGCGTCCGGCCGCCAGATCACGACGCTGATCACCAACCACACGTTCTCCGGCCTCGTGCTGCGCCCGCCGGGCGTTGCCGCGCAGGGCACCACCGTTGACGAGCCGATCTACAAGGCGCTCGGCGACTCGATGGCCGCCGAGAACGGCTACTCGAGCCAGTACGGCTACCAGCTGTACGACACGACGGGCACGACCGAGGACTGGTCGTACAACGCGACCGGTGGTCTCGGCTTCACGTACGAGATCGGCCACCTCGGCTTCCACCCGCCGTTCGAGGTGACGGTGCAGGAGTGGGAGGGCACGACCGACTACGCCACCGGCGGAGGCAACCGCGCCGCCTACTACAAGGCCCAGGAAAACACGGCCGACGGGACCAAGCACTCGGTGCTTGCCGGCCAGGCGCTCAACGGGTACGTGCTGCGGCTGACGAAGACGTTCGACACGCCGACCTCGCAGGACGGCCTAACGGTCACCGACCACCTCGACAGCAGCATGGTGGTGAACGACAAGAAGGGTGCCTTTGAGTGGCACGTGAACCCGTCGACCCGCCCGCTGGTGGCGAAGTCGAGCGGCCGCGATCCGACTGGCGACCCGAGCCCCCCGCAGCAGTTCGAGTCGCGCGGCGGGACGACGCCGTGCGCGGACTACGACACGCCGCCGCCCGACTGCTACGAGGACCACCTGATCGCGGTCCCGAGTGGCGCCGGCATCGACAACGCGAAGGCCACCTTCCGGATCGAGTTCTCGCCAGTGAGCGACTGGGACATGAAGATCTACAAGGCCGACGCGGCCGGCAACGCGACGGGCGAAGCGGTGGCCGTCTCGGGCCACGGCGCAACCGACGGCAACCTCGGCTTCGAGGAGGCCTCGGTGCTTGACCCAGCCGGCTCGTACGTCGTGCGCGTGCAGAACTACGCGGCAGTCGACCCGTGGACGGGGACCGTGACGTTCGAGGGCCCCAGCCCGTATCAGGCGCCGCAGCAGGAGGCGTACACGCTGTCCTGCGAGACACCGCAAGGGGTCGTCAAGTCGGCACGGCAAGTGTTCGTCGCCCGTGGCGAGCGGCTGGCACTCGAGCTAAGGAAGGACTGCCGGCGCTAGACCTCGCGGACGTTCCGTGCGGACCCGGGCGACGGGCCTGTTGCTAGAGTCGCTCGGGTTCGCAACGGAACGATTTCGCAGTGCCGCCAACCGGAGGCGGCTGAAAGGACAGCAATGAATGATGGTGTCAGCCGGGTCTCCCTTGAGATCGGCGGTAGCTCGATCAGCTTCGAGACCGGCAAGTACGCCAAGCAGGCCAGCGGCTCCGTCGTAGTTCAGGCGGGCGACACGCTGGTCCTGTCCACCGCAACCGCGGGGAATCCGCGCGACGTGGACTTCCTCCCTCTGACGGTCGACGTCGAGGAGCGGATGTACGCCGCGGGCAAGATCCCCGGCAGCTTCTTCAGGCGCGAGGGCAGGGCGGGCGAGAAGGCCACGCTCACCGCGCGCATGATCGACCGGCCGCTGCGCCCGCTCTTCCCGAAGGGCTGGAACCGTGAGACGCAGCTCGTCTCGATCCCGATGTCGATCGACCACCAGCACCCGTACGACATCCTCGCGATGAACGGCACCAGCGCCGCGCTGATGATCTCGGACATCCCCTTCCCGGCGCCGGTCGGCGCCGTGCGCATCGGCCAGGACGCCGAGGGCAACTTCCTCGTCAACCCCGACGAGGAGTGGCTGCTCGAGTCGCCGCTCGACCTCGTCGTCGCCGGCACCGAGGAGGCCATCCTGATGGTCGAGGCGGGCGCCAGCGAGATCACCGAGGCCGAGATCCTCGATGCGCTCGACATCGCCCACCAGGAGATCAAGCGCCTCTGCCAGGCGCAGCACGACCTGCGCAAGCAGGCCGGCAAGGACAAGATCGAGATCGAGCCGCCGCAAGTGGACGAGTCGATCCTGGGCCAGGTCCAGGAGCGCTTCGGCGCGGCCCTCGACGAGGCGACCCAGGTGGTCGACAAGCTCGATCGCCAGGACGCCACGAAGCGCGTGGAGGAGGAGGTCCTCGAGGCGCTCGGCACGAGCACCGAGCTCGACGAGGACGGGGCAGTCGCGCACCGCGCCGCCGTGCAGCTCGCCTTCGACAAGCTCGAGAAGGACATCATCCGCAAGCGGATCGCGGTGGACAAGAAGCGTCCCGACGGCCGCGGGCCGGGCGAGCTCCGCGACATCTGGATCGAGGTCGGGGTCGCCCCGCGCACGCACGGCTCGGCGATTTTCACCCGCGGCCAGACGCAGGCGTTCTCGGTCGCCGCGCTCGGCACGACCCGTGACGAGATGCGGCTCGACACGCTCGGCCTCCTGGAGGCCAAGCACTACTTCCACCACTACAACTTCCCGCCGTTCTCGGTTGGCGAGGCCGGCTTCATGCGCGGCCCGAAGCGCCGCGACATCGGCCACGGCGCGCTCGCGGAGCGGGCGCTCGTGCCGGTCGTGCCGACGGTGGACGAGTTCCCCTACACGATCCGCGTCGTGTCGGACATCCTCGAGTCGAACGGCTCGAGCTCGATGGCCTCGGTCTGCGGCTCGAGCCTGGCGCTGATGGACGCCGGCGTGCCGATCAAGGCGCCGGTGGGGGGCGTGGCCATGGGCCTCATCAAGGAGGGCGACGACCACGTCGTGCTCACCGACATTGCGGGCGTGGAGGACCACCTGGGCGACATGGACTTCAAGGTCGCCGGGACCTCCGACGGCATCACCGCCCTCCAGATGGACATCAAGATCACGGGCGTGACGTTCGAGATCCTGAAGGGCGCGCTCGAGCAGGCGCAGGAGGCGCGGATGACGATCCTCGCCAAGATGAAGGACGCGATCGCCGAGCCGCGCTCCGAGCTCTCGCAGTTCGCGCCGCGGATCTCCGCGATCCAGATCCCCACCGAGAAGATCGGGGCCGTGATCGGCAAGGGCGGCGAAACGATCAGGGCGCTGTCGGAGGAGTTCGACGCCCAGATCGACATCGACGACGACGGCACGATTCGGATCTACGCCCAGACGGGCGACCAGGGCGACGCCCTGGTGGACCGGATCCGCTCGATGACGAAGGAGGTCGAGCTCGGCGACGAGTTCACCGGCAAGGTCGTGAAGACGACCACCTTCGGCGCCTTCGTCGAGCTGGCCAAGGGCACCGACGGCCTGATCCACATCTCCAATATCGCTCCGGGCCAGCGCCCGAACACGGTGGAGGAGGTCGTGAACCGCGGCGACGAGCTGAAGGTCAAGGTCGTCGAGGTCGATCCCGAGCGCGGCCGTATCGGCCTCAGGCTGGCCGACGACCCGGAGATCGCCGGCAAGTCGCCCGAGGAGTTGGCCGCCATGGGCACCGGCGACAAGGGCGGGCGCGGCGACCGCGGCAACGGCCGTGGCCGGCGCGAGGGACGCGGCGGGCGCGACCGCGACCGGCGTCCGCGCGACAGGGACCGGCCGCCTCGCAGCGACCGCGACCCTGACCGCGAGCGCACTCCCACCAGCGAGTAACCGGCAGTGACTGAGCCGGCCCGGCTCACAACGCTGGACTCGGGCGCGCGAGTCGTGACCGAGGCGATGCCCTCGGTCCGTTCGATCGCGCTCGGGTTCTGGGTGCGGGCCGGTTCGCGCGACGAGGACCACGAGCACGCCGGGATCTCGCACTTCCTGGAGCACCTGCTCTTCAAGGGCACTGACCGCTTCAGCTCCCGCGAGATCGACGAGGCGTTCGACGCGATGGGCGCGGAGGTGAACGCGGGAACCGGCAAGGAGACGACCTCGGTCTACTCGCGCTTCCTGGACAACCATCTGGAGCGCGCCTTCGACGTGCTTCAGGACATGGTGCTGCGGCCGGCCTACCCCGACATCGACTCGGAGCGCCAGGTGGTGATCGAGGAGATCGCCATGTACGAGGACGAGCCGCAGGACAAGGTCCACGACGTGCTCGCCGGCGCGATCTTCGGCGACCACCCGCTGGGCCGGCCGATCATCGGGCGCGCCGACGTGGTGTCGTCCGTGCCGGTGCCCGAGATCGCGTCGTGGCACGACGGGCGCTACGTGCCCGGCAGCATGGTGCTCGCGGCGGCCGGCAACCTCGAGCACGAGCGGATCGTAGAGCTCGCCGAGCGGGCCTTCGGCGGCGGGGCGCCCACCGCGGACGGCGGCTTCGACACGCCGCGGCGGAACGGCCAGGTGCTCCGCTTCCACCAGAAGGAGACCGAGCAGTACCACCTCTGCCTCGGCGGGCCGGGCATCCCGCGCGGCGACGACCGCCGCTTCGCGCTGCGCGTGCTCGACACGATCCTCGGCGGGTCGACCTCCTCGCGCCTGTTCCAGGAGGTGCGCGAGAAGCGCGGGCTCGCCTACTCGGTGTACTCGTACGCGAGCCACTACGCGGACACCGGCCAGGTGGCGCTCTACGTGGGCACGCGGCCGGACAACGTGGCGCAGGCCGTGGAGGTGATCGGCTCGGAGCTCCGCCGCCTCAACGAGGACGGCGTGAGCGAGGACGAGCTCGAGCGGGCGCGCGACAACGTGAAGGGCCGCACAGTGCTGTCGATGGAGTCCACCCTGACCCGGATGAACCGGCTCGGAAGCTCGCTGCTCATGGGCGTGCCGCTCCTGACCGTCGACGAGCTGCTCGCCGCGTTCGACGCGGTCACGCTCGACGACGTGAACGGGATGGCGATCGAGCTCTGGCAGCCGGAGCGCCTGTCCGCGGCCGGCGTGGGCGGCGACGAGGCGGCGTTCCGCCGGGCGCTCGAGGCGGTCTCGCCGGCGCTGGCCGCGGCATGATCAACGTTGCCGTCTCCGGGGCCGCGGGGCGCATGGGGCAGACGGTCTGCGAGGCCGTCGAGGGCGCCGAGGACATGGCGCTCGTCGGGCGGGCTGATCCGCTTCTAAAGACGGCATTGACGGATCTGCTCGGGGATGCCGACGTCGTCGTGGACTTCTCAACCCCGGATTCGGCTTTGGAGAACGCACGACATTGCATCGAGGCTGGGGTCCATTGCGTGATGGGGACCACCGGGGCGGACTTCTCCTCACTCGAGGGGGTCGGGAGCGCGAACCTGGTGGTGGCGCCGAACTTCGCGATCGGGGCGGTCCTGATGATGGAGCTCGCCCAGCGCGTGGCGGAGCATATGCCCGAGTGCGAGATCGTCGAGCTGCACCACGACCGCAAGCTGGACGCACCCTCCGGCACGGCCGCTCGCACGGCCGACCTGATCCGGGCCGCCGGCGGCAACGTTCACGAGCCGATCCACTCGGTGCGCCTGCCCGGCCTGGTCGCGCACCACGAGGTGATCTTCGGCGGTCCCGGCCAGACGCTCTCGATCCGGCACGACTCGATCGACCGCCAGTCCTTCATGCCGGGCGTCCTGCTGGCGATCCGCAAGGTGAGCTCGCTCGAGCGCTCGCCGACGATCGGCTTGGAAAACCTGCTCTGAAGAGCGGGTGGGGCGTTTTACCTGGGCATATGGCCAGGGAAAGCGCCCAACCCTTGCTACGCGCGCGCCTCAGTGCGCAGTTGCTGTCGGGCCCGCCGGGGCGGCGCGCGGAGGAGGTCGCCGAGCGGCTGCTCGCCATCCAGGGTCAGGACGCGCGCGGCGCCCGGCTCGCGGTCCGGGCGCGGAGCGAGGGCCTCAGCGCGGCCGACGTCGACCGTGCACTAACCGAGGAGCGCTCGCTGCTGATCACCTGGCTCAACCGCGGCACGCTGCACCTCGTCCGCAGCGAGGACTACCCGTGGCTTCAGGCGATCACGACTCCGCAGCTGCGTGCTCAGAGCCGTCGTCGGCTGGCGCAGGAGGGCGTATCCGAAGCGGACGCCGAGCGGGCGATCGCCGAGGTCGTGCGCTCGCTCGCCGCAGACGGCCCGCTCGACCGCGACCGGCTGCGCGAGCGGGTCGGCGCGACCGGGGTGCGGACGGCGCGCCAGGCGCTCGTCCACATCCTGTTCGCGGCCGCGCTGCGCGGCCTGATCGCCCGCGGGCCGATGCTGAACGGGAAGCACGCGTACGTGCTCGTGCGCGACTGGCTCGGCGAGCCGAAGCCCGTGGACCGCGACAGGGCGCTCGCGGAGCTGGCGCGCCGCTATCTGGCCGGCCACGGCCCGGCGACGGAGCGCGACCTGGCCCGCTGGGCTGGCATTCCGCTGCGCGATGCCCGGGCGGGCCTGGCCGCGATTTCCTCGAAGCTCGACGAGCCGGGGGACGGGCTCGTGGACCTCCGCAAGCGCGCGCCGGCGGCCGAGCTGCCGCCGCCGCGCCTCCTCGGCGTGTTCGAGCCCGTGCTCCTCGGCTGGACCTCCCGCGAGGACATCCTCGGAGAGCACGACCCCACGGTGGTCGGCGGCGGCATCTTCCGCCCGCTCGCGCTGGTCCGCGGCCGCGCTGTCGCCACCTGGACGCTCCGGACGGGCGAGGTCGCACTCGAGCCGCTCGGGCGCATCTCCAAGGCCGACCGCGCGGCGCTCGACCGCGACGCCGAGGACGTGAAGCGCTTCCTCGGCTAGCGTGCGGCCATGCGCCTGAGCGAGCACGCGGCACGCACCCGCGACGTCTGGAACAAGGACGCGCCGAACTGGGTGGAGCACGGTCGCAGATCCTGGGCGCGGTCCACGCCGCAGTGGGGGATGTGGGACGTCCAGGAGGACGAGGTCGGGATCCTCCCGGACGTGAAGGGGCTCGACGTGCTCGACCTCGGCTGCGGAACCGGCTACTGGTGCGCGTGGTTCGCCAGGCTCGGCGCCAGGCCGGTGGGCCTCGATCTCTCCGAGGAGCAGCTGAAGACCGCCCGCGGGCTCCAGGAGGAGCACGGGATCGACTTCCCGCTCGTCCACGCGAGCGCGGAGGACCCGCCGCTGCCGGACGGCTCGTTCGACCTCGTCTTCTCGGAATACGGCGCGGCGATCTGGTGCGACCCGGACGTCTGGATCCCGCACGCGCACCGGCTGCTGAGGCCCGGCGGCCGGCTGATCTTCCTCTGCCAATCGGTTCTCGACTCGCTCTGCTCGCCGCTCAGCGAGGAGCCGACGCAGGAGACGCTCCAGCGGCCCCAGCTCGGCCTCGGCCGGATCGACTGGCCTCCGCCGGACGAGGGAACGGATTTCCACCAGCCCCACGGCGAGCGAATCAAGCTCCTGCGCGACACGGGCTTCGAGATCGAAGCGCTTCACGAGCTGTACGCGCCAGACGGGCCGGCCGACGAGGTGCGCTTCTACTCTCTGCGCGGCTGGGCGCAGAAGTGGCCGGGCGAGGAGGTTTGGGTGGCGCGCCGAAGGAACGCGGACTGATGACGACGATCGTCTTCTTCCCCGAGGGCGCCTACGGGCCGACCAACAACTGCGTCGGGATCGGGCAGGCGCTGAGACGGCGCGGGCATCGCGTCGTGTTCGTGGTCGAGGAGTCGTTCGCCGGCACGCTCGGGGAGCGGGGCTTCGAGGAGCGGCTGATGCGCCTCCAGGCTCCCGCGGAGACCGAGGAGGAGCCGGGCCAGTTCTGGAAGGACTTCATCCGCGACACAGGCCCCGCGTTCAGGAAGCCTACGATCGAGCAGCTCGAGGGCTTCATCAAGCCCACCTGGGAGGCGCTGATCGGCGGCTCGAAGTACGTCGACGAGCGCCTGCGCGGAATCTTCGACGAGCTGCGGCCCGACGTGATCGTCGAGGACAACGTCGTGACCTTCCCCGCGGTCGTGACAGCGGACTGCCCGTGGATCCGGATCGTCTCGTGCAACCCGCTCGAGCTGCCGGACCCGGAGCTCCCGCCGGTGTTCTCCGGCTACCCGACCGGCGACCGCTCGGGCTGGGACGAGTTCCGCGAGGAGTACCGCCGGGCGCACGCAGGGATGCACGCGGACTTCGACGAGTTCGCCCGCGAGAGCGGCTGTCCGCCCCTGCCGGACCTCGAGTTCATCCACAGGTCGCCGTACCTCAACCTGTTCCTGTATCCGGAGGAGGTCGACTACGAGCGCTCGCGGCCGCTCGGCCCGATGTGGGAACGGCTCGGGTCGTGCGTGCGCAAGGAGGGTGCGCGGGACTTCGAGGTGCCGGAGGGCGACGGCGCGCTCGTTTTCCTGAGCCTCGGCAGTCTCGGGTCGGCGGACGTGGAGCTGATGCAGCGGCTCGTGGACCTGCTCGCCGCCGGCGGCTACCGGGCGATCGTAAGCAAGGGCCCCCAGCACGAGCAGATCGAGCTGCGCGAGGGGCAGGCCGGGGCCGAGCTCGTGCCCCAGCCGGCGCTCCTGCCGCTCGTGGACGCCGTGATCACGCACGGCGGCAACAACACCGTGACCGAGTGCCTCCACTTCGGGAGGCCGATGGTGCTGCTGCCGCTGTTCTGGGACCAGTACGACAACGCCCAGCGGATGGACGAGCTGGGCCTCGGTGTGCGCCTGCCGACCTTCGAGTTCGAGGACGCGCAGCTCGGCGAGGCGATCGAGCGGCTGGTGGGCGACGAGGCGCTGTCCGGGCGCCTCGAGGCGATCTCCGCGGGCCTTCAGGAGAATCCCGGGGCCGAGCGGGCGGCCGACTGCATCGAGAGCGTCTGCTGCTCCGAGCCGCGCGCCCGGGCTCGGGCCTAGCGAGCGGGTCCGCGCCGCGCGCGCAGCCTGTACGGAGCGCCGCCGAGGTTGAGGCGGTCGCCGGGGCGGACCTCCACGGGCTCGATCACGCGCACGCCGTTGACCCGCGTGCCGTTCCGCGAGCGGAGGTCGCGCAGTAACCAGCGCTCGTCCTCGCGCCAGAGCTCGGCGTGGCGTCGCGAGACGCAGTCCTCCGGGACCACGCAGTCGCAGGTAGGTGCGCGGCCCGCGGGGCGGACGTCGGAGGTCAGCTCGGCCAGCTCCGCGCTGCTCTTCGCGCGAAACGCGAGGCCCACTCGCTCCGCGAACGTGTCCGTGGAGAGCCTGCCGTCGACCGAGCGGTCCCGCAGCACCCTGACGACGCGCTCGCGATCCTCCTCCGACGGGCGGATCGGAACGGGGTATGCGCGTCGGTGCTCCCACGGAAATCCTAAAGCTCAGGTGCTTCGGCCCGATTACCCGGGCGAGATGCACGAAGTGGACCGTGAGCTGCGGGAGCTGATGCTCGAGCGCCAGGCGCTCGAGTTCCTCCTGGCGCACGCCTGCGAGACGCTGCTCTTCTACGCCGACAGCGGCAACTACAACGCCGCCGACGACGGCATGGAGGCCGCCGCGCTCGACGCGCTCACCTTCATCGCCGGCGCCGACGCGGCGTCGCTCCGCGGCTAGGCTGCCGCGCGCTTAACGAGGCGCTCCAGCCTGCGCACGCGCAGACCGGTGACGAGCTTCCCGGGCGTCCAGCCGGTGAGCGCGGGGAGGACCCCGAGCTGCGCGGGGTAATCGGCGCGGCGCTCGAAAACTCTAGGCCGCCGTCTCCGTGCCGTCACGGCGCAGGGCGCGCGGGATCACGAAGCGGATGCCGGAGCGGTCGTCGTCGATCGAGCAGGTCTTGTTGTCGATCAGGCCGAGCCGCTTGGCGAAGGGGACGAGCGCCATCTGATCGAGGTACTTCTCGTGTCCCCGCTTTCGGGTGATCATCCAGAGGTAGCCGGTGTCGCGCAGGCGCGGGCGGTAGCGCACGAACGCCTCCTTGGCCTTTTCCTCCGACTCCACGAGCACGATCGCGCCGTCCAGCCGGCCCGACTTGACGAGCCCGCGGCCGATCGCCTCCTTTACGTCGCGGCGAAGCCCCGGCCCGACGTCGCCGGCGATCTCGACCCGCTGCTCCCGCGCCACGCCCAGCTTCTGAACGGTCGAGCGGTGGCTGTAATCGCGTTCGGTGGCCATCGCCGCCCGGAATTCTGTCATTTGCAGCACTCCTTCCGGTAGGGCATGCACGCCGTCGTGCGCGGTTGAAGGCATCGCTGCGCAGCGGGCACCGCCCGCCGCTTGCGCCATGAAGGCATCGCTGCGCAGCGGGCACCGCCCGCTGCTTGCGCCATGAAGGCATCGCTGCGCAGCGGGCACCGCCCGCTGCTTGCGCGATATCGTCCACGCACCGACACGGGAGGACCGCATGGGTTTCATGGACAAGGCCAAGAAGCTCGCCGAGCAGGCCCAGGAGAAGCTCGACGAGGCCCAGAAGAACTTCAACAAGTCCGATTCGCCTCAGGCGCAGCCGGGCCAGAGCGTGCGCTACGACGAGCACGGCCGGCCGATCCAGGAGGAGGAGACGCCCGCCGCGGCCGCGCCTCCGCCTGCCGCGGAGCCCGCCGATGCGCCGCCGGCCGAGGGCGCCGCGCCGCCGCCCCCGGCGGCCGACCCGCCCGCCGGCGACGCCGACGCCAGCCCCGACCCGTTCAAGCCGATCCAGTAGTGGCGGAGCGGTTCTCCCGCGACAGCATGCGCCTCGGCGGCATCCTCACCGCGATGGTCACCCCGTTCGACGCGGACGGGGGCCTCGACGAGGACGCCGCGGCGCGGCTCATGCGCCACCTGCTGGAGAACGGGTCTGACGGCCTCGTCCTCGCCGGCACCACCGGCGAGGGCGCGACGATGACCGACGAGGAGAAGGTCCGCCTCTGGGAGCTCGGCGTGGCGGAGTCCGGCGACGCGCCGATCATCGCCGGCACCGGCACCTACGACACGTGCCACTCTGTCGAGCTCACGGAGCGCGCCCACGAGGCCGGCGTCGACGCCATGCTGGTTGTCACGCCGTACTACAACCGCCCGAACCGGCGCGGCATCAAGGCGCACTACGAGGCCGTGGCCGCCGCCACCGACCGGCCGATAGTCGCCTACAACATCCCGTCGCGGACGGGCACCGACATGCCCAACGACCTGCTGGCCGAGCTCGCCCAGATCGAGAACGTGGCCGCCGTGAAGCAGGCCCGCTACGACGACCTGGCGCCCATCGAGGGCATGGACCTGCTCGCCGGGAACGACGACGTGCTGGCGAAGGTCATGGACATGGGCGGGACCGGGGGGATACTGGTCGCCGCGCACCTGGTCGGCCGCGAGATGCGGCGCATCGTCGACGAGCCCGACCGCCGCCACGAGATCGAGGACGGACTGCGCGACCTCTACAAGGCACTGACCGTGACCGTGAACCCGATCCCGGTGAAGACGGCAATGGACATGGCGGGCCACCAGGTCGGCCCGCTGCGACTGCCCCTTGTGGAGGCGTCCGAGGAGGAGCGCGCGGTGATCCGCGAGGCGCTCGAGCGCCACAACCTGCTCGCCGCGGTGTGACGAACCAGAAGCCATCGCTGTGCAGCGGGCACCGCCCGCTGCTTGCGCCATGACCCTGCGAGTCCTGCCGCTCGGCGGGCTCGGCGAGATCGGCAAGAACATGATGGTCGTCGAGTACGGCGGCCGCATCGTCGTCGTGGACACCGGGCTGATGTTTCCGGCGCCGGACCAGCTCGGGATCGACCTTGTCCTCCCGGACTTCACCTACCTGCGCGAGCGCGCGGAAGACATCGACGCGATCGTCCTCACCCATGGCCACGAGGACCATGTCGGCGCGCTGCCGTTCGTGCTGAGGGAGCTCGACACCGCCCCGACGATCTACGGCGGGCCGCTCACCGCCGCGATGGTCCGCTCGAAGCTGGACGAGCACCGGCTGAAGGACGCGCCCGTCGAGGACGTGCTCGCCGGCCAGACCTTCCAGGCCGGCCCGTTCTCGATCGAAATGGTGAAGATGGCCCACTCGATCCCCGACATGTTCGCCGTGGCGATCACGACCGAGCTCGGGACGATGCTGATGACGGGCGACTACAAGTTCGACCAGACGCCAGTGGACGGCGTGCCGGCGGACGTCGCGCGCCTGGCCGAGCTCGGCCGCGAGGGCCTGCTGCTCCTGTGCGGCGACTCGACCAACGCCGACCGCCCGGGCATGTCGCCGTCCGAGTCGAGCGTCGGCCCGCGCCTGCAGGAGGTGTTCGGACGCTGCCAGGGCCGGATCGTTGTGACCTGCTTCGCCTCGAACATCCACCGCGTGCAGCAGGTGGTGGACGCCGCCGCGGCACTCGACCGGCGCGTCTCGCTGATCGGCCGCTCGATGCGCAAGAACACGAACATCGGGCGCATGCTCGGCCACATCGACATCCCGGACGGGATGCTCGTCGGCCCCAAAGAGATCGAGGACTTCCCGGACCACAAGCTCGTGATCATCTCGACCGGCTCCCAGGGCGAGCCGCTCTCGGCGCTCCGGCGGATGGCCCACGGCGACCACCCGAACGTCGACCTCCACGACGGCGACACGGTGATCTTCTCGGCCACGCCGATCCCCGGCAACGAGCGTGCCGTGAACGAGACGATCGACCGCATCTACAGGCTCGGCGCCAACGTGATCACCCCCTCCGACGTGCCCGTGCACGCCTCGGGCCACGGCTACGCGGAGGAGCTGAAGCTGATGATCAACCTCACCCGGCCGCGCTACGTGATGCCGGTGCACGGCGACCACCGCCGGCTGCGCCTCCACAGCGAGCTCGCCCAGGCGGTCGGCGTGCCGCCGAAGTCGATCTTCCGTGGCGAGAACGGGCTGCCGCTCGAGATCGACGCGTCCGGGGCCGGGTTCGCCGAGCGCGAGCAGGCCGGCCTGATCTTCGTGGACGGGGTGGAGGTGGGCGACATCGAGGACGTGGCCCTGCGCGACCGCCGGATGCTGTCGGCGGACGGCATCTTCATCGTGGTGGCGACCATCTCCGAGCAGGACGGCCGCTCGGTCGTGCCGCCCGAGATCATCTTCCGCGGCGTCCCATTCGTGGACGAGGCGGACTCGTTCGTGGACGAGCTCCGCACGGCGGTCGACGACTCGCTGGCCCACTCCGCCGAGGACGAGATCACGGAGATCGACCTCGTCCAGGACCACCTCCACGACGACGTGGCCGAGTTCGTCTACGAGCGCCTGAAGCGGCGCCCGATGATCCTGCCGGTCGTCGTCGAGGTCTAGCCGGCCTCGGCAATCCCGAAGAAGCCGCAGTCGTCCGTGGTGCCGCGCACGCCGTTTAGATCCTGCACCGGCTGGGCGTGAATCGTCACGGTCCGGCCGTCTGACCCTGCGAACGAGATCAGACCGGGGCCGGGATTCGCGTCGTCCACCACGAGCGTGTTGTCGCCGGGATTGAAGTCCAAGTCGGACGCGTAGGGAGTGCCCCTGTTGAACACCGACGAGAGCTCCCCGTTGGCCGCCTCGGGGTTCGCGCGCACCTGAAGCGTCTGGCCGTTGTTACAGCGTGCCTCGAGCTTGAGACCGCCCAGGTTCAGGATCTCGGTGAAGCTGTCGGGAGTGACTCCGGCCTGCTCATGGGAGAACGCGATCCGGCGCAGCGTCACGCCGCCGACGGCGTCGGCCGCGGTCGCGCTGTCCGCCAGCAGGGCGCTCGGCACCTTCGCGAGCGTGTCCTCCTTCACGTCCTCGCCCGTGACGCCGTTGATCGCGATGTCGCGGCTCTGGACGGTGCTGTTGCGGATGTCGATCCCGCGGACCTCGTTGTTGCGGAGGTCCCTGCTGCGGACCTGGTTGTTGCGGATGTCGAGGCTGCGGACCTCGTTGTTCTTGATCTCGCGGCTGTCGATGGAGCCGGTCGCGACGCCGTAGGAGACGCCGCTCAGCGAGACGAACAGGGCGATCAGCGCAATCAGCATTGCCGGCGAGGGCCGGCGGCGCAGCAGGGACTTCACGTCTACTCCTTCGAGGTTTCGGGTGCGAGGCCTCGTTCCACCAACACGGTAGCGCCGGAATCGGAGCGGGTACCCGCCTCGGCTGGAAGGGTGACCACGAAGCGCGCTCCGCCGCCCTCGGCGTCGCGCAGATCGACGGTCCCGCCGTGAGACGACGTGACCGCACGGACGATCGCGAGCCCCAGCCCGCTGCCGCCGCTCGGCGCGGCATCGCCGGCGCCGCGGGCGAAGCGCTCGAAGACGCGCTCGCGCATGTCGAGCGGCACCCCCGGCCCGCGGTCTGCCACCTCGAGCACGGCGTTCCCGCCCTCCCGGCTGACGGAGACGGTCACCGGCGTTCCGCCCGGCGTGTGGATCAGCGCGTTCTCGATCAGGTTGCCGGCGAGGCGGTGGAGGTCGTCGGCGACCCCGTCCACGATCACCGGGCCGGGCATGTCGAGCGCGACCGGGTGCTCGGAGGAGAGCGCGCCCGCCTCGCGCGCCGCCTCGGCCGCCACGGCGGACAGGTCGACCGGGCCGCGCGGCATGTCGCGGCCGGCGTCGGCGCGGGCGAGCAGCAGGAGGTCGCCGACGAGCCGGCGCATGCGCCGCGAGGAGCGGAGCGCCGAGTCGGCCATGTCCCGCTGCTCGCCGGCCAGCTCGGCCTCGAGCAGCTCCAGGTTGGCCAGGATGCTGGTGAGCGGGGTGCGGAGCTCGTGCGACGCGTCCGCCACGAACTTGCGCTGGCGCGAGAGCGTGGCCTCCGTCTCCTCGCGGGCGGCGCTCAGCTCGCGGAGCATGTCCTCGAACGTGGCCGCGAGCTCCGAGACCTCGTCGTTCGCCTGCGGCTTCGGGAGCTTGATGTCGGGGTCGCGCGTGCGCGCCACCTCGCGGGCGGCTCGGGTGAGCCCCGCGATCGGCCTCATGGCGCGCTGCGCGACGAGCAGGCCGCCGAGGAACGCGAGCAGGGTGCCCCCGAGGACGCCGAACGCGAGGAACAGCCGCACGCGGTTGATAGTCGTCTGGATGCTCCCCTCCGGCTTCGCGTACTGCACGTAGCCCACCGGGATCGCGACCGGCTGTGGGAGCAGCTGGAAGCCCTCCGAGCGCGGGGGGCCGGGGACGACGAGCTCGCGCGAGGCCACCCGGATGTCCCCGATGTCGGTCACTCCTGAGGTGATGGGCGGGCCAAGCTTGTCGACGCTCGGGTCGTTGTCCGGCCAGACGGTCTTGTTGCGGGGGCTCACGACGCGGACGATCCCGTCGCCCGCGGCGAACGCCCGGAGGAAGCCCTCGTCGTCGCTGCTCAGCACCGTGGCCCCGTCGGACCGCTGCGCGAGCGTGATGCGATCGGCGAGCTCGGCCACGCTGGCGCGCAGGTCGTCGTCGAAGCCCTCGACGATGCGGCGCTCGGCCACCGTGCCGACCACCACCGCGAACAGGCACAGGATCGCGAAGGTCAGCGCGGCGCTCAGCACCGCGACCTTCAGCTTCACCGGCAGGCGCGTCCTCACGGCGCCCTCAGCACATAGCCCGCGCCGCGCATCGTGTGGAGGATGCGCGGCTCGCCGCCGGACTCGAGCTTGCGGCGGACGTTGGAGATGAACACGTCGACGGTGTTGGTCTCGGCGAACGGGTGGTAGCCCCAGACCTCGTCGAGCAGCGCCTGGCGCGAGACCACGATCCGCTCGTTTCGCATCAGGTGCTCGAGCAGCTCGAACTCGCGCGCGGTCAGCTCGAGCTTGCGATCGCCGCGTAAGACCTCGCGGCTGTCGGGGTTGAGGCGCAGGTCGCCGACCACGAGGTAGGCGCTGCCGCGCGGCGGCCGGCGTCGCAGGAGCGCGCGGATGCGGGCGAGCAGCTCGTCGCGCTCGAACGGCTTCACGAGGTAGTCGTCGGCGCCCGAGTCGAGGCCCTCCACGCGCGCGTCGAGCTCGTCGCGGGCGGTGAGCATCAGGATCGGGACGTCGCCGTCGGCGCGCATGCGGCGGGCGACCTCCATGCCGTCCAGCTTCGGGAGGCCCAGGTCGAGCACGACGGCGTCCGGCTCGAAGACGCCGGACTGCTCCAGAGCGGCCTCGCCGTCACCGGCGACGCGCACGTCGTAGCCCTCCTTGTCGAGCGAACGGCGAAGCACGCCGGCGATGTCGGCGTCGTCCTCCACCACGAGCACCCGGGGGCGTCCGCTCATGGCTTCCATGGTAGGGAGGGTGCGGCGATCTTCCGTCGAATGCAGGCTTTATGGCCAGCCGCCGTCGCCGGAAGCGCCGCCCTGCCCGCAGGGCGTGGTGGCCCGATCTCCACCTGCCCGTGCTCGAGCAGCGCCACTGGGACCTGATCGGCCTCGGCCTGGTCGCCTTCGCCGCCTTCTTCGCCTGCGTCTTCTACCTGGACTGGGCGGGCGGCGAGGTGGGGGAGGCGCTGGCCGGGGCGATCCTGTTCCTGTTCGGCGGCGTGGGCTACGCCGCGCCGGTGCTGCTGTTCGCGGCCGGCGCGCTGATCGTGATCCGGCCGATGATCCCCGCGCTGCATCCGCTGAAGACGGGCGCCGTCTGCCTCACCTCCGCGCTGATGCTCGGCCTGACGGCCGGCTCGCTGGGCCTGGGGCCCGGCGACACGCCGCGTGACGGCTTCCTCGACCCGCACTACCTGAAGCACCACGGCGGCCTCGTGGGCGAGTCGCTCTTCTGGGCGTCGGCGAAGCTCTTCTCGACCGCGGGCTCGCACATCCTGTTCATCTTCCTGCTGCTCGCCGGCGTCCTGCTCCTGACGGGCGCGTCGGTCGCGAGCATCATCACGGCCACCCGCCAGGCCGCGCTCACCACCAGCGAGCGCGTCCGCCGCACTACCGCAACCGCGCGCATCCCCTACCGGCCGCTGCCCCCCATAGCGCCGCCCGAGCCCGAGGACCGCGAGCCCGTCGTGCGCGCGACCCACGTCGAGGTGCCCGCGCCGGAGGGGGAGGAGTACGAGTACGAGGAGCCGGAGGAGCCGGGGTCAGACCCCCTGGACGGCAACGAGGCACCGGACGGGTCATCGGGTCTGACCCCTGAGTCGGAGGCCGCCGAGCCGGAGCTCACGCCCATGGGCAACCGGCGCTCGCCGGTCACGGAGTCGGACGACATCGAGTACACGCTGCCGAAGCTGTCCTTCCTGAAGCGCTCCAGCGGCGCTCAGAAGCTCGACACGAAGGGAATCGCGCGGATCGGGGCGCAGCTCGTCGAGGCGCTCAGCCACTTCAACCTGGAGGCGCGCCTGATCGGCACCGTCGGCGGGCCCCATGTGACCCGCTACGAGCTGCGCCTCGCTCCCGGGATCAAGATGTCGAAGGTCGCCACGCTGAAGGACGACCTCGCCTACGCGCTCGCCGCCGAGCAGGTGCGCATCCTCGCCCCGATCCCCGGCAAGCAGGCCGTGGGCGTCGAGGTGCCGAACCGCGTCCGCGCGATGGTCCACCTTGGCGACGTCTTCCAGGATGCGCCGAAGGGCTGGTCGCCGCTGTCGGTCTGGCTGGGCAAGGACATCGCGGGGAAGGCGATCGGCACGGACCTCGCCAAGCAGCCGCACATCCTGATCGCGGGCACCACCGGCTCCGGCAAGTCCGGCTGCGTCAACGCGATGCTCTCGAGCGTCCTGCTGCGCTCGTCGCCGAACGAGGTGCGGATGGTCCTCGTGGACCCGAAGCGCGTCGAGCTGAACCACTACGAGGGCATCCCGCACCTGCTCACGCCGGTCGTGACCTCGCCGCGGCTTGCCGCGAACGTGCTCAGCAACCTGATCAAGGAGATGGAGGAGCGCTACGGCGTGATGAGCCGCGCCAAGACGCGCAACCTCGTGGAGCTGAACCGCGTGCGCGTGCGCGAGGGCGAGGCGCCGCTGCCCTACATCCTCTGCGTGATCGACGAGCTCGCCGACCTGATGATGGTGGCACCCGCCGACGTCGAGGACTCGATCATCCGGCTCGCGCAGAAGTCGCGCGCCGTCGGGATCCACCTGGTGCTCGCCACCCAGCGCCCGAGCGCCGACGTGATCACCGGGATGATCAAGGCGAATGTGCCCGCGCGCATCGCGTTCGCGGTCTCCTCGCAGACGGACTCGCGCGTGATCCTCGACCAGAACGGCGCCGAGTCGCTGCTCGGCCAGGGCGACATGCTGTTCAGGCCGGCTGGCGAGTCGCGCACCGCGCGCATTCAGGGCGCGTTCATCGCCGAGGAGGAGATCGAGCGCGTGACCGAGCACTGGCGCCGCCAGGGTGAGCCCGAGCTTCAGGAGGAGCTGCTCGAGGCGGTCGAGCCGGAGGGGTCGGGCGAGGGCGCGGACGGCGACTTCGACCCCGACCAGGACGACCTGCTCGGCGACGCGATCGCGACGGTCGTGCAGATGGGGACCGCGTCCACGTCCATGCTTCAGCGCCGCCTGCGGGTCGGCTACACACGCGCCGGGCGGCTGATCGACATGATGGAGCGCCGCGGCGTGATCTCCGGCTACGAGGGCTCGAAGGCGCGGCAGGTCCTGATCACCGAGGCGGACCTTCCGCGGGTGCTCGACTCGCTCGGCGAGCCGGCGGTCGCGGGCCCCGTCGAGGAATAAATCACGGCCGCGCACCGGGCACCGCCCGGTGCTTGCCCACTGCGCGTTCCGGCAGAATAGGTCGCCGATGCCAAGCATTGGCGAAACGCTCCGCGAGGCGCGGATGCGGCAGCGGCTCGACATCGCCGACGTCGAGCAGCGCACGAAGATCCGGGCGAAATACCTGCGCGCGCTCGAGAACGAGGAGTTCGGGATGCTGCCCGGGCCGACCTTCGTCAAGACCTTCCTGCGCACGTACGCGGAGATGCTCGGGCTCGATCCGCACGCGCTCGTGGAGGAGTACCGCGCGAGCTACGAGGGCGAGGACGAGCTCGAGCTCCAGCCGCTCGCGCCGCCGGGGGCCGCGCGCGACCGCCGTCGCGGGCCGCGACTCGGGCCGGGGATGGTCGCGCTGCTGGTCCTCGTGGGAGTGGTCGCGGTGCTCGTGGCGATCGGGCTCGCGAGCGACGACAACGGCGGCGGCGAGCAGGCCGCTCGGAGCGAGACGACCAGCGAGCGGACCACCACGCAGCCGAAGAAGAAGACGAAGCCGGCCCCGCCGAAGAGCGTGAGGCTGCGAGTGGACCCCGCGATGCCCACCTACATCTGCGTCGACCGCGGGCTCGGTACGCCGATCGTGTTCACGGACACGATCGACGCGCCGCAGACCTTCCGCGGCAAGCGCCTGCGGGTCAACCTGGGCAGGCGGGACGTCCGGCTCTGGACGAACGGCAGGCCCGTGCAGGTCACGCCCGGCTCCGCTCCCGTCGGCTTCGCGTTCACGCCGAAGCACACGCGCGAGCTTCCGAGCGGCGAGCGCCCCTGCGCATAGCGCGCACGCGACTAGTCTCGTAGGGCGTGAGCGCTCGCGCGGGCATCGTCGTAACCGGCACCGAGGTCCTGACGGGCCGCGTCCGCGACCGCAACGGGCCGTGGCTCTCCGATCGCCTGCTCGAGCTCGGGGTGGAGCTGGCGCACATCACGATCTGCGGCGACCGGCAGCAGGACATCGAGGCGCAGCTGCGCTTCATGGCCGAACAGGACGTCGACCTGATCGTGACGAGCGGCGGCCTCGGGCCGACCGCGGACGACATGACGGTCGAGATGGTCGCTCGCTTCACGGGGCGCGAGCTCGTGCTGGACGACGAGCTCGAGGACAAGATCGCGGCGATCCTGAAGCCGCTGATGGCGCGCTTCAGCCACTGGGACTTCGACGCGGTGCGCGCGGCCAACCGCAAGCAGGCCCTTGTCCCCGACGGCGCGTACGTGATCGATCCCGTGGGCACCGCGCCGGGATTGGTGGTGCCCGGCAAGCCGGCGGTCGTGGTCCTGCCGGGGCCGCCGCGCGAGCTCCAGCCCATGTGGCGGACGGCCGCGGCCAGCGACCCGGTGCGCGACGCGATCGCGGGGCACACCGAGTACCGGCAGGAGATGGTGCGGATGTTCGGCCTGCCCGAGTCCGGGCTGGCGGACACGCTGCGCGACGCCGAGGAGAGCATCGAGGCCTACGGCGAGCTCGAGATCACGACGTGCCTGAGACGCGGCGAGATCGAGATGGTCACGCGCTTCGAGCCGGGCGCCGCGCCGGTCTACGCGGAGCTCGTCGAGCTGCTCCGCGAGCGCCACACGCGCGACATCTTCTCCGAGGACGGCTCGAGTATCGACGACCAGGTGGTGCAGCTGCTGGCGGGCCGCCGGATCGCGACGGCGGAGTCGTGCACGGCCGGCTTGCTGGCCGCGCGGCTCACCGAGCGGCCGGGCTCGTCGGCGTATGTGGCGGGCGGGGTGGTGGCCTACGCGAACGAGGCGAAGGTGGAGCTTCTGGGCGTGGACCCGGACCTGATCGAGCGGCACGGCGCGGTGTCGGAGCCGGTGGCCGACGCGATGGCCGAGGGCGCTCTGCGGCGCTTCGAGGCGGACACCGCGGTGGCGATCACGGGGATCGCCGGCCCGGACGGGGGAACCGAGGAGAAGCCCGTCGGGACGGTCTGCTGGAGCGTGCAGCTCGCCGACGGGCGCGGACTCACCCGCATCGTGCGGCTGCCGGGCGACCGTGCCGACATCCGCGACCGCTCCACGACGGTGGCGATGCACCTGCTGCGCCGCGTCCTGTCCGCGCCCGAGTCGAGCACCGCCGCGAGCATGGCGGCCGCCGAGTCCGGGCAGCCCGCACCCGCGGCCGGCCCCGCCCGTGCTCACCCGCGGTGAGCGGCCCGCGTGCCCGCCTGTTCCTGGCGCTCGACCTCCCCGAGGAGGCGCGTGACCGGCTCCTCGAGTGGCGCGATCTGATCCTCGACGGGCGAAGGGATGTCCGCCCCGTGCGTCCGGAGGCGCTTCACGTGACGCTCGTGTTCCTCGGGTGGCAGGACGAGTCCGCGGCCGAGCGCATCGCGGACGCCGCGTTCGGCTCGCTCCCGGCGGCGCCCGCGCCTCGCCTGACCGCCACGGCCGTCCGTCCGGTACCGCCGCGCGGCACCCGCCTCTTCGCCCTCGATCTCGACGACGAGGACGGCCGGGCCGGCGCGCTCCAGGAGGCGATCTCCCGCGCTCTCGAGGCCGGCCGCTGGTACCGGCCGGAGAAGCGGCCGTTCTGGCCGCACGTGACGCTCGCGCGCGTGAAGCGCGGCGAGCGCCATGTGGCGCCTCCGCCCGACGAGCCGCCTCCGCCCGACGAGCCCTTCGAGGCGGGCGTCGTCACGCTCTACCGCTCGACGCTCCGCCCGCAGGGCGCTCTCTACGAGCCGCTACGGCGTACGGTTGCCGGTGATGCGCCCGATACCGGTCCCGGCCCCGCCGCTGACTGACGGGGACATCTCGCTGCGCCTGTGGGAACGGCGCGACGTCCCGGCGGTGGCGGCCGCCTGCCGGGACCCGGAGATCCCGCGCTGGACGGTGGTGCCGCACAACTACACGGAGCGCCACGCGCGCGACTTCATCGGCGGCACGGCCGCCGACATCGCCGCGGGGCGCGAGCTCGCTCTCGCCATCATCGACGCGGACGACCGCCTCCTCGGCGCGCTAGGGATGTCGAACTTCGACTGGTCCAACCTGAAGGCGGAGATCGGCTACTGGACGGTCGCGGAGCACCGCCGCCGCGGGGTCGGAGCGCGCGCCACGCGGCTCCTGTCCGAGTGGGCGCTCAAGACGCTGGGCCTGGAGCGGCTCGAGCTGCTGGCGAACCCGCTCAACGAGGCCTCGCTGCGGCTGGCCGAGCGTGCCGGCTTCACGCGCGAGGGGACGCTGCGGCTCTACCGCCGCCGCCACGGCGTGCGCGAGGATCTGGTGATGTACTCGATGCTGGCGGAGGACCTGGGGCGGTGAGCCCGATGCATGAGACCGCCCGCGGCTTCGCCCAAGCCGCGGAGGCATATGAGATCGGCCGCCCGGACTACCCCGCCGCCGCTCTGGAGCCCCTCAGGCTCGCGCCTGGCATGACCGTTTTGGACCTCGCGGCCGGGACGGGCAAGCTGACCCGTGCGCTCGCGGCGAGCGGGACGACCGTGATAGCCGTCGAGCCGGTGGCGGAGATGCGCGCGTGCCTGCCCTCCTCGGTTCGGGCTCTCGACGGGACGGCCGAGCGGATTCCACTCGAAGATGCGTCGGCGGACCTGGTCACCGTGGCCCAGGCCTTCCACTGGTTCGACGGCGATGCCGCGCTCGCGGAGATCCACCGGGTCCTTCGTCCGGGCGGGCGCCTGGCGCTGTTGTGGAACCGGCGTATCGAGGATGCCCACATCAACGTCGCCATCGAAGAGCTGGTCGCGCCCTACCGCTCCGACACGCCCACGCACAGCGGCGACGCCTGGCGCGCCGCCTTCGACCACACGACCCTGTTCGGACCGCTCGACGCGCACGTCTTCCCGAACGACCAGGTACTCGACGAGGACGGTCTGGCGGCCCGCATCTGCTCGACGAGCTTCATCGCGTGCCTCCCTGAACTGGAGCGCGTCGGGGTGCTCGTGCGAGCGCGCGAGCTGGTGGCGGACGGCCCCGCGACCGTGCCCTACCGCACCGAGGTGCAGGTCTGCGAGCGAAGAACGACATAAGGATCGTCGCGATCGCGGTCCTGCGCTGGCGCGGCTGAGCGCTTACGCTGCCGCCATGGAGCAACGGCTGACTCTCATCACCCTCGGTGTCCGCGACCTGGCGCGCGCCCGCGCGTTCTACGAGGCGCTCGGATGGACCTCCGGCGCGGCGCCCGAGGACGACGTCGTGTTCTTCCAGGCGGGCGGCATGGTCGTCGCGCTCTGGGACCGCGCCCGCCTGGCCGAGGACAGCGGCGTCGAGGACGGCGGCGGCTGGGGCGGCGTCACGCTGGCGTACAACGTCCGCTCGCCCGAGGAGGTCGACACCGTCACCGAGGAGGCGCGCCGTGCCGGCGCCAGCGTCGTGCGCGAGCCCGCGGAGACGTTCTGGGGCGGCTACTCGTCCGCCTTCGTCGACCCCGAGGGCCACCCCTGGGAGGTGGCGCACAACCCGCGCTGGACGATCCGGGACGACGGCTCGCTCGAGCTGCCGTCGGACTAGTAGGCCGTCGAAGTCACCCGGTAGCGCGGCCTGCGCGTGACCGTCCGACCGCTGCGGGTGAGCTGGGAGAAGCTGGGAACGCCGCCCGAGTGGATTCGCCGCTCGTCGTCACCCGCCTGCTCCTCGCCCGCCCGCAGGCGGAACACGAAACGGCCCCTGTCGTCCGTCCTCAGCCTGACGATGTAGGCGATCGCGATGCAGGCCTCGCCCGGGCGGCAGTAGACGCCGAAGGTCGCCGTCACCCGCCGGTTCGGCCGCCAGCCGTGGCCCGTGAAGCGGAACACGCTTCCCTCCGGCGCCTCGCGCGGCCTCACCGACATGCAGAAGCGCCTGCAGTCCGGCGACTGGCCCGTCTTCACCTCGGCCGCGGCGCCCGATGGAACGAGGAGCGCCGCCGCCAGGGCCGGGGCGAGTATCCATCCGACCGTGCTCCTACGTTGTGACCTCAAGACTTAGAGGAGAACACAGCCATGGAGAAGGAGCAAGAGAAGGCCGCCAAGGCGCGTGAGGCGGCGCTGAAGGGCGCGCTCACGCAGATCGAGCGGACGTTCGGGCAGGGCTCGATCATGAAGATGGGCGACGACGCCGCGCAGGTGCGGGTCGCGGCGGTGCCGACAGGCGCAATCTCGCTCGACCTGGCGTTGGGTGTCGGCGGCGTGCCGCGCGGGCGCATAGTCGAGATCTTTGGGCCGGAGTCGTCCGGAAAGACGACGTTGCTCTACCACATCCTCGCCAGCGCCCAGAAGGCGGGCGGGATCTGCGCGTTCATCGACGCGGAGCACGCGATGGACCCGGCCTACGCGAAGCGCATCGGCGTGGACGTGGACGAGCTACTGGTCTCCCAGCCCGACCACGGCGAGCAGGCGCTAGAGATCGCCGACCTCCTGATCCGCTCGGGAGCGGTCGATGTAGTGGCGATCGACTCCGTGGCGGCGCTCACGCCCAAGGCCGAGCTCGAGGGCGCGATGGGCGACCAGACCGTGGGCCTCCAGGCCCGGATGATGTCCCAGGCGATGCGCAAGCTCGCCGGCAACCTGAACCGCGCGAACACGCTCTGCGTCTTCACGAACCAGATCCGCGAGAAGGTGGGAGTGATGTTCGGCTGCTTCCACTACGACGCGCGCGTCGTCCTCGCTGACGGGAGCACCGAGAAGATCGGCAAGATCGTCAACCAGCGGATGCCGGTCGAGGTCATGTCGATGGATCCGGAGACCGGACAGATTGCTCCGCGGCGGGTTGTCGAGTGGTACGACAACGGGGAGACCGACGAGTGGCTTCAGTTCGAAGTCGAGGCCGGCGGCGGATCGGGCAAGCGGAAGTTCGCGTGTACGCCCAACCACGTGATCTTCACCCCCGAGGGCGAGCGCCAGGCATGGGAGATCGAGGAGGGCGACGAGGTTCTCGTCGCGGTCAAGCAGTACGCGCTCGCCGAGGACCAGATGAAGCTGATCGTCGGCAGCCTGCTCGGTGACGGGTCGCTGCGCTACGCCTCACTGCGGGACGCGGTCTACGCCGCAGACGGCAGGAAGACAGTCACCACAGACCTCTTGTCGCAGCTCGATGCGCGGGCGATCGCGGCGTGGTATTGCGACGACGGAACGTTCGGCGGCAATTACAAGCGGTGGGGCCATGGGAAGGCCAGCATCTGCGTCGCCGGTCTGTCGATGGATGATCGCGAGCGCGTAGCCCAACGCTGCGAAGAGCTCGGTATGGGCCGCCCCACGCTGAGTGGGAACAACCTGCTCTTCAGCGGCGAGCGGACTCGGCAGTTCCAGGAGCGGATCGCTCCGTACGTCCACCCGTCGCTCGACTATAAGCTCCACCCGGACCTGCGCGGGAGGTTCGAGTGGCAGGCGTCGACGACGCACAGCGACTACAAGGCGGAGCTCGAGAGCCGACGGTCACTGCGTCCGGTAGGGATGCGCGTCCTGCGCAAGTACCGCAAGCCCACGCCGCCGCCACAGCACCAGCGGCCATCACAACGGCGGCGCTACGACCTCCAGATCGAGGGCAACCACACCTACCTCGTCGATCACGTCGTGGTGCACAACTCCCCAGAGACTCAGCCTGGGGGGCGCGCGCTCAAGTTCTATTCCTCGCAGCGGCTCGACATCCGCCGCATCGAGACGCTCAAGGAGGGCACCGAGGCGGTCGGCAACCGGGTCCGGGTCAAGGTCGTCAAGAACAAGGTGGCGGCGCCGTTCCGGCAAGCCGAGTTCGACATCGAGTACGGGCTCGGGATCAGCTCCGAGGGCTGCATCCTCGACCTCGGGATCGAGCACGGGATCGTCCAGAAGTCCGGCTCGTTCTTCTCGTACGGGGACGAGCGGCTCGGCCAGGGCCGCAACAACGTGAAGGGCTACCTGCGCGAGAACCCGCAGGTGGCGAAGGAGATCGAGGGCAAGATCTACGACGCGCTCGGCGTCGAGCCGGCCTCGCCGCTGGGCGTGATCGAGGCGCCGCCTCCGGAGGTGGAGGAGAGCGGCGACGAGGCGCCGGAGGGCCCGGTGGCGGAGGAGCAGGCCGCCTAGGGCCGGGAGCGTGGGCGTGGCGCGGCAGGGACGTCCGTGAGAAGCACCGAGAGCGAGCGGGCGATCGACCTGGCCTACAAGGCGGTCGCCCGCCGTGACCTCACGGTGGCCGAGCTCCGGACGCGCCTCGAGCGAAAGCACGTGCCGCCTGAGGCGATCGACGACGCGGTCGCCGAGCTCGAGGAGACGGGCTTCCTCGACGACGCGCGCTACGCCCGCCAGTTCGCCGAGGACAAGCGCGAGCTGGACCGCTGGGGCACCGACCGGATCGCGACCGACCTGCGCCGCCGCGGGATCGCCCCGCAGCTGATCGACGCTGCGATCTCGACGCACGACCGCGACTCCGAGCTGCGCACTGCGCTGCTGCTCCTGCGCCAGCGCTACTCGCACGCGCCGCGCGACGACCGCGAGCGCGACCGCGCCTGGCAGATGCTGGTGCGCCGCGGCTACTCGCCCGAGATCGGCTACGACGCGATCAAGGCCTGGGAGCGAGCGGAGCGCGAGCGCCGCCGCGCCGCGTAGCCGCCCGAAAGCCGCCCGAAAGCCGCACGAAGCCTGCCATCCGGTTGCCGTTCCCGCCTCTCGGGGATAGTCTCATGGGAACGCGGCCGGCATGGTCGGCCCGAGACCAAAAAGACGAGCAAATCGCCTGATTTCGTGCCTCACTTGAACGTGAACCTGACAACCATCTGGGACCAGCCCGAAGGGAGTGTTCGGGAAGGTCCTTAGCCGTCTGCAGTCTCGTGCCCCCCTGCCGGACCGCTCAACGAACTGAATGTTGAGACCGGCGCCGCGTGCGCCGTGTGAGGAGACCGAGATGGAGATCGTGTTGGCCGCTCTGGTCGCGGCGGGGGTCGCGGTGGCGGTGGTCATGCTCGTCCAGCGCCCGCGAGCGGTGGGCGCGGGGGTGCCGGCCCGCCGGTCGAGCCGCGAGCCCGCACCGATCGCGCCGGCGCCGGCCCCGGCCGACGCGCAGCCTGACGTGCTGCCGGTCCGCGTGACGCGTGACGCCCTCGAGGAGGAGCTGCTCGCCCGCCGCACCGAGATCGCCCGGCTGGAGGAGCGGCTGCGGGCAAGGGAGAGCTCGCTCGACGTGCAGACGCAGCAGCTCGGCGAGCGCGAGCGCTCGCTTGAGGACAGGCGCCGCAACCTCGACCACATCCGCGAAGAGCTGAAGACCGAGAAGGCGCGCCAGCTCCGCGAGCTCGAGCGCGTGTCCGGCCTCAGCGCGGGCCAGGCGAAGCAGATCCTGATGCGAGAGCTGGAGGACGACCTCCGCCACGACAGCGCGCGCGTGATCCGCCAGGTGGAGGAGGAGACCCGTCGCGACGCCGACCGGCGCTCGCGCAGCATCCTGGCCGCGGTGATGCAGCGGGTCGCGTCGAGCCACGCCGTGGAGACGACGGTCTCGGTGGTCGAGCTCAAGTCCGACGAGCTGAAGGGGCGCATCATCGGCCGCGAGGGACGCAACATCCGCGCCCTCGAGACGCTCACCGGAATCGACTTCATCATCGACGATACGCCGGGCGCCGTGCTGCTGTCCGGCTTCGACGGCGTCCGCCGGGAGATCGCGCGGCTCACGCTCGAACGGCTGCTTCAGGACGGCCGGATCCACCCGGCCCGCATCGAGGAGGCCTTCCACCAGGCGAAGTCGGAGATCGACCAGCACGTGGTCGAGGTGGGCGAGCAGGCGGTGTTCGAGGCCAACGTGGGCTCGCTGCACCCCGAGCTCGTGAAGCTGCTCGGGCGCCTGAAGTTCCGCACGAGCTACGGCCAGAACGTGCTGCACCACTCGATCGAGTGCGCCCGGCTCGCCGGGATGCTGGCCGCGGAGCTGGGCGCCGACCCGCGCTGCGCTGCGCGGGCCGCCCTGCTGCACGACATCGGCAAGGCGGTCTCGCACGAGAGCGAGGGCCCGCACGCGCTGGTCGGGGGCGAGCTGGCGCGGCGCTATAAGGAGTCCGAGGCCGTGGCCCACGCGATGGAGGCGCACCACAACGAGGTCGAGCCGCAGACCGTCGAGGCCGTGATCGTCCAGATCGTGGACGCGCTCTCGGGCGCCCGCCCGGGCGCGCGCGGCGAGTCGCTCGAGCACTACGTGAAGCGCCTGCACGAGCTCGAGGACATCGCCTGCCGCAACGCGGGCGTCGACAAGGTCTACGCGATGCACGCCGGCCGCGAGATCCGCGTGATCGTGCACCCCGAGGAGATCGACGACGACGCCGCGACCCTGCTCTCGCACCAGATCGCCCGCGACGTCGAGAAGGAGCTCGAGTACCCAGGCCAGATCAAGGTGACCGTGATCAGGGAGAGCAGGGCGACCGACTACGCCCGCTGATGGACCGCCTCATGATCTGGCGCGGCCTGGACGACTGGCGGGCAGAGGCCACCCATGTCCGGATCGAGGACGACCGGCTCACGGCTACCGGAACCCAGCTCGGACGGAGCCCGGAGCCGTACCGGCTCGACTATTCGCTCCGTACCGGCCCGGGCTTTGTGACCGAGACGCTCGAGCTGTCGGTCCTGCGTGGCGGCGGGCTGAAGCGGCTGCGCCTCGCGCGCCGGCCGGACGGGAGCTGGACCGCCGACGACCGGCCGCTCCCGGAGGTCGCGGGCGGCATGGACTGCGACCTCGCCAACAGCCCCCTCACGAACACGATGCCCGTGCTGCGGGAAGGGCTGCTCGCGGCCGGCGCCGCGCCAGGGGACTTCGTCATGGCCTGGGTCGCGGTGCCCGACCTCACCGTGCACCGTTCCGACCAGCGCTACGAGCCGATCGACGAGCGCCACGTGCGCTATGTGAGTCAGGGACGGGAGTTCGTGGCCGAGCTGGAGTACGACGACGACGGTCTCGTGCTGAACTATCCGGACATGGCCGAGCGGGTAAACCCTCAACCAACCCTCAAGGGGTCTGACCCTTAATGAAGCGTTATCACCTGACCACCTTCGGGTGCCAGATGAACGAGCACGACTCGGAGCGCATGAAGGGCATGCTCGATTCGCTCGGGTACAGCGAGGCGGGCGATCGCGAGGGCGCCGACCTGATCCTGTTCAACACCTGCTCGATCCGCGAGAAGGCCGACAACCGGCTTGCCGGCCACCTGGGGGAGGCGAAGCGGCTCAAGGCCGAGGACCCGGAGCGCGTGATCGGGATCGGCGGCTGCTGGTCACAGTCGCTGAAGGAGCAGGTCTTCGAGATGTTCCCGTTCGTCGACGTCGCGTTCGGCCCCGGCCAGGTGCACAAGCTCGCCGAGTTCCTGACGAGCGACAGCATCACCGCGCAGGGCTTCTTCGAGTTCGAGGGCTTCACCGGCCACCTCCCGATGAAGCGCGAGCGCGAGTTCCAGGCCTGGGTTCAGATCTCGGTCGGCTGCAACTGCCGCTGCTCGTACTGCATCGTGCCGTCCACCCGCGGCCGCGAGGTGTCGCGGCCGGCCGCGGAGCTCGTGGCGGAGGTCGAGCGCGTGGCGGCCGAGGGCGTCAGGGAGGTGACCCTGCTCGGGCAGAACGTCTGCTCATACGGCCGCGACCTGCCGAAGGGGTCGAAGACGACGTTCGCGGAGCTGCTCGCCATGATCGACGCCGTCGACGGGATCGAGCGCATCCGCTACACGAGCCCGCACCCGAAGGACATCCGCGAGGACGTGATCGCCGCCCACGCCGAGCTGCCGAGCGTGTGCGAGCACATCCACCTGCCGCTCCAGTCGGGCTCCAGCCGCATCCTGAAGGCGATGCGCCGCACCTACAACCGCGAGCGCTACGTCGCCCGCGTGGCGATGATCCGCGAGCTGGTGCCGGACTGCTCGCTCACGACCGACATCATCGTCGGCTTCCCCGGTGAGACCGAGGCCGACTTCGCGGAGACGCTCGAGGTGGTCGAGCACGTGCGCTACGACTCCGCCTTCACGTTCATCTACTCGCCGCGCCGCGATACGGAGGCGGCCGCGCTGCCGGACCAGGTTCCGCACGATGTCGCAAGCGAGCGCATGGGCCGCCTGGTGGAGGCGGTGCAGCGGCACGCGACCGAGGCCGCGCAGCGCTTCGTGGGCCGGACGATGGACGTGCTCGTCGAGGGCCCGTCGCGCACCGACCCCTCCAGGCTGCGCGGGCGCACGCGCCACAACAAGACCGTGAACTTCACCGGTGTCGCGGCGGCCGGCGAGCTGACCGACGTGGAGATCGCCTCCGCCACCAGCACGACGCTGGCGGGCGAGGAGCTGCTCGTCGCCCGGCTCGGCTAGCTGAGCACGCGCAGCGTCTCGAGCTCGTCGCGGACGTGCTCGAGCTCCGTACGCACCTGGTCGAGCTCCGCGCGCAGCTCCCGCTCCGTGAGTGCGTGGACCTGAGCCTGGCGCTCGCTCTCGTCGCGGAGCGCGGCGTGGGCGGCGCGAGCCGCCTCTGCGCGCCGGTCTGCGTCGGCGGTCAGGACGAGCTGGTCGCGCGTCGCCGCGAGCGACTGCTTCAGCTTCGCGATCTGCTCTGGATCGGCCGCCGGGCCCGCAGCAGCCTCGCCGCGGGCCGCCTCGAGCTCCTCCGTCAGCCGCGCCCGCAGCGCCTCGAGCTCCTTCTGGTTGCGCTCGCGCTCGGCGTCGATCGCCGCCGCGGTGCGCTCGCGCTCGGCCTCGACCTCGGCGACCCGCTTCGCCCGCTCGCCCTCGAGGGCCTCGTCGTGCTTCGCGCGCAGGGCCTCGATCGCCTCGTCATGGTTCGCGCGCAGGGACGAGAGCGCCTGCTGCGCGCTCGCGCGCTCGGCCCGGAGCGCGTCCTCGGCAGCCGCCTCGGCGGCCGCCAGCTCGCGCTCGTGCTCGAGCCGGAGCGTCGACACCGCCTCGTCGCGCTCGCGCTCGGCCGCGGCGGCCGTCTGCTCTCCGTGCGCGGCCAGCTTCGCCACCGCCTCGTCGCGCGCCACGAGCGCCAGGGCGAGCTCCTCGCGAAGCCGCGACAGCTCCCGCTCGGTGGCCTCGTTATCCGCGGGCTTGCCCGGCGAGCGCTCCACGGGCTCGTCAGCGGCGGCAGCCGGGGCGGCGGCCGGCTCGTCCGCGCTGTCGCCATCGGGCGGCACGATCACCGTGCTCACCGTCTGGCTCGCGCCCTGAACCGGCTCCTCCATGAACAACATCGTGTCTAGCAGCTTTGCGATCTGACTGCGAGCGGCCACGGCCGCCCTAACGGGCAGCTTCGTCATGACGGCGATATCGCTCAGGCCGAGCGAGTCGGCCGGATCGGCCACCGCGAGCACGAGCGCGCCGTCGGCGGCGAAGCCGATCGGCGCCGCCAGGTAGCGCTTCGCCGCGGTCTTGCGCAGGAGGGCGGCGGCGGATTCGTCGACCGCGAACTCCGTCAGGTCGATGTGATCGAGCCCGTAGCGCTCGGCGAGCGCGCGGGCGAGCTGGTCCTCCGTGATCACGCCGCTCTCGACCAGCACCTTCTCCGGTGTCTGCCCTGGATGGCGTGCCGCCTCGACCGCGCGCTCGGCCTGCGCCTCGTCGACGAACCCCAGCTCCACGAGGATGTCGGACAGGAAGCGCCTGCCCGCCCCGCTCAGCGTCGGCGGCGTGACGCCCGGCCCCGACAGCGGCGGCCCTGAGCCCGGCCCGGCGATCTCGCCCATGAGCGGGTCGGTGCTCACGACCCCTCCTTGGACGGCGCGGTACCGAGCGGCGTGCCGTTGCGGCGCGCCGGAGCGGACTGCGCCGAGATCTCGGCGAGCTCCAGCGCCTCCTGCGTCGAGTCGGCCTCTGCGAGCCGCTGGATGCCGTAGGAGAGCTGAACCGCGGCGGGCCGGCTCGCGCTGACCCGTTCGAGCGAGCGCTCGAAGCGGCCGAGGAAGGCGAGCGCGCCGTCGGGCCCCTTGCAGCCGACGAGCACGACGCTGAGAGCGTCGGTGGACACGCGCGCGAGGTAGTCGGTGCGCCGGATCGCCCCGCCGAGCACCTCGGCCACGTCCTTGAGCAGAAGGTTCGCCATCGCCTCGCCGAAGCGCCCCACGAGCGCCTCGCGGTCGCGCAGCAGGCACACGACGACATACGACTCGACCGTCCCGCGCTTCGCGAGCTCGTGCTCGCGCTCGATCGAGCTGACGAGCGTCTCGCGGTTCGGCAGGCCGGTCACCGGGTCGGTGCTCGCGCGATCGCGCGCGACCTCGGCGAGCCGCCGCAGCTCGGCGCGTGCGGAGATGCTCTCCCACTCGTAGGAGAGCATGCGGGCGCCCACGAGGATCAGCCGCGCCATGTCGCGCGGCGGCGCCTCGCCACCGGGGCCCGTCGCGAGCAGGAGGCCCACGACGCTCCCGTCCGCGGTGTCGAGCGGGGCGGCCACCCAGTTGGCTGGGCCGAGCGCCTCGAGCGCGGCCGAGTCGAGAAGCTCCGCGGCGGCGGAGCCGCCCGAGGGCACGCCTCGCGCCAGCGGGATGACGGCGCCTCGCGGCACGCCGTCCCCACGCGCGTCGATCACGCGGCACTTGCCCTCGTCCCAGTCGATCTGGCCCAGCACGAGGTTGCCGCCCGGAGCGGCGCTCTCGAGCAGGTCGAATACCGACGTCGCGGCATCGGCGAAGCTGCCGAAACGCCGCGCGGCGAGGCGGGAGAGGGCGTCGAGGATCGGAGCGGACATGTTCCCCGCTCTTGATCGGCCAAATCGGGGTCCTTCAAGAGGCCCCGGGGCGCAGACTTGCTTAGAGAGCTCCCTCGACGTCCGCCAGGGCGGCGCGAGCGCCGAGCAGCCCGCCGTCCGACCATTCGGGCCCGTTCTCGATGCGGAGAACGTGCCGCCCACCCCCGCCGGAGCGGATCCCCAGGTCCGTAAGCACCATCTTTCCGACAGGCCCCGGGGAGGCCGGGGCGTCGTTCGGGCGGATGAGCAGGACGGACACGTCGCGTCCTCCCAGCGCGTCCTTCACCCTCGCCAGCCGGTTGTCCCAGTCGATCAGGAGCTTCTCGGCGTCGTTCGTCCGCCCCAGCGCCTCGCCGTGCAGGCGGAGCGTGAGCTTCCAGTCGTCGCCCTCCGAGATCACGGTCGGCGCGATCTTCGAGAGCTCGTCGTAGAGATCCCCCTGTCCCTCCTTCGATCCCAGGATCAGATCGGGCGCGGCCGCCTCGGTAGCGGGGAGGTCGAGCTTCCCGATCGGCGCCACGACCTCGACGCCGCGCGCCGCCGACCGCAAGTAGGCGGGCACGCGCGCGTGGGGCAGCGCGGCGCGCACGGGCTTCACGCGGAGCGCGAGCGTGTCGCCGAGCGCGTCGGCGGTGAGCGTCATCGGCCGCTCGGCCTGTCCCGGGACCTTCGTGCCGGTGAGCGGATCGAGGGCGTGCTGCACCTTCAGCGGGCGCGCGGTCTCCTTCGACTCGTCGAAGCCGGACTCCTGGCAGCCTGCCAGCACGCCCACGAGGGCAAGAGCGATGAGAATGCGGGCGCGCACCGCCGGTATTACTAGCGATTCCGCGCGAGCCCGCTCCACGACTGGTTTTCCGCCGGGTGCGCTGCAGTCTGCGCTGCAGTCAACCGCGGCCCTTCGGCTGCCGGTACCACCGGATTGAGCGCGCCACCTGCCTCACGGGGACGATCCGCCATAGCGGAGGACGATCAGCTGCAGAAAGCGGGGTACCAACCTCCAAGAACGCAGCGCAGACGGGTAGGAAAGGCCGCAAATAGCGCACTTTTGCCACCGAACTTCGTGATTTTTTTCCGGAAAGTGCGTTTTTATGGCCAACGGAGGCAGGGTGGACCCCGTCCCCACAGTCGGTGGTCGCCCTGCATAAGAGATGCTGAGTAACGACGGACGAGACCGATCGTTTATTGGGCCGCCCGCGCGGGACTCAGCGGAAGGAGGACCTCATATGAAGCGCGTTGCCTTCATCGCCAGCCTGCTCGTGGCTGCGGTTCTAGCATTCTCACCAGCCACATTCGCCGCCTCGCCCGCACAGGACTGCGAAGCGGCGGGCGGCACCTATGTAGCGGCCGGGCCAGACTCGTCCTGCACATTCCCGGGGACCCCGGTCGGCAACAGCAGCAACACGAAGGGCGGCTCAGAGACCACCGGTCCAGGCAAGTCTGAGCCGAACTCGGAAGAGACCGTCTGCACGGGCGTGAACAACAAGCCGCACCAGTGCCCGTAGCGGTACCAAGTCGTTAGCAAGAAAAGACCAGCATCTGAGCCGCGCGACAGTCGCAGCGCGCGGCTCAGCGCTGAGTTTCGCTAGCCGTTTCGCTAGCCCTCCTAGACGCCTGCGCCTAGCACAGCTGAGAAGGTGAAGGGCGTCCTCCGGGGCGCCCTTCTTCTTTTCTGACGCGCGTTTTCTCACGTGGGGGTGAGTCCGGGGCCTCGCTCATGCCACGACCTCGAACGCCGCGGTCTCCTCGACCTCGGCATGGCCGAACTGACGTGCGAGGAACGCGTCGAACAGCCCGGCCGCCTCGTCGTGCGCGCCCGGCAGCATGTGCCCGTAGAGGTCGAACGTGATCGCGATCGACGCGTGCCCCAGGAACTCGGAGAGCGCCTTCGCGTTCACGCCGGCGGCGATCATCAGGCTCGCGTACGTGTGGCGCGCGTCGTGGATCGAGAGCGACCCGAAGCCGGCAGCGTTGATCGCCGCGGAGCCGCGCTCGGTCATCCGCCGCGCCTCGCGCGCGCCCCCGAACACGTAGTCCTCCCCGCCGGCGTCGAGCCGGCGCTCGACGAGGTGGTCGCGCAGCGCCGCGGGGATCGGCACGCGCCGGCGGCTGCGCGCGGACTTCGGCTCGATCTCGCC
>Ga0126312_10000017_pt1 | contig 60025 bp, 61 predicted proteins | sample Plot104A_FD_92537 | JGI IMG/M metagenome (GOLD analysis project Ga0126312, IMG submission 92537) | Serpentine soil microbial communities from UC McLaughlin Reserve, CA, USA - Plot104A | ecosystem: Environmental > Terrestrial > Soil > Grasslands | place: USA: UC McLaughlin Reserve, Lake County... | reverse complement strand
GTGCGGCTGGCCCGCAGGGCGAGCAGGGCATCCAGGGCGTGAAGGGCGACACCGGCGAGACCGGTGCGACCGGCGCCCAGGGCGAGCAGGGCGACAAGGGCGACAAGGGCGATAAGGGCGACACCGGTGAGACCGGTGCGACCGGCGCTACTGGCGCGCAGGGTCCGCAGGGTGAGACCGGTCCGGCTGGCCCGCAGGGCGAGCAGGGCCTGAAGGGCGACACCGGTGAGACCGGTGCGACCGGCGCCCAGGGCGAGCAGGGCCTGAAGGGTGACCAGGGCGACCAGGGCATCCAGGGTGAGAAGGGTGACCAGGGTGACCAGGGCATCCAGGGTGAGAAGGGCGACAAGGGTGACCAGGGCGACCAGGGCGAGCAGGGCCTGCAGGGCCTGCAGGGAGTGAAGGGCGACACCGGTGAGACCGGTGCGACCGGTGCGACCGGCCCCCAGGGTCCCCAGGGCGACACCGGCCCCCAGGGTCCCCAGGGCAACACGGGCTCCGAGGGTCCGAAGGGCGACACCGGCGCGACCGGCGAGACCGGCCCCGGCGGCCCGCAGGGCGATGTCGGCCCGGCTGGTCCGCAGGGCGATCAGGGTCCCCAGGGTGAGGCTGGCGACACCGGCGCGACTGGCGCGACCGGTGCCACCGGACCTCAGGGCCCGACGGGTCCGACAGGCCCGGCCGGCACGAATGGCACGGACGGCGCGACCGGTCCGACGGGTCCGACGGGTCCGACGGGTCCGACCGGCCCGTCCGGCAGCACGCTGGTCCAGGGCACGGCGGTTACGTCGGTCACAAATCCCGCGGCCGGTGCCACGGTGACCGGGACGGCGTCGTGCGCAGCGGGGAAGGTCCTCCTGGGCGGCGGCGCGGATGTCACCTCGTCGGGGGGCAACACCGCGGGCTCCGCGGCAGTGAGGTCCTCGCATCCGAGCAGCACCACGACGTGGACTGCAACGGCTGTGTCCACCACCTCGGTGTCCGGTAACAACACCATCACGGTGAGGGCGTACGCCCTCTGCAGCCAGTAGAGGCAATGGGCAGCGGGCCATCTGGCCCGCTGCCCTGAAACTTCTCCGAGAAACGCCTCGACTGCACCGGCTGAGGGGTGATCGGGGGGACAAGACGAAGGGCGGCCATCCGGCCGCCCTTCGTCTTTGCCGGAAGCCTGTCTGCGGGCCGGCCTGGCCTAGGCCTAGAAGCGTCCGCATTCGTCGACTGCCTTGCCGCGCTCGCTTACGAACGACATCTTCAGGGGGCCGATCTGCTTCCAGCTGGTCCTCAGGGCCCCGCAGGTCCTGCCGGCCCCGCTGGTCCGGCTGATCCGGCTGGTCCTGCTGGTCCGGCTGGTCCTGCTGGTCCGGCTGGTCCTGCTGGTCCGGCTGGTCCTGCTGGTCCTGCTGGTCCTGCTGGTCCTGCTGGGCGCGAAGGGCGACACCGGTGAGACTGGTGCGACCGGCGCGACCGGCCCCGCTGGTCCGCAGGGTGAGACTGGCCCGACGGGTCCGCAGGGTCCGCAGGCGAGCAGGGCATCCAGGTGAGCCCGGCCTGGATGGCGACGCTGCCGCAGTAGGCGCCACTGGCCCGACCGGCCCGCAAGGCCCGCAGGGCATCCAGGGAGTGAAGGGCGACACCGGCGAGACCGGTGCGACCGGCGCCCAGGGCGAGCAGGGCATCCAGGGCGAGCAGGGCATCCACGGCGAGCAGGGCATCCAGGGCGAGAAGGGCGATAAGGGCGACACCGGGGACACCGCTGGGACCGGCGCGCAGGGTGTGCAGGGCGATAAGGGCGACACCGGCGAGAACGGTGCGACGGGTCCCCAAGCCCCCAGTGCGACACCGGCCCGCAGCGTCCCCAGGGCGAGACCGGCGCCAAGGGTCCGCAGGGCGAGACCGGCTCGCAGGGACCACAGGGCCAGACCGGCCCGGCCGGCCCCTAGGGTGCGACGGGCCTGCGGGGTGCGACCGGGCCGCAGGGTGCGACCGGGCCGCAGGGTGCGACCGGCCCATCCGGCGCGAGCGGCGATCTGCTGTTCAGCACGGGTGGCGCCAACCTGGCCAACGCCAAGTTCGTCGGGGTCGCTAGCGTCCTGGGCACCGAAGCTGACGCCCAGCAGGTCTTGGCGACCAGTGGCACGTTCACGGGCATGCCGCTGCTACCAGAACGCGACCGCCGGCTCTAACTTGGCCTACGCGCTACGAGTCAACGGTGCCAGCACATCGCTGAGCTGCACCGTCGATGGCCGGCGAGAAGTTGGGCTCCAGCACGGGCAGCGTCGCGTTCAGCGCTGGAGACCTGGTTGACGTGGCTATCCCGGCGACGGGCACCCCGGGTTAGCCGGGTAGCTTCGCTGTCGCGCTCGGTCCGTAGCAACAAGCCAGGGGACAGCGGATCAAGTCTGTTGGGCAAGCGACACGAAGGGCCGCCAGTTTGTGGCGGCCCTTCATGCCAAGCTTCACTGGCGAGGCGCCGCGGCGCGCAGCCTCGCCGGCGGCTAGAAGTGCCCGCAGTCGTCGACCGCCTTCGAGCGCTGGGCGGTGAATGAGACCTTCAGGGGCCCGGTTTGCTTGCCGCTGAACGCGGACACCGGGATGGCCGGGAACTTCGCCTCCGCCTTTTCGACGCAGGCCCGGTAGTGCGTCTCGCTTGCGGTCCACAGCAGCGCGATGACAACTAGAGCACCGATGATGAGCGCCACGATGCCGGCTGTGCCGAGCGCCGCAAGGCCGCCCGATGAACGGGGTCCACGGATACCTTCGCTGGTCAATTTTCCTCCTGGTCGATCGATCGAGTGGTCTGGCCGCCACGCTCCACGGCAAGCCGGAGCCTCGCGGTGGTTCAGTCTTTGGGGAGTTCTTCCGCTGGGAGCCGATCCCTGCTGCCGGGGCGGAAGGATGCCACGTGGCGGCTACCGCCGTACGACCTCGACCCAGTCCAGGCGCGTGCCACACAGGCGTCCGGCCTCCCTGGGAGCCAGGCGGCTGACCGTGTCAGCTGAACGCAGCGGGGCCAAGACGAGTGGGCCTAGCGGCCGCAGGCGATCGCTCGTGCCTGGTCGCAGATCGCCGTGCTTGTAGCGAAGCACGGCCGTGTGCGTCCCCCTTCCGAGCGTGGCCTGCCCGAGTCGAACATACTGGCCCTCGTTGTTGAGCTCGAAGCGAGCCGCTTGCATCGGCTTGCCGTCGAGCGACACGTCGAAGCCCCGCCCGAATGACCCGCCGAGCCATACGGCGTACCGGCCGGGCGTTCCCACCTGGACCTCAAGCTGCACGCTCCCGCCTTGCTTGGGATAGAGCAGCGGCGGGTTGACGGGTTCGGCTCTCCAACCGCGCGGGTGCGGGGCTCGCGCGGGCAGCGCTACCACCGGGCGGGCCCGCGGGACCGCAGCGAGAACGGCCTGACCGGCCTCCGCCGTCTGCGCCAGTCGCCTGACGTCGGGGCACGGCGGTACGGCTCCCGGCTGCACGCGGTCGCCCAGGGAGAGGTGGGAGAGGACGACCGACCGGCCAGGGGCGGGGCGCTGCCAGACCTCGTAGTACTTCCCCTGCTGGACCAGCCGGTAGGGCGCCGGCGGGCGGCTCTCCGTGGGCGACTTGCGCAGGACCAGCGTCCGGTAAGCGAGGATTGCGCTCAGGTCGAAGCGGTCGAGATCGGCGAAGGCGCCCTTCGTGAGCGGCTGGCCGGTGCGGAGCTGGACCGGCCGAAAGCGAAAGTCGGACGCTCCCTCCGGATTGGCGGCGCGGAGGAAGTAGCGGACCCCGTAAGGCTCGTACTCGGTCATGAGCGTCGGGCCTTGCCCAGCGATGCGCTCGCCGATCCGCTGAAGCTCGTAGAGGCGATCTCGGGGAGCGAGGCTCACGTCGTGGTAGGCGAGGGCATTCGACCAAAGCACCCCGGCCGTGATCGCCGCGGCCAGCAACACCCCCAGACGCCGCCCGGCTACCCACAGCCCGGAGGCGCCCACCATGCCGGCCAGCAGCAGGGCCGGGGAAGCCGTGGCCAGCGCCTTGGCGTCAACCCACGGGGAGCCGAGATAGGCGGTGGCAGCCCAGCCGGTCAAGGCCGCCCCGACGTACAGGACAGGTCCCCAGGACCGGCGTTGGTAGGCCCAGACGAGGCCTAGTGCCGCGCCGGTCACCACCGCCAGCACCAGCAGATAGGTCAGGCCCATGGCGCCTGGTGGATCGCGAAAGTCCTCGCTGGGCCAGATCCCGCTGAGCTGGATCGTGCGCAGGGGCCGCAACAGGTTCTGCAGGTCCGAGGGGTCCGTCAGCACGCTGTTTGCCTTCCTGAACGCGCTCGCCGTGGCGAGCGAGGGCAGCGACAGCACCGCGGCCAGGGCGCAGAAGGCCGCGACATGAGCGGGACGAAAGCCGGGCTCGCCGTTGCTGCGCTGCAGGCGTACCACGGCTACGGCGGCTCCGAGAAGGGCGGGCAGCAGCCATACCGCGCCGGAGATGTTCAGGGTTGCCAGGATCGCTGCGCTCGAAAGCACGAGCGGAAGAAGTCCGCGGGCGCCGCGCGGGACCGCCAGCGTGGCCGGCACGATGGCAGTCAGCAAGGCCAGGAGGTAGGCGGTGGCGAGCTCCTTCACGCCCCCCCAGAGTGTGTAGCCGTAGAGGAGGGCCGGTTGGCTGGCGATGAAGACGTTCAGCGAGCGGATCCCGCGCGCCCTGACAAGGGGCCTGAGGAGCGCGTAGAGGGAGAGCGCGAGCATTGCGGCGAGCGTGGCCAGATAGGGCTGAAATAGCCAGGCCAGATCCTGTCCCACGAGTGGCCGGCTCGCTCCGAGCGGGAGCAGCGACCCAACCGGATAGCCCTGATTGAGGTAGAAGGCGAGCGTCGCCTGATGCGAGGATGGGGCCAGGCCGGACACCTCGCGCCCATGGGTCAGGACGTGCTCGGTCAGCGCCAGCCAGGTGGCGGTGTCGTCGAGCTTGATGTAGCCGGCGAATGTGGCCTTCCCCGAGAGCACCACCGGGGCGGCGAACACGCAGAAGACGGCAGCCGCCGTCCCGGCGGCGAACGGGTCGAGACGTCGCCGGCGGGCGCCAACCGCAACGCCAATCGCCGCGACGAGGACGACCAACGGGATCGAGAGGCTGGCCGTCGAGCTCGAGTAAGTGGTGAGCTGAACCGCCACCATGATCGACGCCAATCCGAGCGGAGGCAGGAGCGCTCCAGGGAGCGGCATTCCTGCCGCCCGCTCGACCAGCAGGCCCCAGCCGAGCGCGAGTACCACCAGTAAGGCCGGGAAGGCGAGCCATGAGGCGACCAGGGTCATCCCGGTGCCCGGGAGGGTTCGGGTTCAGCGATAGGCAACTATTCCGGCCGATGAGGGCGAGACGACGAGGCGGATGGCATTGTTAGCGAACCATGGGGAGCTTGCCGAGAGTAATCGTGCACAGGCTGACTTTCCGGTCACTCACGTGCGCCGCTTCGCTGCTGGCGGTCCTGGCGCTCGCCCTAGCCGGCTGCGGCAAGAGCGACGAGGCAACGCGAGATGCCCGGCCGCCGTCGCCGGCCGCCCACGGCGGGAGCGGTCCCGCCGGCCCGGAAGGGGACTCGGCTCCGGGCGGATCGCAGGGTTCAGGTGCCCGAGCCGGACCGCAGGGGAGGGTCGGCACGGCGGGGCCGCGGGGCAACAGCGGGTCGGCAGGCCCATAGCCGCCGGTCGCAGGCGGCGGGGCCCCGCGCTGGCCGGCACGGCCGAGGGCAACTACGCTTGTCGGTATCACGCGCTGTCAAGCAGGCGTATGCCGACGCCGGCGGCGGCAGTGGCATGGAAGGGAAGAGAGGATCAGCCGTCAATAGCCGCAAGATCCAACTCCGACGGGAGCCGGGAGCGGTGCCCGCTGCCAGGCAGGCGTTCATGGGGCTCGAGTTGGACCTTGATGCCGGCCTGCTGTTCGACGCGTCGCTGTGTGTGAGCGAACTGGTGACCACCTTTCTCCACGAGAACGTCGCGGATGGAGAGCAGGAGCTCGAGCTGGAGCTCTCCGTCTCAGATGAGATGCTGTCAGCCGCGGTTCGCGCTCGACCGCCGATCGGGCAGACTGTGGAGCGTGCCGACGGCAACAGCGTGGCGGAGGAGCTCGGCCTGCACATCATCAGCCGGCTCGCAGACCGCTACGGCCTGGATTCGGTCGAGTCCCGTATCTGGTTGGAGTTCGACATCTCCGCCCGCGCGGGGCCGCGCTTGCCGGCGTTCGGAGCCGACCGCACCGCTTAGCTCGCCGACGAGCATTGGGGCGGCCACGCATGGGCACTGAAATACGCGTGCTCCTGGTGGACGATCACGACTTCTTTCGCGGCGGCCTCCGCGAGCTGCTCACCGAGCACGGCGGAGTGGACGTCGTCGCGGAGGCCGCCGACGGCGGCGAAGGCATCGAGCTGGCGGATCGCCACCGGCCCGACGTGGTCGTCATGGACCTGAACATGCCGGGCCTGTCCGGCGTGGAGGCCACCGAGCGCCTGACCGCGTCGTCCGCCGACGCGCGGGTCCTGGTGCTCACGATCTCCGCCGACGACACGACTGTCGTGGATGCCATCAAGGCGGGAGCCTCGGGCTACATGCTCAAGGACGCGCCGGTCGAGGAGATCTACCGCGCCATCCAAGCGGTTGCCAGCGGGCAGCTGCTGGTGTCGCCGAGGGTCTCGCGCGCGCTGGTGGGCGTGCTCGGCGCCGCGGCCGACCGCTCGAAGCTCGCGGCTGCGATCGAGTCGCGACTCAGCGAGCGTGAGCTCCAGATTCTGCGTCTGCTCGCCATGGGCCGCGGGAACGCCGACATAGCGGACGAGCTTTTCCTGAGCCCGGCGACAGTGAAGAACCACGTGGCTGAGGTGCTCAACAAGCTCGGAGTCGAGAACAGGATCGAAGCGGCCGCCTACGCGGTCCGCGCTGATCTGGTCTAGCAGCTACGCGTCCGGGGCCTGCTTCAGCAGGCTTACCGCTGCCTGCCGGTCCGTGACCTCGAGCTTCCTCACCACGGATGAGACGTGTCTCCGCACGGTCACCGATGACAGCGAGAGCCGGCTGGCTATCTCGCTCGTGCTCTCGCCGTCGTGCAGGAGCTCCAGGACTTCCCACTCCCTCCTGCTGAGCTGCACGTGCGCCCTGCCCGGAAGTTGCGGATGGGCGCCGTTTGGCCGCATGCGCATGTCCTCGATGAGGTGGCCCACGAGGCGGCGGGGGATCGCCGGCACTCCCCGGCAGGCGTCCCTGAGCGCGTGGGGCAGGCGCTCGGGGCTCATCTCCTTGAGCAGATAGCCGGAAGCCCCGGCCCGCACCGCGTCGAGCAGCTCGAGGTCGTTCTCGGCCTCGGTTAGCATGACGACCGTCGTGCCGGCATGTCTCGCCTTGATCGTGGCCGCCGCCGCGATCCCCCCGCCGGGCATCTGGACGTCGATGACACACAGGTCAGGGCTGTGCCGCTCGGCTTCACGAACCGCCGCGTCCGCGTCCGTGGCCTGGCCGCAGACACTGAAGTCGTTCCCCTCGAGGGCCCTGCTCAAGCCTGCCCGGGTGGCTGCGTGGTCGTCGGCGATCAGCACCCGGATACGCTGGTTCAGGGGAGCACCACCTCGACCTCGGTCCCCACTCCCAGACGCGATCTGACGTGGAGCTCTCCGCCGATGGCAGCCGCGCGCTCGCGCATGCTTATCAGCCCGAAGCCGCGCGTGTGATGGCCCTCGCCTGGCTGAAAGCCCAAACCGTCGTCCACTATCCGCAGCCGGCAGGCCACCTCGTGGTTTGTGACGTCGATGCGCACCGTGCTCGCCTCGCCGTGACGGATGGCGTTTGCGAGGGCCTCCCCGACGATCCGTCGCATCGCCTCGCGCGCCTTCGTCGGCAGGTCGACCGATGGCTCGACGTTCAGGGTCAGGCGCACGCCGTGACGGTGGGCAACCTCCTGGGCGGCGCCGGCAAGGGAGGAATCGAAGGGCTCCTCGACGGGAGCCGCGAGGCTCGAAATGGCTCCGCGCGACTCATCCAGGGCCCGGTCGGCAGCCGCAGCCAGCTGGTCGACTACCCGCAGGTCGAAGCCACGGCTGAGGCGCCGGCTGTGGGCCGAGATGAAGGCGAGCTCCTGCGCGAGGCCGTCGTGAAGCTCGCGGGCCACCCGGCGTCGCTCCTCGAGAACGGCGGCCCCGGCTAGCCGTTGCTGATAGCCGCCGATCTCCCGAAATGCACCGATCAGCAAGGCCACATAGAAGGCCAGGCGGAACCCGTCGCCGAGGTACACCCAGCTCGAGTAGAGCGAGGGGTAGAGCAGATAGTCGAGTCGGGAGAGCGCCGCCAGGACGGCGCCGATGGCGAGCCACCCGGTGAGCGCGTCGGCGTTGCGCCGCGCCCGGCGTGCGAATCCGACGGCAGCTGCGGCGAAAAGCGCGGTGGCCAGGCCCAGCAGCAGCAGGACGGCCGGGTTGCCGCTCATCAAGGCTACGCTCGACGGTGAAGCCGAGGGATCGACCGCTATCGGCAGGCTGGGCCCGAGGTATGCCGCGAGCAGGGCAATCACCGCCAGCCCCGCGCCGCAGGCGACCAGCGTCAGTGCCGCAGCTCGCGAGGGGCGACGCAGGCGACGGCTGGGCCAGATCGCCGACGCCGCGAACAAGCCGGCGCCAACGAGCCGTCCGGCGATCGAAGCCCACGTCGAGAAGCTTTCGCCGTGAGCTCCGCCGAGGGTCGGCAGCACCGAGAAGAAGAGGTTGGAGGCGGCGAGCACGCCGAGCGCGGCCACCAGGAGCAGGTCCCCGAGCCGCCAGTCCTCGCGGAAGCGTCCGAGGAACAGGTAGGCAGCGAGCGCCGCGCTCAGCGTCGCCGCCGTCTCGATGGCTACATGGAGCTGGGGAACGCGGTAGGCGAGATTGAGGAACGGCGCGAGTGACACGGCAGCCGTGAGCAGGCCGCCTGCCACGGCGGTACCGACCATCCATGCGTAAAGCCGTCTCACCCTCTGCCCTTATCGGCCTCCAGCCGCCTGGCCTTCACTCTACGCAACAACGCTGGAAATTGCGCTGTTCTTGTGTTTCAAGTCCGCGCAAAGCGTCGGCGCGGCCGAGGTCGGCCCTCGCGTTTGCTCTATTCCGGGCGTCCTGGGAGCTCTCTCAGCGCGGCGCGCCTGATCTTGCCGCTGGCCGTCTTCGGCAGCGCGTCGGCGAAGTGGAGGATCCGCGGGTACTTGTAGGGCGCGGTCTGGAGCTTCACGTGCTCCTGCAACTGCCGAGCCAGCGCGCGACTCGGCTCCTCCTGGTCGCGCAGCACCACCACCGCCCGCACCACCTGGCCGCGCAGCTCGTCCGGTGCGGCAACAGCCGCGGCCTCGGCGACCGCCGGATGGGACAGCAGTGCGGACTCCACCTCGAAGGGGCCGATGCGATAGCCCGCCGAGATGATCACGTCGTCGGTGCGCCCCTCGAACCAGAGGTAGCCCTCCTCGTCCGCCGTCACGCGGTCGCCGGTGTGCCAGGCGTCTTCTAGCGGGCCGTCGAGAAAGAACGTTGGCACCGTCTGCGGGTCCACGCACAGCTCCCCCTGGTCCACCCAGACACGAAAGCCGGGCAGCGGGCGGCCCATCGAGCCCGGGCGCACGGGCGGTCCGATCGGCATGCCGGTGAGGGCTCCCGTCTCGGTCTGCCCGTAGCCGTCGTGGACGTCCACGCCAACCTGTTCCGACCAGGCCCCTACGATTTCGGGGTTGAGCGGCTCCCCGGCCGACACCGCGTGGCGCAGTCCGGGCAGCGGGCGCAGCGCGGCCCGCTTTGCCACCGCCCGGTACTCGGTGGGCGCCATGCACAGCACCGCCACGCCTTCGCGCTCGATCAGCCGCAGCCGCTCGTCGGGATCGAAGCGGGCATCGTGCAGCAGGGCGGCGGCGCCCATCAGCCACGGTGCGATGAAGCTGTTACGCGCCGATTTCGACCAGCCGCTGGCCGCCGTGCACCAGCAGAGCTCGCCCTCGCGGGCGCCGAACCAGTGCCGCGCCTGGATCCACTGTCCCGCCAGATAGCGCTGGGCGTGGCGGATTGGCTTGGGCTCGCCGGCCGTCCCGGAGGTGAACACCACCAGCGCCGGGTCCCCGGGGGCCAGGTCGGGGGCGCGCGTCGACGCGGCCTCGAACAGCCGCTCGTCGGGCACGCGCAGGAGCTCGCCGTCGAAGCCGGCCTGCTCGAGCGCGGCGGCATCGCGCTCGTCGGCCACCGCGGCGCGCGGCGCCACCAGCTCGATCCGCGCACGCAGGTCTGGCGGACGCAGCTGCTCGGTACAGGGCAGGGCGACGGCGCCCAGGCGAAAGCAGGCGACCATCGCATAGACCCACTCCGGGCGGTTGCCCACCAGCGTCATGACCACGTCGCCGCGCCCCACCCCACGCTCGCTGAGCGCTCCGGCCAGCCGGGCCGAGCGTTCGGCGACCTCGCCGAACGAGATCTCCCGCCTGCCCCCCTCCCGGGGGAGCTCGACCAGGGCCCTGCGGCGCGGGTCGGCGGCCTCGACCACCTCCAGGGCGAAGTTCACCTAAAGGAAGCTTGCCAGATGCCGAGAACTGTCTATCGAGATGATCTGCTAACTTGCCCGCCACGCCGAATCCGTGGATGCCATGCATCTGTGGAGCGGGGGAACCAAAGGTGACCTAGGTCACTGGGGCGAACCTTCACAGCCCGTGAAGGCGCGCGAGCTCTTTCAGCGCGAGCCCGACAGCTAACCCCGCAGGCGGCCGAAAGAGATATGCCGTCCAGCCGTCACACCCGGAACCTGTTCCACGCCATGCTCGCATGCGCGTGCCTCGTCGTGCTCGCCGTCGCGGGCACGGCCACGGCCGCCTCGTCGCGCACCGGCGGAGCGGTCTTCGTGCCGCCCCCGCCGCCGCCACAGAAGGCGAAGGTGGTGAACGGCTTGGCCGTCGCGCCGGCCGGCGCCCCGACGCGCATCAAGCGCGTGATCACCGCCGGCAACCGGCTGATCGGCAAGCCCTACCGCTACGGCGGCGGCCACAGACCCTTCTCGCGGGCGCTCGACTCCGGCTACGACTGCTCCGGCTCGGTCTCCTACGCGCTCTACGGCGGCCGTTTCCTGGGCTCGCCGCTGCCCTCAGGCCCGATGATGAACTGGGGCCGCAGCGGTCCCGGCCGCTGGATCACGGTCTACGCGCACAGCGGCCACGCCTACATGGTGGTCGCCGGCCTGCGGCTGGACACCAGCATGCGCGACGATCCCAGCCGCACCGGCCCGGGCTGGAGCATGCGCCTGCGCGAGTCCGGCGCGTTCGTGCCGCGCCACCCGCTCGGCTACTGAGCCGAACGCGGGCCTAGGTATTCTCCGGGGGGCCCCTATGGCGGTAGCCACCAGCCCCTACACCGAGAAGACCGACGAGCAGAAGGCCATCACCGAGATGGTCAGGCAATTCGTCGACAACGAGGTCCTCCCGATCGCCGAGGAGCACGACCACGAGGACAAGTTCCCCGACGCCGTGGTCGAGCAGATGAAGGAGCTTGGGCTGTTCGGGGTCACGATCCCCGAGGACTTCGGCGGGATGGGACTCGACCTGACGACCTACGCGATGATCGTCGAGGAGCTGTCGCGCGGCTGGATCTCGGTGTCGGGCATCGTGAACACCCACTTCATCGGCTCCTACCTGCTGATGAAGTTCGGGACCGACGAGCAGAAGCAGGAGTTCCTGCCGCGGATGGCCACCGGCGAGACCCGCGCGGCGTTCTCGCTCTCGGAGCCCGAGTGCGGCTCCGACGTGCAGGGCATCAAGTCGGTGGCCAAGAAGCTCGACGACGGCAACTGGGAGTTGAATGGTCAGAAGATGTGGGTCACCAACGGCCTGCGCGCGGGGCTCGTGTTCACCCTCATGAAGGACGACCCCAAGGCCGACCCGCCCTACACCGGCATGACCTGCTTCATCACCGAGAAGGAGCCGGGAGCCGCCGAGAACGACGGCCTCACGGTGCCCCCGCAGATCAAGAAGATGGGCTACAAGGGCGTGGAGTCCACCGAGCTCGTCTACAGCGGCTACCGCTGTCCCCCCGACCGCATCCTGGGCGGCGAGGAGGCCGGGCTCGGGCAGGGCTTCCGTCAGATGATGGACGCGCTCGAGGTGGGCCGCGTGAACGTGGCGGCGCGCGGCGTGGGGATCGCCCAGCGCGCCCTCGAGCTCGCGCTGCGCTACTCGCAGGAGCGCAAGACCTTCGGCCGCGAGATCGCCAAGCACCAGGCGATCCAGTTCAAGCTCGCCGACATGGGCACCAAGGTCGAGGCCGCCCGCCTGCTGACGCTGAAGGCGGCGCGCCTGAAGGACGCCGGCGAACGCTCCGACCTCGAGGCCGGCATGGCCAAGCTGTTCGCCTCCGAGGCCGGCAAGGAGGTCGTGGAGGAGGCGTTCCGCATCCACGGCGGCTACGGCTACTCGAAGGAGTACGAGATCGAGCGGCTCTACCGCGACGCGCCGCTGCTGCTCATCGGCGAGGGCACGTCCGAGATCCAGCGCATGGTGATCGGAAAGAAGCTGCTCGAGCGCCACAGGGTCTGAGTGTCCGCAAGCGACACCCGCGCACTCATCACCACCGCCGTCGAGCGCCTGCAGGAGGAAGTCCCGGCGCTGCGTAGGCTCGCCCTGGTGGCCAGGCTGGAGCTGCGCGCGCGGGGCGGCGGGGCGCCGATCTGGCGCGTGGAGGTGCCCGGTCCGACCGTCTCGAAGGATCCCGCGGGCGATGCCCGGATCGACGTCGTGGTCTCCCGGCCGCAGTTCAACGAGCTGGCCGAGGGTGGGCTTCTCGAGGACTGGGCCCGCGCGTACGAGCTCGGGCACGTCAGGGTCGCCGGCGACGGCGCGGTGATCAAGCTGCTGGGAAACGTGATCGAGCGGCAGCGCGCCCGGACGAGGGCGGGATAGCTCGGCCGGCTATTCGCCCCGCAGCGCCGCCACCAGGGTCATCAGCAGGATCTTAGAGTCCAGCCACAGCGACCAGTTCTCGATGTAGTAGTTGTCCCACTCCACCCTGTCCGACAGAGACGTCTGGCCGCGCAGCCCGTGCACCTGCGCCCAGCCGGTGATGCCGGACTTCACCCGGTGGCGATCGCCGTAGCGAGACACGTTGTCGGTGAAGAGCTGCACGTACTCGGGGCGCTCGGGACGCGGGCCAACCATGCTCATGTCTCCCCAGAGCACGTTGAGGAGCTGCGGGAGCTCGTCGAGGGAGGTGCGGCGCAGGAAGGCGCCCACGCGAGTCCGGCGGTCCGATCCCTCGACCCCCCCGGGAGCGAGGTCGGAATCCAGCTCGGAGCTGACTGCGCCACCCACCCCTAGGGGCCTCATGGTGCGGAACTTGAGGATGTGGAACTCCGTGCCGTCGCGGCCCACGCGGGCCTGACGGAACAGGACCGGGCCGGGGGAGGAGAGCTTCACGGCGAGCGCCACGGCCGCGAACAGAGGCGCGACCAACAGGAGCAGGAGCGCCGCGGCGATGCGGTCGCAGAGGTGCTTCAGGGTGAACTGCCAGCCCTTGGGGTCCACTCGGCGGAAGGCGAAGAGAGGAAGGCCGCCGATGTGGTTCAGGACCACACGAGAGCGGGTCGTCTCGAACAGCCTGGGAACGACGGAGATACCCACGCCGAGTTCCTCGCAGTCCCTTACCAGCGGGAGCAGATCGCTGTCGGGAATCGGCAGGAACGCGAAGATCACGTGCTCGGCCCCGGTCTGCTGAATGACCTCCCGGAGCTCCGAGGGGTCGCCGAGGACCGTTCCCTCGGAGCCGTCGTCCGTGCGGGCGGAATCGACGAAACCGATCGGTCGCAGACCGAGCTCGGGATGCTCGAGGAGGCGATGCTCGATCCTTCCCCCTACCTGCCCGGCGCCGACGATGAGGGTCGATTTGCCCGCCACCCCGAGCTCGCGCGCCCTCTGTCGCATCCATTCGAAGGCGAGATGCCCGGCGGTCACCGCAATGATGGACCCGAGCCAGGTGGGGCCGGCCAGCAGCGTCGGGCGCGAGTCCGGCTCCAATACGGCTCCGACCACGATCACGAACATCGCGGCCAGGGAGAGCGCTCCCGCGATCCTTGCGACCGCATCGAGCCGGGCCAGCCTGGCGTCGTCGCGGTAGAGGCCCCGGGCTGCGAGCAGAGCCAGGCCGAACGCTGGGTAGCTCCAGATGCTGAGCGGCTCCTCCACCGAAGACGCCGGGACGACCCGCGTGACAAGAGCCAGCACGGCGAGCAGGACAAGGCCATCGAAGGCCAGCCGGGATATGCCCCAGCCCGATCCCTCGAGGAGCCGGCGTGCCCTGGGCCACCGCCACGCCGGGCGTGCGGCCGACGAGCGGCCGTTGCTTCCGTTCAGGAGCTCGCGGAGAGCGGGCGGCCGCAGCGAGTCCAACGCGGTCGAGAGGGCTGATGGGTTGGGCTCATCTCGGTCCATCGGTATCTCTCTACCCTGCGTTGTGCCCTTCACGCCCATCCCTTATGGATCGTAGGTTCGCGGTCCGACCTGGTCAAGCGGGTACCTACCCACATTCGTCGAGGTCTCAGCAAGGGTCAGCGCTTCAGCGGCAGGCTAGGCACCGCGAAGAACTCGACGCCATATGGCCATACGCAATAACCGACGACTGCGAAAAGATCGCTAGTTCGTTACTTCGGCCGTCTCGCCGACGGCCTTGAATAAGCCCGCTTCGGCATGTCGAGCAGGCCGGCGGTCGAGCGGCGGCCGCAGCGCGTCTGCGGCTGTCGTGACGCTACCGCCGGCCGACCTGTACGACCCAGATCGTGGCTCGCCGGCCACGGAAGATACCCCGTGCGGGTGCGGCGCCGACGCGGTTGAAGCGCCGGCTGAGCAGGATCATGCGGTGTACCGGCGAGCGCATCCAGCCCCGGACCACGCGCGATCTCCTGAATCGCCATCCCGATTGGCGCGCCAGGCACTCCCCGAGCGCCGAGAAGCGTCTGCTGGCGCGGATGCGCGAGGCGTGCCCGAAGCGGTCGATCGCCATGAGGTGGTGGGCGAAGCGCGCCGAGGAACGGCCGAGGCTGTGCGAGTAGCGCAGCGGCGGAACCCCGTGCGCCCGACGGGCTTGGTTGATCTTCCTCACCATTGGCGGGGAAGCCGACGCCGGTGCGGCAGCCGGCAGGGCGAAAGTGCCGACCAATAGGACGGCAACGACCACGCGAGTCCAAGGCATCAGCGCCTCCAGTTCTTTCGATGCCTACGGAGTTAGCTGACGGGCTGGCACGGAAAGCTCGCGCCTCACCGGGCACCTCACGGCACCGCGGCGACTCGCCCCGACTACTTGGTTCCCCCGTTCACCCCCACGACTGTTCGGGGGGCGATTCGGCAAGTTGGCGCGGCACTGTAACGTGGCCGGTGGACGGATGCAGCGCGAGGAGCGGCAGCTAGCGCTCGAGCGCCGCACCGCCGTCGTAGAGCTTGACCACGCGCACGGCGCCGGGCGGGGACGCATCCAGGCAGAGCTTGCAGAGCACACACTCGTCGAGATTCTCGGCCACGATCTCCGTGCGCCCCTCGCGGGCGGCGAAGATGTCGACCGGGCAGGCCTCCTCGAGCTTCTTCGCCAGCTCGGCGTCCTCGCGCGCGCCGTCGCTCAACTCGACCCGGATGAAGGTCCCGTCACCCACTAGGCGGCCACTCCGATGCGCTCCTTGACCAGGCCGGGGATCTCGGAGATCTCCTCGGCCACCTTGATGCCGGCCGCCTCGAGGCGGGCGATCTTCTCGGCGGCGGTGTCCTCCTTGCCCTCGACGATCGTGCCGGCGTGGCCGAAGCTCATGCCGGGCATCTCGTCCATGAAGCGGCCGGCCATGAACGCGACGATCGGCAGTCGCGAGTCGTTCTCCTGCACCCAGTTCGCGAGCTCCGCCTCCATGCGTCCCCCGGGTTCGGTGTAGATCACGATCGCCTCGGTCTGGGCGTCGGCTTCGAACAGCGGCATCAGCTCGGCGTAGGTGGAGCCGATGATGGCGTCGCCGCCGATCGAGACAGCGGTCGACTGCCCGAGGCCCGCGGCGGTGAGCGTGGACGACATCTCGGTGGTCATGCCCCCCGAGCGGGAGACGACGCCCACGGGGCCGGGCGTGTAGGCCTTGGCCGCATCGCGCGCGGGACCGCCGATGCCGCCCATCTTGATCTCGTCGGGCACGATCACGCCGAGGCAGTTGGGGCCTATGATGCGGGCGTCGTGGACGGCGGCCAGCTCGACCATCTCGGCGACGTCGCGGCGAGGGATGCGCTCGGTCACGATCACGATCAGCTTGACGCCGTGGCGGATGGCCTCGAAGACCGCGTCCTTGGTGAACGCCGGCGGCACGGTGACCACGGAGCCGTCGATCGGGCCGCCGTTGTGCTCCACCGCCTGCGCGACCGTGTCGAACACCGGCACGCCGTGCACGTCGCGGCCAAGGCGGCCGGGCGTGACGCCGCCCACGATCCTCGCGCCCTTGCCGTAGTCGAGGCACTCGCGGGTGAGGTTGACCGCTTCCCGGCCCGTGATGCCCTGCACGATGAAGTTGGCTCCCTCGTCGATCAGGATGCTCATGCGTCGGTCTCCGCGCCCACCTCGGCGGTCGTCTGGCGCATCTCCGCGGGCTCGGCGGCCGGGGCGGGCCCCTGGATCTTCTTGACGGCGCGGCGGGCGGCCTCGTGCATGGAGACCGAGCGGTCGCAGTACTCGACGCCGTACTTCTCGAGGATCTTGAAGCCCTCGTCCTCCCAGGCGCCCGGGATCCGGAAGATCGCAATCTTCTCGGACGGATCGTGGCCCAGCTCGAGACAGGCCTTGACCACGCCGCGGGCCACGATGTCGACGCGGGTGTTGGAGACGATCGACATCATCACAGCGATCTTGTCGACGCCGGGCTTCTGCAGCACGAGCTTCGCCAGGCCGGCGGCCTTGCGCACGGAGGGGTTGCCGCCGATCTCGCAGTAGTTGGCCGGCCGGCCGCCGTGCGCGCGAACCGCGTCGAACAGGGTGAGCGACCCGCCGCCCGCGCCGATCACCAGGCCGAGGTTGCCGTCGAACTCGGTCACGTTTCCGGCCACGCCGCGGTGGTCCATGGAGTCCACCTCCTCGCCGGCCAGCTCGAAGGGGGTGGGCTCGCGCGCCTGGCGCGTCTCCTCGCCGCCCACGCCCAGCTCGGCCAGCAGCTCGCTCTGGCGTGGGCGGCCCTCGTTCTCCATGTCCATGTGTGCGTCGAGGGCCACGAAGCGGCCGTCCTCGAGCTCGCCGAGCGGGTTGATCTCGGCGAGGGTCATGTCGTAGTCGAGGAACAGCCGAGCCAGCCGCGTGAGAATCGGGGTGATGCGGGTGAGCTGGCGCCCGCTGACCCCGACCTGGGCGACCACCTCCTTGGCCTGGTGGTCGCTGAACGGCAGGATCGTCGAGAAGTGGCCGCGGCCCACGCGGTCGGGGTGCTTCTCCGCGACCTCCTCGATGTCGATGCCGCCCATGTCGCTGAACAGCATCACCGGCTGCTTGCGGATGCCGTCCCAGACCACGCCCGCGTAGTACTCCTGCCGCAGCTCGGCCCGGGGGTCCACGAGAACGCCGCGCGGCATGTGGCCTCCGATCTCGAGGCTGAGTATCGCCTCCGCGTGCTCGGCCGCCTCATCGGCGCCGTCGGCGAACCTCACGCCGCCGGCTTTCATGCGACCGCCCGTGAGCACCTGCGACTTGATCACGGTGGGCCCGCCGATCCGCTCGGCGACCTCGCGGGCCTGGGCGGCGCTGGTGGCGAAGCCGAAGTCGGTGACCGGGATCCCGGCCCTCTTCACGATCTGGCGGGACTCGTACTCGAAGAAGCGCACGTCAGGCGGGGGCCTTCTCGAGCCCGTAGGCCTCCGCCAGCTCGGGGTCCTTCTCGGCGAGCTGCTCCGCCAGCGTGACCATCACCTTGCACTGCTTCCAGGTGGCGTCGTCCTGCATCTTGCCGTCGATCATGTGAACGCCGCGGCCGTCCGGAATCGCCTCGATCACCTTCTTGGCGAAGCGCACCTCCTCGGGGTCGGGCGAGAAGACCTTCTTGGCGATCTCGATCTGCACGGGGTGCAGCGACCAGGCGCCGACGCAGCCCAGCAGGAAGGCGGCGCGGAACTGGGCCTCGCAGCCGGCTACGTCCTTGATGTCGCCGTAGGGACCGTAGAAGGGCAGGATGCCCGCCGCGGCGCAGGCGTCGACCATGCGGGCGATCGAGTAGTGCCAGGGGTCCTGCTGCGCGGTGGCGCGCGGCGCGTCGGGGTCGTCCGGGTGGGGATCCTCGATCACCCGGTAGCCGGGATGACCGCCGCCGACGCGGGTGGTCTTCATGCGCCGCGAGGCGGCCAGGTCGGCGGGCCCGAAGCTCATGCCCTGCATGCGCGGGCTGGCCGTCGCGATCTCCTCGAGGTTGACCACGCCCTGGGCGGTCTCGAGGATCGCGTGCACGAGTATCGGCCGCTCCACGCCGGCCTTCGCCTCGAGCTGGGCCAGCAGGCGGTCGACGTAGTGGATGTCCCAGGCGCCCTCGACCTTCGGCACCATGATCACCTCGAGCCTGTTGCCGATCTCGCCGACGAGCGTGGTCAGGTCGTCGAGCACCCAGGGGCTCTCGAGCGAGTTGATGCGCGTCCAGAGCGCCGTCTCGCCGAGGTCCATCTCCCTGCCCACCTTCACGAGTCCCGCCCGTGCGGCCTCCTTGCGGTCGACCGGCACGGCGTCCTCGAGGTTGCCGAGCAGGATGTCGGTCTTGGCCGCGATGTCCGAGGCCTTGGCCGCCATCTTCTCGTTCGAGAAGTCCAGGAAGTGAATCATCCGCGAGGGCTTGAAGGGAATCTCCGTGAGCGGCTCGGGAGCCTCGACCGCCAGCGGCTTGAAGAAGTCTCTGGGATTGCGCATCGGGCGCGGAAATCTACCTACCACTAGGATTCCGCGGCCCATGAACGAGACGGCAACGCAGCGGATAGAGACCGCCCAGGCCGAGCGCGAGGCCTCCGGGGCGCGCCAGTACGGTCGCTACCTAGAGGAATTCGAGGTCGGAGCGGTGTACAAGCACTGGCCGGCGAAGACGGTCACCGAGGCCGACGACCACCTCTTCTGCCTGTTGACGATGAACCACCATCCGCTGCACATCAACGACGTGTACGCGGCGGAGAGCCAGCAGGGTCGCAACGTCGTGGTGGGGCCGCTCGTGTACTCCCTGGCCCTTGGCATGTCGGTGGGCGACGTGTCCGGCAAGGCGATCGCGAACCTGGCCACGGAGGACCTGAGGCACCCGGCCCCGGTGTTCCATGGCGACACGCTGTTCGCCGAGTCGGAGGTTCTCGACGCGAAGGCCTCCCAGTCGAAGCCGGACCGGGGCGTGGTCAAGGTCCACACACGGGTCTTCAAGCAGGATGGCACGCTGGTGGCCGAGTTCAAGCGCGCGGTGCTGGTCCCGCGTCAGCCGGAGGGCGGGCGTCGCACCTGACCCTGCCCCGGCGCGGGCAGGGACTGGCGTTGCCCGGATCGCGCCGGCCGCAGCGCTGCTGCTGCCGGCCCTCATCACGCTCTACCTGAGCTTCCGCGGGGGCGGCTTCTTCGCCGGCGAGCCGGCGCAGCTGGCCGTACTCCTCGCGCTACTGCTGGTCGCCAGGGTGACGCTTGCCGAGCAACCGTTTGCGGGCTTCGGCCGCCGGCTGGCGGTGCCCGGCATAGCGCTGGGGCTGTTCGTGGTGTGGACACTTGTCTCCGCCTTGTGGTCGGACGCACCAGGGCGCGCGCTGATCGAGTTCGACCGCGCGCTCGCCTACTGGTTGGCGCTTGTGCTGTTCGGCTCGCTTGCGGGCAGCCCAACCGCTCCATCGTGGGCGCTGCGGGGGGTTGCGATCGCGTTCTGGGTGGTGTGCGCCGTGGGCTTCGCGAGCAGGGCATTGCCGGAGGTGTGGCCGATCACCCCGAACATCGTGAACGAGCGGCTGAGCTATCCGCTGACGTACTGGAACGCACTCGGGCTGCTGGCCGCGCTGGCCCTGCTGGCGGCGCTTCACTACGGCTCGAGTGAACGGGAGCCTCCCGGGCTGCGGATCCTCGGCGCGGCCGCGGCGCCCGTGGCAGCCGCGACGCTCGTGTTCACCTTCTCCCGCGGGGCGATAGCCGTCGGCGCGATCACGCTCGTGCTGTACCTGCTGTTGGCGCGCCCATGGGGGGCGGCCGCCGGTCTCCTCACCGTCCTCCCGGCAGCCGCCGTCGGCGCGATCGCCGCCTACCGGGCCGATCTGCTTGCCACGAAGGAGCCAACCACGGCGGCGGCCGTCGCTCAGGGGCACAACGTGGCGCTCGCGGTCGGCGTGGCGACGCTCGCCGCCGCCCTGCTTCGCTTCCTGCTGCTGCGCTTGGACCGGCGCCTCGCGCAGATCCAGCTGGCGCCACGCGTGCGCGGCACCGCGTGGGCCGCCGCGGCCGTCCTCACGCTGGCGGCCCTGGTGGTCGGCCTCACGGCCTTGCACGGCGGTGACGCGCTGCAGCGCCAGTACGACCGCTTCGTTCAGGGCGGCAAGCGCGGGAGCTCCCACCAGCTTCGCTCACGCCTCACGAATCCGGGGAACAACGGGCGCCTGGACAACTGGGAGGTGGCGCTCGACGCGTTTCGCGGCGAGCCCGTCCACGGCACGGGTGCGGGTACCTACGCGACCGAGTGGACCCGCCGGCGGAAGATAGGCCTGGACGTGCACGACGGCCACTCGCTGTACCTGGAGGTGATGGCGGAGCTCGGGGTGGTGGGGCTCGTGCTGTTGGCCGTGTCCGTGCTCGCGATCCTCGCGGCCCTCGCCGCAGGCCTACGGGGACGGCGCCGTCACCTGCACGCTGCTCTGCTGGCCGCCGCCGTCGCCTGGGCGCTGCACGCGGGATTGGACTGGGATTGGGAGATGCCGGCCATCACCGTCTGGCTGTTCGCGCTCGCGGGGCTGTGCCTGGCTCGTCCCGCTCGAGAAGCGGCCGTCGCGACTCCGGCTCGCTTCACCCGGGTCGCGATAGCCGCCGGTTGCCTCGCGCTTGCGGCGTCGCCGGCGTTGGTGGCCCTGTCGCAGGCGCGCCTCAACAGCGCCGTCGCCGGCTTCAAGAGGGGCGACTGCGGCCAGGCGATCGACTCCGCGCTTGCCTCGATCAAGGCGATGTGGGTCCGACCGGAGCCGTACGAGCTGCTCAGCTATTGCGATGCCCGTCGTGACCGCCATTCGCTGGCGCTTCGGACCGCGGGTCGGATGGTCGAGCTTGACCCCAGCAGCTGGGAGGCCTATTACACCCTGGCCCTGGCGCGCGCGAATGCCCGTCTTGATCCGCGCGCCGCGGCGCTCAGAGCCTACCGGCTCAATCCCCGGGACCAGCGTGCCCGCTACGCCTTGCGCTACTTGGCCAGGAACAGGCCGAACGAATGGAGGAGGCGGGCCCGAGAGGCCCGCCTCCCACTCCAGTGAGGTGTGCCGTTTAGGGCTGCTGCCTGGCCTTGTGGCGCAGCACTCCGCCGGTGCCGAGCAGTGCGACGCCGCCGATCAGCAGCGGAATTGCCAGCAGGCCGGTGAACGGCAGGGAGTTCCCGCCATTGCCGCCGCTGCCGGTGGCCGCAGCCTGCTCGGCGGCCTGGGTGTCGCCCGGCGCCGAGCCGTTGTCTGCGCCGGCGGCACCTGTGCCCGCCTGGCCGCCGGGCCCCTGCTCGGCGCCGAGGGTGTCCCCGTTGCCGCCGCCCTGCTGCTGCCCCGACGGGGTGTCGCCGTACTGCCCCTCCGCGGCGCTACCGGCGCCGGAGCTGCCGGAAATCGCCAGCGTGGCCCCCGTCATGCTCATCATGAGCCCGGCGACGATCATCGCCAGGAGTGCAAATCGTGACTTCATCAAGCGCCCCTTCAGTCGTGTGCCCGGCCTCGCTGCCCCTGCCTGACTCATCGCGCGGAGCTTGAGCTCGTCGAGCTCGAGCCCGCTCGCCACGGCGCGTTCGGAGCGAAGACGCTCTTCCACGGCGGCGAGGTCGGACGACAGGCCGATTGCTTGGTCTCGGTTCATCACTCCCTTATACGAACGAGTGGCCCGCTTCCTGATCGGCGAATATCAAGCGATGCGGGACGAGGAGTTCGAGCTCCTGTACGCCGAGCACGCCCCGGGACTGCTCGCGTTCCTTGCCTACAGGACCGGCGACAGGCCGCTCGCCGAGGATCTCCTCGCGGACACCTTCGAGCGCGCCTTGCGGGCGCGGCGCCGCTTCGACCCCCGACGCGCGGGCCGCAAGACCTGGCTCTACTCGATCGCGCTCAACCTGCTGCGTGACCACGCCCGCCGGCGGCAGGCCGAGGGACGCGCCCTCGACAGGGTCGCGGAGCCCGCCGCGGGCGTCGCGCCGGAGGAGCGGCTGAGCGAGCGCGACGAGCTGGGCCGGGCGCTTGGCGGCTTGAGCGACGAGGAGCGGGAGGCTGTCGCGCTCCGCTACGGCGCCGACCTGACCGTGCCAGAGATCGCGAAGCTCACCGGGGAGAAGCTGACCACCGTCGAAGGCAGGGTCTACCGCGCCCTCCGAAAGCTCCGCCAGGAGCTCTCGGACTAGCATCGCCACGTGCTGCTGAAGCTCCTGTACTGGCTGGCCGTGCTGGCGATCTCGCTGGCGCTGGTGGTGGCGCTGATCCTGTGGTTCGAGTCGCAGGACCAGTCGCAGGTCGAGCGCTCAGCCCTTCCGCACCCTGGCGGGCAGCTCGCGCTCCAGCCGCGCGAAGGCGATGATTCGCTGGGCGGCGCTGTAGAGCGGGTGGCAGGCCGACAGAACCAGCCGGCCGTAGCGCTTCCTGCGTAATACCGAGAGGTCCTGGTCGTCGACGACGCGGGTGCCCTGCGCGCGGTACACGAATCGCCCGTAGGGCATGTCGACGATCACGCGGTCGCCGCGCCTGACCTTGTCGAGGCGGCGAAAGGGCGCCCCGTAGGTGGTGCGGTGGCCTGCGATCGCCGCCGTACCGCGCTCGCCGGGCAGCGGCGTGCTCGGATAGTGCCCGGGCCCCCTGCGCAGGCTCGCCGTGTCCGTTCCCTCGACCATGAAGCGGGAGACGCCGATCGACGGGATCGTGAGCTTCCCGATGGCGTCTCCCTTCAGGGGCTGCTTGCGGACGACGCGCGGCGGGGGCGAGGCCAGCGCGTCCTCCAGCTGTGACTGCTGACGCTGCACCAGCAGCCAGGACACCGGCTCCTGCCAGAGAAGGGTCACGGCGGCGTCGCTGACCAGCAGGCCGCCGCTGACCATCATCACCGAAGCCACGAAGCGCAGAACGGCTCTCACCGCGCCAGTGTATGGCCGTCCGGATACCCTTCCGGCCCCCAGTGAAGGCGACCCGAGGAGCCCGGAACCCCAGATGAGCACCCCCGCAGCGACCGCGCCGACATCCCACGCCAAGCTCGAGGCCTGGGTCGACGAGGTTGCAGAGCTCACCCAGGCGGAGTCGGTCCACTGGTGCGACGGGACCGGGGAGGAGTACGACCGGCTGTGCTCGCAGCTCGTGCGGGCGGGCACCTTCGAGAAGCTCGACGAGGCAAAGCGGCCGAACTCCTATCTGGCGCGCTCGGACCCCGGAGATGTGGCGCGAGTCGAGGACCGCACGTTCATCTGCTCGGAACGGCAGTCAGACGCCGGGCCTAACAACAACTGGCGCGATCCCGGAGAGATGCGCGAGACGCTGACCGAGCTGTTTCGCGGCTCGATGCGCGGACGCACGATGTACGTGGTGCCGTTCTCGATGGGGCCGCTCGCGTCCCCGATCGCCCACATCGGCGTGCAGCTCACGGACTCCCCCTACGTGGCGGTTTCGATGCGGATCATGACCCGCATGGGCCGGGGAGCCCTCGACGTGCTGGGCGACGACGGCGACTTCGTGCCGTGCCTGCATTCGGTGGGCATGCCCCTGGGCGAAGGGGTGGAGGACGTGCCCTGGCCCTGCGACGCCGAGAACAAGTACATCGTGCACTTCCCCGAGACGCGCGAGATCTGGTCGTACGGGTCGGGCTATGGCGGCAACGCGCTGCTCGGCAAGAAGTGCTTCGCGCTTCGGATCGCGTCGGTCATGGCCAGGGACGAGGGCTGGCTCGCCGAGCACATGCTGATACTCAAGCTCACCTCGCCGGAGGGCGAGGTCAAGCACATCGCGGGCGCCTTCCCCTCGGCCTGCGGCAAGACCAACCTGGCCATGCTGATCCCGACCATCGAGGGCTGGAAGGTCGAGACGGTCGGCGACGACATCGCCTGGATGAAGTTCGGCGGCGACGGCCGCCTCTACGCCATCAACCCGGAGGCCGGCTTCTTCGGGGTCGCGCCCGGCACGGGGGAGAAGACCAACCCCAACGCGATGGCGACCTTGCGCGAGAACACGATCTTCACCAACTGCGCTCGCACCGACGGCGGCGACATCTGGTGGGAGGGCATGACCGACGACGTCCCCGACCACTTGATCGACTGGCACGGCAACGACTGGACGCCGGACGCCGACAAGCCCGCCGCCCACCCGAACGCCCGCTTCACGACGCCGGCGGCCCAGTGCCCGTCGATCGCCACCGAGTGGGAAGAGCCCGAAGGGGTGCCGATCGACGCCTTCCTGTTCGGCGGGCGCCGCTCCACCGTGGTACCGCTCGTGACCGAGGCGTTCGACTGGGAGCACGGCGTCTTCCTCGGCTCGATCATGTCCTCGGAGACGACCGCGGCGGCCGCGGGGGCCGTCGGCAAGCTGCGCTTCGATCCGATGGCGATGCTGCCCTTCTGCGGCTACCACATGGCCGACTACTTCCGACACTGGCTGGCGATCGGGGAGCGGGGCGGGGACGCGCTGCCGCGGATCTTCTACGTGAACTGGTTTCGCAAGGACGACACGGGCAGCTTCCTCTGGCCGGGCTTTGGCGAGAACAGCCGCGTGCTCGAATGGATCTTCCGCCGCTGCGACGGAGAGGCGGAGGCGGTGGAGACCGCGATTGGGCTGCTTCCGGCCACGGGTGCCCTCGACACGGACGGGCTCGCGGTCTCCGACGAGCAGCTGGCCGAGCTGCTGAGGGTGGACCGCGAGGAGTGGAAGGCGCAACTGCCGCAGGTGCACGAGCACTTCGCCACGTTCGGCGCCGCGCTGCCGGGCGGGCTGCGCCACCAGCTCGAGGCGCTCGAGGAGCGGCTGGGATAGGAGCCGGGCCGTGAGCGTGACCGAGGCCCCGCGGATCGAGTCGCGCAATCCGGCGAACCTCGCGGACCTCGTCGCGGAGGTGGAGCTTGGCGATCCCGCCGCCTTCGTCGAGGCCTGCCGGGCCGCTCGCGCCGCGCAGCCGGAGTGGGCCGCCACGCCGCCGCCGGTGCGCGGCCGCGCGATCCAGCTGGTCGGCCGGCTCGTGGAGGACAACAAGGAGGCGCTCGCACGCCTCCTCACGCGCGAGATCGGCAAGCCCTATGCCGAGTCCCTCGGCGAGGTCCAGGAGGTGATCGACACCTGTGACTTCTTCCTCTCCGAGGGCAGGCGGCTGTACGGGCAGACCGTGCCCAGCGAGATGCCCGACAAGCAGCTGTTCACGTTTCGCACGCCGGTAGGGGTCGCCGCCGTGATCACCGCCGGCAACTTTCCCGTGGCCGTGCCCGCCTGGTACCTCGTGCCGGCCATCCTCTGCGGCAACGCCGTGGTCTGGAAGCCGGCGGACTACGCGCCGGCGCTCGGGCAGGCGCTCACCGACCTGTTCCTGCACGGCGGCGTGCCGGATGGAGTCCTCAAGCTGGTGCAGGCCGACGGCGAGGCGACATTCGAGGGCCTGGAGCGCGCGCTCGGCGAGGGAGTGCTCGATAAGGTGGGCTTCACGGGCTCTTCGGCGGTGGGCTCACGGATCGGAGCGCTGTGCGGGCGTCACCTGCAGTCGCCGTGCCTCGAGCTCGGCGGCAAGAACCCGCTGGTGGTCATGCCCGACGCCCAGCTCGACCTCGCCGTCGAGGGCGCGCTGTTCAGCGGCTTCGGAACGGCCGGCCAGCGCTGCACCTCGCTGGGCACGGCGATCGTGCACGAGTCCGTGCACGACGAGTTCATGGCGCGCTTCGCGAGCGCGGTCGAGCGGGCCCCGATCGGCGACCCGATGCAGGACGTCCTCTATGGGCCGATGATCCACGAGCGGTTCCACGAGCGCTTCCTCGCCTGGCTCGAGCTGATTCACGGCCACCACTCCGTCTCGGGCTCGACGGGCACGGGCAGGATCGACTCCGGGAATCCGCGCGAGGGCTTCGTGGGCGACCCCGAGATCGGCCTCTACTGCCACCCGACGATCGTGGACGGGGTGCGGCCGGACGACGAGCTGTACGCGACCGAGACCTTCGGGCCGCTGGTGGGGGTGATGCCGTTCGCGCACTTCGACCAGGCGGTGGCGCTCGCCAACGGCCACGGCTACGGGCTCTCCGCGGCCATCTACACCACGCGCGCCGAACACGCCTTCCGCTTTCGCGAGCGCTGCTCGGCGGGCATGGTGTCGGTGAACAACTCCACCTCGGGCGCCGAGGCGCACCTGCCCTTCGGCGGCAACGGCAAGTCCGGAAACGGGAGCAGGCAGTCGGGTATCTGGGTGCTCGACCAGTTCACTCGCTGGCAGGCCCTCAACTGGGACTACGCCGGCAAGCTGCAGAAGGCACAGATGGATGTCGCCGAGGTCAACGCCGAGCCGCAGTTCCGCCTCGGTCCTCCCTGAGCGAACCCTCAGCGGCGATACCAGCGCGGCGACACGTTCGGCGGCGGTGAGAGGGCGGCACGAGCCAGCAACAGCGAAGGCTCGTCGCGCGCCAGCTGTCGAGCGAGCGCGGCGCCGAAGTTGGCACCGAGGTCGTCCGCCGTGAAGCTGCGCACGCCGAACGACTGCGCGAGAGCGGCGAAGTCGGGGGTCTGCAGATCCACGCCGACGTGCGGGTCGCCGCGCTGGTCCTGGTCGAAGCGCAGCATGCCGTAGCCGCCGTCGTCGACCACCACCGCGGTGAGCGGGATGCGCTCCTGCGCAGCGGTGGCCAGCTCCCCGCAGGCGTAGAGGAAGCCGCCGTCCCCCGACACGCTCACCACCGGGCCGGCTCCCGCCAGCGCCGCGCCGAGCGCCTGCGGGAAGGCACAGCCGAGGGTGCCCCAGCCGAACGGGTAGAGCAGCTTGCGCGGCCCCGCCGGGCGGTGGAAGCCACCCAGCCAGTAGCCGGGGATGCACATGTCGCAGACCACCACCGCGTCGGGCGGCAGGGCGGCTGCGAACGCGTCGAGGAACTCCGCCGCCTGCGGGTCGGACCTGTGCAGGTTTCCCCGCACCCGCTCGGCGATGTCGCGCAGGCGGCGAGCCAGCGAGTCCAGGCCGCCGCGCGGGCGCAGCCGCTCGGTCAAGCGTGGCAGCGCCCTGCCGGCATCCGCTTCGAGCACGAGCTCGGGCAGGTAGCTCTTCGACGCGTCGGCGGCATCCACGTTTACGGCCACCAGCCGAGGCGGCTGGGGCATCTTCCAGCCCTGGGTCATCATGCCGTCGAAGTCGCTGCCCACGGCGAGCACGAGGTCCGCCTCGTCCCAGAGCGCTCCGATCTCCGGCACGTGCGGCGGTCCCTCGACCAGGCAAGGGTGCCCCGGCGGCAGCAGTCCGCTGCCGGAGTAGGTGGTGATCACCGGTGCCACCAGCCGCTCGGCGAGCGCCGCCAGCGCCTCGCCCGCGCCCGCGGCCACCGCGCCGCCGCCGGCCCAGATCAGAGGCCTGCGGCTGGGCTCGATCAGCTCGGCGGCGCGTGCCACCAGCTCGTCCGGGGGCGGTGGCGAGCGCGCCGGACCCGCCGGGTCGGGGGCGGGCTCCGGGACCTCCGCCGCCAGTAGATCGGTCGGTATCTCGAGGTAGACGGGCCGCTGCGGCGCGGCCAGCGCAAGCCGGGCCGCCTCGGTCGTCGCCGCGCGAAGCGAGGCGGCGTCGCGGGCGCGCAGCGCGCCCTTCACCACAGGCTCGAACATCGCGGCCTGGTCGGTGGCCTCGTGCAGCGCACCGCGCCAGACGCCCCGCCGGCGCACGCCGGTCGGCACATCGGTCGCGATCACGAGGATCGGCGAGCGGGAGGCCCAGGCCTCCCCGACCGCGCCGAGCGCGTTGGCCGCTCCGGGGCCTGTGGTGGTCAGCGCAACGCCCAGGCGACCGCCGGCCCGCGCGTACCCGTCGGCGGCGTAGGCGGCGGCCTGCTCGTGCCGCACGCCAACCAGCCGCACCGGCGAGTCGCCCAGTGCGCGCCAGAGCGCCAGGTTGTGCACGCCGGGCAGGCCGAAGGCCAGCTCCACTCCGGCGCCCTCCAGCGACTGCACGACCAGCTCGGCCCCTGTCAGCATGCCGGTCGCCCATGCCCGCTCAAGGCAATCCGGCCCCGCTCGACGGCGTGCGCGTGATCGACCTCTCGCGCGTGCTCGCGGGGCCCTACTGCACGATGGTGCTGGCCGACCTGGGCGCCGACGTGATCAAGCTCGAGCGGCCGGAGGGCGGCGACGAGACGCGCTCGTGGGGCCCGCCGTTCGCGGGCGGGGAGGCTGCCTACTACCTCGCGGTCAACCGGGGCAAGCGCAGTTGTGCGCTCGACCTCTCCGAGCCCGAGGGACGCGGGCTGGCGCTCGAGCTCTGCGCCGGAGCGGACGTGGTGGTCGAGAACTTCAGGCAGGGAGGCGCGGAGCGCCTGGGAGTCGGCTACGAGCAGGTGCACGAGCGCAACCCGCGGGTCGTCTACTGCTCGATCACCGGCTTCGGCTCGAAGCGCCGGCCGCCCGGCCGCCCAGGCTACGACTTCGTGGCGCAGGCGGAGAGCGGGCTGATGTCGGTGACCGGGCCGGCGGACGGGCCGCCGTACAAGGTCGGCGTGGCGGTGGTCGACGTGCTCGCCGGCCTGCACGCGGCGGCCGGCGTGCTGGCAGCGCTGCGCACCGGCCGGGGGGCCCACGTCGAGGTGCCGTTGCTGGACAGCGGGCTCGCCGGGCTCGTGAACGTGGCCCAGAACGCGCTGATCACCGGCAGCGAGCCGCAACGGCACGGAAACGCACATCCGAACATCGTCCCGTACGAGGCCTTCGACACGGCATCCGGGCAGATAGCGGTGGCCGCCGCAAACGACGGGCTCTTCCGCAAGCTCTGCGCCGTGCTCGGACGCGTGGAGCTGGCAGCCGACCGGCGCTTCGCCACCAACCCGGCGCGCGTGGAGAACCGCGGCGAGCTGATACCGCAGCTGGCGCGGGCGTTCGCAGAGCGACCCGCGGAGCACTGGGTGCAGTCGCTGGCGGCCGCGGGCATCCCCGTGGGCAAGGTGCGCTCGGTGCCAGATGCCCTGGAGGCGGCCGCCGCGGCGGGCCGGCCCGCGACGGTGACGCTGCCTCACCCGACCGCGGGCGAGATCGGCCTCGTGGGATCGCCGATCTGGGGGGACTGGGACGGCGGCCGGCCGTCGGCGCCGCCGCTGCTCGGCGAGCACACCGCCGAGGTGCTGCGCGAACTCGGCTGCACGGACGAGCAGGTCGCGCGCCTGGCCGAATGAACGGCCTCGTTGGGAACGGCAGCTAGTGCGGCTCGTCCGGCGACGATGCCGGGGGCCGCGACTCCTCGGCCAGCGACGTGATCGTCAAGGTGCCGCGGGCCGACTGCTCCATCACCTCCGTGGCCTCCTCGGGCGAGCGCGCGTAGAGCTCGACCAGCATGTGGATGACGATGCGGTCCTCCTCATGCTTGTGAAAGCGCACGTGGGTGAAGAACTCGCGCGTGCCGTGGTCGCCGAAGGCGGCAAAGGCGAGCGAGTCCGCGGCCTCCGGTCCGGAGCAGGACTCGACCTGGTCGGCGTCGACCGTGACCGTGCAGGAGGCAACCCAGGGGGTGCCCGTGACCATCCGCTCCCAGCGGTCCTCGACCGCCTCGACGCGGCTGAAGCGGCGCCCGTCCTCCTCGTAGAAGCTGAGGCTCAGATGGGGCTGGTCGTGCAGGCAGTCCAGGCACTGCACGACGGCCTCCTGCACCTCCTCGACGGGCTCCACGGCCTCGCCGGTCTCCGCGTCGACCTTGAGGATGCCCTCGTAGTGCAGCTGCACCTCGAGGTTCTGCGACCAACAGCGGTAGCAACGCAGCCAGCTCGACTGCGTGCCCACCGAATCAGGGGCTGAGCCTTCCATAGGCAGCATTATCCTCATCGCGTGAAGTGGGCGACGATGGCTGTGCCGCTGGCCCTGATCGGGTCGGCAGGATGCTCGCTCGACGGCAGCCACCAGCCGAAGCCGGCAAAGGGCCCGGCTCGCGACGCGGCGGCCGCGATCGACCGGCTCGAACGGGCCAGTGCCCGCGGCGACTGGCGCACGGTCTGCGATGACATCTTCTCCACGGGCGCCCGCAGGCGCGCCGGCGGCAGCGACTGCGCGCGCCTGCTGCGCTCCGACGCCGGGAGCCTCGCGCGTCCGCGCATCGATGTGCTCCGGATCGTCGTGAAGGGCGATCATGCCGAGGTGCGCGTGCGCTCGCGAGCTCGTGGCCAGCCGCCGCTCGTCGACGTGATCGAGCTGCGGCGAGAGCGCGGCGCCTACCGCGTGGACGAGCTCTCGGGCTAGAGCGAGCCGGCGAGCGCCTCGAGCGTGGCGTCGAAGTCGGTCTTGGCCACCCCTCCGACCGCCGGCGAGGTGGCGCCCGCCTCGCGGTAGCGGCCCACCGAGGCGGCCGCCTGCTGCTGGGAGCCGATCGCGGCGAGGCTCTCCAGGAAGCGCTCGGAAATCGCCTCCATGCCGCGCTCATCGAAGTCGGCCACGTCGCCGCCATAGCCGGAACGCTCGAGCATCGCGCGGTAGAAGGGCAGCGAGAAGTAGGGGATCAGCTCCTGGCACAGGCGGTTGCGCGCCTCCTCGGGCTCGCCGGTGACCGCCGCCGGCACGGCCGCCACCACGTCGAAGCCGTCCAGCTGCTTGCCCGCCCGCTCGCGCCCCTCCGACACGGTCGGCACCACCACGTCGCGGATGTACTCCGGATTGCAGAGCCAGAGCATGACGCCGTCGGCCAGCTCGCCGGCGAGCCGGAGCATGTTGGGGGACAGGGCCGCCACGTAGATCGGGATGCCCGGCCGGGGCTCGAAGCCGGCGAAGTGGAAGGTCGAGCGGAAGCGCTCTCCCCGAGGCGGGTCCTCGCCGCGCAGGATCGCGCGCACGATGCCGAGGTACTCGCGCATCTCGGCCACCGGCCTGCCGATCTTGCTTCCGTACCAGCCCTCGACCACCGGCCGGTGCGACACGCCCAGGCCGACCACGGCGCGACCGCCGGAGAACTCGTCGAGCGTGGCGAACGACTGCGCGGTGGCCGCCGGCGTGCGCGAGTAGATCGGCATGACGCCGGTGCCCAGGCGCACGCGCTCCGTGCGCGAGGCGTACGCCATCAGAGCGGTGAGCGAGTCGCGCCCGGCGATGTGCGTGATGAACACGGACTCGTAGCCGGAGCGCTCGGCATGCTCGACCCGCTGAAGGGCGGTCTCAAGCGAGCGACCGACCGAGACATAGCAGGAGAGGCCCACCGGGCCAGCCTATCCCGTGAAGTTCGGTGCCCGGCGGGGGCCGGCCCGCCGCTGCCCCACGCCGGTGGGGGCCCGGCAGTCGGCGCGCCGCCGCCCGCTGCCGGGCGTGACGACGACCCTGACAGCCCGGCGCCCGGCGCAGGCGCGCACGCGCAGCGAAGCGGCGTTGGCGCGCGACATGGCCTGACCGCCCGCCACTCGAACGTCGTATCCGCCGGAATACCGGCGCCGCGGAACCTGGACCTGCGTGTCCGCCCGGAAGCGGAAGCGGCCGCCGCCGAGCCGGGCGGTCGAGTAGGAGAGCTCGAAGCGCCTCGTGACGCGGTCGAAGCGCCAGGCCCTCGGCGTACCGGCGATCGCCTGTGGATAGGGGCGCGCCAGCACCGCGAGCTTGGCGGACTTCACGTTGTCGCCGCTGGGCGGCCGCTTCGGGTCGATGACCACGGCCTGGGTCGAGCCGGATCCGCTTGTCGTGGGGTCCTCGCAGCCGCAGTAGTGCCAGTACTGCCAGCCGACCATGTGGGAGTCCGCACGCTGAACCATGCGCTCGATCGAGCCGAGGTCGTCCGTGGCCCCGAACTCGGTGAGCAGCAGGGCGTCAGCCGCGCGACCCGCCTGTGCCTCGGCGTTCGCGAACGGCCGCTCCTCCAGCTCGCCGCAGTCGCCGCCCGAGAGGCAGTAGTCGTGGAAGCTCATGCCGGCACGCGGCCCGGTGTCGCCGTGGTTGGTGTCGGCGCCGAAGTCGAATAGCACGTTGGGCTCGTACCAGACGAGGTTGCGGCGGTCGACCTGGCGGATGCGCTTCGCGACGCGCCGGGAGAAGGGGGTCAGCTGCTGCTGGTCGAACGCCTGGCAGCCGGTCGGGTTGGCGCACGCCGGCCAGGCGCTGCCGGGCCATGGCTCGTTGAAGATGTCGTAGCCCATCACGCGCATGCGGCCGCGGAAGCGCTGCGCGACGTGGCGCCAGGCGTCGGCGTAGCGGTCCTGAAGGCCCACGCCGCCCGGGCCCGGGTCGTTTGCCCAGAAATGGTCGAAGGCACGGTTGAGCGCCGGCATGGCGGCGTAGTTGCCGGGGAAGCCCACCTGCGGCTGGGCCGGAAGCCCGTCGTCCTGAACCGCCCAGTCGGCGAGGCCCTCGCCCTGAAAGCGCTCGTTGTAGAGGTCCTGGTGGAAGTCGAGCAGCGTGAAGATGCCCTGCTTCGATAGCGCGTCGACGCTGCGCGCTACCTGCGCCAGGTAGGCGTCGTCGTAGCCGCCGGGCGTGGGCTCGACCCCCTTGTGGATCAGTCCGAGCCGCACGGTGTTGAAGCCCTCGCGGCGCAAGAAACGCGCGTCGTCTGCGCCGAAGCCGGTCGCCGCGGCGTGATACGGCGGACGTTTGTAGACCATGTTCACGCCGTGCAGCACCACGGCGCGGCCGCGGGCGTCGATCAACCAGCGGCCTTTCTGGCCGAGCGGGGCGCTGGGAGCGCCGAAGGCGGCCGCCGGCAGCACGCCCAGCAGCAGTGCCGCGACCGCGAGCGCTCTCCCGAAGCCCACCCTCACGCTGGCGTAGTCTGCCCGATCGTGATCGGCGCGGTACTGGCCGGCGGCCGCGGGCGGCGGCTGGGCGGCGGCAAGCCCGGCGCCGAGTTGCTGGGCCGGCCCCTGGCCTCCTATCCCGCGGCCGCGCTGGCGAGCGCGTGCGAGCGCGTCGCCGTGGTCTGCAAGCCGTCCACCGAGCTGCCGCGGCTGCCGCGAATCGAGCGCTGGGACGAGCCGGCCGAGCCACAGCACCCGCTCACCGGGATCGTGCACGCGCTCGAGCGCGCCAGGGCCCCCGTGCTCGTATGCGCCGCCGACATGCCGTTCGTGACCGCCGACGCCTGCCGCACGCTGCTCGAAGCGGCCGGCGCCGGAGCGGGGGCGGCGGCGGTGGTCGCCGCGGCGGACGGCGTGCTGCAGCCGGTGCTCGCGCTCTACGCGCCGGAGGCGCTGGACGCGCTGCGGGCCGCCCCAGCCGACGCTCCGCTCAGGCATACGGTCGAGTCGCTCGGCCCGGTGCGGGTGGCGCTGCCCCCGGCCCTTGTCCGCAGCATCGACACACCGGCCCAGCTGGCGGCGGCCGAACAGGAGCTGCGCGCTGCTACGCGACCTCGCTGAAGAGCTGCTCGTCGGCCTGCAGCGCTTCGCGGATGCTCCGCTTCAGCTGGCCGTGGATCTGCGATACGCGGCTCTCGGACACGCCCAGCACCTCGCCGATCTCCCGCAGGGTCAGGTGCTTCACGTACAGCAGCACCGCCACCTCACGGTCGCGGTCGGGGAGGCGGTCGAACGCCTCGCGGAAGTGGCTCCTGGCGTCGGCCCGGGCGGCCATCCGCTCCGGGTCGCTCGAGTGGTCCTGCGACTCAAGCGTGTCCACCAGCTCGATCGTGGTGTCGCCCTCCGCGGCGACCAGCGAGCTCAGCGATGTCAGGTCGGAGTTCTCGATCTGCTGTTGCTTGTCGCGCAGCTCCTCCGGGGTCAGTGCCAGCATGCCGGCCAGCTCGTCACAGGTCGGCGGCCGCCCGTGGGCACCACTGAAGGTCGTGCGAGCCCGCTTCAGGTCGCGCTCCAGCCGCCGCAGTGAGCGCGGCGCCCAGTCACGCCGTCGTAGCTCATCGAGCACCGCGCCGTGGATCCGCGTCCAGAGATAGGGCTCGAGCCCAGCTCCCTTGTCGGGGTCATAGCGGTCGAGCGCCGAGATCAGGCTCTCGATCCCGCACGCGATCATGTCCTCGGCCTCGCAGGATGCGGGCAGCTCGCGCAGCTTCCTGTAGACGACGTGCTTGACGAGGGGCACGTAGGTGAGCACCAGGCGGTTGCGCAGCGACAGGTCGCGCGTGGCACGAAAGCGCTCCCACAGCCGAAGCGAGTGCTCGGGCGTGGCCAGCCGGCGCTCCGGGGCCGCCGGCAGCGGGCCGGTCACCGCCCTGCTCCAGCTCTGCCGTGGACTGGCGGAATTTGCGACATCTCCAGCCTGAAACGCGCGTGCGGCCCTCAAGTTCCGTAGTGCCAACCCGAATACCGGGGCATGCCGGCCGAGTGCTACCCACCGCCCGCCGTCTGGCGCCGTGTCGACGTCGCGGCTGAGCGCGCCGGCAGCCTGCGAGCCGAGGGCCGCGAGCTCGACTTCACGGTCGAGGATTCCGGCCGCCTCGCGATCACACTGCTGGAGGGCGACGCGCCGGTGCGCCCGCTGTCGGTGCTGGAGGCGCTCGCAGTGGCGGCGGGCGCCCCGGTCTAGCCACGAAGCAGCAGGGCCAGAAGGGCCGCCACGAAGCTGATCTGGCCGACCCCGAAGGCCACCCCCAGACTCGACGCGCCCAGCAGCTCGGCCACGCCGACACCGACGCCGAAGGCCGCCATCAGCAGCGCGGCCTGAGCGGGGCCGCTCAGCCGGCCCTCTCCGCAAGCGCCGCCACCAGGTCGCCCACGCCCAGCGACCCGTCCTGCCGGGCGAGGAAGCGCTGGGCCTCGCGGCGCCCTCCCAAGGAGCGCAGGCCGGCGTCCCCGCACTCGGCCGCGAACTCGCGCAAGGCCGCCTGGCGCCGGGCGTGCAGGCGTGCCGCGGGGAGGTCCAGGCCCGCGCGGTGGGCGTCGATCGCCGCCGTCAGCTCCACGATGCCGCTCGGCGGTGCCAGCGACGACACCGCCACGACCGGCACCTCGCGCGAGCCGACTGCCCGCAGCGCCTGCGCCAGGTCGCGTCGGGCGCGCCTGGCGACGTCGCCCAGGTCCGCCTTCGTGACCACGAGCACGTCTGGCACCTCCATGATCCCCGCCTTGAGGAACTGGAGCACGTCCCCCGAGGCCGGCTGCACCACGACGACCACGGTGTCGCAGACCTCCTCCACGTCGGTCTCCGACTGGCCCACCCCTACCGTCTCGACCACCACCAGGTCGAAGGCGGCGGCCAGCGCCTCCGCGGCCTCGCGCGTGGGCGCCGCCAGGCCACCCAGGCGCCCGCCCGCGGCGGTCGAGCGGATCAGCACCCCCTCGTCACCAGGGTCGTGCTCGATGCGCGCGCGGTCGCCGAGCAGCGAGCCGCCCGAGCGCTTGGACGAGGGGTCGACGGCCAGCACCGCCACGGTGCGTCCCTGACGCCGCCATTCGGCCACGAGCGCCGACAGCAGCGACGACTTGCCCGCTCCGGGTGGCCCGGTGATGCCCACCAGGTGGGCCGGCGCCTCGCCGCCCTGCGCAGCCGGCGACAGCTCGGCCAACAGCTCCGTCGCCTGCTCGCGCCTGGACCGATCCTCGATCAGGTTCAGCGCGGCGGGAGCGGCCGAGCGATCCCGCTGGCGCAAGCGGCGGCCGAGCTCCGCCGCCTCGCTGCCCGCTGCCTCCAGCCCGCTGCTCACCGCAGCGCTAGGCGGCGCCGGCGGCGACCCCGTACCTCTCGGCAACCAGGTCGACCACGTCGCCCATGATCCGAGACACCTCGAAGTCCTTCGGCGTGTAGACCCGCGCGACGCCCGCGTCCAGCAGGGCCTCCTCGTCGGCACGGGGGATGATGCCCCCGACCACGACCGGCACGTCGGCGCCGGCCGCCTTGAGCTCCGCGAGGACGCTGGGGATCAGCTCGGCGTGGGAGCCCGAGAGAATCGACAGCCCGACCACGTGCACGCCCTCGTCGACCGCGGTGCGCGCGATCCGCGCCGGTGTCAGGCGGATGCCCTCGTACACCACGTCCATGCCGGCGTCACGGGCCCGCACCGCGATCTGCTCCGCGCCGTTGCTGTGCCCGTCCAGCCCCGGTTTGCCCACGAGCATCTTGATCCGCCGGCCGAGCGCCTCGGAGACGCGCTCCACCTTGTCGCGCAGCGCGGCGAGCGCCTCGTCGTCGGGGGCGGCCGCGGCGTCGCCCACGCCGGTGGGCGCGCGATACTCGCCGAAGGTCTCGCGCAGGGCGGCCGCCCACTCGCCGGTGGTGGCGCCGGCCTTGGCCGCGGCCAGCGTGGCGGGCATCACGTTCACGGACCCGTCGGCCGCCGCGGCCCGCAGCTCGTCGAGGGCGGCGCCGACTGCCTGCTCGTCGCGGCCCTCGCGCCAGCGCCGCACGGCCTCGACGGCCGAGCCCTCGATCTGCGGGTCCACCCGCAGGATGCCCCCGTCCTCACCCTCCTGGAGCGGCGAGGGCTCATGCTCGGTGAACACGTTCTGGCCCACCACCTTCAGCTCCCCGGCCTCGATCCTGCGCACCCGGTCGCGGTGCGACTCCACCAGCTGGGTCTTCATGTACGCCACGGCTTCGACCGCTCCGCCGTGCTCCGCCACGATCGCCATCTCCGCGCGGGCCCCCTCCATCAGCTCGGACACCAGCCCCTCCATGACCTCCGAGCCGCGGAACAGATCGGGGTAGTCGAGCAGGTCGGTCTCAAACGCGAGGATCTGCTGGATGCGCAGCGACCACTGCTGGTCCCAAGGCCGCGGCAGGCCGAGTGCCTCGTTCCAGGCCGGCAGCTGGATCGCACGCGCGCGCGCGTCGCGCCCGAGCGTCACGGCCAGCGCCTCGAGCACGATCCGGATGATGTTGTTCTCCGGCTGCGACTCGGTCAGCCCCAGTGAGTTGACCTGGACCCCGTAGCGCATGCGCAGGAAGCGCTCGTCACGGACGCCGTAGCGCTCGCGGCCGATCCGCTCCCACAGCTGCGACATCGCGCGCAGCTTCGCGTGCTCCTCGACGAAGCGAATGCCGGCGTTCACGAAGAACGAGATGCGCCCGAACACGCGCGGGAAGCTCTCCTCGGGCACGCGAGACCGCACCTTGTCGAGCACGGCCACTGCGGTGGAGAGGGCGTAGGCGATCTCCTGGACCGGCGTGGCGCCGGCCTCCTGCAGGTGGTAGGAGCAGATGTTGATCGGGTTCCACTTCGGCACCTCCTCGACGGTGAAGGCGATCATGTCCGCGATCAGCCGCATCGAGGGCTCGGGCGGGAAGGCATAGGTGCCGCGCGAGAGGAACTCCTTGATGATGTCGTTCTGGGTGGTGCCCTGGAGCAGGCCCTGATCGACGCCGTTCTCCTCGGCCACGGTCATGTACAGCGCCAGCAGCCAGGCCGCGGTTGCGTTGATCGTCATCGACGTGTTCATCTCGTCGAGCGGGATGCCGTCGAGCAGCGCGTGCATGTCGCCCTTGTGCGCGATCGAGACCCCGACCTTGCCCACCTCGCCGCGCGACAGCTCGTGCTCGGGGTCGTAGCCGGTCTGGGTGGGCAGGTCGAAGGCCACGGAGAGGCCGGTCTGGCCCTTGGCCAGGTTCTTGCGGTAGAGCTCGTTCGACTCGCGGGCGGTCGAGTGGCCCGCGTAGGTGCGCATCACCCAGGGCCGGTCGCGCTGCGGGAGCCTGTGCATGGACGTGATTGTATGTTCGTAGGTTCCGTGGCACGCCCGATCGACGTCATGCACCTGGGCCGCGACCGGGTGATCTGCGCCTACGAGGTGGACGGGCTCGTGATCGATCCGGGCCCGGCCTCCTGCGTGGAGGCCCTGCTCGAGGCTCTCGGCGACAGGCAGCCCCGGGTCCTGTTGCTGACGCACATCCACCTCGACCACGCCGGCGCGGCCGGTACGCTGGCGCGGCGCTTCCCGGAGCTCGTCGTATACGTTCACCGGGTCGGCGCTCCACATCTGGCCGACCCGTCGAAGCTGCTCGAGAGCGCCGCCCGGCTCTACGGCGACGACATGGAGCGGCTGTGGGGCGGCGTTGAGCCGGTGCCTGAGGAGCGCCTGCGGCCGCTGAGCGGCGGCGAGACCGTGGAGGGCTTTCGGGTGGCCGCCACGCCTGGTCACGCCTCACATCACGTCTCCTACCTGCACGAGGACTCGGGCAACGCCTACGTGGGCGACGTGGCCGGCGTGCGCATCCCGCCCGCCGAGCACACGCTGGCGCCCACGCCGCCCCCGGACATCCAGGTCGAGGACTGGCTGGACTCCCTGCACGCGGTGGCCAATTGGGATCCGGTGGCGCTCTGCCTTACCCACTTCGGCCGCGTGACCGACGTGGAGGACCAACTGCATCGGGTCCGCACGAGCCTGTTGGGCAACGCCGACGAGGCGCGCAAGGAGCGCGAGGAGGAGTTCGTCCGGCGCATCGACCGAGAGCTGGCGGAGGTGACCGACACCGAAACGGCGAAGCGCTTCGTCCAGGCCGCTCCGCCGCACCAGCTCTGGCGGGGGCTCGAGCGTTACTGGCGCAAGCGCGCAGAGCGCGAGGAGAGCCGGGCCGTATGAGCACCGAGACGGTCGAGCGGCCCAGGGTCGGAGAGCCCGGCGGGGGGCTGGGGGGCGACTGGCGGGTGATCGTCCTGAACGACGACCACAACACCTTCGAGGGGGTGGCGCGCGCGCTCTCGAGCGTGATCCCCGGGCTCAGCTACGACGGTGGCATGGCGATGGCCAACCGCATCCACAACTCGGGGCAGGCGACCGTCTGGTCGGGACCGAGGGAGCCCGCGGAGCTCTACTGGGAGCAGCTCAAGGGCGCCGGGCTTACGATGGCGCCGCTCGAGCGCGCCTAGACGGCGGCGACGGCCGGGACAGGGCTGTCGAGCAGGACGCTGGGCGCCGCCGACGGGAGCGCGAAGAAGAATCCCTGCGCCATCTGGCAGCCGAGGCTGCGCAGGGTCGTCGCCTGCTCGGCGCGCTCCACTCCCTCGGCCACCACGCTCAGCCCGAGCTTCGAGCCGAACTCGACCACCGCCCGCGCGAGCATGTCGTCCTTGGTGCTGCCGCCGACGCCGTCGATGAAGGTCTTCGGGATCTTGATGACGTCGATCGGCAGGCTGCGCAGGTAGGCGAGCGACGAGTAGCCGGTGCCGAAGTCGTCGATGGCGACCCGGTAGCCGCGCTCGCGCGCCGCCTCGAGCGTTGACAGCGCCAGCGCCTCGTCGAACACCAGCACGTGCTCGGTGATCTCGATCGTCAGCTGCTCGGGGCTCAGGCCGTTGCCGATCACGAGCGTGTCCAGTCGGCCCAGGAAGCACGGGTCGAGCAGCTCGATCGTCGACACGTTCACGTTCATGCCGAGCGGGTCGCCACTGGCGCCGACGCCCATGCGGGCGGCCTGGCGGACCTCCATGCGAGCGTTGAGCAGCGCCTGTGTTTGGCGGTGCTGGCAACCGAGCCGTCTCGCATCGAGACCTCTGGCTTTGCGTCCCCGCCTCGCGACGGGTTTGCCCTGAGTCAGCCCCTCACTGGGGCGGGCTATCGGCGCCCGGCGAAGCGCGCTTGAGGCGGTTGGACGAACGTTCGGCGTCCAGCGGCCCTGGACGGCGCGCGCTCGGTCGGAGGGACCTAGCGCGCGCTGGGCGCCACCGCGCCCTCGCCTGCTCCTACGATCTCGTACAGGATCGGCAGCAGCGGCACCTGGTACTTGCCGGCCAGCTCCGTGCGGGCCTCCGCGATGCGCTCCGAGTACCAGTATCGCTCCCAGTCCGCCTTGCTCTCGAAGATGGCCTCCTGGACGAAGTCGAGGCGGCCGTCAAGGGCGCGGTAGAACGCCCAGCGGTGCGCGCCGTAGTCGAGCGCCGCCTCGGCCGCGGGGCGCCAGCCCTCCGCGAAGGTGTCGCCGCGGAACGGGTTCGCGACCCAGCGGATCTGCACCATCACCGCCATCAGCCGATCTCCGCATAGATCGCGCCCTCGCCGTCGGCGGTCCTGCCCTGGCCGTCCTCCTGCGCGCCGACGAGAATCGAGATCTTGCCGGCGTGCTGGTTCTCGCGCATGATCTGGTGTGCCTCGGCGACGCCGTCGAAGCCCATCGTGCGCCACAGCACGGGGCGGATTTGGCCGGCCTCGATCAGCTCGTTGGCCTTCATGCACTCGTATGCGTTGGCGAAGTGCGAGCCGAGGATCTCCTTCTGGCGCATCCACAGGTAGCGCACGTCGAAGTCGAGGTTGTAGCCGGTGGTGCCTGCGCAGATCACAACCTTGCCGAACGGCTTGACCAGGAACACCGAGGTGGGAAAGGTGGCCTGCCCGACGTGCTCGAAAACGATGTCCGGGGCGTCGCCGAGTATCTCCTTCACGCGCTTGCCGAACTGGCGCGACACGCCGAAGCGCTCCTTCTCCTGCTCGAGGGTCTCGTCGCCCTTTCTCATCATGCCTGCGAACTCCGCGCGGTCGATGTAGTCGACCGCGCCGAGCTGCTTCACCAGTTCGCCCTTCTGCGGCGACGAGACCACGCCGACGGCGTGCGCGCCGCTGATCGCGCAGAGCTGCGTGGCGAACACGCCAAGGCCGCCGGCGGCGCCCCAGATGAGCACGCGCTGGCCGGGCTGAAGCCTGCAGCGGTCGATCAGCATTCGGTAGGCGGTGAAGTAGACGAGGCCGTAGGAGGCGGCCTCCTCCCAGGTCAGCGCCTGCGGCTTCGGCAGCAGCTGCTGCGCCTGCACCTTCGTGAACTGGGCGAAGGAGCCCCAGGAGGTCTCGTACCCCCAGATCTTCTGGCTGGGCGCGGCCATCGGGTCGAGGCCGTGCACCTCGGGGTCCTCGTAGGAGGCCTGGTTGCAGTGGATGACCACCTCGTCCCCCGGCTTCCAGCGCGTCACGCCCGGCCCGACCTTCCAGACGATGCCCGAGGCGTCGGATCCGCCGATGTGATGGTCCTCGTCGGGGTGGTAGCGAAAGACCGACACGGGCTGGCCGAGCGCCGCCCAGACATTGTTGTAGTTCACGCCGGCGGCCATCACCCGCACGAGCACCTCGAAGGCTCCGGGCTCGGGGACGGCGATCTCCTCGAGCTGGAAGGCGTCGCGCGGCTCGCCCTCGCGCTCCTGGCGGATCACCCAGGCGGCCATCGTCTCCGGCAGCGTGCCGGGCTCGACGTCCAGCTCCGAGACCTTGCTCACGTCAACAGCCAAGTTTCACCTCTGGTCGGGATGCGCGCGGCATCCTACCGAGGCTAGGATCGCCGGCCGGTGAAGAACACGCTGCTCGCCGTGCCGGCCTCGCATCCGTCGCTAGCCGCGGAGCTGATGCTGCGGCGCAAGGGCATCGACTACGAGCGGATCGATCTGGTCGCCCCGCTTCACAAGCCGATCGTGCGGGCGATCGGCTTTCCGGACTCCACCGTCCCGGCGCTGGTGCTCGACCGCCGGCGGCTGCAGGGCAGCCGCAACATCGCGCGCGCCCTCGACGTGCTCGTGCCGGAGCCGTCCCTGTTCCCCCCGGACCCGGCGCGCCGGGCCGAGGTGGAGCGCGCGGAGCTCTGGGGCGACCTGGTGCTACAGCCGGCGGCCCGGCGGCTGGCGTGGGCGGCGCTCAAGCGCGACCACTCGACGATCTCGACCTTTCTGGAGGGGGCTCGCCTGGGCATTCCGAACGAGCTGGCAGCGCGCACCGCCGCACCAGTGGTGTGGCTGGCGGCCAGGGGCAACCGGGCAAACGACCGGTCCGCGCGCCGCGACCTGGCGGCGCTGCCGAAGCTGCTCGAGAGCGTGGACGCCCTGGTCGAGAGGGGCGTAGTCGGCGGCCACGAGCCAAACGCGGCCGACTTCCAGCTGGCCACGAGCGTCCGTCTGCTGATGACGCTCGAGGACCTGCGCGAGCCGATCGCGCGCCACTCGGCCGGCTGGCTCGCGGCCAAGGTCGTGCCGGACTTTCCCGGCCAGCTGCCGCCGGTCTTCCCGCGCGAGTGGCTTTCCGTCAGGTAGCGGCCCTAACGTGCGACTGCTCAGATCATGGAAGCCGCTACTCCACTCAGGCACCCCAACGTGCGGACCGCCGGCGACCGGCTGGTCGTCGACGCGCTCGTCGTCGAGGACGAATGCGCGGTTCGCGTGGTCGGCGAGCGCGAGCAGGCGGGGGAGGACCCGGCAAAGGCGGTAGTCGACGCCATCGAGATCGGCGCGCGAGTGCTCGACCGTGAGCAGGCCGCCGCCAACGCCGAGTACGTGAAGACCGAGTTCGAGCGTGCCTCGCGGCAGCTCGAGCAGGAGTTCACCGACAAGGCGCGCACCGTGGCGGAGTTCTTCGGCGACAAGGTCGACGAGGTGTTCGGGCCCGACGGCCATCAGGCCAAAGAGCTCGAAAAGCTCTTCTCCGACGGCAGCTCCGGCTCGGTGCAGAACCGGGTGCGAGAGCTGGTGGGGGAGACGATGGTGCGCGCCCGCGAGGACCTCATGCGCGCGTTCACCTCGGGTGATGCCTCCAACCCGCTCGCCGACTTCAAGAACGCCACCACGCGCACGCTCGAGCGGGCGGAGCAGCGCCAGCACGCGACGCAGCAGGCGCTGCTGGGCCAGATGGGGCAGCTCGAGAAGCAGCTGCAGGCCCTGCGTGACGAGAAGGACAAGCTCGAGGCAGTCGAGGCCGAGCGCGAGCGGGGCACCGCCAAGGGCCGCAGCTTCGAACAGCAGGTGGCCGAGGCGCTCGACGCCATCGCCGTCGGACAGGGCGACGATGCCGAGGCCGTGGGCGATATCAAGGGCTCCACGGGCAAGACGGGCGACGTGGTCGTCTCGATCGATGCCTGCAACGGCCCGGCCCGCGGGCGCATCGTGTTCGAGGCCAAGGACAGCCGGCTGTCCAAGCCGCGCGCGCTTGCCGAGCTCGACCGCGCATTGGGTGAGCGGGTGGCTGACTTCGCGGTGCTGGTGGTTCCCAGCGAGGACGAGGTGCCGGCCAGGCTCCAGACCCTGCGCGAGTACAACGGTGACAAGTTGATAGTCGCCCTCGACCACGAGGGCCCCGCCGGTCTGGCGCTCGGCGTGGGGTACCGCCTCGCGCGCGCTCGCGTGTTGATGAAGCGCGGCGACGTCGACGGCATCGACGCGGAGGCCGTGCGCGACTTGGTCGACCGCGCCCTGCAGGCGATGGCCGAGGTGCGCAGGGTCAAGGCTCAGCTCACCGGCGCCAAGACCAACATCGACGGCGCCTACGAGCTCGTCGAGGCGATGGCCGCGAAGGTCCGCCAGCAACTCGAGGAGATCGACGCGCTGGCGAGCGGGGGCGAGTCAGCCCTGGACGACCAGCTCGAGCTGGGTTAGCCGAGCGTCGCGCCGGCAGCTAAGGCTGCAGCACTTCGTTGGAGCTGTTCGCCCGCTCCTTGCCGATGGTCAGCTTGGCGGCTTTGATCTCGCGCGCCACGGCCTTGCGGGAACCGGCGCGCACCTCGTAGCCGCCCGGCTTGAGCGTCTTCTGGATGGTGGCTGTGTCGAGCGGGTTGACCGGGCCCACCTGCTCGCGGATCGTCTCGCCCTCGAGGATCACGGTGTGGGCGGCCTTCGTCTGGTTGGAGATGGTGATCAGGATCGGGCCGGCGCCGACCTTGGCGGGCGAGACCGTGACCTTCTTGTCCTGGATCACGCCCGTCAACTCTCTCGGGATGGCCGGGCGAGGGCGGTTCTTGAAGTCCTCGCTGCCGCAGGCTGCGAGCGCGCCGACAGACCCCGCCAAGAGGAACATGGCGGCGCAGCGAGTCGCGCGCGAATTCCGTGTCGCCCTCATCCCTCCCAACTCAACCCTAACCCAACCAGACCGATTTTCGCGAGGCGAGCAGGGAACTCAGCTCCCGCTGGATGCGGCCGCGGATGTCCTCGGCGAGCGTCTGCACCAGCGACACGTCATCGGCGTCCTCGGCGCTGTAGCCGCTCAGCTCGAGCGGCTCGAGAAAGCGAATCTTGAACTTCGCGGGCAGGTACATCGCGCCTGCCGCGAGGCCGAAGTGCGGGAAGGCGTGGTTGATCGGAAAGTAGATCAGGCCGGTCAGCCGCTGCAGCAGCGGCACGTGGGCGAAGATCGGCATGGCCTCCTCCGCGCCCACCACCGCCACCGGCACGATGGGGACGCCGGCGCGCATCGCCGTGCGCACGAAGCCGCCGCGCCCGAAGCGCCGCAGCCGGTAGCGCTGCCAGTAGAGCTTGCGCGAGCCCTTCTGCCCTTCGGGGAACACGAGCGCCAGCCGCTGCTCGTCGCGCAGGAGCCGCTGGGCGTTGGCCGGGTGCGCGGCCACCATGCCGATCTTGTTCGCCAACAGGCCCACGCCGGGATAGCCCTTGAACCAATGCTCGCCGAGCATGTAGAGGGGGCGCGGCTGGTCGTGCTCGTGGCGGATCGCCTGCATGATCATGGGGGCGTCGGGAGGCAGTGCGCCGGAGTGATTGCTCACGAGCAGCGCCCCGCCTTCGCTCGGCACGTTCTCGATGCCCCCCACCTCCGCCCGGAACCAGTAGCGGTAATAGAGGTCGAGCAGTGGCGAGACCAGGTCGAAGACTCGCTCGGAGCGTCCCCAGTCGTCTAGCGAGCGGTCCGGGTCGCCTGCCGGGATCAGTCGGCGAAGGTCCCGCTGGTCGGGGTCGCCGGAATCGAGCGACTCGCGGTGCCGCGGCAGGTCGAGGTCGCCGCCGCGCGGGTCGAACTCCGGCGCCTTCGGCCGCGGCTCCTCCGCACCGGCCTCCACGTTCAGTGGCCCGCCCAGCAGCGGGCTGTCGCCGCTGAGCCTGCCGCGCCCGGAGGCGGCGCGCCGCCGGCGTTGCCTCGCGGTGTCCGCCGACGGGGTCAAGGGGTCGATGCTACCCGGGGAACGGCAGCTCTACGACTCTCGCCACGGTGCGATCGCCTACGCCGACGGTCGCGCCGGGCTGGGCCTCGCGGCGCAGAAGCGCCAGTGCGATCGGCCCGAAGGCGGGGGAGACGCACGCCGAGCCGACGCGCCCGACAACGCGCTCGCCGAGCCGGATCTCGTCGCCTCGACCGGCCGGCTCGGGCAATCTGAGCCCGCGCAGGTGGCGATTCGGCTTGCCCTTGTAATGCAGGCGGGCGACCGTCTCCTGGCCCACGTAGCAGCCCTTCGTGAAGCTCACCGCGCGCTCGTTCAGGCCGGCCTCCTGCGGAATCGTGTCGCCGTCCATGTCATAGCCGAGGCGCGGGCGCCCCGACTCGATGCGCAGGCACTCGGCTGCCTGCTCGGGAACCGCGTCGACTCCAAGCGCCTGACGCACGCCATCGGCATCGGCCGCGGGGCAGATCACGTCGACCCCGAGGTCCGTCGCCACGTAGAGGCCGTGCTCGCCCTCCACGAAGGCGTGCTCCTCCGCCGGTGGCGCAACCTCGAGCGGCTCGCGCGCGTGTGGGCCGAGCAGTGAGAGGATGGCCCGCTCGTCACTGACGTCCTCCCAGCGCACGTCGCGGCCGAGGCTGTAGGTCCTCACGGTGTGCGTCAGCGGCAGGTGGCCCACATCCTCGGTGTCGAGCCAGATCCAGTCTGCCCCGCGCAGGAGCCGCATGTCCGCGCGCAGCTTGCCCTTGTGGCTGAGCAGTGCGGCGTAGCAGCCCTGGCCCGGCGCGAGCGCCTCCACGTCGTTGGTCACCTGCCCCTGCAGGAAGTCGACGGCCTCGGCGCCGCGCACCAGGAGCTTGCCACGGCGCGCCCGCTCCACGAGGCCCGCGGAGGCGGTGAGGAGCCCGTACTCGGAGGCGGCGATCACGCTGTCGATTCTAGGAGGCGTTGCGCCCGCAAATTGGTGCTCGGCCTCGAACGATGTTTAGCCGAGCCTAAACTATGCTTCAATGTGGCCGTGCTCGGTGAACCGTCCGTGGCCGTGCAGGACTACGCCAAGGCGATCTACTCGATCGGCGGCGAGGCCTCGACGTCCGCCATCTCCGAGCGCCTCGGGGTGTCGCCCGCGTCGGCGTCCGCGATGGTCAAGCGGCTGGAGGCGCTGGGCCTAGTCAGCCGGAGGCCTTACCGCGGCGTCACTCTGACGAGCGCCGGTGAGCGCGTCGCGCTCGAGGTCATCCGCCATCACCGGCTGATCGAGCTCTATCTCTCGCAGGCGCTCGGCATGTCCTGGGACCGGGTGCACGAGGAGGCCGAGGTGCTCGAGCACGCGATCTCGCCCCGGCTCTCGGAGTTGATCTCCAACGCGCTCGGCAACCCCACGCGGGACCCGCATGGGGACCCCATCCCGACGCCCGACGGCGAGATCGAGGAGCGGCCCACGCGCGCGCTCGCCGATCTCGAGCCGGGCGACGAGGGCACCTTCGTGCGCGTCTCGGATTCCGACCCGGCGATGCTGCGCTACCTCACCGAGCGCGGCATCAGGCCCGGCGACGGCTTCGAGGTGATCGACAAGCAGCCCTTCGAGGGCCCGCTTTCGGTGCGCTTCGACGGCGAGGAGCATGCGCTCGGCGGCGCGCTGGCACGGGCGATGCGGACGGAGGCCCCCAGGTGAGCGAACGCATGGCTGAGGCCGCGGCCGCCCCGTCGCTCGGCGATGCGGCGCCGGTGGCGCCGTCCACGCTCGACCCGAGCCCGCTGCAGCGGCTGCGCGCGGGGGGCGGCATGCGTTCCGCCGTCGGCCTGCTCGGGCCGGCGTTCGTGGCCGCGGTCGCCTACGTGGATCCCGGCAACTTCGCCACGAACATCGCAGGCGGCGCCGAGTACGGCTACCTGCTGCTCTGGGTGATCCTCGCGGCCAACTTGATGGCCATGCTGATCCAGTACCTCTCGGCGAAGGTGGGCATCGCGAGTGGGCGCAACCTACCGGAGCTCTGCCGCGAGCGCTTCCCGCGGCCGGTCTCGTTTGGCCTCTGGCTGCAGGCGGAGTTGATCGCCATGGCCACCGACCTGGCGGAGTTCGTCGGCGCCGCCATCGCCTTGAACCTGCTCTTCGACGTGCCGCTGTTCACTGCCGGGCTGATCACCGGGAGCGTCGCGTTCGCCATTCTCGCGCTTCAGACCCGTGGCTACCGCCGCTTCGAGACCACGATCGCGGGCCTGCTCGGCGTGATCCTGCTGGGTTTCGTCTACGAGGTGGTGAACGCCGGCGGCGACCCGGGCGGCATCGCCGGCGGCTTCGTGCCGCGGTTCCAGGGCGCCGAAAGCGTGCTGATCGCCACCGGCATCCTCGGCGCCACGGTGATGCCGCACGTGATCTACCTGCACTCGGCGCTCACCCAGAATCGCGTGCGCGCGCGCGACGACGGCGAGCGCCGTGAGCTGCTGCGCTTCCAGCGCCTCGACGTGTTCATCGCGATGGGCGTGGCCGGGCTGGTGAACATGTCGATGCTGATCGTGGCGGCCAAGCTCTTCCATGGGCAGCTCGAGGTCGACTCGATCGAGGAGGCGCACGCGGGCTTCGAGCTGAAGCTCGGAGCGGGGGCGGCCATCGCCTTCGGCATCGCCCTGCTGGCCTCCGGGTTGTCGAGCTCGAGCGTTGGCACCTACGCGGGCCAGGTCGTCATGCAGGGGTTCATCCGCCGCTCGATCCCGCTGGTGGTCAGGCGGCTCGTGACGATGGCGCCGGCGCTGGTGGTACTGGCCATCGGCCTCGACCCCACCAAGTCGCTCGTGGCCAGCCAGGTGGTGCTGTCGTTCGGCATCCCGTTCGCCCTCGTGCCGCTCGTCCTGCTCACTCGTCGGCGAGAGCTCATGGGCCCGCTCGTGAACCGCCGCCTGACCACCGCGGCCGCCGTTGCCGTGGCGGGCCTGATCATCGCGCTCAACGTCTTCCTCCTGATCCGGACCTTCCTCGGCTAATAAGCTGCCCGCCGTGGCGCTGGCGGACGACTTCGCGGCGGCGGTAGCCGGCCTGCCGCCCGACTGGTCGGGCATCGAGCTCGACCTGCGCATCGCCGACGAGCAACGCTACATCGAGGCTGCCACCCTGCTCACCCAGGTGAACGCGATGCCCTACTCCGAGCACGACTGGCACTGGCGGCTGCGGGTGGCCCACGACTTCGGCCACGCGGCATCCGCGCAGACGGTGCGCGGCACGCTCGCGCTGCTCGACTCGGAGCGCATCGAGGGCGAGCTGGCCGTGCGCGAGGTGCGCTCGGGCCGCGTGGAGGTCACTCAGATGTGGGGTCGCCCGGAGTCCGTGCGCCAGGAGTTCCGCAAGCGGCGGATGCAGTGAAGTCGTGGCCGACGTCGCGCTGCTATGCCCGGACCTGCTGTTCGGCTCGAAGGTCGAGGGGGCGTTGCGGGCCGCGGGTCATGAGGTGCTACCGGTCGCCACGCCGGCGGCCGCGGCGGGCGCGGAGCTGCTTGTGATCGATCTCACCTCCGACCCGGAGCGGCGGCTCGAGGGGCTGCCCCAGGTGCCGACGCTGGCGTTCTACTCGCACGTCGAGGGGGACGTCCGAAGGCTCGCGGAGGCCGCCGGCGTCGACCTCGTGGTGCCGCGCTCGCGGATGGCGCGCGAGGGCGCCCAGCTCGTGCGGTCGATGGTCGGATGAAGGTCGCCCTGGTAACCGGCGCATCGTCGGGCATCGGCGAGGCCACGGCGCGGCGGCTCGACCGCGACGGCTGGCGGCTGCTGCTGGTGGCGCGGCGTGCGGATCGCGTTGAGGCGCTGGCCGGCGAGCTGCGCGACGCGGACGCCCTGCCGCTGGACCTGACCGAGCACGACGCGCCGGCTCGCGCGCGGGAGCGAGCCGAGCGCGAGGGCGCCCTGCACCTGCTCGTGAACAACGCCGGCGCGGCCTGGCGCGCCCGCTTCGGTGGCGACGAGGGCGGCTGGGAGAACGTGCGCCGCACGATGGAGATCAACTTCGACGCGGTGCTGCGGCTCACCGAAGCGCTGTTGCCGCTGCTGCGGGCGTCGGCGCCGAGCTCGATCGTGAACGTCTCGTCGACGGCCGGGCGGATCGCGCGGCCCGGCGCGGGCGCCTACTCGGCGTCGAAGTTTGCGCTCGCCGGCTGGAGCGAGGCGCTCCACTACGAGGAGGCCGAGCACGGAGTGCACGTGGGCAACGTGCTTCCGGGCTTCGTGGCCACAGAGGGCTTTCCCCAGGAGCAGCTCACGCGCAGCGCGCGCACCCGCTGGATGGTCTCGAAGCCCGAGACGGTGGCTGAGGCGATCGTGCAGGCGGGCCCGGGAGGCAAGGCGGAGCGCTACGTGCCGCGCGCGTACGGGCTGGTGCCGGTGCTGCGTTCGGCGCTGCCGGGCGTCGTACGGCGCGTGGTCGGCTGACAAGAGCTGAGCCTTCCTAGGGCCTCAGCGCGAAGGCGCGGTCCACGTCGGGCCTGCGCCTGAGGATGCCGAAGCGAGCGTCGAAGCGGGCCCAGCCCTCGAGCGCGTGGCGCCTGAGCGCAAGCGGCGGCCGCAGCGCGGGCGCGACCGCCCGCAGCTGCGCGCGCACGAGGCGGGCGTCGGCCCCGCCCGCGCGGGCGATGTCGCGCACCGCGGGCCCCGGCCGGCGCAGCACGTCCTCGGCGCCGCGCCTGACCGCGGCTACGACGGAATCCACGAGCCGGCGGCGGCGCTCGAGCGTGCGGCGGGTGGTGAACAGCACCACCTCGGGGTAGCGCGGGGCGCCGAAGTCGTCGACCCGGAACTCGCGCGTGGCGACGCCCCGCCGCTTGAGCACCACGCCCTCGGCGTTCCAGAAGGCCGGCACCGCGTCGACCTTGCGCTGGATGAGGCTGGGCACGGCCGAGAAGCCGATCGTGACCTGGCGGACCTTGCGATAGTCGCCGCCGTCACCGGCCATCACCGCGCGTAACACGGCGGGATCCGAAGCGAGGCCGGAGACTCCGACGCGCCGCCCCTCGAGGTCGCGAGGCCGCTTGACCCCGCGGGCGATGATCGCCGCGAGCGGTCGCTGCACCAGCGCGCCTACTCCCACGAAGTCCTCACCCCGCTCACGCGCCAGGCCGAGGTCGTGGATGTCGAGCACGGCCATGTCCGCCCTGCCCGCCGCCAGCAGCTTGAGCGAGTCCGGGGCGGAGGCGGGAGGCCGGATCCTGATGCGCACCCCCTCATCGCGGTCGTATCCCTCGCGTACGGCCGCATAGATGGGGGCGTGAACCGCATTCGGCGTGAAGTCGAGGGCGATCGTGACCGGCCGTTTCGAGGGCTGCCTCTCGCCGCCGCAGCCGGCGGCGAGCGCCAGCACGGCCCCCGCAATGACTAGGACCAGGCGCATCGCGGAAAGCCTAGGCCGACCGGGAGCGGGGCTATATTGCCGTCTGCTCAAACGCCAATGGAGGTCGCCCGGTGCTGGATCGAGGACCCGCCGCCTACATCGCCGAGTTCATCGGCACCCTGCTGCTCGTGTTCTTCGTCACCGCGACGGTGTCGTTGTACGTCACCCAGCCGTCGGCGCAGAATCCCAGTCCTTTCATCGACTTCTCGGTGATCGGGCTCGTGCACGTGCTGGTGCTGTTCGTGCTGGTACAGACCCTGGCGCTGATCTCGGGCGCCCACTTCAACCCGGCGGTCACGGTGGCGCTCACGGCCATCCGCCAGATCAAGCCACCCGACGCCGCCATCTACGTGGTCGCCCAGCTGGCCGGAGCGGTGGCCGGCGCGCTGCTCACGAAGGCACTGCTCTCCGACGAGGGAGAGGCGATCAACTACGGCGCCACCGTGGTCTCGTCGCGGCTCGACGGTGAAATCTTGCCGGGCCTCGTCGCGGAAGCGATCGGAACCTTCTTCCTGGTCTGGGCCATCGTCGGTGTCGCGGTCAACCCGCGCGCCACCAAGGAATGGGCGGCCCTGGCCATAGGCGGCGCGCTGGGCATGGCGGTCATGGTCATCGGCCCGCTCACGGGGGCGGGCTTCAACCCCGCTCGCAGCTTCGGCCCCGCGCTCGTGGCCAAGGAGTTCAACGGCATCGACACCTTCCTGCTGGTGTATGTGGCCGGGCCGCTCGTGGGAGCGCTGGCCGCCGCCTTCCTCTACTTCCAGGTGCTGATCGCGCCGGGCAAGAAGGGGATAGAGGGCATGCACCCCGTGGGCTGAGCCTCCCTTCGTAGACTGCGGGGAGTGCGGCGCGTCACCTTCTCGCGGAACTTCACGCTTTCGCTCTCGCGGACCTGCCGCTGCCACTGCAAGTACTGCGCCTTCGCGACCCACCGTGCACACCTGTACGCGCCGGGCGAGGTCGAGCGCCTGCTAGACGACGCCCAACGACGGGGCGCGAAGGAGTTGCTGGTGCTCACCGGCGAGAAGCCCGAGCTGAACCCCGAGGTGGCCGCGAGGCTCGCGGACTACGGCCACCCGGACTTCACCTCCTACGTCGCCTGGGCATGCGAGCGCGCAATGGAGCGGGGCATGCTGCCGCACACCAATCTCGGGGTCCTCACGCGCGAGGAGCTTTCGCGGCTGCGCGAGGTGACCGCCTCGCAGGGGCTGATGCTCGAGTCGGTCAACGCCGGACTGGTCGTGCACCAGGGCTCGCCGACCAAGCATCCGGACTTGCGCCTCGACACGATCAGGGCGGCCGGGGAGCTACGCATCCCGTTCACCAGCGGCATCCTGGTGGGCATCGGCGAGTCGCCCGCCGAGCGCGTGGCGGCGCTGGAGGCGCTGGCCGAGCTGCACGCGCAGCACGGTCACCTGCAGGAGGTGATCCTTCAGAACTTCGTGCCCCACCCGCGCTACTACGGGGCGGAGCCGGCGCGTATAGCCGACCAGGCCCAGCGCGGGCAGCGCGCGGCCGGCGAGGAGCTCGAGCTGCCCGCCTGGGCGAATCCGGTCAGCCTCGACGACATGCGGCTGTTGGTGAGCGAGTGCCGGCGCCTGATGCCCGGCGTCGGCGTGCAGATCCCACCCAACCTCTCCGACTGGTGGCTGCCGCTGGTCGAGGAGGGGGCCAGCGACCTGGGCGGCCTGTCGGCCAACGGCGACCACATCTCGCCCGAGCATCCCTTCCCCTCGCCCCACCGGATGCGCAAGCTGCTGCGCCCGCGCGGCTATGCGCTCAGCGAGCGGCTCTGCGTCTACCCCCAGTACATGGACCCCGAGTGGCTCGAGCCGGGAGTGCTCGACGTGATCAAGCTGCGCTACTGGAGCTTCATCCCGCGGCGCGGCTCGGGCCGGCGCGAGGAGCGGGCGATTCGGCGGGAGCTCGTGCCCGCCGCGATCGCCAAGGCCCGGGAGGGAGAGCCACTGGCCGAGGACGAGCTCACCAGCCTTTTTTCCGAATCCCGCCCCGAGGCGATCGAGGACCTGCGCCAGGCCGCCGACGAGCTGCGCGCCGAGCTCGCCGGCGACACGGTCACGTTCGTGGTCAACCGCAACATCAACGTCTCCAACATCTGCACCGTGGGCTGCGCCTTCTGCGGGTTCGGCCAGGGCCGCCGCTCGCCAGACGCATACGAGCACTCGCGTGAGCAGTTCGTGGAGCGCATCCGCGAGGCCGTCGAGTTCGGCGCAAGCGAGATCTGCATCCAGTCTGGGATCCACCCGGACTGGCGGCTCGAGGACTACGAGGGTTGGCTGCGCCTGGCGAAGCAGACTGCGCCGCAGCTGCACCTGCACGCCTACTCGCCCATGGAGATCGACCACCTCGCCGCCGACCGCCCGTTGCACGAGGTGTTCGCCCGCCTGCGCGATGCCGGCCTGGACTCGACCCCGGGGACCGCCGCGGAGGTCCTGCACGACGGCGTGCGCCAGCGCATCTCGCCAAACAAGCTGCCGGCCGCGCGCTGGGTCGAGATCATCGAGGCCTCGCACGCGGCCGGCTTGCGCTCGACGGTGACGGTGATGTTCGGCCACATCGAAGAGCCCTGGGAGCTCGCCGAGCACATGCGGGTGGTTCGCGGCGTTCAGGAGCGCACCGGCGGCTTCACCGAGTTCGTGCCGCTGTCGTTCATTCCCTTCCACACGCTGCTCGGGCGAACCCACGGCATCGAGGAGATCTCACGCGAGGAGAACCTCAGGCACACCGCGGTCTTCAGGCTGGCCTTGGGGGGCAGCGTGAGGAACCTGCAGGCCAGCTGGGTGAAGATGGGTCTTGATGCGGCAACCGAGGCGTTGCGCTGGGGCGTGAACGACCTGGGCGGAACGCTCATGGAGGAGTCGATCTCGCGCATGGCCGGCTCCGAGCACGGGGTCAAGCTCGATCCGGACGACCTGATCGGAGCGGCTCACCGCGCCGGTCGCCCGGCCGCCGAGCGCGGCACCCTCTACGACATCCGCCGCAGCCACCGGCTACCGCTGGCGGCCTGAGCCGGGGCGGACGCCGGGCGCCGGCCCGCGACCGGTCCGCTGCCCGGACGGGCGCGGCTTGACTTGCCTCCGCGCTACCCGCCGCGGCGGAAGAGATCCTCCTCGGCCGGACGCCGGAGCGCCGCCGCTCCCGGGCCGTCCTCGCTCGTCACGTGGCGCTCGAGGCCGCGCACGAGCACCGCGGGCTGGCGCGAGTCCTTGCCGCGGGCCAGGTCGGCCGCGCCGGCCGCGGCGTCGGCCACCGCGATCGAAGTCACGTGCAGCTCCCGGCCGAGGGCGTCCGGCCGGCCGCGCCAGTCCTCGAGCGGGCGCAGGCCGGCGGCGCCGATGGCCACATCGGTCTGGCCCATCCGCCAGGCACGCCCGAAGGAGTCGGTCACCAGCACGGCGGGCCGGACGCCGGTCAGGCCGGCGATCCGCTCGCGCAGGGTGCGTGCGGATCGGTCGGGATCCTCCGGCAGCAGCACGAGCTCGCCGTCGCCGGAGGCGTTCGACTGGTCGACGCCGGCGTTGGCGCACACCAGGCCATGACGGGTGACGCAGATGAGCACCCCGCGCTCGGCGCGTAGCAGCTTGGTCGACTCATCGAGCACCGCCTGCACGAGGCGCGCATCCCTGCCGTGCCGGGACGCCAGCCCCAGCGCGCGATCGCCCGGCTCGATCTCGGCAAGCCGGCGCACGCGCCCTTCCGCCTTCGAGACCGCCTTGTGCGCCACGGCGATCACGTCGGTGTGCGACAGGTCGGACGGAGCCGCCGCTGCGATCAGCTCGCCGAGGTCGTCACCCACTCGCAGCCATGGCAGCGGTCCGAGCGCCGTGGCGGTGACGATCAGGCCGATACCCGGGCCTGCGAGCGGTCCAGCTGACTCAGCGCGCCGCGCGTCATCGACGCGTGGCCGCGGCTCTGTCCCAGACGCCCGGCCAGCTCCGCCAGGTCCTCAGGGGTGTCCACATCGAGCACCAGCGACGGCAGCGGGTCCACCGAGCAGCTCACGCCGGCGTCGCGCGCGGCGCTCACATGGCGCTCCAGGCTGTCCGGGCCGAAGCTGGGGTCGATCACGTCGGGCGGCTGCAGCAGCAGCGCGTTGGTGCCGGTGCCGTGACGATCGGGCACGACCACGGCGCCCAGGGTGGCTGCATCCGCGCGCGCAAGCAGGTCCGACAGCTCGCCAGGGTCGAGCAGCGGCGTGTCGCCCGGCACGAGCAGCACGCGCTCGAAGCCGGCCGTCAGCGCGTACTGCACGCCGGTGCTCGCGGCCGCGGACTGCCCGGCGTCCTCGTGGTCGCGCAGAACCATCACGCTCGAGCCACGCACCGCGGACTCGGCGGTGCGGTCGGTGGTCACCACCGCGATCGCCTCCAGGCCCTCGACGTGGCGGAGCGCGCTGAGCACGTCGGAGAACATGGCCTGTGCGAGGGCCTGGCGCGAGCCGCCGCCGAGCACTGCGGACAGCCGCTGCTTGGCGGCGCCGAAGCTCTTCACGGGGAGGATCGCGATCGTGCGCATGAGCTCGCTGCTCAGGAAGGCTCGACTGTACCGGCCGCGACGGAGCGGGCGAAGTCGACGGTCTCGGCCGCCAGGCGGGCACGGGCTTCGGGCGTGTCCATGCGCGTGTCGGTGACGAGCGAAGGCACCCGCTCGGCGCCCTCGTCGGCGACGATTCCATCGAGCAGGCCCTCGTAGGCGCGCGCGATCCCATCGACGCTGGTCTCGATGCCCGCGAACGCGCAGAACAGCTCGGTAGGCCCCTTGAGCGAACGGCCGCCCACGAGTGGGCTGACAGCCAGCACCGCCGCCGGCGCACCGGCCACCGCCTCGCGCATGCCGGGCACCGCCAGCACCGGCCCGATCGAGGCCACCGGATTGGAGGGCCCGATGACGATCAGCTCGGCCTCGGCCAGCGTGGCCAGCACCTCAGGCGTGGGCCGTGCGTGGTCGACGCCCAGCAGCTCAACGGCTTCGAGCGGCCCCTGCGCCCCCTCGACGATCATGAACTCCTGAAACGACAGCCCGCGCCCTCGCGCTCGCACCCGCGTGGCCACCGGCTCATCGCACATGGGCAGCACGCGGGCATCCACGCCCAGCGCCTCCACGACGGCCGCGTGAGCCTCGGTCTGCCGGCGGCCCGCGCGCATCAGCTCGGTTCGCAGTAGGCACATCGCCAGGTCACGGTCGCCGAGCCGGAACCAGGTGGGGTGGCCCGCGGCCTCCAGCGCCTCCATGACCTCCCAGCTGTCGCCGCGAATCCCGTAGCCACGCTCGTCGATCCGGTCGGCCAGCCAGTAGGCGATCAGATCGGGATCAGGGGACACATGAACGCCGTAGACCTCGGCGTCGTCCGCCGTGTTGGCGATCACCGTCAGCTCTTCCGCGACGTCGAGCAGGCCGCGCGCGAGCTTCGCGCCGCCGGTGCCGCCGGAGAGCAGCGCTACCAGCGCGCCTCCGCCACTCCCGTGAGCTTGATGCCGGCGTGCGTCCTGTTGCGCATGTTCACCGAGATCAGCAGCGGCGTGAGCCCCTCGATGAAGCGCGCGCTCTCGAGCGTGCCGGCGTTGACGGCGCGCAGGCCCGGGATGCGCTCGATCAACGCGGCCACCCGCTTCTTCGGCTCGCGCGAGTCGCCTGCGATCAGCACATCCTCGTCGAGGCCCCGCTCGAGGTTGCCTAGCACCGGCGCGCTCACGGTGTGGAGGGCGCTCACCACGGTCACCCCTTCGGGCACCATCTCCTGCGCCTGCTCGGCCGCCGAGCCCTGGGGCACGCCGAGCATGCGCGTGGCCTTGCCCGATACGGCGGCCGCCAGCGGCACGGTGGCGTCCACCAGGATCTGTCCCTCGTGGAGCACGTTCTTCAGGTTGGTCAGGTTCTCCGATTGCGCGCGAAACGGGACTGTCAGCAGGACGATCGGGCCGCGCGCGGCAGCCTGGGCGTTCTCGAGCCCCTCCACGCCGTCGCCGATCTGGGCCGCCGCCTCCCGCGCGCGTGCCGCGTCGCGCGAGCCGATCGCCACCGTCACACCGGCGCGGGCCAAGCGCCGCGCCAGCCCGTGGCCCAGCGCCCCGGTGCCGCCGATGATGGGGACGGTGTCCACCGGCGCGCGAGCCTAGCGGATAGGCTGCCGCCGCCATGAGGCTCGAAGGAAGGGTGGCGCTGGTCACCGGCGGGGCCAGCGGAATCGGCGCTGCGACCTGTCGGCGGCTGGCAGCCGAGGGGGCGCGGGTGGCCGTGACCGACCTCGAGCTCGAGCCGGCCCGCGGGGTGGCGGCCGATATCGAGGGCGAGGCGTTCGAGCTCGACGTGCGCTCCCACGACTCGATCGCCGCGGCAGCGCGCGGCGCGCGGGCCGGGCTCGGGCCCGTCGACGTGCTGGTGAACAACGCGGGCTACGACGAGTGGGGCTGGTTCGGCCAGACCGGGGAGGACCTCTGGGACCGCGTGCTCGCGGTGAACCTGCGCGGGGTGCTCGCGGTGACCCACGCGCTGCTTCCCACCATGCAGGAGCGCCGCCGCGGCCGGATCGTGAACGTGGCCTCGGAGGCCGGCCGGGCCGGCTCGGCCGGATCCGCCGCCTACTCCGCGGCGAAGGCGGGCGTGATCGGCTTCACGAAGGCACTTGCGCAGGAGAGCGCGCGCTTCGGCATCACGGTGAACGCCGTCGCGCCCGGGCCGATCGAGACGCCGCTGCTGATGGGGGCCCGGGAGTTCGGCGAGATCGGCGAGCGCATCATCGAGGGGATGGTCCAGAAGACGGTCATGCGGCGGCTGGGCAAGCCCGAGGAGGTGGCCTCGGCGATCGCCTTCCTGGCCTCCGACGACGCCAGCTACGTGACCGGACAGTCGCTGGGCGTCTCCGGCGGGCTTGCCATGCTTTGAGCATGGTGCAGGTGCGCGAGGTCGGCCCGCGGGACGGCTTCCAGAACGAGCCGGAGGTCATCCCGACCGACGCGAAGGTGCGCCTGGTCGAGTTGCTCTCGCGCACGGGGCTGCGCCGGCTCGAGGTCACGAGCTTCGTGCGGCCGGATGTGATCCCGCAGCTGGCCGACGGCGCGGAGGTGCTCCGCCGGGCCGACATCCCCGAGGAGGTCTCCGTGTCGGTGCTGATCCCGAACGAGCGCGGGCTCGACAACGCGCTGCGCCTGCGTGAGCGCTTCCAGGAGGTGAACCTCTTCCTCTCGGCGTCCGAGACCCACAACCGCAAGAACGTGAACCGCTCGATCGGCGAGTCGCTGAGCGGGCTGGAGCGGGTCATTTCGCGCGCGCGCGAGGAAGGGCTGCGCTGTGAAGGGGTGATCTCGGTGGCGTTCGGCTGTCCCTATGAGGGCGAGGTTCCCGAGGAGCGGGTGCTCGCGCTCGCCAGGCGGCTGGTGGACGCCGGTTGCGAGGAGATCGCCTTCGGCGACACGACCGGAATGGCCAACCCTGGACAGGTGCGGGGCTTCTTCGAACGAGCCGAGGTCGGTGCCGAGCTGACCGCGCACTTCCACAACACGCGCGGCCAGGGCCTGGCCAACGTACTCGCGGCGCTGCAGGCCGGGGTGGGGTCGTTCGAGTCATCCTTCGGGGAGCTCGGCGGCTGCCCGGTGCCCAAGGGCGCCACCGGCAACATCGCCAGCGAGGACCTGGTGTCGATGCTGCATGAGATGGGCCACGAGACCGGCATCGACCTGGAGCTTCTGCTCGCCTGCGCGCGCGAGGTCCAGCAACTGCTCGGCCGCCCGCTGGGAAGCCACCTGCTGACCGCCGGGCCGGTGGATTGGCAGCCCGGCCGCAGGTAGCGCGGCGGCTGCCGGGGCCCGCCCGGGCCACGGCGCTCGGCGTGCTCGTTGGGGCCGCCAGCGTGCTCCCGGGCTTCCTGGTCGGCGCGCTCTCGCTGCAGATCAAGGACGCCCTGCACGTGAGCCTGGGCGCAGTGGCAGCGGGCGTGACCGTGTTCTTCTCAGCGGGCGCGCTCACCGCCGGGCCGCTCGGCCGCGTGACCGAGCGGGTGGGTGCGTTGGCCTCGATGCGGGCGGCATCGCTGATCACCACCGCCTGCCTGTTGGCCATTGCCGCCTTCGCCGGCTCTCTGCCGGTGTTCTTCGCGCTGCTGGCCGTGGCGGGCGTGGCCAACGGCGCGAACCAACCGGCCATCAACCTCTACATGGCCGAGCATGTGCGGGGCGCGCGCCAGGGACTGGCCTTCGGCGTGAAGCAGTCGGCCATCCCCGCGGCGATCACGCTCAGCGGCCTCGCGCTGCCCCTGCTGGCCCTGCCGCTGGGCTGGCGCGCGACCACGGCGATCTGCGGGGCCCTTGTTCTGGGCGTGGCGCTGGTCACCGCGAGGGCTGGCGCGGCGGCGGAGCGCCGGCCCGCCGTCGCCGTCGGGCCGGGGAACGAGCCGCCGCCACGGCTCACGCTGCCGCTCTTCCTGCTGGCCGTCGGCGCCGCCCTGGCCGCCTTCGGGCCCGCGGCCCTCGGCGTCGGGCTGGTCGCGACCGCCGTGCACGCGGGCGTCGCCGAGGCCACGGCCGGCCTGGTGCTGGCAGTGGGCAGCGCGGCCAGCCTGGTGGTGCGCGTGGCGCTGGGCGCGCGCGCCGATCGCCGCGCGGACTATGGCTTCAAGGTAGTGGTCCTGCTGCTGGGGGCCGGATCGCTGGGATTCGCCATGCTCGCGAGCCACTCCGAGGGCCTGATCCTCGCCGGCGCGTTCTTGGCGTTCACGCTCGGCTGGGGTTGGCCGGGCCTCTACAACCTCGGAGTGGTGGACCGCTATCGCTTGGCTCCGGCGGCCGCCACGGGCGTCACGCAGAGCGGCATCTACGTCGGGGCGGCAAGCGGACCAGCCGCATTCGGGCTGCTCGTGACCGGGGTCGGCTACTCGTACGCCTGGGCGGCCATCGCCGTAGTTGGCCTGTTGGCCGCGCTGACCATCGGCATAGCCCAGTCGGAGGTTTGAAAACGCAGAACCGGGTACAACGCGCTCAGGCGCCGGGGCCGGTATTCGGCACATATAGGGTTCCCCCGACCCTGCCCCGGCCTATCTCACGCGGGCCCGGAAGACGGCATCCGGGCCCGTCGTGCGTCCGGGGTCAGCGCCCCGCGAACTCGGGCTCTCGCTTCTCGAAGAACGCTCGCGAGCCTTCGGCGAAGTCCTTGCTGGCAGCGAGCGCCTCCTGAGCCGCGACCTCCTGCTCGAGGGTGGCGGCCAGCGCCGGCTTGGCGGCCGCGTCCATCACCCGCTTGGCCAGGCCCACCGCGCGCGGCGCGCCGGCCAGCAGCTCGTTCGCGAGCGCCTCCGTGCACGCGTCGAGCTCAGCGGCCGGGGCGATGCGGTTGGCGAAGCCGATGCGGTGCGCCTCGCGCCCGTCCATGAGCTTGCCGGTCATGATCAGCTCCTTGGCGTTGCCGAGCCCGACGATCGCCGGCAGCCGCGAGCAGCCGCCGACGTCCGGCAGGAGGCCGACGCGCACCTCCATGATCCCGGCCGCCGCATCCTCGGCCATCGTGCGGAAGTCGCAGGCCAGCGCCAGCTCGAAGGCTCCGCCCAGCGCCGCGCCGTGGACCTGGCAGATGGTGGGCTTGGGCATCTCCTCGAGCAG
>Ga0126312_10000016_pt1 | contig 60423 bp, 62 predicted proteins | sample Plot104A_FD_92537 | JGI IMG/M metagenome (GOLD analysis project Ga0126312, IMG submission 92537) | Serpentine soil microbial communities from UC McLaughlin Reserve, CA, USA - Plot104A | ecosystem: Environmental > Terrestrial > Soil > Grasslands | place: USA: UC McLaughlin Reserve, Lake County... | reverse complement strand
CCCGGCCGGGTCTATCTCGACCTCGGGGACTGGGTGGTCGCGGACGCTGGCGCCGGCCTGCTTGCCGCACTGGGGACCGCCGCGGATCGGCCACTCGATCATGGTGGAGCAGGCTTGGCCGGCGTAACGCATGTTGACCTCGGCCCAGCACGGGCGGCGCTTGGCGACACCGAACTGATTGGCGTCGTGCCGACGGCTGAGATGGGTCAGCAGCTGTTCGGGCTGCGCGGCATTACGTCCCTTCGGGGACGTAGGACCGGCGCGGATTCAGAGTCGATGTTGCGCAGCGATGCTGCACTCGAGGCTTTTGCCCGGCTAGCGGCGCCAGAGCAGGCGATCACCCCGGGATCTGGCGCCGGCGGTGGTTTGGGCTTTGCTGTCCTGGCGTTGGGCGGTCGGCTCACCAGCGGGCCAGTCGTCGCATTTGACGGAGCAGAGTCCCCGTCGGTGAGCTCAAGAGCTCACGAGTTCCTCGCCCGGGGAGTCGATCTAGCGGTAACCGGCTGTTCCGTCTTCGACTTCGCCACCCGCGGCGGGGGAGTAGTGACCGCTGTTGTGGAGAGGGCGACTGCCGCACTGAGCCCCTGCATCGTGTTGGCCGGTGAGGTCGTCATCGGCGCCCGAGAGATGCGAACGATGGGAATCGAAGCGGCGTACGGTGTCCGCGAAACAATGCAGGACGCTCCGGGCGGCGGCCGCGTCGGTGAGCGGGAACTAGGGGAGCTGGCGTATCGAGTTGCGCGCTCCTGGACTTGGTAGGCGTGCCGTTTGGCCGGCGTTTCAGCCGCCCTTACACTGAACATGTCGAGTCGACAATCACACGGGAGAGATATATATGACCGCAACCGACCAGACCTTTGAGACCCCCACCGTAGCTGACGGTGTCATCCTCACCGATGAGGCGGCCGGCAAGGTGAAGGCGCTGCTCGAGGGCGAAGGCCGCGACGACCTGTCTCTTCGGGTCGCGGTTCAGCCAGGTGGTTGCTCGGGGCTGCGGTACCAGTTGTTCTTCGACGAGCGAAGCCTCGAAGGCGACATCGTCAAGGAATTCGGGGGCGTGCATGTGGTCACGGACCGGATGAGCGCTCCCTACCTGATGGGCGCCACAATCGACTTCGTTGACACCATCGAGCGGCAAGGCTTCACCATCGACAACCCCAACGCCACCGGATCGTGCGCCTGCGGCGACAGCTTCCACTGATCGACGGCTTGAACAAAGCTCCCTCGCATTGACGCGGGGAGCTTTGTTGTCTCAGGCGGCCGAGCGGCGGACCAGGAAGCGGGGCGGCTTACTCGAGATCAACTCTTGACCGCGCATTCGGCACCAGGCTGCGAGATCGGGTCCCGCCGCTGGGTCGTCGGCAAGCAATTCAATGACCTCGCCCGGCTGGATTCGCTCGAACCCACGAGCTAGTTCGATGATCGGCCGGGGACACGCCATTCCCAGGCAATTCAACGACAGACTCGGTGACGTCACATCACGCCCAAGGTCGAGCGGATTTCAGCAACGATCGGTGGAAGCACGGCTAGGAACTGTTCCACCTCCTCCGACGTCGTTTCCCGGGTCAGTCCGACCCGGATGTTGCCATGAGTGAGCGCGCCCATTGCCGCCAAGACGTGCGACGGGTGCTCGCTGGAAGCGCTACACGCCGATCCGCTGGCAACGGCGAAGCCGGCCTTGTCAAGTTCGAGTGTCAATGTTTCCCCGTCGACATACAGCACAGAGAAGGTCAGCAGGTGCGGCACCCGCTGGATCGGATCGCCGGCAACATCGACGTCGGACACTTCCACCGCGATCCGCGATCGAAGCGTTTCGATCAGCGCCTGCTGTCGCGCGGCGACGGCGTCGCGGTCAGCCCGCCAAACCTCGAGCGCAGCCGCGGCGGCATGGATCGCCGGTACGTCAGGCGGGCCAGGCCAGCGACCTGACTGATAATCGTCGGTTGGGTAGGGTGCGCGCCACCTCGATCCCCGACGGATCACCAGAACGCCAACCGAGGCCGGCCCCCCGAATGCCTGCGCACTTCCGATCAGTAGCGACCAGCCGGTTGAGACGCTCAGCTCAATGCGGCCCATCGCAGCCGTCGCGTCCAGCACCAGCGGCACCCGCGCCTGTGCACACAGCTCGGCTGCCTCTTCGTACGGTTGTAGCGTTCCAACCTCATGGTTGGCGACCTGAAGGCAGGCCATAGCCACACCGTCCCGCCGAATCTCGGCGCTCCATGCGTCAAGATCAACATGGCCGAACTGATCGACACCGACCGTCACCTGATCGCCGCACGCTTCTGCGGCACCCAGCACGGCGGAATGGTCGATTGCCGATGTGACGATCAGTGACCCCACCCGTCGTCGTCCCAGAGCCATCCCGGCGACGGCGGCGTTCGCCGAATGCACTCCTGAGGCGGTGAAGACGACCTCATCTGGGCGCGCTCCGACGGTTTGGGCAACCACCTCTCGTGCCTGGTCCAGGGCCTGTGAGGCGAGCCGTCCGGGCCTGTGCAATCGGAGCGGATCACCCCAGCCCAGGTCCTGCGCTTCAAGCCATGCGCGCCGTGCATCAGCTAGCAGCGGCTCGCCCGAAGAAGAGTCCAGGAACACCGAAGCAGAGGCCTGCGCCACACCGGAAAACTTACGCCCGGCCACAGGTGTCCGCTGGGTGGTCCTACGTTAGGGTGAGATCGAGACAGGTGGACCCCGGCTGTCGGTAGCGGGTCGTGCCCGGCTCACTCTGGCTTGACTCGAACCGACCGGCGAAAGGCACGACGTGGGAGGTAGGAAGACAGGGTCCGATGGGAATGACGATCGTGCTGATCGCCTGACCAGGCCTGTCCTCAGCCGGACCAGCCGGGCCTGGCGAGCGCTGATCGTCCTCTCAATCGCGTCGCTATTAGCCGTCGCTGGGTGCTCGGCCGATACCACCGCAGAACTGAAGCGGCTGGGATTGCCGGAGTCGGCATCGGACCGCGCGCCCTACATGGGAGAACTGTGGATCAACACCTGGATCGCCGCCGGCCTTGTCGGCCTCCTCGTATGGACCTTGATCGGCTGGTCGGTGATCCGCTACAGGTCACACAGCAATCAGATGCCCCGGCAGGCCCGTTACAACCTGCCGATGGAGATCATGTACACCATCGCGCCGTTCATCATCGTCGGCGTGCTGTTCTATTACACGATCCTTGCTCAGAACTCGATCCTCAGGCGGGGCCCCACGGAACCAGAGGTCGTCATCGACGTGGTGGGTCAGAAGTGGTCATGGACGTTCAACTACAAGTCCGCGAACGACCCAGCCGTCGGCCAGGATGTCTGGAACGCAGGCACGATCAACGCAACTCCTGACCTCTATCTGCCGGTCGGCAAGCTCGTTCAATTCCGGCTGTCGTCCCCGGACGTGATTCACTCGTTCTGGGTCCCCTCCTTCTACGGGAAACTCGACGTCATCCCGGGCAGGCAGAACAGCTTCGTCCTCACGCCGACGAAAGAAGGCGACTTCCGCGGGAAGTGCGCCGAACTCTGCGGGACCTACCACTCCGCGATGTTGTTCAACGTGCATATCGTGAGCGAGGAGGAGTACCGCGACTATCTCAAGACGTTGATAGCCAAGGGGCAGGTCGGTGAGGCCAAGGGGCCGAAGAACGCCGACCCAACCGCTGGCGTAGAGACCAATCCACAGGAAGTTGGCGAACGATGACGACCTTGGAGCGCACGGCAACTGCCGCGGAGATCGCCTTACCGAAGCGCGATCTCGGCCGAGTGGCCTGGAAGTGGATGGTGACCACCGATCACAAGGTGATCGGCAACCTGTACTTCATCACGTCATTCATGTTCTTCCTGTTTGCTGGCATCCTGGCGCTCGGCATCAGGGCCGAATTGGCATTCCCGGGTCTGCAATATCTCTCTTACGAGTCCTACAACCAGTTCTTCACCATGCATGGCGCGATCATGCTGCTGCTCTTCGCAACGCCGCTGTTCGCAGGTTTTGCCAACGCAATCATGCCGCTGCAGATCGGCTCGCCGGACGTGGCGTTTCCGCGGCTCAACATGTTCTCGTATTGGAGCTACCTCTTCGGCGGGCTGATCGTCTGTGCCGGATTTCTCACCCCGAACGGAGCGGCGAGCTTCGGCTGGTACGCATACATTCCGTTGAGCGATGTGGTCAACTCGCCAGGTGCTGGCCACGACCTGTGGATCATGGGCTTGTACATGGCCGGAATCGGAACCCTGCTGGGCGCGGTGAACTTCGTCACCACGATCGTGACCATGCGGGCGCCGGGAATGACGATGTTCCGGATGCCGATCTTCACCTGGAACATATTCGTGACGTCGATCCTGGTGTTGATGGTCTTCCCGATCCTGGCCGCGGCCCTGCTGGTGCTCGAGGCCGACCGCGTTCTCGGTGCACACGTCTTCGATGCAGCGAACGGTGGGCCGGTCCTCTGGCAGCACCTGTTCTGGTTCTTCGGTCACCCAGAGGTGTACATCATCGCCCTGCCGTTCTTCGGCATCATCACCGAAGTCCTGCCGGTCTTCAGCAAGAAGCCGATCTTCGGCTACGTCGGATTGGTGGGCGCCACGCTGCTGATCGGGGCGCTGTCCATGGCCGTGTGGGCACACCACATGTACACCACCGGTGCAGTCCACCTGCCGTTCTTCGCGATCATGACGATGCTGATCGCCATTCCCACAGGGGTGAAGTTCTTCAACTGGATCGGCACTATGTGGGGCGGCAATATCGCCATGCAGACGCCCATGCTCTGGGCCGTCGGCTTCCTGGTCACCTTCTTGTTCGGCGGGTTGACCGGCGTGATCTTGGCGAGCCCGCCGCTGGACTTCCATCTCAATGACAGCTACTTCGTGGTGGCCCACTTCCATTACGTCGTCTTCGGCACAGTCGTCTTTGCGATGTTCGCCGGGTTCTACTTCTGGTGGCCAAAGCTCACGGGCCGCATGCTCGACGAAACCTGGGGCAAGATCCACTTCTGGCTGCTTTTCATCGGCTTCCACACCACGTTCCTGGTGCAGCACTGGCTCGGTGTCGAGGGAATGCCGAGACGCTACGCGGACTACCTGCCGAACGAAGGCTTCACGGTGCTCAACCAGGTCTCATCGGCAGGTGCCTTCCTGCTCGGCGCATCGACGCTGCCGTTCCTGTACAACGTCTGGAAGTCGCGCAAGAACCCCAAGGTCACAACAGACGACCCGTGGGGCTGGGGACGCTCGCTCGAATGGGCCACGTCCTGCCCGCCCCCAAGGCACAACTTCACCGCAATACCTCGAATCCGCTCAGAATCGCCCGCCTTCGATCTGCACCACCCGGAGGTTGCGCTGTTGGAGTACGAGGATGAGGAAGAGGAGGAGTTCTTCGAGGAGACAGCTGTGGATGCCGGCGAAGACACCGGCCGCAGGGGCGAGCTACGGGCTCGAGTGCGCGGTTCCACAACCGACCTGGCCGCACAGTACGAGGCCACCCACCATTCGCGGTCACCTGAGGCAGAAGAGGATCAGCGGTGAGAGCGGAAGCCTGGATCTTTGGGATCCTTGTGATCTTCTTCGTTGTTGTCACGCCGATTTACTGGTTCCTCAGCTACGACCCGACCGGGACGACGGCGCTGATACTGACGGGCCTCCTTGTCCTGATGATCAGCGGGTACCTCGCCCTTGTCGCCCGACGTATCGATCCGCGTCCGGAGGACAGGGGCGAAGGTGAGGTGCTCGAGGGCGCTGGTGACTTGGGCTTCTTCCCACCCCAGAGCAAGTGGCCGCTGTTTTGTGGGCTCACCTTCATCCTCGTGGCGCTCGGCCCGGTCTTCGGCTGGTGGCTGATGCTCGTGGGCTTCGCGATCGGTGCCGTCACTCTCACCGGCTGGATCTACGAGTTCTACCGCGGAGACCACGCCCACTGATTTGATGTGGGTCGCTCGCGCAATTTATGTTCGCTCGCAGAGCCGGGGCCCACATGAGCTTGGTGAAGGGCGGGAGTCAAATCCTGCTGAATTCTGAGGTTTTGTGGCGAATGCGGGCGAGCCCGGCGACTGGGATGACCATGAGAGCGACCAGACCACCGGTCAGGGCAAGGGCGGTGTAGCTCGTTGCTGAGACGATCAGGCCCGAACCGAGGCCAGCCGCAGCGGCGGCTACCGCGACGCCCAGGTCGATGGTCCCTTGGGCGCGAGCGCGAAACTCTAGCGGCACGGAGTCCGCGATCAAGGTCGAACCACTGACCAACCCGAAGTTCCATCCGATGCCGAGCAAGATCAACCCAAACGCCAGGGGCGCTATCGAGGTCGGAGGAGACCAGGCGGCTACCAGACCCCCGGCCAACAGAGTGATCGCTGATGCCGCCGCGATGGTTAGCCGGCCGAAGCGGTCCACCAGCCAACCGGAAATCGGCGATGGCAGGAACATGCCGGCGATGTGCGCCGCGATCACCACGCCGGTGGCAGCGACGTGATGTCCGTGATCTTGGATGTGAATTGGGGTCATCGTCATGATGGCCACCATTACCAACTGAGTGAGAATCAGTATGCCGGCGCCGCTCAGCACGGCCGGGGACCAGTAGTGCCGCGAGCGCGAGGTGTCGCGTGCTGCGGCTGTTGTCGGACCCGGCAGCGTCACACCGCCGTTCTCGGCCCACGCGGTGGCTGCCGCGAGGGCATGGGCCAAACGGAGCGGGTCCGGTCGCAGCATCACCCAGAGGACTACCGCGGCTGCCACGTATGCGAAGCCGGCGAGTAGGAACGGCCCGGCAAGCGCTCGGATGCCCAGCGCTTCAGCCACCCGCCCCATCACGCTCACCAGGTTGGGCCCGACCACCGCACCGATGGTGGTGGCGACCAGCACGGTGCTCACCGCACGGCCACGCCGTGACGGCGCAGCAAGGTCGGCTCCCGCATAGCGGGCCTGCAGGTTGGTAGCGACACCGGCGCCGTAGCCGAAGAAAGAGATGAGCAGCAGCACCAGATTGTCCAGCCAGGCCGCAGCCACAACGCCGAAGCTCCCTGCGGCACCGAGGAGATAACCGGCGCTTAGCCCGGCGCGCCGGCCAAGACGCTGGCTCAGCCCGCCCCACGGCCTCAGCCGCGGCAGCGCCACCGATGGAGAAGAGCGCAGCGGACAGACCCGACAACCCGGTGGACCCGAGCATCTCCTGCGCCAGCAGCACACCGACAGTGACGCCTGCGGCTAGGCCGGCACCGCTGAGAATCTGGGCCAGCACCAAGACAGCCAGCGTCCGGCGCTGCTCGGGAGGTTCTTCAAGGATTGTGCTTGTCGCGGCGGCCTTCGGGGCGCTCATGCGCGGCTCCATTGGTAGTGGCGAAACCATCATCAGTTGAGACCTGGGAGGGAGCAAGCTTGAATGAAGCTCTTCCAGCTTTGCAACCGAGTTAGGGTCAAGCCCATGTGCCGCAACATTCGACCGCTGAACAACTTCGATCCGCCGGCGACGAGTGCCGAGGTTCAGGACGCCGCCTTGCAGTACGTACGCAAGATCGCGGGCACAAGCAAACCGTCCAAGGCCAACGAAGAGGTCTTCAACCGCGCTGTACGGGAGATCGCCCACGCCACCGAGCATCTGCTGGCGGATCTGGTCTCAGCCGCGCCACCCAAGAATCGGGACGAGGAGTCAGCAAAGGCTCGGGCCCGCTCCGCCAAGCGCTTCGCCACTGCGTAGTCGGCCTGATGACCTGTCAGCTGACCTGACCTGAGCGGGAAGCTACCAGTTCATGTGCAGGGGCCGGCCCTCGTCAAATCCGGAGTGGGACTGGACGCCGACTAAAGCGAGCTGGTGAAACTCCTCAAGATTCGATGCGCCGGTGTAGGTGCAGCTGCTCCGCAGCCCGGCAACGATGGAGTCGATGAGATCTTCGACGCTTGGCCGTTCTGGTTCCAGATACATCCGACCGGTGGAGATACCCTCCTCGAACAGCCCTGCCCGAGCCCGCTCAAACCCGCTGGCGTCCTTGGTGCGCATCCGAACAGCTCGGGCTGAGGCCATGCCGTACGCCTCTTTGTAGAGCCGCCCCTCGGCGTCTGTCATCAAGTTCCCGGTGCTCTCGAACGTGCCGGTGAACCAGGACCCGATCATGACACTGCCCGCCCCCGCCGCCAGCGCAAGCGCGACGTCGCGAGGATGACGAACGCCTCCGTCAGCCCAGATCGACTTGCCGACCGAGCGGGCGGCCTCGGCGCATTCCAGGACGGCACTGAACTGGGGCCTGCCGACGCCGGTCATCATCCTGGTCGTGCACATGGCGCCGGGCCCAACTCCAACTTTGATCACGTCGGCACCGGCGTCGATCAAATCGATGACGCCATCGGCGGAAACGACGTTGCCGGCTACCAGCGGTACTCGACGGCCTTCGGTATCGCTGAGCCGATCGCGAACCTCTCGGACCGACTTCAGCGACTGGAGCATCTTCTCCTGATGGCCGTGCGCGGTGTCGACGACGAGCATGTCGATCCCCGCATCCAACAGGCCCTGGGCGCGGATGGCAACGTCGCCGTTTATACCAACCGCGGCTCCGATGAGCAGGGCACCCCGGGCATCCAGCGCCGGTCGGTAGAGCGTCGAGCGTAGGGCCTGCTTGCGGGTCAGCACGCCGAGCAGCCGGTCGTCATCGATCACCAGCGCCAGGCTGAGGTGCCGATTGGTGAGCGTTTCGAAGACCTCTGCCGGTGACGTTTCCGGTGAAACCTGGAGCAGGTCGGCCGACATGACCTGGTGAACTTGGGCGAAGCGATCCACGCCGGCCGCCTCGTTCTCGCTCACGGTGCCCACTGGCCTGCCGTCCTCGACCACGACGACGGCGCCGTGTGCCCGCTTCGGTAGCAGCGACATGGCTTCGCCGATTGTGGTGTGCGGTGTGACCGAAACCGGCGTGTCGAACACCGGATGTGAAGCCTTCACCTTGGCGACGACCTTCGCGACAACATCAGCGGGGATGTCTTGCGGCAGGATGGCGACTCCGCCACGTCGGGCGACTGTCTCGGCCATTCGCCGGCCCGACACGGCCGTCATGTTGGCCACCACCAGCGGGAGCGTTGTGCCGACTCCATCGGTGCTCGTGAGGTCTACCGACAATCTGGAGTCGAGTCCGGATCGGTTGGGAATCATAAAGACATCCGAGTATGTCAGGTCGTACAGGGGCGGATCTTTCAGGAATCGCACCGCTCCATTCTGGCGGCTGATCCGATGCCCGCATAGGTTTGCGAAGTGAGTGACGACAAGTCGAACAAGGGTCGCTACGTCACAACCGGCAGCGACTACACCCGCGATACCAACTACATCCAGACCCGGATCACTCGTGATGGTCGCGACGGCTACCCGGTTGAGCCGGGCCGTTACCGGCTGATTGCTGCCCGGGCATGTCCATGGTCGAATCGCGCGGTAATCGTCCGCCGGCTGCTTGGACTTGAGCCTGCCATCTCGCTCGGGCTATGCGGACCCGTGCACGACAGCCGGAGCTGGACGTTCGACCTAGACCCGGCAGGTGTCGATCCGGTGCTGGGCTATGAACGGCTGCAGCAGGCCTTCTTCGCCCGCTCTGGAGAATACGACCGCGGCATCACAGTGCCGGCGATCGTCGACATTCCGACGAAGGCCGTGGTCACCAACGACTACGCGCGCATCACATTGGACTTAACGACCGAATGGGTTGACTTTCATCGACCGGGCGCTCCTCAGCTCTACCCCGAGCACCTCCGCGGCGAGATGGACGAGCTGATGGAGCTGATCTATCGCGACGTGAACGACGGCGTGTACCGGTGTGGTTTCGCCGGATCGCAGGAATCCTACGATGCGGCGTTCGACCGGTTGTTCGCCCGGCTGGACTGGCTGGCGGACCGGTTGAGCCGGCAGCGTTACCTGATGGGTGAGACCATCACCGAGGCGGACGTCAGATTGTTCGCCACGCTGGCGCGATTCGACGATGTGTACCACACCCACTTCAAGTGCAACCGGCACAAGCTGAGCGAGCTGCCGGTGCTCTGGGCGTACGCGCGGGACCTGTTCCAGACGCCGGGCTTCGGCGACACGATTGATTTCGAGCAGATCAAGCAGCACTACTACGTGGTGCACTCAGACATCAATCCGACCCAGATCGTGCCAAAGGGCCCGGATCGCAGCGGCTGGCTGGCGCCGCATGGCCGAGAGGAATTGGGCGGTCGACCTTTCGGCGACGGAACCCCTCCGGCGCCACCGCCGGCGTCCGAGGCGGTCGCGAGAGACCATGAAGTGCTGGCGGCACCTTGAGCTGTGCGGCCTCGCTGGTTGTCCGCCGGTGTATTGGCGGCCCCGGCGCTAGCCAGTGGGGTCGTTGGGGTTGGTGGTTGGCGCGGATGGCGGTGGTGTTGAGCTGGGAGCGTTGGCCGAGGATGACGGAGCGGCAGTGGGCGTGTCCTGCTGTGGAGTGGTCTCGGAGCGGCCCGGCTCATCGGCCCCCGCGCTCGGTGATGGGGTTTGCGTAGGCTGCGCATCCTCTGTCGATCCCCGGGTAGCCGTCGGATCGCCCTCTTTCGCCTTGGGCTCGTCATTGGATTGACGATCATCCGCGGAATCCTGGCGACTCACCTGGCTGATAGTGGTCCCGTCGTCACCCGAGAGCGAGTGCCCAGATATCAACTCGAGGCCGGTAACCGCGACGGCGGCAATGCCGAAAGCCAGCAAGGCGCCGATAAGTGCAGTCCTCCACGGCAGCCGATGAAGACCAAGGCGTGAAACGCCTGGCCGCTCCCGCGGGGCGAGCTGCTGGGCCGGTGCCGTGGCAGCGTTCGGCTCCGTGCGGTCGGTGACCAGTTGTACGGTTGCCTGGTTGCCCACCTTCCACCGGTCAGGCCAAATCGTCTTGACCTTTTCGTGGGTGTGCCTCACGGACGCCGTGTAAAGGGCGCCCGACACAGCTGCCACCACGCTGGCCCCTGCCGCGCCGATGATCGTGCCGGCCGCACCTAGCCGGGAGCCGATAGCTGCGGCGGTCATCGCGGCAAGGGCGCCACCGATGATCTGGCTCAGCGACAGCTCGAACCTGCGCGGCTTTTCTGACTTCTCACTATCGGTTTGCTGTTGTTGCTCTGCTTCGGATTGGGAGGTGCGAAACCGTTCCTGCTGGTCAATACTCATGTTCACGTTCGTCTCTGCTCGGGCGTGGTGACCATGTCTGCAATGACCGGTCTCGCTCTACTTTCTTTTTCGCTGCGCCATCTAACCGACGCTCGCGAATATCCCCAGTAACGCACACTTGGGCCGTATTGATGCCAACAGCACAGCAAGAGTGATCGATAACACAGGCGGCTACGCAGCACCCCGAGCCGGGCAGGCCCGGGTGCTGATCTTGGTGGAGCGGAGCCTAGGGCGCCAGATGCTCCGACTCAGTACCGGCTATCACGGCTCCGTCTTCTCCGTGACCGTTGCCATGCCCGTCGCCGTGTCCTGCGCCAATTTCGTGGCCGGCACCGTGATGATGGTGTGCCGCCGCCTCCTCCAGCTCCGCCCGGGTTGGCTTATGCAAGGTGTCGACAAAGTAGAACCGGGTTGCGCGGCGACGGAGCTGTTCCAGTCTGAGCTGGCGATCTCGGTACTCGCCATCGCCATCACCAGCGGGCAGCAGGGCGTACTCCTCGGACTGCTGGGTCAGCGCGTACTGCTCACCAACCGAGATGGGCCGGTGCCGCTCGGAGTAGCGGCCGCTCGGGTCACGTTCGATGACTCCGGTTTCAGCGCCGTGCAACAGCCGGTCGTGGTCAGAACGCTGCAAGCCGATGCAGACCCGTTTGGTTATCAGGAACGCAACAACCGGGGCTACGAACACAGCCACCCGCAGGACCCAGGTCACCGCGTTCAACGAGACGTCGAACTGGGTGGCGATCAGGTCGTTGCCGCCACCGGCCCACAACACTGCGTACCACGTCATGGCCGCAACACCAAGGCCGGTGCGGGTCGGGTTGTTACGTGGCCGATCAAGCAGATGATGCTCGCTCCTGTCACCGGTCACCCATTGCTCAATGAACGGGTAGAGCGCCATCCCGACAAACAGCAGAGTCATCGGCAAGGCGAGGGGTATGAAGACGTTCCACGACCAGGTTGTCGACCCTATGTGCCACTCCCAGCCGGGCCCCGGCATGATCCGGATGGCACCCTCGGCGAAGCCCATGTACCAGTCCGGCTGCGAACCGGCAGATACCTGCGCCGGGTTGTATGGACCGACCACCCACACCGGGTTGATCTGCATCAGCGCACCCATCAGGGTCAAGACGCCGAAGACGATGAAGAAGAAGCCGCCCGCCTTGGCGGCGTAGACCGGAAAGACCGGATAGCCGACCACGCTGTCTTCTGTGCGCCCGGGACCTGGAAACTGCGTGTGCTTGTGGTAGAAGACGAGTGCCAGGTGGGCTGCGACCAGGGCGAGGATCAGGGCAGGAATCAGCAAGATGTGCAGGAAGTAGAGGCGCGGAATGATCAGGTCGCCTGGGAACTGCCCGGCAAAAACGAAGAACTCCACCCAGGTGCCGATCACAGGGGTTGCCCGTACCGCACCATCGAAGAAACGCATGCCGGTGCCCGACAGCAGGTCGTCGGGCAAGGAATAGCCAAAAAAGCCCTCGAAGATTCCCAGCGCCAGCAGGCCGACCCCGAGCAGCCAGTTGATTTCGCGCGGCTTGCGGAAAGCGCCGGTGAAGAAGATCCGCAGGCTGTGGGCCAACATGGCGGCGACGAAAAGCATGGCCGCCCAGTGGTGCATCTGCCGAAGCAGCAGGCCGCCCCGGATGTCAAAGGAGAGGGCGAGCGTCGACGCAAACGCCTCGGACATGGGCAGTCCGTGAAGCAGCTGGTAGCTGCCTTCGTACTCAACTTCCGCCATAGACGGCTTGAACCAGATGCAGAGGAAGACACCGGAAAGCAGCAGGACGATGAAGGAGTAGAGGGCGATTTCGCCGAGCAGGAACGACCAGTGATCGGGAAAAACCTTGCGGAAGTATGGGCGGACCAGGGCGGCCACGCCGAGCCGCTCGTCGGCCCACCTGACCGGTCCTCTGGCGATTCGAAAGACTGGACCGGCTTGCTTCTTCGGTACTTGCGCCTCCACCGAAGAGCTCTCTGGCACTGTTACCGCCGGCTCAGGCATTAGTTATCACCCTCTTCAAAATCCTGCCGCGAGTCCCGCTCGAAGTAGCTCGGTCCGACCGGGACTGTGAAGTCACTGCGTGCCACCAAGTATCCCTCGGCATCGGTGGTGATCGGCAGCTGGGGCAGCGAGCGGGCAGCCGGGCCGAAGATCACCACGCCGGAGTTGCCGAGGTCGAAGGTGGACTGATGGCACGGACAAAGCAGGTGGTGGGTCTGCTGCTCCCAGAGGCTGATCGGACAGCCCACGTGCGTGCAGATCTTTGAATAGCAGAGGATTCCGCCCACCTGCCAGTCCTCGCGCGAGGCGGGGATCTGGATCGTGTTCGGATCCATCCTCACGACGACGATGGCTGCCTTCGCTTTTTCTATCTGGAATTCGGCCCCATGCAGATCCTGAAGGTTTTCCGGCTCGCCATTGACCAGCTGACCGATCTCAATGTCGTCGGCCTTGATCGGCGCGAACGTCACGTCATTCACCAGCCGGACACCCTCGGCCCAGAGCGTCTTCTCGATTGTCTCGGCGCGTTTCTTTTTGGTCGGCCACGGGCCGAGGTCAGCCAGGCCTACCAGCATCGGAACAAACACAAAGCCGAGAGCGGCGAGAAGCGTGCGGCCGATGATCTTGCGCCGGGTAAGCTTCGATTCCTCGACGGTCTTGTCGAGCTCGGTGAGCATCCACTGCTGGTCCTCCGGCTTGGAGGTTGCGCCGTGCCTGAGGTCGACCATCTCCTCATCGCTCATCAGCGTCCTGGCCCACTGCACTGCACCTATCCCGATGAACAGCAGCGAGAGTCCAAAGGTCACGCCTAACCCCAGGTTTCTCGCGTTTGCCCGCAACGGGCCGAAGTCGAAGAACCAGTCGCCCGGGACAGCGAAGTACACCACTGCGAACCCGATGGCAAAAAGCGGAACCATGCCGAAGAAGAAGGCGACCTGCCGGGTCGCACGGTCGGCGGCCTTGGGATCGACATCGGTGAGTCGCGGCAGATGTTCCGGGTGGCCGGGATCGGGCACCGGGTAATGCGCAGGATCGTGGTCGGTCAGCTCCGGGCCGTGGTGGTCGTGACTAGCAAGGAGGGGGCTGGCTCCGGTATCTCTATCTTCTTCGCTCACTTAGCTTTCGCCCCCTTGGCAGTAATCCACACAGCAAAGAGCACAAGTAGACCCATGCCGACGATCCATGCCCAGAGCCCCTCGCTCACCGGCCCAATTCCGCCCAGCGCAAGGCCGCCGTCCTGGGGCCGCTCATGCAGCTCGTTCAGGTAGCCGATGATCACCCGCTTGTCCTCCGGGGTCAGGACTTCGTCAGAGAAGACGGGCATTTGCTGAGGGCCGGTCAGCATGGCCAGGTACAACCGTTTGCTGTCCAAACCGATGAGCGAGGGTGCGTACCGTCCATCGGGCAAGGCACCCCCGGCCCCTTGGAAATTGTGGCAAGCCGAGCAGTTGGTACGGAACAGTTCCCCACCGCGGGCGAGGTCCTCCTCGCTCAGGTTCTCAGGGTTGTACTCCGTCTCAGTGGGGATCGCTGGGCCAGGTCCAAGGCTTGCCACGTACGCGGCCAGCGCCGCAATCTCCTCATCGCTATACCGGTTGGGCTTGACTGGAGCCTGCTCACCAGGCCGGGACATCGGCATCCGGCCGGTCGACACCTGGAAGTCGACAGCCGCGGCACCGACGCCGATTAGCGACGGCCCCTGAATGGTTTCCGTAGTCTGCCCTTCGCCGTTCAGCCCATGACATGACGCGCAACCAACTGCGAAGAGCTTCCTGCCTTCATCCACCTGCTGCTGGCTATAACCGTTGTCGGCAGAGACCCGTTCGGCCGGAGCGACCACGTTGTACAGACCGCCGAGAACGAATAGCGCGAACAGCAGCAAGGCGACCTTGGCAGCTGGGTGCCGTCGCCTCGAAGACAGGAATCGCACGGGCTCCCTCTCGGTCGGGGTTGCAGTCGCTACTGGCTATTCAGTTGTGGTTCGGCCGCCAGATGCACCGGCTAACGCAGGATGTAGATCACGCCGAAGAGCGCGATCCACACCACGTCGACGAAGTGCCAGTAGTAGGACACTACAACGGCGCTGACGGCCTGCTCGTGGGTGAAGGTACGGGCCAGGTATGTGCGTCCCAGCAGGAGAACGAAGGCGATCAGACCCCCGGTGACGTGCAGCCCGTGGAAGCCGGTCGCGAGGAAGAACACGGAGCCGTAGACGTTGGAGGAGATGGTGAGATCTTCCCGGAACAGCGCCGCGTACTCGTAGACCTGACCACCGATGAAGAAGGCACCCATCAGAAATGTGAGGACATACCACTCGCGGAGCCCCCACTGCCGGAGATTGGCGAGTGAGCCGGTCCGGTTCACCTGGCCCCGCTCGGCCGCAAACACACCCATCTGGCAGGTGAACGAGCTGGCGACCAGGACCGCGGTGTTGATAGGTGCGAAAACTAGGTTCAACTTCGCCGTCTCGAAGTCCCACAGTGACTGAGTCCCGGCCGCGGCGGCCTGTGCGTTCGTGACATTGCGGATGGTGAAATAGGCCGCGAACAACGCGGCGAAGAACATCAGCTCCGATGCCAGCCAGATGATCGTCCCCACTGCGACAAAATCCGGGCGGTTCTCCCGGCCCCGCAGCCGCACCTGAGGAATCGGATGCAGCGCGCTGGCCGGTTTCGTCATCGAACCGCTGACGGCATGGGTGTGTAGGGCCACGGGCTCATTATTGCTGTATCACCTGCTGAGGTCACCCTTGGGCACGACATTGCCGAGAACGACTTTGGCTCGCCTCGTAGGTGCCGCTCTATCCTGAGTGAGTGGTCGCAACACTGGTCACGCTGCTGCCTTTACACGCGACCCCACCGAACCCGCCGCCTCCCTTTACTCCGGCCAGGTTCCTCACGGACTGGACGTATGAGTGGTGGCTCCTGCTGGCACTGGCCATCCCGGCAGCGCTGTATGTCTGGGGTCTGATTGTGCTGCACCGTCGGGGTGATCGCTGGCCGATCCAGCGTAGTGTGGCTTTTCTCGCCGGTGGTGTGGGGAGCGCCGTGATCGCCACGATGTCCGGCCTTGGAACCTACGACACCGTGCTGTTCAGCGTGCACATGGTGCAGCACACGATCTTGATGATGATCACGCCGCTGTTCCTCGCGCTCGGCGCCCCGGTGACGCTGGCACTGCGGACACTGCCCTCACGGCCACGAGCGACACTGCTGCGAGTGCTGCACTCGCGGTTCGCCCGTATCGTCTCCTTCCCACCGCTGGCGCTGGCTCTGTTCATCGCCACCCCGTTCGCTCTCTATTACTCACCTTTCTACGAGATCTCCCTGGAATCGGGCTTCTGGCACGCCTTCGTGCACATGCACTTCGTGATCATCGGCTCGATGCTGATGTGGCCGTTGGTCGGCACCGACCCGATACCGGGACGGGTCAGCTATCCGCTTCGACTGCTGTTGGTGTTCCTGATGTTGCCGTTCCATGCGTTCCTCGGCGTGACGATCATGGACTCGTCGATTGTGCTTGCTGGTCATTGGTACGAGTCCTTCCACCGCGCCTGGGGGCCTACGCCGCTTGAGGATCAGCACATCGGCGGCGGAATCATGTGGGCGGCCGGCGATGTCATCGCTGTCGTCGTGCTGGCCGCGCTGTTCGTTCAGTGGTTCGCGCAAAGTCAGCGCGAAGCCCGTCGGGAGGATCGCCGGCTGGACCGGCTCGAGGCGCAAGCGGCGTTGACGGCCAACTCCGGGCGAGAAGCAGATCGATCAAGATAGGATCGACCGGCTCCCCAGGGAGCCGCGAGCGATGGAGGAGCTGCATACGATGAACGCCGACCAGCCGAGCGGCAGCGCCGCGAAGCCGGTGTCCGAAGAGTTGATCATCCTCGCCTACTCCTCGGACCGGACCGTTCGGGAGAACATCCGGCTGGCGCTCGGTCGGAAGGTTGCCAGCGACCTGCCGCCGGTACGGGTGGTCGAGGTGGCGACTCAGCCGGCGGTCATCGCGGCCATGGATGGCGGCGGGATAAATCTTGTGATCTTGGACGGCGAAGCGGTCCCGGGCGGTATGGGCTTGTGCCGCCAACTGAAGGACGAGCTCGCGAACTGCCCGCCGATCCTGGTGCTTACTGGCCGGCGGGACGACGCCTGGCTGGCCACCTGGTCGCGTGCCGACGGTGTGCTCGGGCATCCCATCGATCCGCTGCGGCTCCCGACGGCGGTTGCCGCGATGCTTCGCGGCAAGACCGGTAAGTCGCTGGCCACTCGTGGCTGAGGTTCGACCGATGAGCTGGCCGGAACTGCTGGGTGGCCTGCTCCGTCGGGAGGACCAGACGGCAGAGACTGCGGGCTGGGCGATGCAGCAGATCCTCCGCGGCGAGGCAACCCCCGCTCAGCTTGCCGCTTTCGTCGTGGCCCTGCGCTGCAAGGGCGAGACCGTAGCCGAAATCGCCGGTATGGCCGACGCGATGCTGGAGTTCGCCACCCCGATCGAGGTGTCTGGTCCAACGGTGGACATCGTCGGTTCCGGGGGGGACCGAGCGCGCACCGTCAACATATCGACGATGGCCGCCATCGTGATGGCTGCGGCCGGTGCCCGAGTGGTCAAACACGGTAATCGAGCCGCTTCGTCGGCGTGCGGTGCTGCCGACGTTCTGGAAGCCCTGGGCGTCGTGCTCGATCTGGCGCCGGAACACCAGCAGTCTGTGATCGACGAGGTGGGAATCGGCTTTCTGTTCGCGGCCTATTACCACCCGGCATTGCGCTTCGCCGCCGCGCCACGGCGCGAGCTGGGTGTTCCGACGACCTTCAACTTTCTTGGACCGTTGGCGAATCCGGCCCAGCCGATCGCTCAAGCCGTCGGCGTCGCCGACGCACGGATGGCTGAGTTGATGGCAGGGGTGTTCGCCGCTCGTGGCAATCACGGTCTGGTCATGCACGGTGACGACGGGCTGGACGAGTTGAGCACCACTACTACTTCGACAGTCTGGGTCCACGGGGATGGACAGGTGATCCGCAGCCAGCTCGATCCAGAAGATTTGAGCCTGCCTCGGGCCCAACTTGCCGACCTTGTCGGCGGTGACGCCGATGTCAACGCCCAAGTCGTGCGAGATCTGGTGGACGGCAAGCCGGGGCCGGTACACGACATTGTCGTTCTCAACGCCGCCGCCGGTTTGCTGGCCGATGCCAAACCCCGCGCAGAGGACCTGAGCGGGCAGCTCAGCGAGCACCTCGAGCGGGCAGAGGAGGCAATCGGCTCAGGAGCGGCCAAGGCCAAGCTCGCCGATTGGATTGCCGCGACCCGGGCGTACCGCTAAGGCCGGTAGGGCTCCTGGACGAGCCTCGGCAGGAAGCGCCATGATCAGTTCAGGGTCAGCGAGTCCACGGCGGCGGATGCCAGGTCGCGGATGCGCGGGCTGGCGTCGTTGGGAACCGAGCTGATCGCGGCAATCAGCGCCCCGTCATCGCATCGGACCAGCCATATGACAGCTCGGTCGTAGCTGCTCGGTAGACCCTTGGCCGAGTAGTGCACGTCGGCGCGAAACTCCATGCCCGGATGGCCGTTGGCAGCTCGCTCGGAAGACCTCATGCGCCTGATCTTGGTCGCATGACCGCCGAAGAATTTGTCACCCAGCTCCTCCATCACTCGACCTCCGGCTTGGTCTAGATCGGAACTGCTGACCAGCTCCGGGCTGATCTGCGCCAGGGCCACGGTTGCCTGCCAATCGCGGCGTCCGTCGTAGTCCACGTGCACCTCGGCGTTGGCAAGGAAGATGACATCGACCACCCCGTCAACGTGTACCGGGTCGGGGTAGAGATCGTACGGTTCCCCAGGCAGTGCCAGTGTTGCCGGGCCTATCTTGGCGCGTCCGGTGGCTGTATCCAAGCCGCCGATCGGCTTCCGCATCGCCGAGGCGACACCGCTGGTACGTCCGGCCTGCGCTAGCTCGGTCGTGCCCGCCGAGTCATTCCGGACCAGTAGTCCGACGCCGATCCCAGCACTGGTGAACAGCGCGATTCCAACTGCGACTGCTAGCGCAACCTTCGTCGTCGATCCCCGCGAAGATCCTGGTTCGGCACGCCAGCCGAGTCGGGGGGACGTACTCACATCGGGCGAGCCTAGCCCCGGGCGGCAAAACACCCTGCGCTTCGCCGTCACCCTTGCCCCTGCTTCCCAAGGGAATGTACGTTCACACACCCCTACGCGAAGAAACTGGGTTGGCAAGAAATCTCGGCTTATCTGTAACATCGGCTGCCCTTCGCGGGCCTTCCTCTTTAGAGGGATGTCGAACAGGGGGCCGATGACCGCGACAGGAAAGCAGCTGGACCCGGCAATGAATCCGTGGGTCGACGCGGCACCGTTCCGCGCCCACGTTGCCCACTTGATGGCCGCTGAAGAGCTGAGCATCGGGACGCTTGCTGTGTTGACCGGGGTGCAGCCGAAGGCGCTCGCTCGCTTGATTGCCGGGCGGGACAGCGGCCTGCCTGTTGTCGGAAAGATCAGCCAGGAGATGGCCCGTCAATTGTTAAAAGTGCGCGGCAGCGACGTTCGAGGACTTAGGTGTCGGTCGGTGGCGGCTGAGGCCGTAACCCGGCGGCTACGCATTTTGCGGCAAGCCGGCTGGTCAGAGCCCCGCCTGGCGGCCGCGCTTGGTGTTGATCGCAGATCCTTGACCGCCCTACTGGATGGCAATGCGCCCAGGTGTACTGCGCTCGTTGCCCTACGCGCGGCGGCGGCGGTTCGAACGATTGGCTCGGCCGGCTCAGAGCAGCAGGGTGCGGCGTAGTTTTGCTCGCACCCGATCACGCTATCTAAACCGACTTTAGGATCAGCCGGGTGCCCAGCACAGCGACGGTCGTCGCGGCTGCCGCCCTGACCGGTTTGGCGACGGCGGCGGCGGTCCGTCCGGTGCTGCAGGCCCTGCCGGAGCCGCCGGACCAGCCCGACAAGGTGGCCTACCGATCGTTGCTGACGACCAGACTGGTACTGCTATGTGGTCTGCTTTCCGCATGCTGCGCCGCTTTAGCCTGGCAGGGCGTGCCCCCGGCAACTCTGCCGTTGTGGACGGTGTTGTCCAGTTGCGGCGTCCTGCTCGCCGTCATCGACGCCAAGACCACATGGCTCCCGTTGCGGCTCACGCAGGCCGCCTGGTTACTGATGCTTCTCGGCGTCGTCGTTGGCTGCGCGCTGGGTGGCGGCTGGCAGCTTGTCGTTCGCAGCGTGGTCGGCGCAGCGATCGCGGGCACACTGTATTTTCTTGGCTGGCTGATCACTCGGGGAGGCTTCGGATTCGGCGATGTGCGGTACGCACCGCTGCTGGGTGCCGCAGCCGCGGCAGGTTCATGGCGGCTGTTGATGTTGGCGCTCACTATGGGCACTGTTATAGGTGGCCTTTACGGCTTGGCCCGCCTTGCGTATCGCCGGCGAGGACCATTTCCGTACGCGCCGTCGATGCTAGCCGGCGTCTACCTAGCGGTCGCGGCCTCGTGGTTGTAGACGTAAAGCAGTGCCTGCGCGTAAGCGTCGGCCGGATCGTCTGCGGGTTCGGTGTGATGGGCTCGGCCGGGTCCACTCACCGTGACGACGAATCCGCCGGGTGAGGCGTCAAGCGACAAGAAGTAGTTGCCCAGCATTTCGCGAAGCTGATTTTCACGCGGCAGCCACACCACATCTGCAGACTCAACGGAGTCCAAAGCCCATTCCACGGTCCCGTTGAAGTGGAATCGAGAATCGCCCTCCCTTACCACCAGTTCCACGACCATGTCGCTCACCAGGAAGACAGAGTCGGCGATTTCCGGCTTCGGGATGAAGAACTGATCGCCGTTGGCCGGCGTCCAGTCAAGATAGGGCTTGAGCTGAGTGGCGAGTTCGCGGGAGATCACAGAGGAGAGGCAGGTCAGTCAGCGCTGAGCGCGCACGAAGCCCGCCCGTTCAGCAGCTTCCTCGCTGTTGAACCAGACGTCTCCAGTTGTCCGCGCGTAACCAGCCGATTCTGGAACGTGATACTTCTTTGAGCGATCGTTGCCTTTGATCGTGTAGCCCTCGGGCGGCTCATGTCCGACATAAACACCTTCACCCTCGATGTCGGGCCGATCGATCACCAGGGGTGGCTCCGACGACATCTCCGTTGGCTCATCGCTCGGAACTGAGCTGCTGTTGGTCGCGTCATCGGTCTCGGTCGAATAGACCAGGGTCGCCTCTTGCTCGGTTTCGGAGGGCAATGTGTCGGCGCTCTCGGCCAGGCTGTCCGCGACATCCGAGTCACCCGGGGCCTCGGCGAAATCTTCGGCGGGCGCTCCCGAGTCGCCAGCTGGTGTGCCGACTGCATCGGCCACCGACATCGATTCCTCGGTCATGGTCGGGGTGTCCACCGGTGTCGGAACCTGATCGGCGGCCACCGCCGCTCCGTCGACCCCTGCCTCTGGGCTGGGGTCGGTGGACGTGGCGGGGGGTGGCGGCGGAGTATATGGAGAGCTCGGCCGGGCTGCTTGCCAGTCGGCGTCTGCCCTGCCGAGGAACTTGCGGACCGCGACGGCGGCGGCACCCGCGATCGCAGCAACGATGGCGAGCCTGACGAGCCATCGGCTCTTCTTCTTTTTCTCCTCAGGCGGCGGAACAACGAGCTCGCCCTTGGCGGCCGCGAGGGTCGCTTGCCCTCTGCGGGCGGCCTCGATGACGATGGGTGAGCCGGCAGCTGCGCTCAGTAGGGCGCTCAGCCTGGGCAGCAGATCGTCGGAGAGTTTCTGCTGACCGGCCTCGATGACTTCATCCAGCCTTGGCCCGATCGTGTCCACCGCACTCTGAGCGACCTTGGCGCCTCGCATCTTGGCACCCGAGGTGAGGGGGCCGACCCGCTGCGCCGCCACCTGAGCGTACGGCGAAACGCGGTCCCGGGCCAGCTGCGCGTAGGGACCGATACGCCCGGCCGCCTGGGTTGCCAACGGCGCAATGCGGTCGGCGGCAGAATTCGCCAACGGGCTGAGCCGATCGGCAGCCGCGTGCGTGACAGGGCCAACCTGATCCGCGGCGGACAGTGCCAGCGGCCCGACCCGGTCGGCAGCCGAATGGGCGAGAGGAGAGATCTGGTCAGTGGCTGCCCCGAGGCGATCTGCGAACGCTTGGGCGAACGGGCCGACCCGAACTGCGGCCGAGTGCGCAACGGGGTCCATCCGATCGGCGGCACCGTGAACCATCGGCCCGACCCGACCGGCGGCGGCATGAACGAAGTCAGGCGGCGGGGCGGCCTCCGCCTTGGCGGCTTTCTTGCGTTCAGATCTGCGCGACACGTTTTTCCTCCGTAGCAAGCGTGAGTTGCGGGACGCGGCCTGCTCCGCGTCCTGGTCAACCGTACCGCCAGGCCCTGGGACTGCGGAGGGTGATGCGACGATCTCGCCGGGGCAGTTTTCCTTGGCTGAGCGTGACAGGATGGGCAGGCGGATGACCAAGATCGCGACAACAGGAAGGCGACAGCGACGTGGGGAGAACAGCCACCTTGCACACCAACCACGGCGACATCGTGCTCAACCTTTTCGAAGATCACGCACCACAAACGGTTGCCAACTTCGTAGGTTTGGCAACCGGAGCACGGGAGTATGCAGATCCGAGCACCGGCGCCAAGACGACGGGACGGTTCTACGACGGATTGACATTCCATCGGATCATCAATGGATTCATGATCCAGGGCGGGTGCCCACTGGGCACCGGAACGGGCGGGCCCGGCTACACCTTCGGGGATGAATTCCATCCCGAACTGAGTTTCAATCGGCCGTACCTGTTGGCCATGGCGAACGCCGGTCCTGGCACCAACGGATCCCAGTTCTTCATCACCGTTGGCCCAACGCCGCACCTCAACCGGAAGCACACGATCTTCGGCGAGGTGGCGGACCAACCCAGTCGCGACGTAGTCGACGAGATCACTCAGGTACGGACCGGACGCAATGACCGTCCGACGGATCCTGTGGTGATCAACTCGGTCGACGTTTCCGAGTGAGCCAGTCACCGCCGGCAGGACCGGATTTCGCCGCACCCGGATTTGTGGGCTGCTATCGGCATCCGGATCGAATGACGGGCATCACCTGTCAACGATGCCGACGGCCGATCTGCGGCGAATGCATGCACCCGGCTTCGGTCGGCTTCCAGTGCCCCAAGTGCGTCGCCGGCGATCGGGTGCGACAACCGAGGACGGCGTTCGGTGCCGCGCTGAAACCCGGCGGAGGCAGCATGACCAAGATCCTCATGGTCGTACTCACCGTCGTCTACGTGCTTGATCTGGTGACCCGCGGGCTACTCAGCAATTGGCTGGTTATGGCCAACGAGTTCATCTATTTCGGCCAGTTCTGGCGATTGCTGACCGGCGCCCTGATATCGGGCTCATTGATCGGTCTGCTGATGAACCTGCTGGTGTTGTGGATTGCCGGTCGAGCGATCGAAGTCGAGCTGGGTGGCTGGCGCTTCGCGGCGCTCTACTTCGCCGCCGGGCTCGGCGGAGCGACGATCGTTTTCCTGCTTGCGCCATCGGCCGGGGCGGTGGTGACATCGGGGGCTGCCGTTATCGGGTTGATCGCCGCCAACGCGGTCGGCAAGCTGAAGACCCACGAGGACATTCGAGCCGACGTCGGGTTGCTGATCCTGCTCGTGCTCTACAGCGTCTTGATCAACTTTTCGGGTATGGGCTGGCTCAGTCTGGTCGGCGGAATTGCCGTGGGCGCTCTGGTGGGCTACCTGCTGGCGTACGCACCGCGCCGAAATCGCGGCGTCATTCAGATCGTCGGACTACTCGGCATCATGCTGGTCTGCCTGCTGGCCGTTGTGGCCAAGGTCGCCGTCTTCTGATCAGCCGAATGTTGTTGAAGGCGTGCCTGAACGGTCCTCGGCTGCCCGGCGATCATCCAGCGTTGCCGGTTGCCCCGCACGAGTTGGCTCGGGACACCGCCCGGGTTGCGGCAGCCGGAGCCGGGGCGGTCCATATCCATGTCAAGGACGCCTCCGGTGCTGACACCCTGGACGGGGACAACGTTGCAGCGGTCGTTTCAGCGATCCGTGTCGTAGCGCCTGGATTGCCAGTTGGTGTGACAACCGGTGCGTGGGCCGTTGCTGACCCCGCGCAGCGGGCCGAGCTGGTCCGTACCTGGTGGATGTTGCCGGACTTCGCTTCGGTCAACTGGCACGAAGCAGGTGCGGTGGCTCTGGCGGAGGCCTTGCTGCAGCTAGGGGTCGGCGTCGAAGCAGGGCTCTGGCATTCCGACGCGGTTCAGTCGTGGCTGACCTGGCGGCACCGCGACCGCTGCCTTCGGGTACTTGTCGAGCTTCCCGACGGCCTCGATCCCTCTGAGACGGTGGAGGAAGCAGACTTCCTGCTGGCATCCGTTGCCAACCGCGTTGGCAACGCGGTGCCGGTCCTGTTGCACGGTGAGGGCAGCAGCTGCTGGCCCGCTCTGCGCCACGCCGCCGACCGCGGCTTAGCCACCCGAATCGGGTTGGAAGACACGCTGGCGCTTCCCGACGGCACTCTCGCACCTGACAACCTTGCCCTTGTGGAGGCAGCCGCCGAAATCCTTATCGGCAGGCGGCCCGACCCGACCTAGCCGCCGAGTGAGAAGGCCGCCTCGAGGTCATGGGCGGAGTATGCCCGGAACGCGATGTGGGTTTCGGTGCTCAGGACGCCGGCGACCTTGTTAAGCCGATCCGCCACCACTTCGGCAATCTGCTCATGATCGGCAACACGCACCATTGCAATCAGATCGATTTCGCCGGTGACCGAATACACCTCACTGACGCCGGCCAGATCGGCGATCTCCTGTGCCACTTCAGGTATTCGGGAGACGTCGGCCTGGACGAACACGATGGCGGTGATCACCGCATCATCCTAGGGCTGGCGCTTGGACCGTCACCGGTTGCGACGAGCCCAACGCATACCGGATGAGGTTCTGCCGGTCCAGCACGCCATACAACGGCCACGCCCAGTCGCCCATGATGTCGATGATCCGCACGCCGGGCCGCTCAAGCCAGTCGGCAATTCGTTCCGTTTCCTCAATACCGGCCGCCGGCAAAGGGTCAGGGGGTCTGGGAACGGTTTCGGCCGTTGCCCGGATCGACCGAGCAACCGCTTGTGGCACATCGCGAGGCGTGGCCACTCCAGCCGCTGCCAGCCGGCCGTATCGGATCACGTGGATTTCCCAGTCGTCGCTCTGCTTGCGCGCGGCGACGATCTCAGCACAGGCGGCGAGGCTGCGGACCCGATGGAAGCGATAGCCGGTCCGGGTCAAGGTCTCCAGCCGCCGCCTGATCGTTGCCGCCTCCTCGAATCGTTGCTGATCGATGAGTCGGGACAACCGTTTCCGAAGTGCGATGACGGCCGGCCGGACGTCGATCGAAAGCGCCGAGCGAACCTGCTCGACGACGTCTGCATAGCCGTCCCGCGACATAGTCCCGTCACACGGCGCGCAGCAGCGGCCCATATCCGCCAGCGCGCAGGCCGGGACCGGAGTCGACGCGCTCAGCCGTGGAGTGCATTGCCGGATAGGAAATCCGTCATAGATGGCGAAGATCACATCCTCGCATCCCTGCCGGCGGTGAAAGGGACCGAAATAGGTCGCGCCGTCTTCTCGGACCGAGCGCACGATCGACAACCGTGGATAGGCCTCCTGGGTGATCTTGATCCATTGGGTGCGTTCGGGGAACTTGGAGCGCCTGTTATAGCGCGGTGCGTGATGGGCGATCAGGCGAAGTTCGACCACGTCGGCTTGAAGCCCGGTCTGGCACGGCACAGCCTCCACTCCAGTGGAAAGCCGGACCATCTCATCGATCCGAGCGCGCTTTTCTGCCGCGGTGAAGTAGCTGCGGACGCGTTTGCGGATGTTCCTCGACTTGCCGACATACAGCACATGCCGCGTCTGATCATGCTCGGCGACGAACAGATAGACCCCTGGTTCTTGGGGCAGGTCCGCAGCCCAGGTCCGCTTGGCACGTCGCTGGGGTGAGACCCGCCGCGCGAACTCTTGGAGATCTTCGATGGTGTGGACGCCCAGGTTGCCGACGCGCTCGATGAGGCCGTGCAGCACATCGACGGTTGCTCGTGCGTCGGTCAACGCCCGGTGGTTGGGCGTCACGGCGGCATTGAAGTGCCTGGCCAGAGTAGCCAGCCGGCAGTCCGAGACCTCATCACTCAGCAAAATCTGACGCGCTAGCGCTGCGGTATCGAGCACAGGCCAACGCGGGGGTCGATAGTCGAGTTCATCGCAGGCCCGACGCAGAAAACCAAGATCGAAGGGCGCGTTGTGCGCCACCAGCACAGTGTTCTCGGCAAACGCCAGAAACGCTGGCAGGATCGCCGGCAGCATCGGCGCATCCGCGACCATTGAATTCGTTATGCCAGTCAGCACCGCAATCAGCGGCGGGATGTGAGTCCGCGGATTGACTAGGGTCTGAAACTCCCCCTGAAGTTCGCCGCCGCAGACTTTGACCGCGCCGAACTCAGTGATCGAATCAGTGTCCGCGCCACCAGTCGTCTCCAGATCCACAACGCAGAACGTCACCTGAGACAGGTGCGTACCAAGATCGTCGAAGGATGCCTGTACGCCAACTCCGAGGTGCGGCGCAGCCATGCATCTGACGGTAGAGGGAGTCTCCGACAGTTGGCCGGACCGACATAGCTGGAAGCGTCAGCACTCCGGCGGGTTGTAACGATCGATAGCCCGATCGAAGGCGTTGATGTTTTCCGGTGCAGCTCGATAGGTCCGGAGCCAGACCGCCTCAGGGTTGTTGAAATGACCGGCTTTGCTGCGCTGCATGTCGGCTAGATGCTTGGCCCAATCCCGCATACCGCCGACCCCTGCCTCCATCACCGGTTGCTGGTCCGAGCTCCGCTCTGCGCACTTTTCGAGGGCTTCGGCGATCTCAGCCGGCGCTTCGCTGACCTCCTCACACGAGCCGTCCTGACTCCGGTACTCGTCAACAGCGTTCCGATAGCGCTTCTGGTCCCCTGGACCCAGCAGGCGAGTTGCCTTGAACTGCGCCTTCATTTCCTCGACGGTGTAGTTACCGAGGTCTGCCTGACGCTGAGAGTCGACATGCTTGGCCCAGTGACCAACGCCGGTCTTGGCCTCATCGATCACTCCATCGCCCGCCTCCACCTTGGCCTGGCAGGACTCGAGAGCTGCTTGCGCCTGAGAAGCATCGGGGTCCGCCGAGGCCGTCGTGGTCTCGGTAGAGGTCGGTGTCGCGCTGGGCTCGGCGCTGGTCGGCGGTGCGCTGGTCTCGGGTGTCGTCACCGTGACCGAGGATTGCGGCTGAGCGGATGTCGTCGATCCGTCCGGCCACAGCTGCCATGCGGCCACACCGCCACCGGCCAACAGGGCCAGACCTATAACGATGGGGACCACAATCCTGGCAGTGTTCGCTTTTGCCGCTCGACGTGCCTTAACCACTGACTATCCCCTGTGTTCTGAAGTGATCCGTGTCAATGTACCCCCACGTGGCCGTCAGGTACTTCGTCGTTCAAAAACTGTCGGACCCGTCCGGCACAGTTGCCGCAAAAGTTCGTTCGGCACGCCAGGGCAACAGAAAGGTTACGACGAGCATGGAGGTCTTGCACGTCGACTGCGATCACTGCATCGCTCGCGGCCCGGCCTGTGACGACTGTGTCATCACGGTGCTAATGGGGCAGCCTGCCGGAAAAGTGGATCTCGACTCCGATGAGCGCGCGGCGCTATCGGCACTGGCGGAGCAGGGCCTGGTGCCTCCTTTACGGCTCGTTCCGCATCTTCATCCGGCGCGTTTGGCGTCCGAACCGACCGCCCGGCAGAATTACGCCTAGATCACCCGTTGATCCGCCAACGATCGAGACGCAGCCGCTGGTGGGTTGCTCAGTGACCATTTCGTGACCTAACCTAAGGCTCGCTGTTGGGTCAATGGCAACTCGGGGGATTTTCGCCTGCCCTTTGTCGTGCCATGGCCGCCTGTGGGTGACGAGGAAAGGGATTGGCCGCTTGATAGCACGCAGCTCGAGCAGCAACGGCACACGTTCAGATGGATTCCGCGCCCTTCTCTTCGGGGCCATCTCAACCTCTCTTGTCGCGGTGCTTCTGGTCTCCGCCGGAGCCCCCGCCTCGGCCGACCCACCATTGACCGTCGAGGACGCCAAGGCGCAGATTTCGACCCTGGAGACCGAGGCCGAGGCTCTGGACCAGCAGTACGTCGGGGTCAAGGAGCAGCTCGATCGCGGCCGGCTCAAGCTCAAGCTGAAAAAGGCCGATGTCGCGGCCCAAGAGGCCAAGGTGAGCCGGATGAGACTCCATGTCGGCCAAGTCGCGCTCGCTCAATTCCAGAATCGCGATCTGGACACCGCGGCGCAGCTGTTCTTCAGCAGTGACACAGAACGCTTTCTGAGCCAGATCTCCACCGTGGAGAAGGTCAACGAAAATCAGAATTCGGTCCTTCAGGACTTCCTCCAACAGCAGGCTGACCTGGACGAGCTCGAGCGATCGGCCGAGACGGACTTGGCAGCGCTGCAATCCCAGGAAAAGGAGCTGGCGAAGCTTCGGACGGCCTCAGAGCAGAAGATTCGCGAATCCAAGGCGGTGCTGGCGCGACTGACGGGTGAGGAACGTCGCCGAATTGCCGAGGAGAGACGCAAGGCGGCCGCTGACGCTCGCGATGAAGCAGAGAAAGCAACCAGCTCCTTACCGAGACGTGAAAGGTCCAGCTCATCGAGGCGGGAGCAGTCCAGCTCGCAGGAGAGCAGCCAAGAGTCGACGACCGAAACTGTGTCCGGCAGCCGAGGCATCCGTGCCCTCAACTTCGCCAAGGCGCAGCTCGGCGATCCCTATCAGTACGCCTCGGATGGGCCCGATTCCTACGACTGTTCCGGGCTAACCTCGGCTTCATGGAGAGCTGCTGGCGTTACCCTTCCACGGACCTCTTCCGCACAGTACGGAGTCGGGCGTTCAGTCTCGAGGTCGGAACTGGCTCTGGGGGACCTCGTTTTCTTCTACAGCCCGATCAGCCACGTCGCCCTCTACGCTGGCAACGAAATGATCATCCACTCACCAAAACCAGGTGGGGTGGTCGAGTACATGAAGATGTCCTACATGCCGTACGCCGGCGCTCGGCGGCCCGGCTGACGGGAGCGTCATAACCGGCTCAGCGGCCGCGCTGAAGTCGGTCCTTACTGCGGTCGTGCTGACCCTCAGCATCGTGGTCGCTGGCTGCGGATCAGAAACGGTCGAGCGGCCGACCTCGTCGGCGCAAGGATCGACCGGGCAGCGGCATGCGGCGACCCGTACCGAACGCACTCAGGCGGTCCTCGATCAGATCGCCCCGGCGGTCGAAGCAGGCGATCTCGACGCTTTCATGGCCGCGGTCAGCGATCGGGACCGCCTGTTCCCGCGGCGGGCAAAGATGATCTTCGACAACCTGAATTCCCTGCCGCTGAGCGCTTTCCGACTTACCGCACGATCCGGCTCGGCTGAACTCTCCGCCAGCCGCCACCGTCAACTTGGGCCCGATAGCTGGGTGCAGCAGGCGACCCTCAGCTGGCAACTCGAGCCAGACACTTCTCCGGCCGTGCACCCGGTCTGGCTCAGCATGACCGCCAACGGAGACACAGCACAGCTGGCCGGCACCACGGACATCCCGCCAAACCGAGCAGGGCCCCTCCCGCTGTGGTGGTTGGTACCCGTCGTGGCGGAGCAAGGCGACGATGTCACTGCGCTGGTCGATGCAGGTCTGAAAGCCGACAGTCAATGGGCTCGGGCCGGGGGTGCCGCCTTGGCAAGGATTCGCTCGCAGGTGCGCGGCATCGATTCGGGCTGGTCGGGCACCCTGGTCGTGCAAGTACCGTCCACCACCGCGATCCTTGAGCAGATGCTCGCTGCTCGACGCGGATCGTACGACCAGATTGCCGCCGTTACCTGGGCGGACGGCACGAATACAGCCAGGGCTCCACTGCGGATCGTGGTAAATCCGGCGCCCGCCGGCAAGCTGAGCGACCTAGGGACACAGCTGCTGCTGGCACATGAGGCGACTCACGTTGCTACGCATTCTGTCGATTCGCCGGCACCGGCCTGGATGGTCGAAGGATTTACCGACTACATTGCCTACCAGGCCTATCCGCAGGCGCGCAAAGCGGCCGCAGCTCCGCTTCTTGACCGGGTGAAAAATGGCAAAGGACCAGCGAGCCTTCCGGACAACGAGGAGTTTCGCGCCGGGACCGATCGGCTGGAGCTGGCCTACGCTGAGGCTTGGCTCGCGTGCCGGTACGTTGCAGACCAGTACTCTCCCGAACAGCTCACCGAGCTGTATCGGGAACTCGATTCGGGCAGGAACTTCGAGCAAGCCGCGCGTTCAGTGCTGGAAGTCACGTCTGCGCAGTTCGTTTCCGGCTGGCGAGGCTACCTTTTGGCGCTCTCCCGCTGATAAATGCCGACGACACTGATCATTACCAACGACTTTCCGCCTCGGATTGGTGGCATCGAGTCGTTCATCGGCGACCTCTGCGAGTTGTTGGATGGCGACGTCGTCGTCTATGCGTCGGGTCCACCCGGCGGCACAGCCACCGACGCCGTTCGCCGCTACCCGGTGGTCCGCGACGGGTCGCTGCTGCTGCCGATACCCAGGGTTGCCGAGCGAGCCAGAATCGTGCTGCGACGCTTCGGTGCCACTCGGGTGCTCTTCGGGGCCGCAGCCCCGCTCGGTCTGCTGGCGCCAAGCCTGCGCCGAGCGGGTGCTCAAGTGGTTGTTGGCCTGACCCACGGTCACGAGACCTGGTGGGCAACACTGCCAGGGGCCCGCCAGGTGCTTCGTCGGATCGGTGAGGCCTGCGACCACCTGACGACCATTTCCGAATACACATCGGCTCGAATCCGGCCTGCGCTCAGCCGCGCTGCCGCGGGGCGGATGCTCGGGCTGGTACCGCCGATAGACACCAAGCAGTTCAGACCGGCTCCGCGCGCGGACGAGCGTCGCCGGTGTGTGGCGGTTGGCAGACTCGTTGCCCAAAAGGGTTTCCCTACACTCCTGCGAGCCTGGCATCTGGTGGTTCAGCTGAGTGCGCCGGACGTACCCGAACTGATCTTGGTCGGCGATGGCCCTGGTCGACCACGCCTGGAGTCCATGATCAGCCAGCTTGGCCTGGCCGACACCGTGAGGATCACCGGAGCAATCCCAAGGACGCAAGTGATCACGGCCCTGCAACAAGCAGATGTCTTCGCATTGCCGGTGCGAACCCGGCTGTGCGGCCTCAATCCAGAGGGTTTGGGCCTCGCTGCTCTGGAGGCGGCGTCCACCGGTCTGCCCGTCATCATCGGAAACTCGGGCGGCGCGCCGGAAACCGTTCGGCACGGAACGACTGGGTTCGTGGTCGATCCGAATGATCATGTTGAATTCGCCAGCCGGATCGGCGCCTTGCTGTCAGACGCGGATCTTCGTCGCGCAATGGGCGCCGCGGGACGCTCCATGGTGCAGGAATGTTTCGGCGCAGAGCGCGCAAGGGCCATACTCCGGCTGGCCCTCCGGCTATGAGGTCCGCCGCTACGCTGTGGTTTGTGGCGGATCAGACGAGCGCCAGCTCGACATCGACGCTTCGCCCGACCGCGTGATGGCTGTTGTCGCCGATATCGAGCACTATCCCGAATGGGTGGGTTCGATGAGGAGCGCGAAGATCCTGACCACTGAAAGCGGCAAGGCCAAGACGGTTCGGATGGTTCTCCACCATCCGCTGATAAAGGACGACTATGTGCTCGGCTACCACTGGGAGCCGAACGCGGTCCGCTGGCACCTGATCGAAGCCAAGCTGTTGCGGGTAATGGAGGGTTCGTACCGACTCCAGCCAACGGATGGAGGCACTGCGGTGACCTACACCCTGACCGTCGACCTGAACCTGCCGATGATCGGCATGTTCGAGCGCAAGGCCGAGCAGACGATCATCAACGGCGCGCTCAAAGGGCTGAAGAGAAGGGTTGAGAGCTGACCAGCTCGCCGGCCGTGAGCGTTCGCGGCGTGCAGCGGCCGGCTCAACCGCCGGCCGTCAGCATAGGGGTCGATGTCGGTGGGACGAAGGTGGCTGCCGGTGCAGTTGATGATCACGGTGTGATTCTCGAACGGCTCCAGGAGGTGACACCTTCGCACAGCCCGCAAGCGGTAGAGGAGGCGATCGTCTCAGCCGTCAAGCGATTGCTGGCGCACCACCACGCGGAGGCTGTCGGCATTGGCGCGGCAGGCTGGGTTGACAACAGTCAGGCGGTCGTGGCCTTCTCGCCGCACTTGGCCTGGCGGGCCGAGCCGCTGAAGGCTCGTTTGTCGCAGCGCATCGACTTGCCGCTGATCGTCGATAACGACGCGAATGCTGCCGCCTGGGCCGAGTACCGCTTTGGTGCCGGTCACGGGTCGTCGGTGATGGTGTGCCTGACCCTTGGCACCGGAATCGGTGGCGGACTGGTGATCGGTGGTCAGCTGTTCCGCGGTACGTACGGCATGGCGGGTGAGTGGGGCCACATGATCAGCGTGCCGGACGGGCATTGGTGCGAATGCGGCAACCGGGGCTGTTGGGAGCAGTACGCATCGGGCAACGCGCTGGTGCGGGAAGCTCGCGCACTGGCTCGGACCAATTCTCCAGTCGCATATCGGCTCATGGAGATCGTCGGCGGTGATCCGGACAAGATCACCGGGCCGGACCTGACCGCAGCGGCAATCGCCGGAGAACCCACCGCAGTTGAACTGCTGTTCGATGTCGGGACCTGGCTCGGCCGGGGAATAGCCAACCTTGCCGCCGCTCTGGACCCGGAGGTGGTGGTGATCGGAGGCGGCGTTAGTGCAGCCGGTGATCTCCTGCTGCTGCCGGCGCAGCGGGCGTTCAGGCGTACGTTGACCGGTCGCGGCTTCCGCCCGGAGGCACGCCTGGTGCTGGCCCACTTCCGCAACGACGCCGGCTTGATCGGTGCGGCAGATCTAGCCCGGCGCTCGATCGTCGAGCCACCGGAGTCCGGCCGTTTCGGATTTTGGCCTCGCCGCAAGAAACGAAAGGTCCGCCCTCGGATGCGCGAGCGGCGCGCCCGAGCGCCCCTCTTCGGGCGGTAGCGAGATACCGGCCCTCGCAGCCGGGCAAGTCAGAGCACAGCGCCGTCCCCGGGGGGCCGGGAGCGCGGCAGCCGAGTCAGCAAGATCAAAAAAGAGCAGAGGAAACCGGCGATCGCCAGCCAGCCGGCGAGGGCAGGAAGCCGGACGCCAGCTGCGGTCAGCAGCACGAAGACAGCGGCGTAGCCGATGCCGATCCAGCCGAGCACTGCAGGCAGTCCAGGCCGCGGCAGGGGCTCAATCGGCGGAGGGACGAACTGATCCGCCTCAGGTTCAGCGGCGCTGGTCGGCTCCACCACAGGCGCCTGAAGGGGCACCTGCTCGGGAGCTAGAGCCGGCGGATCGGGTCGTTCGGCGGTGAGATGATAGCCGGCCACGAGTTCGGCGAAGGCCCGGTCGATCGCGGCTGGGTCATCCTCGGGAGTTCGATCGGCCGATGACCCGTCCCCGGCGAGCGGCATGTCAGTCCTTTCCGAGCCGGCGAAAGAAGCTGCTGCTGGTGGTGAAGATCTGCTCTGCGTCGTAATCCAGCGTTGCTACGTGGTAGCTGCGTTCCAATTTCACCAGGGTCACGTCCGTCGCACTCACCGAGTTCAGAATCAAAGGTACCGACGACGTGTCGATCGTGTGGTCGATGGTCGACTGAAAGATCAGCAGTGGAGAAGTCACCTTCGGCAGCTCTGACCACAATGAAGTCCACGCCGCAACAAGGGAGTGCAAGGCATTGAGCGGAAGGCGCGGGTAACCCGCCTCGTCCTGGCCTGGCTTGGCGATGTCATTGGTGACCCCGGGAAACGACGGCGCGACCCGGCGCAGCAGGGGCAGGAAGCGCAACCGGAAGTCCTTCTGGCTGATAAAGGGGTTGACCAGACTGACACCGGCGACTCGATCGGGATACTGCTCGGCGAGCCGAAGAGCAAGCGAGGCACCCATCGAGAGGCACGCCAGGAAGACCTGGTCGCACTCTGCTTGCAGCGTTTTGAACTCGGCCTCTGCTGTGCCGTACCAGTCCTGCCAGCCGGTGGTGTTGAGGTCCTGCCAGGTTGTGCCATGCCCGGGCAAGCGCGGCAGGGCAACACGGAAGCCGTTGGAGGCGAGGTGCTCCGCCCACGGGCGCATTGAATGCGGGGAGCCGGTGAAGCCATGCAGGAGAAGCGCTCCGAGTCGGCCCTCACCCGCATGGAACGGCTCCGCGTCGGGCCGGACAGTCACCATGTCGGGCGGTCGAAGGTAGCGCCGCAACGGTCGGGCAACTGGCCCGAAGGCTCGCTGCGGCGCAAGTCTCACTCATGCATCCTAGGGCCGCTAGGCTCGCGGCTGTCCGGCCCTACGATGGGCCCCAGACGCGGAGGGTGGCCTTGCTGTACTGGGTCTTCAAGTGGTCGATATTCGCGCCACTGGTCCGGCTGCTCTTCCGGCCGTGGGTTGAGGGCGAGGAGAATCTGCCCAATACCGGGCCGGCAGTGTTGGTCAGTAACCACATAGCCGCCGGTGACACCTTCATTCTGCCGTCCATGATCAAGCGAAGGCTGAGCTTTCCGGCGAAGGTCGAGCTGTTCTCCGGCCGCGGAATCGGCGGCCGTTTTCTCAGCTGGTTCCTGACCGCGGTTGGTCAACTGCCGATGGATCGGTCTGGGGGACGAGCAAGCGCAACCAGCATGGAAGCCGTGCTCGGCGCCTTGAGGTCCGGCGTCCTACTCGGCATCTTTCCGGAAGGCACTCGGTCGCCGGACGGCCGGCTCTACAAAGGCAAAACCGGTGTCGCTCGGCTAGTCCTGCAGGCAGGCGTGCCGGTCGTACCGATCGCCATGATCAACACGAAGATGCGATCGTGGTTGCTCGGCATCCCATGGATCTGGCGGCCGGGCATCCGGATCGGCAAGCCGATGGACTTCCGGGCGTACGCTTCCGCAGGCAACGACCGCGAAGTGCTCCGCTGGATCACCGACGAGATCATGAACGCGGTGATGGAACTGTCCGGCCAGGTCTACGTCGATGCGTACGGATCTTCAATCAAGGCGGCCCTGAAGGAGGGCCGGGTGGTAGATGCACCTGTTCTCAGCCGTCCCGGCGCGGGGAGAGCCGCACCCCCCGTCCCGGTGGATCAGTGAGCGAGCACCAGGTCCCGGGCGACCCGAACGGAAGAGTTTCGGTCGAATCGGGCACCGACGGCGGCAGGGGTGTCTACTGGGTGTTGAAGAACGTCCTGCTCGGTCCTCCCATCCGCAGAATCTTCCAGCCCATTGAAGAGGGCACCGAGAACGTGCCGGTGAGTGGACCAGCGATCATCGCCAGCAATCATCTGTCGTTCGCAGACTGGATTTTCATGCCGTTGGCGCTGGACCGCAGGGTCACCTTCATCGCCAAGTCCGATTACTTCACCGGAATGGGCCTTAAGGGATGGGCTCAGAGGCGTTTCTTCGCCGGAACGGGGCAGGTGCCGATCGACCGGTCGGGCGGGCAAGCGTCGGAGAGCGCCCTGCGGGCCGGTCTCAAGGTGCTGCAGCGTGGTGGACTGTTCGGGATCTATCCGGAGGGCACCCGCAGCCACGACGGCCGGCTGTACAAGGGCCGCACCGGCGTGGCTCGGCTGGCACTGCTGGCCGGGGTGCCAGTGGTTCCCTCTGCGATCATCGGGACCGATCTCATTGCGCCGCCGGGCAGGATCGTGACCAGGATCGTCAGCCCGACCGTCCGATTCGCGACGCCGCTCGACTTCTCCCGATACTCGGGAATGAGTGACGACCGGTTCGTCCTCCGGTCGATCACCGACGAGATCATGTACGCGATCATGGAACTCTCGGGCCAGGAATATGTCGATGTCTACGCTCCGACGGCGAAGGCCCTCGCGGCTCGCGAGGCCGCTGCCCGCGAGGCGGATGAGGTGTCGCCCCAGGCTTAATAGGGACGGTATCGATTTCGGCTCGGTCGAGCACTTCGGCTGAAGCTTATCGTCAGTTCGAAAGCAGCCGATCAACCAGGGCTTCAGGTTGACTCAGCGCGCACAGGTGTCCGCCCGGAACTTCTTCTGCGGCCAGACCCAGGCGTTCCTCAGCGATCCGCCGCTGGAACTCGTACGGGAAGAAGCGGTCGTTCCGGGCGGCGAGAACCGTCGTTCGCACGTCAGGCCACTCCGGCAGGTCGAAGACCGAAGAAAACAAGGAGTCGGCCGGTTCTTGACCGCTGGATGTCGTCGCTTCCAGGACCTCGGGTGGCAGGTCATGCAGGAAGTGGGTGTACAGGTCGAAGCCGGCGTCGGGGTCGCGGCCCTCGCTCATATCGAGGCCGCGCATTGCTTCACTGTGTCCGGTGTTGGCCCACCACTGTCCCGGAGTCTCGCCTGGTGCGGGGATCATCGCGTTCACCAGGAAGAGGTGCGAAACCACAAGGCGGCCGCAAGCCAGCGGAGCGCTGAAGCCGCCCATCGACTGGGCGACCAGCACCACCTCGTCCGCCCCCGTTCCGGCCGAGACAATGGCGTCTGCCTGGTCGGCGAGGGTCGCTCCACTCCAGTTAGGGAGATCGAGCGGGACCACGACGAGCCCGGCCTGGGCCAGCAGTGGAGTTACTCGATACCAATACTGGGCGGTGCCGCCTGCGCCTGGGATTAGCACGTACCGGCGCTGCATGCGAGGATTTTCGCACCGCGACCGGGTCCATCGCCTGAAAATCACCGGTCCGGTTCAATGCCGCCGTCTAAGGTGTTCGCGTGTCCGATCCGATACAAGTCCCCTCGCTGGAAGCGCTACACGCGCTGACCCCGTTCCAGCAGCCGACGTATCCGGACTTAGCCGAGCTTGCCGACGTGATCACCCGGCTGCGCAAACTGCCGCCGCTGGTTTTCGCCGGTGAATGCGACGAACTGCGAACCAAGATGGCCAGTGTTGCGGCCGGTGAGGCGTTCCTGCTGCAGGGCGGGGACTGCGCCGAGACCTTCGATGGCGTGACCGCGGCCAACATTCAGGGCAAGCTGCGGACGTTGCTGTCAATGGCGGTCGTCCTGACCTACGCCGCCCAGGTACCGATAGTGAAGGTCGGCCGGCTGGCCGGCCAGTACGCGAAGCCGCGCAGCGCCGAAACCGAAACTCGCGATGGGATATCCCTGCCGGCCTACCGAGGGGACGCGGTGAACGGGTCGGAGTTCACGCTGGATGCGCGTCGAGCGGATCCGCAGCGGCTGCTCAGCGTCTATCACGCGTCCTCGGCCACCTTGAACCTGACCCGGGCGTTCGTCACCGGTGGTTTTGCCCATCTGCGGAGTGTGCACAGCTGGAACGCCGACTTCGTCAAGAACTCCGCGGCCGGCGTCCAGTACCAGAACCTGGCCAATGAGATCGATCGGGCGCTTGCCTTCATGGTGGCCTGCGGGATTGATGACGATGTGTTCCGCACGGTGGACTTTTACTCATCGCACGAGGCGCTTCTGCTGGAGTACGAGCACGCCCTCACCCGGATCGATTCGCGGACCGGGCTCCCGTACGACACCTCCGGGCATTTCTTGTGGATCGGCGAACGGACCCGGCAGCTCAACGGCGCGCATGTCGAACTGATGCGCACTGTGCGTAACCCGCTCGGGGTGAAGCTGGGGCCGGGTGCGACGGCCGATATCGCGCTCGAGTTAGCGGACCGGCTCGATCCTGATCATGAGCCGGGCCGAATCACCTTCATCACCCGGATGGGCGCGGCCAGAGTGCGTGACGTCTTGCCCGATGTCGTGGCCAAGGTCACGGCAAGTGGCCGGCAGGTCGCCTGGGTATGTGACCCGATGCATGGCAACACCTTCGAAGCCAGGAACGGTTACAAGACGCGAGCCTTCTCGGACGTGATCGAGGAGTTGAACGGGTTCTTCGACGTGCACGAGGAGTTGGGCACCTGGCCCGGCGGAGTGCACGTTGAACTGACCGGGGACGACGTGACCGAATGCGTCGGCGGCAGTGATGATCTTGTCGAGGCGGACCTGGCGAATCGCTACGAGACGCTCTGTGACCCGCGGCTGAATCGCAATCAGTCGCTAGAGCTGGCATTCCTGGTTGCGGACCGGTTGACGACGGGGCGGATCAAAAGGTCCAATCCGGTGCAGTCGTATGTGCCGGTCTCGTTCTGAGAACGCGGGCTGAGAGACCGTCGAAGGCCGCCGCCAAGCCACCAGAAAGCAGATCTGAGCGCCGCCTTCACAGCACCCAAGGATGTCAGTGGACCCTGGGACGATGTTGGCATGTCGGGGGACAGGGTTGGCGAGATCGAGGCGGCCAGGAAAGACATTGCTGCCGCACGGCGCGAGGCGGCAGCGGCCCAGGCCAGATTGGCGGCAAGCTGTGTCCGGTTTGCAGAACTGCGCACCGAGGCTGATCATCAAGAAACGGGGCCCGGCCGACACGGCTCGCATCGGGCTAAGCCGGGGGAGTTCGTGGCGGACGAGGTATCGCTGCTGCTGCGGGAACAGCCGTATGCGGTGCGCTGCCTCATTGCTCGGTCGCGGCGCCTTGCGGCAAGTCTGCCGGCGGTTTGGGAGGCGTTCGGGGCGGGGCATTTGGATGCCGAACAAGTACGGATCATCGACCGAGTGGCTCGGCGAGCCTCAGAGACCAGCACCTTGGTCGCTATTGACGAGCAGGTAGTGGAGGCAGCCCAGACCCGGTCACCCAAGCAACTCTCATCGTGGCTGCTGCGGCTGGTAGTGAGACTTGAGCCGGTGGCGTTCGAACGGCGGCACCGGCGCGCGCTCGCCGAGCGGCGGGTGACGATCTTCCAGGGAGCTGACGGCATCGGCTATGTCACCGGCGAGGTGTCGGCTGCCGATGCAGCGGCTATCGACGCAACCCTCAGCGCCGCAGCGCGCAGCCTCGGCAAGGACGATTCAAGAAGTCAGGAGCAGCGCCGCTCCGATCTATTCGCCGATCTTTTGCTCAGCCGTCTCCGATTCGAGGAATCGCAATCCGATGACAGCGCCGATTGGCTCGAGATAGAGGAAATCGACCCAGACACCGGAGAGCTGCTCGGCACGCATTGCCAGCGCGTCGGGGCCGACGGTGAACCAATCGACGGCTCGGTTGACGCTGCGTGGGGACCGGCACCTGCGGAATGGGAGCGGTTCGCACCCAAGCAGCAGCGGTCATTGAAGATCGGGGTTGTGGTACCGCTGACCAGCCTTCTCGACCTGGACGACACGCCGGCGGAGTTGGCTGACCGGTCGGCTTCGATCCCGGCCGAGGAGCTGCGCCAGCTGATCTCGGAAAGCCTGGGTCCCGACAACGCCGGTCGGGACGAGGTCTTGTTCAGCAGGCTGTTGACAGATCGTTGCGGTCGGTTGCTTGAGGTGACCGAGCTCGGGCGGTACGCGTCGCGTCGGTTGGCTGAGGCGATCATGATCAGGGCAGGTACCTGCCGCTTTCCCACCTGCACTGTGCCGGCAGATCGTTGTGATCTTGATCATCACGATCCGTGGCCACAAGGTGTGACTTCAGCGGCGAATCTGGACCCGGTATGTCGGCGACACCACCGAGCCAAAACCTTCGCATGGCTCGCCAGCTTCCGGGATGGCGACACCGTCGAGTGGACCATGCCCGACGACCTGCACTACCGCTGTGTCGATGAACCGATGCCCCTCGGTCCTGGCTAGACGTCAGAGAGATTTGCGGCAGTTCATACACCGTCGACGCAACGTCACCGGCCTGTCGGACGCATTGAAGGCCGCAGGCTTTGTGGTTCGCGCGCCACATCCCAAAGACCGCCGGGCGATACTCGTCACCTTGACCAACCAGGGCAGCTCAACGATGGCCCAGATGGAACACGAACGACGTCAAATCGCCGCTGAGCTCGTGGCCGACCTGGACGCCGACCAACAGGAGCGGTTGAGCCAGGACTTGGGCGCCATCGTTGTCCGGCTGAATCTCACATGGAGGCGGCCGACTCTCTGGGCCGCAGGCGGACCGCATGATCACCGCGTTTGCGGACGAAATTCCGTAATCACAACTAAGCGCTACTTCCAAGTATTTGCGCCAGTGCGTGTGATGCCTGCCGGATCATGCCAGGGTTTGTGTCCCAGTAGTACGGCAACGCCGAGACGGCCTGGTAAAGCGCCCAGCCACGGCCACGCAACCAGGACGTCTCGTCGACCTCGAGCTCGGCTAGGAACCGTCGGCGACTCTCGCCGGCGAACATGTTCCACGCCGGCTGCAGATCACAGGCTGGATCGCCCACGTTCAGACCGCCGAAGTCGATCACACCCGACAATCGGCCGTCGACGACAAGCAAGTTGCCGGGCAGCAAGTCACCGTGCACCCACACCTCTTCGCCGTGCCAACCCGCTGCAGACAGGGACTCCTCCCAGAGACGGAGAGTTGTATCGCCGTCGATCCGGTCGCCGAGGTCTGTGATCGATCGCCGTACCTGCTCGTCGCCTTCGATGAGCGGTCCGCCTCGACCATGAACGGGACGTGGATGAGCACCCGAGGTGTCAACCTGGCGCAGCGCCTGAATAAAAGCAGCGAGATCAATTGCGGCCTGGTTCAGGTCCTGGATGTTGGAATTGGCGTTCTCACCAGGCAGCCATTCGTAGACAGACCACTCGAATGGATATCCCTGGGCAGGGCGACCAATCACCAACGGCACAGGCACGGCGAGCGGAAGGTGCGGGGCGAGCTTCGGCAGCCATTCACGTTCTTTCGTCGCCTGGCCGACAGCCCACCCGATCCGGGGCATGCGGGCGGCCAGGTGGTCACCAAGCCGATAGATGTCGTGATCAGTCCCGTACGAGGCAACCTGATCGATTCGAAGACCGGCCCACTGTGGGAACTGCGCTGCCAGCAGGCGACGAACGAGCTCGATGTCGGTCTCGACCTCATCGGGATGCATCTTCGTGGTGCCCATCCCCGTCATCATTGACCACGTGAATTCGCTGCCGCCAATCGATTTGATCGATCTGCGTTCGGACACAGTCACGAAACCGACCCCAGGTATGCGATCAGCGATGCTGATAGCGCCAGTGGGCGATGACGTTTATGGCGAGGACCCTACGGTCATCGAGCTCGAGCGGCGGGTGGCGCAGCTGCTGGGTCACGAGGCGGGGCTGTTCTGCGTCAGCGGCTCCCTGGCCAACGTCTTGGGCATCGGGCTGCTTGTGGAGCCGGGACAGGAGGTCATCTGTGACGTCACCGCGCACATCGCGCGCGCCGAGATGGGCGCTCACGCGGCGGTGCGCGGCGTGACGATGCGAACCTATCCCTCGGTCCAAGGCCGGTTAGAGGCGCGGCAGGTGGCGGCGATCATTTCGCCGCCCGCCAGTCCGTTTCTGGTTGCCACCGGAGCGGTAGCGGTAGAGAACACGCACAATTTCGGTGGCGGCACCGTGCAGCCATTGGACCAGCTGACCGCGGTCTCCGAACTTTGCCGTGATCATGGAGTTCGCGGCCATCTCGACGGCGCCCGGATCTGGAACGCACACATCGCGAGTGGAGTCGATCTCGCGACGTACGGCCGGCTGTTCGACACGGTCACGGTTGCCTTCTCGAAAGGTCTCGGTGCGCCGATCGGCTCACTGCTAGTCAGTACGGCCGACAACATCGCCCGTGCCCGAGTCATCCGAAAGCGTCTGGGCGGTGGCTGGCGGCAGGCCGGGATACTTGCCGCGGCGGCGATCTATGCCCTTGACCATCATCTCGAACGACTAGCCGATGATCATGCTGCGGCTCGCGCCTTCGCAGAAGCTGTCGCTGAGCGAGCGCCCACGTCAGTCGACCTCGACCGGGTTGAGACAAACATCGTTGTGCTGGAGACTGGCGCCGTCGCCGCGGTCGCGATCGCTTCGGCCGCGGCCGAGGAGGGGATTTTGATCTCCGCACTCGGGGAACACATGGTGCGAGCTGTCACTCACCTCGACGTGACCGAGGCTGACTGCGCCCGCGCCGGGCAGGTGCTCGGCGACCTTCTGCGCAACGGTGCCATCGGGGCTCTACGGTAGCGGCATGCGGATCACCCACCTCGGACATGCTGCGGTACTCGTGGAAACCGACGATGCCCGAATCTTGATCGACCCAGGAAACCTCTCGGATGCATGGCATTCCCTCAGCGACCTGGACGGGGTGCTGGTGACACACCAGCACCCCGATCACATGGATCCGGAGAACATCGGATCGCTGCTGGTGGCCAATCCGGCAGCCAAGGTACTGGTCGAGCCATCCATCCTTTCGCTGGTCGATGACGGCCAAATTCCTTCGCTGCCGAGCGCAACTCCGTTCGCCGCAGATGATCAGACGACGGTCGGCGACGTCCTGATCACCGGCGTGGGTGGTCAGCACGCGATCATCCATCGCGACATTCCGCGGATCGGCAACGTCGGATTCGTACTTCGATCAGCCGGGCAGCCGACCCTGTTCCATCCAGGTGACGCGTACGACACCGCGCCGCAGGGAATCGACCTGCTGGCCATGCCGGCGTACGGTCCGTGGGCCGCGATGAAGGAGACCATCGATTTCGTCCGGGCGGTCGGTGCCTTGGAGGGCTTTCCCATTCACGACGAGCTGCTCAACGACCGGGGCCGAAGGCTGGTGATGTCCCGAATTGACGAGATGACCAGCATGCGGCTCACCGACCTCAAGGGCGGCATCACCCACGAGTTCTGAAGGGTCAGGGATCGTCAGGTGAATTGCCGGTCACGCAGAAGAACAGCCCTGCGGGATCTCGTAGGGTGATCCAGCCGCCGCCGTCCCACAGCCGGGTGGCGCCGAGGGTGGCGAGGCGAGCGGCCTCAGCCTCTCGGTCTTCGCAGCCCAGATCAAGATGAGCCCGTACGGACGTGGCCGGATCATCGCTGCCTAATTTCTGCAGCAGCAATTGAATCGGAGAACCCGGGTCGGGGTAGAGCTTTCCGGCGAAGACATCCGATTCATCATGGTTGCCGACCCACCGCCAGCCGGTCGCGGCCCGCCAGAAGGCGACCTCCCGTTCGTGGGCCGGCGACGGCGAGTCGATGCACACCTGCACCAGACGGCTGCGTTGCCCGGCCGATCCCACCGCGGGCGGCCGCCGATCATGTGTCGCAGCTTCGACCAGACAGAACGGGAGGCCGCCGGGCGAGACGAGGGTGCGCCACTGTTCGGAAGCGCCGAGTCGGGTCGCACCAATTCCGACAAGTCGATCAGCCACCGTGTCCATGCCATTCACCTCGAAATCCAGGTGAATGCGAGACGGACCGTCAATGAGCTGAAGGTTGAGGTAAGGATCGCCCTCCCCGCGGGGCAGGAACGTACGGAGCTCAGGATGCTCCGACCAGGGGTCACCGAGGGACAAATCGAGTGCGGAACACCAGAAGGCTGCTCCGCGGTGGAGCTCCTGCTGCGGAAAGTCGAAACTGACGTACACCCACTGCTTCATGCCAACTCCGTCACCGGTTGACGCCGAGGCGCCCGCTCGACCAGATACATCGCCCCGACAATGGCGAGGCCGCCGATGATCATGCGTACGGTAATATCCTCGCCGCCCAGGGCAATCGCAAATGCCGCGGCCCAGACCGGTTCCATGGCCATGATCACCGCCGCCCTGGACGATTCCACCCGCGCTTGCGCCCAGGTCTGCAGCACCATGGTGAGAGCCCCGGCGACGACGGCAAGATAGACAACGATCAACCAGTCTCGGGAAGTGCCGGGCAGTTGGATACCGGGTCGGGATAGAGAAGTCGGCACGGCGGCCGCAACCGTGCAGACGGCGGTGATGATCAGTAGCTGTACAACGCTCAAGCTCACCGCTGCGCCAGGTTCGCTAAGCCTGCCAAGCGCCACGATGTGCCCGGCGTAGATCAATGCGGCCAAGCAGGTCAGCAGTTCGCCATAGCCGATGGAAAGACCTCTGAGTGACAGGACGGTGAGGCCGACAGTTGCCAGTATCGTGGCCAGCCAGGCTGTGCTGGTGATCTTGCTCTTCAAGATCAGTCCGGCGAGCAGCGGGGTGGCCACCACATATAGTCCGGTCAAGAATCCGGAAATGCTCGCGGCGGTGTGCGCCAACCCGATTGTCTGCAGCAGCTGGGCCACACCATAGAGGAGCCCCAGCAGCACTCCGCTGGCGAAGAGCTGGCTGGACATCCGCAGCTGCCGCGGGGCAATCAGGACCAGCGTGATCGCGGCGATTGCGAAGCGGACCGCCAGCAGGTCGGCCACCGGAATCCGGGTGACGATGTCCTTGATCAGAAAAAATGTCGAACCCCATACGGCGGTCATTCCCAGCAGAGCCAGAAAGGCCAGCAGCTCCGTGCGAGGGCGTGCTGGCGACATTCCGCCAGCCTAAGGGCTGGGTTAGGGAGATCTAGATCACGGAGAGGGTGATCGTCGAACCTTTCGCAACCTCGCTGCGTGCCCGCGGGTTGGTATAGAGCACATATCCAAGGCCGAGATTCCTGATCGGACTGGGCTTGACTACGGTTTTGAACCCCGCCTTCTTCATCACCCGATCGGCTGCCCGGACTTCCATCGACCGTACGTTGGGCACCGTTACGAGGTTTGGCCCAAGAGAGCGGGTGAGTTTGATTGTGTCACCGCGAATGCCGGTGCCGCTGTCGGGCGACTGACGAATCACCAGACCCTTGGTGACCGTGTCGGAGTGGCCGCCGATGACCGTGACTCTGAAGCCACTCTGCTGGAGCCTGCGGATCGCAACGTTGGCGTCGGTGCCCTCGTAGTTGGTGATATCGAGCGGTTTGGGGCCACGCGAAACGACGAAATCGACATCGGTGCCCTTGCGCAACAGAGTCCCGGGACGCTGAGAGCTGCGAAGCACCGTGCCGTCGACCACGGAACGGATGTACTCCTCACTGACATCCCCCGCGTCGAGCCGCGTCCGCTTGAGTGCGGCTATTGCGTCCGAGCGACTCAGTCCCACCAGGACAGGCATGGCGTACCGCTCGGGGCCATTGGAAACGACCCCGTGGATCCTTCCGCCGTCCAGCATTCGAGCGCCCGCGGCCGGATCGGCGGAGATGACCTTGCCCTTGGCGATGGTTTCGCTGAATCCCTCGCCGAAGTCAATCCGAAAGCCGGCCCGCTCGGCCACCCTCCTTGCCTCGGTCTGGGTGAGCATTGTCAGCGTTGGAGCAGTCGTAAACCTGCCCGCAGCCACATACCAGCCGGCCAATGATGCGGTTGCGGCCAGCAGCAGGACGACGAGCAAGGCGAGCCAGCCGCGCCGGCGCTTCTGCGCCCGGTGTGCGCGTTGGGCTGCCAATCGGGCCGCAGAGACTTCGTAAACCTCCCGAGGCACCGCCGGGGGTGCTGCATCGAGGATCGTACGGATGGCTTGGCTTGATGGGACGACCGGCGGCCGGGCCGAAACTTGGGAGGTTTGGAGCGCACCAACGTCGTTCACCAGTTTGGTTACTTCGTAGTTGGACCGATCGACTTTGCGGAACGGAGCCGGCGGTCGGGCCAGATTTAGTTCCTGGGTCAGGTCAGGATCATCCTGCAGCCCTTGGGCCAGAGCCAATCGAACGCGGCGTAGCTGGCTCAGGAAGATCCGGGCGCTGTGCGGCCGCGCCTGCGGGTCACGCGACGTGGCCCGGGCTACCAGCGCGTCGAGGTAGGGAGGGACGGGGCCCGCGGTGCGAAACCGTGACGGCGGGGGCACGTCGGAATTGACGTGGGCGTAAGCCACCGCAATGGGTGTGTCACCAGTGTGCGGTTTGCGGCCGGTAAGCAGTTCGAAGAGGACCACTCCCGCGCTGTAGATGTCTGAGCGGGCATCTGCCTTCCCGGACAGCACGAGCTCTGGGGGCAGGTAGGAGACAGTGCCGATCAGCAAGCCCTGGGTCGCGGTGTTGGTCTGGGAGCTGACTGCCTTGGCGAGGCCGAAGTCTGCGACCTTCAGCTGACCGCGATCGCTGATCAGCACGTTCTCCGGCTTGACGTCGCGGTGGACCAAGCCGGCATCGTGGGCAGCTGCCAGTGCGGCAAGCACCGGATCCATCAACTCAAGGCAGCGCAGCGGTTGCAGCGGTGCGTCTCGGTTGATCACGTCCCGCAGCGTCTGGCCATCGACGAACTCCATAACGATGTATGGCCGCCCGCCGCCGGCGCTCGAGTCGTCGCGGCCCTGATCGAATACCGACACGACGCACGGATGTGAGAGCTTCGCAGCCGCGCGAGCCTCGCGGTCGAACTTGCGGGCGAATTCGGCGTCATCGCCGAGCCCGATGTGCATGACCTTGACAGCGACCGTACGAGTCAACCGGGTGTCGACCGCTTGGTAAACGGTGGCCATGCCGCCCCGGGCCAACCGGGAGGTGATCTCATAGCGGCCGTCGAGCAGGTTGCCGACCAGGGGGTCGGCGATGCTCGTCGTCGGCATGCCAGCTCCAAACACGGTGGGGAAGATGACCGTGCTGGCGAGTCTAGGGGTGTCCTCGTACGGCCCCAGGCGCGGCGCGCCGGGGCTTGCCGATTCATCCCCCATGGGTCGAGGATGCCTCAGCGTGCCGGCGAATCTGAAATTCCGTGGCAGGTCAGACTCGACCCAGCGGCCGTCGCCGGATGCTCACTCAATGCGGCCGGCTTGAGCGGACGACGGCTTCGCATACCGGCGGACCGGGATCCGCCCCGACCGGAATGCGAACCTGCCGGATTGCACAGCAAGGCGCATAGCCTCGGCCATCCGCACTGGGTGCTCGGCGCGGGTCACGGCGGATGCGAGCAGTACGGCATCACAGCCAAGCTCCATCGCCAGTGCGGCCTCGGACGCCGTACCGATGCCGGCATCGAGAATCACCGGAACCGAAGCCGCTTCGACGATCAGCTCGATGTTGTGCGGATTTCGGATGCCGAGCCCGGACCCGATCGGCGCACCCAGTGGCATCACCGCGGCGCAGCCGGCGTCCTGCAATTTTCGCGCCACCACCGGATCGTCGCCGGTGTAAGGCAGCACAACGAAACCCTCGGCGACCAGCCGCTCCGCTGCGTCGAGGAGTTCTATCGGGTCGGGCAGCAGCGTGATCTCGTCGGCGATCACCTCCAGCTTGACCCAGTTCGTCTCCAGTGCCTCGCGGGCCAGTTGAGCTGTGAGGACAGCATCCGCGCTGGTGTAGCACCCAGCGGTGTTCGGCAGTACCGAAATTCCGTGACGGTCCAGGATGTCGAGTACCGATCCCGGGGCACTCGGGTCGACCCTCCGCATCGCCACCGTCGTCAGCTCGGTCCCCGATGCGAGCAATGCCGCCTCCATGACCTCCAGGCTGGGCGCCCCACCCGTGCCCATGATCAACCGGGACTGAAAGTGCCGCCCAGCAATGACCAAGTCGTCCTGCTCGTCGACGCCCTGAACCCGGTGCTCCGCGCCCTGAACCTGTCGGAGAGCCTCAACCACCCTGCACCGCCGTAACGATCTCCACCCGCGCCCCTTCGGCCAGCTCGACCTTGCCAAGTCTTGATCGCGGCACCACATTCCCGTCGACCGCTACAGCAATGCCCCTCGGTATGTCGCCGGTCGGCCGATCGAGAACGTCAGCCAATCGAGCCCGGTCAGCCACCTCGCGCCGCGCACCATTCACCGTAATGATCATCAGACTCGGTCCCTTGTCCTGGCGAAGCGGTCAAGTGTGAAGGGTGCGGCGATCGGGTCGAGCTCGCCGGTCATGATCAACTTGGTGATCACCTCAGCGGTGATCGGGGTCAGCAGCACACCGTTGCGATAATGGCCGGTTGCCAGTATCAGACCGCGGAGAGAACAGCCGCCCAGAATCGGTGCGTTGTCCGACGTGCCAGGACGCCAGCCGACCGAGATCTCCTCGATTGCGTACTCCGCAGTCATCGGCAACACCGATCGGGCGTCGCGAAGCAGCTCATACACCCCGCCAGCGGTGACCCTCCGGTCGAATCCGAGCTCCTCGATCGTCGCGCCGACAACAACCTCCCGGCCACTCTCGCGAGGAACCAGGTAGATCTCGGCACCGCGGCTGAACGCTCGTACGGTCACCGACGGGCTCGGCCACCGGCTCGGTCGCAACCGCAGAATCTGACCCTTGACCGGTCGTACCGGAACGGCCGGGATGCCGGTGATCTGTGAGGCCCAAGCGCCGTTCGCGACCACGATCCACCTGGCGTCGATCTTGCTGCCATCGGCCAGCTCGACTCCTGTCACCCGACCGTCCCGGCTCTGCACGCCATGCACGAAACCAGGCAGCTCGCGGGCTCCAGCACGTCGAGCGGCGACTACCAAGGTCGACAGCAGCAGCCGGTTGTCACAGCTCCAGTCCCTCTCAACCAGTAGCCCGGCCCGAACGGCCGGTGCCAGCAGCGGCTCGTGGCGTCGACAGTCCCGACCAGTCAGCCGCTGGCACGGCAGACCCGACCGCTCAAGGAAGTCGGCGAACGCATTCAGCCGTGCGGCGTCATCAGCGTCGTATGCCACGGAGAGCGTCGGAGCCCGCCGCAACCCAGCCGTTGCCTCAGCTGCCTCCTCCACGCCGGATACGAAATCCGGAAAAAGGTCAGCGGAAGCCAGATTCAGACGGAGCAGCGGCTGCTCGGTGAAAGTCGTCTCGCTGACTGGGGCGAGCATCCCCGCGGCAACCCGAGAAGCGGCTGCCTCCCGCTCACCGATCACAAGGGCGACATCAAGCCCTGCCTGGGCGAGTCGCCATGCGATCGAGGTACCGATGAGGCCGGCACCGACGATCACCACCTCGGCGGAGTTCGACGCTGCCATCACTGTGTCAGTTTAGGCAGGCTTGCTTGTCCGCTCGCCCAATCGCGCTTCCAGGGCGCTGTCTTCCTCACTCGCCGGCAGCAAGCTGCTCGACTTGCTCGTCCAGACAGCGCCGCGCGATCCACCGACGCTCGCGGACTGGTGATAATTCGGGAAATGGAATTCGGTCTGACGACATTCGCGGAAGTCAACGACCCAGGCACCTCGCCGGGGGAGCGACTCCGGCAGGTGGTCGAGGAAGCAAAACTGGCCGACGAACTCGGGCTGGAGGTCTACGGGGTCGGAGAGCACCACCGTCCGGACATGGCTGCCTCGGCACCCGAAATCGTGCTGGCCGTTATCGCCGGGCAGACTCAGCGGATCAAGCTCAGCAGCGCTGTCACGGTGCTGAGCTCCGCCGATCCGGTACGGGTGTACCAGAACTTCGTCACCCTTGATCTGCTCTCCGGTGGGCGGGCAGAGTTGATGGTCGGACGTGGCTCGTTCACCGAGTCGTTTCCTTTGTTCGGCTACTCGCTGGATGACTACGACGAGCTGTTCGACGAGAAGCTGGACCTGCTGCTTGCCATTGCCGGTGACAAGCCGGTGACGTGGTCGGGCAGATTCCGCCCGCCGCTGGAGAATGCCACGGTATATCCGCATCCGGAGGGTCATCCGCTACCGATCTGGATTGCCGTCGGCGGCACGCCGAATTCGGTCGTCCGCGCAGGAACCGTCGGCTTGCCGATGGCGCTCGCGATCATCGGCGGCCAGCTTGCTGCCTTCGTGCCACATGTCGATCTCTATCGGCGGGCACTCGAAGTCGGCCAGCAGGATCCGGCCACACCGCTGGCCGTGCACAGCCACGGCTATGTCTTCATCGACGAGCGGTCGGCGCGGGCCGAGTTCCTGCCGGCATATCGCCGGACCTTCGCCAGGATCGGACGCGAGCGGGGCTGGCCGCCGATGTCCGATGCCGCTGTCGAGGCACTGATCGGCCCCGGCGGCGCCCTGTTCTTCGGACGGCCGGAAACAGTTGCCGACAAGATCATCGCCCTGCATGAGCTGATGCAGATCGACCGCTTTGAGATGCACGTCTCGCACGTTGATCATGCCAAGACAATGCGTTCCATCGAATTGTTCGCGACCGAAGTAGCGCCGATGGTTCAGGAGCGGCTCGTTACACCCTCACACTGAGGTTTTTCAGCTCGAATGCGCAGTCCGCCGGTGGCGGTACGGGCAGCAAGGCCAGGCGGATCAGACTGCCGATCTTGATCAACAGAAGAGTCAGGGCGATCGCAAGTGTGACCAGCGGCTGCTGCAGCCATAGCAGGGCCAGCGCGAACAACGCCGAGTTCGCAGCCTTCGCCGGTTTGGACCAGTTCCAGAACCAGATCCGCCAGTCGGCGAGATAGAAGTAGTTCGGGCTGGATATCGGCCAGCGCAGGAAAGCCAGCGACAAGATCAGATCAACCACCAGGAAATTGAGCAGATATACCGCGACCGGAGCCAGCAGCTCCGGCTGAATCCACAACACCCCGAGATAGAACGCGATGGCGCAAGCCCGATCGCAGGCGATATCCAAGGTTGCACCGATCCGTGTCTCGCGGCGCATGGCTCGGGCCAGCGCTCCATCGGCGACATCGCCGACCCAGTAGACCGCAAGCCCAGCCACGAGCAGGATCACCGAGCTGCTCGCAGTGCCCAGAACTGACAGGACGACGCTGGTTCCGGTGCGTACTCCGGTGACGGCGTTCGGCCAGGTGACGAACCGTTCAAGTTCGGCATGCGTGCACTCAGGGTGGTTGCAGCTCACGGGCACCGGTCTATCGTGTTGCATCGTGACGGCGCTGATGGGTCTTTTCGCTCGACTTCGGCTGGCCCGCCTCTATTTATGCACCGATGCGCGGGAGCGGCAAGGCGACCTGGAGGCATTTCTGAGCGCGGCCTTCGCCGGCGGCGTGGACATCGTCCAGGTTCGGCAGAAGGGAATGAGCCGCGAACGGGAGCTGACTGCACTCGAGGTGGCCCGCGAAGCCGCCGCGCCACACCAGACCATCGTATGTGTCAACGACTCCGCTGACCTGGCCCGCCGCTTTCAAGCGGACGTGCTGCATCTTGGACAAGGTGATGGTGCAGCCGCCGACGCCCGCCGCAGGCTGCACCGATGGGCGCTGATCGGCCGCTCGACCCACTCCCGGCAGCAGGTGGACTGGGCGATCGACGATCCTGACGTCGACTATTTCTGTGTCGGACCGGTTTTCGCCACCCCGACCAAGCCGGACTACGAACCCGTCGGGCTCGACCTGGTTCGCTATGCGGCCAGGAGGGCGCCTGTCGCGACCATCGAGTCGAAACCCTGGTTCGCCATTGGCGGCATCTCCTCGAGCAGCATCGACGATGTCGTCGAGGCCGGGGCTCGGCGCGTCGTCGTCGTACGCGCCATAACCCAGGCCCCGGACCCGGAGCTGGCAGCCCGGAAGTTTCGGAACAAGCTGCAGGCGGCCTGGCGGGCCGACCCTGAGCTGGAGCGGTACTCGTTTCAAGCGGCGGCCAGTACGGCACCTTCTCGCTGATTCGCTGATCAATAGTCTCGGCGGACGGCCGCGTCGGCGAGCGCGACCAATGCCGTCCGCCCTTCCTCGGTTATATCTGCCTCGTCCAAGGCCAGCATGGCCCGCTCGTAGCCCTCGTCGATCATTTCCTCGACCGACTTGCGGGCCCCGGATTCGTCCAGTATCTGCTGCAGTTCCGCCACGCCGTCGGCATCCAGCGAAGGATCCCCGAGCCGCTTGAGCAGCAGTGCCCTGCCCGCCTCATCGGCGTGAGCGAAGGCGTGCGCCACGAGGACTGTCCGCTTACCCTCGCGAAGATCGTCACCGGTCGGCTTACCGGTGATCGTGCTGTCGCCGAACACCCCCAGCAGATCGTCTCGGTATTGAAAAGCCCGGCCGAGCGGCGATCCGTATGCACCCAAGGTGAAGTAGAGCTGATCATCGCCGCCGCCCAGTGCGGCGCCCATCTGGCAGGGTCGCTGAACGGTGTATCGAGCGGCCTTGTATTCAACGACCCGGCTGGCGTCGTCGATGGCCACCTGGATCGGCGAGGACATCGAGCCGAGTCCAGGGGCCCGTTCCCGCAGCGGATGAGCTTGGGCGACCATGTCGAGGTACTGACCAGAGGTCACCTCGGTGCGCATCGCCTCGACTATGGGCAGGGCCCTTTGCAGGGCTGAGTCCTTCAGCCCTGCGCCGTTCAGCATCTGCACCGACCACATGACCAGCAGATCACCGAGCACGATGGCACCGGCGCGGCCGAACGCCGCCGAGTCGCCCAACCACCCAGCGTTCGTATGCAGTGCCTCGAACTGACGGTGGGCCGCCGCCCGGCCACGGCGTAGGTCGGATGCGTCCATCACGTCGTCGTGGACCAGCGCGCTACCATGCAGGACCTCAAGACTTCCCGCCGCGGTGAGTAACGGGCCCAATTCGTCCGGTTGTGGAACGCCCGCGGCGGCGACGTAGCTCCAGGTACAGAACGCCGCCCGGATTCGTTTCCCGCCGCAGAGTAGCTGCGATGCCATCAGATGTACCGGCGTGAGCTCGGGACCCATGGAGTCCAGCACTCCCGCTTGCTCGTTCACAAAGTCGACAATCGCCGCCGACACGGCCTCCCGAAACTCCTGTGACAGCGGTGCGTTCGGGGTCAGGACGTCGCTAGCCACATGATGAGCCTACGGATGGCCGGCCAAGTCGTGTCCTAGGGTGTTCGCATGCCGGGCCGGGTCCTGCACTCTTCGCGTCGGCGAGCTCCAACCATCGCCGACTTGCTTCAGGCTGGCGACCGGCCGCTCTACTCGTTCGAGTTCTTTCCGCCCAAGGACGAGGTTCAGCAACGGCAACTGTGGCGAACGATTCGCGAGCTTGAGTCGCTCGGACCGGATTTCGTCTCCGTCACCTACGGGGCGAGTGGCTCCACGCGGGAGCGCACGATTCGCGCCACCGAAGCCATCGCGCAGCACACCACCCTGCGCGCGGTTGCGCATCTGACCTGCGCCAGTCAATCGCGGGATGCGATCCGCCGGGTGATCGGGTCGTATGCCGGCGCCGGAATCCGACACATCTTGGCCATCCGTGGCGACATGCCGGGGGGTCCTCGAGTGCCCTGGGAGCGGCATCCGGAAGGTCTGTCCAACGCGACCGAGCTTGTCGCGATGGTGCGACAACTGGGGGACTTCTGCGTCGGTGTTGCAGCATTTCCTGAGCCGCACCCCGAGCAGCGCAATCCCGACCTCGACGCGCGGCTGCTGGTGGAGAAAGCCCAAGCCGGCGCGAGCTTCGCGATCACACAGCTGTTCTTTCGAGCCGACGACTACTTCGGCCTTCTCCAACGGGTGCGGGCCCTCGGCTGCGACATCCCGATAGTTCCCGGCATCATGCCCATCACCAACGTTTCGCAGATCACCCGCTTCGCCGAGCTGTGTGGTGCCGACCTGCCGGCCTCGGTGACGGATCGGATTTCCGCGGTCGCGGACGACGATGACCAGGTGCGCAAGGTAGGAATCGAGATCGCCACCGAGCTCTGTGAGGTACTGCTCGCAGGCGGTGCGCCCGGCCTGCACTTCTATACTCAAAACCGCTCTCGCGCTACTCGACAGATTTACGCCAATCTCCAGCAGGTTCGACATCCAGCGTGACGAGGCGTTGGGTCGCGCGAGTAAGTGCTACATACAGCGACCGGACACCACCCGGGGATTCGGCGATGATCTCGTCCGGAGCGACGACCAAGACCGCGTCGTATTCCAATCCCTTTGACTCGATCGGGGTGACCAGCAGAACTCGGTCGTCGCCTGGCCGCGGCGAGGCGAGGCTGCGGTCGATGGCCGCTTTGCGCGATGGCGGAGTGATGACGCCGACTGTTCCCTCGACAGCGTCAAGCAGTGAAGCCAGAGTGTTCGTCACGACGTCCAGCAAGTCTTCGGGCGCCGCGCTTAACAGGTCTGGCTCAACGCCGGTCGCTCGTACGGCGGTGGGCAGGTCAGCGTCGGGGAATGCCGATACTACGACGCGGCCGGCCAGATCGAACACCTCCGCAGGGCTTCGGTAGTTCGTGCTCATCCGGAACCGTCGTACCGGCGCCGTTCCGATGATCTCGTTCAGCGCGCGCTCCGCTTCCGCGGCATCGGACCAGGCGCTCTGCGCTGGATCACCGACGATGGTCCAGCTCGCGCTGCCGCCGCGCCGGCGCAACATCCGCCATTGCATCGGGCTGAGATCCTGGGACTCATCCACCAAGATGTGCGCGTAATTCTCGTGTGCGCCGGCGAAGGGGTCGATTTCGCGGCTTGGCGCCAGCCGCTCCACCGTAGTGATCAGCTCGGGAACCTCGGCGTCGGATTCGAGGAAGATCGGCACGTCGCGATCCTCCGGCTCCGGAACAGGCCCGAGGAGACTGGCGAGCTCGTCCAGCAGGGCGCCGTCGGCGGCCGTCCAGTCGAACGCGGCACCGTTGGCGGACTGATAGCTGCCGCTCAGTAGCGCACATTCGGCATGGGACAGGATCGAGCCTGACAGTCGACCTAGCAGCGCGGGTTCTGCGAGCCTACGCAAGGTCTCGCCTGGGGTCAGCGATGGCCACCATGCGTTGCAGAACATCTGGAACGGAGCGGAGTCACGAATTTGGTCATCGAACTCTTCCCGGTCGATGTCCACGTCGGCGGGCCGGATCCGCCAGAGCCCAGCCAGCAGTGCTCGCTGGGCAGCCACCCGACCCTGGTTGTAGCGATTGTGCGCAAGAACCTCGGAACGGATCCGAGCAAGCGTCTCCGGATCAAGGGACAGCACATGCCCGTGCCAGGTCAACCGAAGCTCGAGCGGGATTGATTGCGGCGGTTCCTGGACGAGTCGACGCAGGATCGGCACCATCCGCAGGCTGCCCTTCACGGCCGCGACCGGCGCAGGATCGGTTCGATCACCGTTGACCGGAACCACGTCGGAAGCCACTGCGCCGATCGAGCGAAGGGTTACAGATTCCTCGCCGAGGGAGGGCAGCACCCGCTCGATGTAGTTCAGAAAGATTCGGCTCGGCCCAACCACCAGCACGCCGCCAGACTCGAAGCGCCGCCGATTGGAGTACAGCAGATACGCCGCTCGATGCAGGGCGACTACAGTCTTACCGGTCCCGGGACCGCCCGAAATCAAGGTGAAGCCCTGCCACGGCGCCCGGATCGCCTCGTCCTGCTCAGCTTGGATGGTTGCGACGATGCTGCGCATCGTGTGGCCCCGAGCCCGTTTCAGGGCGGCGAGCAAAGCACCTTCGCCTATCACGACAAGGTCGCCGCCTGCGGCGTCGCCGTCCAGCAAGTCGTCTTCAATCCCGACCACCCGGTCACCGCGGCAGCGCAATACCCGGCGACGCACGACCTCCATCGGGTTGGCAGGAGTAGCCCGGTAGAAGGGCTCGGCGGCCGGCGCCCGCCAGTCGATCACCAATGGCTCGTAGTCGGCGTCCCGGACACCGATCCGGCCGATATAGCGGATCTCGCGGTCCCTGCGGTCCAGCCGCCCGAAGACCAGGCCTTCATGCTCGGCGTCCAGCACAGCAAGTCTTCTGGCTGACTGGAAGGCGAAGACATCGCGTTCGTAGAGGCCGGTGCCATCCTCTTCACGGACATAGGTGTCGCGATCGGATCGATAGAGCGCCCGGCCCGCATTTGCTACCTGTTCGGCGGATCGAGTTGCCTCCAAGAGCCGCGCGTAAACCAGATCAACATGCGCTTGCTCCTGGGCCAGCTCGCGCTCAATCGTGCTGGTGTGCTGAGTCAAGAAGAACGATCCTTACTCAGGGGGACGAACATCTGAGTATAGATAGTTCTGGCAGCGATAAGCCGCCAAGGCGCTGGACAAGACAACAGCGGATGGGGCAGCGCCCGCAGCCGAGAACGGTCCGGCCACGAACAGTCCAGCGATCTCTGTGGTCACCGGTGGTCGGCGAAGGAAACTTCGGAAGCCCTGCCAGGTGACAGCGCCCGATGAGCGGGCGCCGATCGAACCGAAGTCGTGGACCATCCGGACCGATCGTCTCCCGGCCGGGCGTCGGTAGGTAACAGTCGGGACGCCACGGACAGTGTGCTCCACGGTCTCGCTGACACCTGCGATGGGGTCGTCGATCAGAGAGTGCGAGATCGCGGGCGCGCCCGCGGGTTGCAGCCGGTGGACGGTCCGCCGCGTCGCTTTGGCCACGTTTGGGCGAAGCAGGGCGTCGACGGTCTGCCAGGGATCGACGGTACAGATCACGGCGGCCGCTGCATGCTTTCCGCTCGCAGTGCGGATCCCCGCCACCCGACCGCCGTCGACCTCTATGCCGATCACCGGCGTGGCAGTCCGGACGGCGACCTTCCGTAGTTGGAGCCGCCCCACCAACGCCTCCACGAGCACCGACGAACGGCCCGAGTCGGTTGCCCCGCCGTCGTTGATCGGCTGGAGTTGCCAGCGGCCGAAGGTGCGGCTGATCGCATGCTCCACGGCTGCCAGGGCAGGAGTGTTCTCTGGCGCGGAACAGCAGCGGTACGCGGTGCTGCGAATCAGCGCGGTCAGGTGCGGGTGTGCCAGATCAGCCGCCAGATCGGCCAGCGTTCGGCGGTGCAGGAGCCGCTGCCGCAACCTACGGGTGAGGCGCGGCCGGGCAGGCAGTTCTGATTCAAGACCCAACGGGCGCAACGCCTGCCAAACGTCGTCGAGGCGGTCGAGTAGGTCCCGCCAGCGGCCGGCCACGCCCGATCCATAGGCCAGTCGCATCGTGACGTACTGTTCGCCTCGGTCCGTCGGCAAGATCAGGTCGAAGCCGTCGGCGAAGATCAGACGTGGCGGATCCGCCGGCACGAGCGCATAGCCCAGTCGGGCCAATTCAGCCTCCAGCGGTCGTCCGCTTTTGCGAAACAGGTCGCGCCACGGCGCCGGGAAGCTGAAGACGGCTGGTGCGTCGTCGACCAGCACGCCGTCGAGGAGCTGGTGCGGCGCCCAGGCGCCACCAAGGGCGGCTGCCTTCTCGTACAGCTCGACTCGGTGACCGACCTTGGCCAGGCGAGCCGCGGCCGCCATCCCCGTCAACCCACCGCCGATCACGGCGACCGGCGGGCGTTCCATGCCCAGAAGGGTAGGGGGAGGGCGGCGTTGAGCGGTGCCAGGCTGGCCTAATGAACGGTGCGGTCAATTCGCCTCGAATCGTGATCACCTACTGCACGCAGTGCCGATGGCTGCTGCGAGCCACTTGGCTGGCCTCTGAGCTGCTGAACTCCTTCACCACCGACATCGGGGAACTGACGCTGCGGCCGGGGGTCGGCGGCGTGTTCTCTGTTGCGGTCGATGATCAGGTGGTCTCCGATCGCAAGGTCGATGGAGGCTTTCCTGATCTTGGTCGGCTGAAGCGGGCAGTACGTGATCGCATTGCGCCGGGACGTGATCTCGGCCATACCGACCGGGCGACGGCTCCGAGCGCCGGTACGGACGCCTAGTCTGAGCAGCATGGCGGACCTCGAACCATTGGATGAAAGCTGGAACACCGCGCTGTGCGTCGTTGCCCATCCGGATGATCTTGAGTTCGGTGCTGCCGCTGCCGTGGCGCGGTGGACGGATGCCGGCAAGCAGGTGAGCTACGCCATGATCACCAGTGGTGAAGCCGGCATCGACGGGCTCGAGCCGGAGGAGTGCCGGCGGGTACGTGAGGCCGAGCAGTTGGAATCGGCCAATATCGTCGGCGTGGACGTCGTTGAGTTCCTTGGGCTGCCGGATGGGATTCTCGAGTACGGTGTGGCGCTGCGGCGCCCGATCTGTGGCGTCATCCGCAAGCACCGACCGGAGATCGTGATCACCATGAACTTCCGCGAAACCTGGGGCGGCAAGTCGCTGAACTCGGCCGACCATATTGCGGCGGGCAAGGCGACCTTGGACGCGGTGAGCGATGCGGCTAACCGATGGATCTTCCCCGAGCAACTCGGCGAGAGCGGGCTGGAGCCCTGGCGCGGCGTTCAGCAGGTGTGGGGTTTCGCCTCCCCGCAGGCGACGCACGCCGTAGAGACCACCGCGACCTTTGACCGCGGGGTGGCATCGCTCAAGGCACATCGCGCCTACATCGACGGACTCGGCTGGGAACACTTCGACCCGGCCGAGTTTCTCGAAGGTGCAGCACGGCAGGCCGGCACCCGGCTGGGAGTGCCGATGGCAGCCGCTTTCGAGGTGTTTCCTCTGGGCTGGGGCGACTGATCCCGATTTCTTCTAGGTCAGCTTGACGAATTGTCGGCGCTGTGGTGTAACGTCGTACCTGTTCGAACAGGCGTTCTATATGAGAACTTGGGGAAGGGCTCAGCGGACGCTGTTTGAAGCGGCGCAGTGTTCGCGGCACGGCGCCCCCGGCTTGCCTCGGTGCGGGTGAATCTCGACCCTCGTCCGCACCGAGGCCGCCAACCTGGGTCGAGTCCGGTTGCACAGATCGACCTTGAAGGTGTGCCTCAGATGCCTGATTTACCGGTCCAACCTGACCTGCGGCGGGCCCGCAGTGCGATGGTCGCCGCTGAGTTGGCTGACCGGCCGAGCGACCGTTACCTTGCCGCCCATCTCGCCGCACTACAGGTTGCCGCAGTGGTGCTGGCGTGGCGAGGCAGCCGGGCACTGACGGCCGGTCGGAGTCGACCACGGAACGCTTGGCGGATGCTTGCCGATGTCGCCCCGGAGTTCGCAGAATGGGCGGCGTTCTTTGCCGCGACTGAGGCCAAGCGGGAGGCTGTGCGCGCCGGTGCCACAACCATCGTGAGCGTTCGGGAAGCAGACGATCTTGTCCGGGACGCGCAGTGCTTCCTGACTATGGTGGAGCGTTCGAGCCGCTTAGCCGCTGGCCGAGCGGGGCGGGCCGCATCCGCCTCCAGTCGCGACACGCCGAAGATCTAGGGCTCCAATCCGGCCCTACACCTTCACCAATCGGCACACTAATCACACCAACCTCAGCAGTCACAGAATTCACCTTCCCCTGGTGTGACAAGGAGTCGAGATGACAGCGGTACTGCCTACCCAAAAAAGCGCCACCGCGTGGAGTCGGATGGAAGCCGGCGGGGTGGAGTACCTTCGTCTTCCGCTTCACACCCGCTGGCTCGGCGAGGGCGACGAGCTCGTTCTGTCGCTGAAGCAAAGTCTGCGAGCTGCTCGAGTTGGCGATACCGTCGCGATCAGCGAGAAAGTCGTGATCCTGCTCACCGGCCGAGCGGTGGATATCGACACCGTGCAACCCGGCCGGATGGCCCGGTTCCTGGCCCGTCACGTTCAGCCGCGGACCGATTCGCGTGGGCTCGCAGTGCCGGAGAAGATGGAATACGTCATCCGATCGATCGGCCGGCCCAGAGCGATCGCCGCAGCGCTCGGCTGCGCAATCACCCGGCCGCTGGGCGTGCACGGAGCTTTTTATCGGCTGGCCGGTTCCATCGCTCGGGATATCGACGGCGGCCGGCCGCCGTACGAGCAGATTCTCCTTCCACCGTTGGACCCTGCCGTGGCGCACCGGATCTGCGCAGATCTTGAGCGGGCGGTGGGCATTGGGGTCAGTATCGTCGACCTCAATGACTACGGTGGATCGATTCGCGCGGTGTCTCCAAAATCGCTTCCGGCGTCGACGCTCGCAGTAGTACTCCGCGACAATCCCATGCGCCAGCGGCTCACCAGCACCCCTTTCCTTCTGGTCCGACCCGCCTGATCTGACCGGGACCTTTCAGCGACCTTCTGTTCCGTGAGGCCCTGCGGTCCCATCCGGACAGTCATCGTCCCCGGAGGCGTACGACTTCCATGGCGTCGCCCAGCAGGCGCCGCTCCGGAGCGCGAAGAGCGAACAAGACCGCCACAAACACCACGACGACGGCAACCCCGACTGATGACAGCAGGAACAGACCGGCCGCCGGTCCTTCACCGGCCACTGACCGAAGCAGCCAGTTGATCACACCCCCGGCGCCGGTCGCCACGGCTGCCGCTACCGCCGTACGTCCCACCATTCCGCCAAGTGACGCCAGATCCACAGCATTGTGTCGCTTGTGCAGCAGCCAGGTATTCGCTGCCGCCGCGAAGATCACCGAGAGCGAGGTGGAACCCGCCAATCCGGCGATGCCGAACGCCAGGCCGAGGCTAAGGTCGCCGACCACGTTGACCGCCATGGCAATCAGCGCGACCACCACGGGCCCACGGGAGTCGCCGAGTGCATAGGAGGCCCGGGTAACAAGCTCACGCCAGCCGAGAGCGAGCAGGGCGGGGGCGTACCAAAGCACCGCGGTAGCCGTTCGTGCCGTGTCGCCCGGACCGAAACTTCCGCGTTGAAAGATCAGCGCGACCAGGGGACCAGCGCCGATGAGCAGAAATCCGCAGACTGGGAACAGCACCGTGGCCGTCGTCGCCAGGCCGCGGCCGACGAGCCGCCGCATCTCGCTCAGATCACGAGCACCTGCGGCGGCTCCGAAGGCGGGATACAGGGCGGTGAGCAACGACGCGACGAGCAAGGTTTCACCAAGGCTGATGAGACGCCAGGCATATCCTAGAGCCGATATCGT
>Ga0126312_10000015_pt1 | contig 64685 bp, 64 predicted proteins | sample Plot104A_FD_92537 | JGI IMG/M metagenome (GOLD analysis project Ga0126312, IMG submission 92537) | Serpentine soil microbial communities from UC McLaughlin Reserve, CA, USA - Plot104A | ecosystem: Environmental > Terrestrial > Soil > Grasslands | place: USA: UC McLaughlin Reserve, Lake County... | reverse complement strand
CGAGGACTTCCGTGCGAAGGATTCGCAAGCTGCCTTCTGGCCGGGGCCGTTCGCCCGGTTGGGATGCGCTGTGGAGCGGGATCACGGTCGCGTTGTCGAGATCTGCCGCGAGTTGGCGGACGCGGTCAGCCATGCGTTCCAGCTCGGCGGGCGTCTGGATCGCGACGCCGTCCGGACCGTCCGTTGCACCGGTGTACACGCGGATCTGCCTGTCGGACAGGTTGGGCGGCTCGCCGGCTGCCTTCCCCTCCTCGGCCGCCGCGATGATGACAACCGTTGCGGCGATGCCGAGTGCGAGGGTGATGGCCGCAAGTGCCGCTCCAGAGCGGGCCTGGTAGCGGGCGAGGTCTCGTAGCGCCAAGCGCACGGCGATCGGTGAGTACCCGGCCGCCCGGGCGAAGAGGCGAATCGCCAGTGGGGCCAGGAGCAGCGTGCCGAGAATCGTCGCCAGGATCCCGGCGATGATCAGCGGCCGGGTGGTCCGGTCTGAGAACACGAGGCTGCCGATTCCCGCCGCGATCAACACGACGGCGCCGATTGCCGAGCGGTGTGCGGGTTTCGGCCTGGGCGGTCGCGCCGAGAGGGCGAGCGTGACCGGGACACGGGCCACTGCTCGGCCCGGCCACCAGGCGGCGGCGGTCGACCCGAGGACAGCGACGAGGACGATTGATCCCAGGAGCATCCACGGCAGGCTGAGCCGGTCGATGCGATGGTTGAGCGCGGGCTCGAGAGTCGGGACGACCGCGAGCCAGAGTGCGAGACCGACGACTGTCCCGATCAGTGCTCCGATCGCCCCGACGACTGCGCCGTTCCACAGCAGTACGAGGCGAAGATGCTTCTCGGTCGCGCCAACCGCAGCGAGCATGCCGAGCTGGCGGAGCCGCCGCTGAGCGATGACGGCGAAGCCGGCTGCCGCAATCAGCGAAGCCAGAAGCAGGAACACGGTGGCCACGGAGAACATCGCCAACTCGGGTGCCGGCCCGTCGTCGTCCTGGGTCTTGGAGCCCACGAAGGCGGACCGGTCGCCCTGCGCTTCCATGAACGCGTCGACCGACGCGCCGTCGGAGTCGACCAAGACCGTGACGGTGTCCAATGCTCCCGCAGACGAGGGGGAGACGAGAGCGAACTCGTCACCTAGATCACGTGGGTTCTCGACGATGCCGACGACGGTCCGGGGGTGGCCGTCGAGGGACAGCGTCTTCCCGATCTCGAGCCCGAGGAGCGTGGCCACGCCGTTGGTGACGGCGACCTGGTTGGTGCCTTCCGGGTAGCTCCCTCGGCGGAGCGAGAGCAGCTCACCGCCGTAGGCGCCGTTCGGGTCCTGGGCCCGGAACTCCACCGTGTCTACGCCCCCGGGGATGGCCAGGGTGCGGTGGCCGATGACGTCGATCGTCCCGAACCGTTCCTTCGCGGCGGCGAGACTCGCCTCCAGCTTGCGCGGATCGACGCCGTCCAACTCGAGTAGGTGATTGGCCGAGCCGAACTCGGCGTCGTTCGCAGGACGCGAGTTGTAGGCGATCGTGACGCTGGCGATCGCGGCCGCGATCGCGACGGTGAGGAGCGTTACCACCAGGATCTGCTGGCGCCACTCGCGGCGGAACATCCGCCAGGCCCAGCGGACGAGCGCACGCCGGGCAGCGACGCCGCCGTTCGCCGGCCCGCGTAGCGCTGAAGGGTGAGCGAGCGTCGTCATCGCCGCTCACCTGCCGCGAGGAGCAACTCCGGGCCGGGAGGCGCGACAGTCTGGTCGACGACGTGGCCGTCGCGCAGGAAGACGACGCGATCGGCCCACGAGGCCAGTTGCGCCTCGTGCGTGACGACGACACCCGCGATGCCCCGCTTCGTCGCGGCGCGCAACAGTCGCATGACCGCCTCGCCGTTTACGGAGTCCAGAGCGCCGGTCGGCTCGTCCGCGAGCAGCAGCCCGCGCTCGCCCACGATCGCTCGGGCGATCGCAGCCCGTTGGCGTTCGCCACCCGACAGCTCGTCCGGATAGCGATGGGCGAGGTCCGCCACGTCGAGCTCCTCCATCGCCTCGAGGCCCGTCGCGCGTGCGGCTTTGGCGCGGGTGCCGTCGAGCTCGAGGGGCAGAGTGACGTTCTCGACCGCGGTCAGCCCCGGGAGCAGGTTGAAATCCTGGAAGACGTAGCCGATCGACCGGCGTCGCATCTGTGCCTGATCCGAGCGCGAGACACTCGCGAGGTCGACGCCGTTCACCAGCACCTGGCCGCTGGACGGCTGCTCGAGGCTGCCGGCGATTGTCAGGAGCGTGCTCTTGCCAGAGCCGCTCGGTCCCATGATCGCGACCAGCTCGCCGCGCTCGACCGAGAGGTCGACGTCGCAGAGCGCGCGCACCTCGGTCGGCCCGGAGCCGTAGATCTTCGATACCCGGCGCAGTTCGAGTGCGCTCATTGCGAAACCTCCATCTCTTGAGTTGGTTCGAGTGGCATGTCGGCCACCTCGACCGGCGCAAGGCGCGGCCGCTGCTTCAAGCGGACGTCGGCTGCGTCGAGCCAGCGGACGATCGCTTCGAGCCTAAAGAGCTCGGCATCGACGACGAGCGCCAACGCCGTGTCGTCCTCGTCGGCTGCAGCCTTGACCTGCGTGTAGCGCTGCATGACCTCGATCACGTGTCGGCGGTGCACCTGCAGGATTTCGTGGACGTCGATCCCCGGGATCTGCAGCGCAACCAGCACCTTGATCACGAGCTCGTCGCGCGGGGGCGGCACGAGGTCAGGCGGGCTGCGAAGCCAGTCGGTGAGCTCGCGCTCGCCGGCGGACGTAATCCGGTACCGCTTCCGCGATCGCTCGTCCTCACCGTCGTCGGTCTCGACGAGCCCGTCCCGCTCGAGGCGCTGGAGCGTCGTGTAGACCTGTCCGACATTGAGCGGCCAGACCTCGCCTGTCCGCGCCTCGAACTCGTTCTGGAGCCGCAGCCCGTACTTCGGTCCTTCACTCAACAGGGCAAGGAGGGCGTGGGGAACGCTCATGAACGGCTCCATCTGACTAGCATACTGAGTACTATACCAAGTATATACCATGATGCGCAAGTCTCGGCACGCAAGTCTTGCAACCAGCTAGCGGCTGGCCGTTAGTCGACCGGGCTCCTCTACCTCTCAGAGGTTCGATCGGAGCCGGAGAGGCCTCCTCTAGACGAGGTAGAGGAGGCCGGTCGCTCTGAGGACGACCCCACCGCCGAGAGTCAGCCGGAGCTCAACCTTTCGATTCTGCCGCAGCTTGCGAGCGGCGATCCCGGGCTGTGCGTACCCTGGCGCCCTCAGCCACGCCGGGATGAACGCCGGTGGGGAGTTTCTGTTCGGCGGCGATCCGGCTGAGCAGCGCGATGAGCTGCTCGCGTTCGCCCGGGTCGAGGCCCACGCTGAGCTCGGCCTCATGCTCGGCCGACGCATCCATGACTTTGCGGAGCACGCTGCGGCCCTTGCGGGAGAGGTGCAGGGCGCGGACGCGGCGGTCCCCGGGAATGGGCCTCCGCTCGAGCAGGCCGCGCTGCTCGAGCCCGTCGACGAGCGCAACCATGCGGCTGGGAGGGATCTGCAGCGCTTGCGCCAACGCGTGCTGAGACTGCCCCTCCGCCGCGCCGACGTGTCGAAGCAGCACCACTTCGCGCGAATCAAGGCCGAGACGCTCCATCCGTTCCCTCCAGAGGCGAGACGAGTGGAAGCCGATCTGGGAGAGCAGGAACGCCGCACCGGGTACGCGCAAGCGCTCAGCGGAGCGGGCAGTCGACGTCTTTGGATCAGTCATGCCCAGAACCGTACCTCGGCTGAGCGATTTATGATAGTAATCATTACAGAGATGAAGCTTTTCTGATCGGAGGTGCGCAATCGTCGACAGTGACGTTCACGATCCCGCCACTGAGGACTTCGTAATCGAGACGCATGAGCTCGGCAAGCGTTACGGCGAGGACATCGTGGCCGTCGATCAGTTGACGATGCGCGTGCGGCGCGGCGAGGTCTACGGCTTCCTCGGTCCCAACGGCGCCGGGAAGACGACGACGCTGCGGATGCTGCTCGGCCTAATCCGTCCGGGCTCGGGCAGCGCCATCGTTCTCGGCGCTCCGCCCGGATCGCCCCAAGGGCTTGCCCGGCTCGGCGCTCTCGTCGAGACTCCCGCCTTCTATCCGTTCCTCTCTGGCCGGGACAACCTCCGCGTGCTGGCGCGACACGCCGGCGTTCCGGAGGCGCGGATCCACGCGGTTCTGGAGGAGGTCAAGCTGGCCGGGCGGGCAGGCGACCGGTTCGGGACCTACTCGCTGGGGATGAAGCAGCGGCTGGGCGTCGCCGCCGCCCTTCTCAAGGATCCGGAGTTGCTCATCCTCGACGAGCCGACGAACGGAATGGACGCTGCGGGGATGGCTGAGATGCGCGCCTTCATCCGCAGCCTCGGCCAGGAGCGGCGCACGGTGCTCCTCTCGAGCCACCTGATGAGCGAGGTCGAGCAGGTCTGCGACCGCGTTGGAGTGATCCGGAGCGGGAAGCTCGTCGGCGAAGGGACGCTGGAGGAGCTGCGCGGGCGGACCCGACTGCGCGTGCGCGCCGAGCCGCTCGAGGCGGCCGAGCGCGTGGTTGCGAACCTCGGGCCGGTCGAGCAGGTCGCCATCGTCGACGGAAGCCTTCTCATTACGGTCGATCCTGGCGCCGCGCCGGCGATCAACCGGGAGCTGGTCGTGGGTGGAATCGCGGTCAGCGAACTCGGCCTCGAGCGGGCTTCGCTCGAGAAGATCTTCCTCGAGCTGACCCAAGGAGCAGAGGCAGCATGAGGGGAAGCGTTGCCGCGGAGTTCCTCTTGCTGCGCAAGCGCAGGAGCACCTGGATCCTGCTTGGGATCTGGACCGCGCTTGCGACCTTCTTCTCCTATCTTCTGCCCTACGTCGAGTACCGCAATGGCGATCTCGGCGGCGGCCCTGGCGAGGTGCCACTCGAGCAGTTGCTGCCGGATCGCCTCGCCGGCCAACTGAGTGGCGGATTTCCGTTCTTCGGCGGCGTCTTCGCGCTCATGTTGGGCGTCCTGGCGCTGGGCAGCGAGTACGGCTGGGGCACGCTGCGTACCGTGCTGGTGCAGCGTCCTGGCCGCCTTCATGTGTTCGCTGCCAAGCTGATCGCGCTGGGTGCAGGGCTCGTCCCCTTCGTGCTCGCCGTCTTTTTGGTCGGCACCGTCTCGAGCTATGCGATCGCCCAAGGCGAGGGTGTCGAGGTCACTTGGCCGTCGGCGTGGGACGTCGTCCGCGCGTTCGCCGCCAGCTGGCTCATCCTGGCGGTGTGGGCCGCGCTCGGGATCGCGCTCGGTGTGCTGACGCGCGGAACGTCGCTCGCGATCGGCGTCGGGATCCTCTACGCGCTTGTGATCGAGGGCCTGCTCAGCGCGTTCGCCAACCAGGTGAGCCTGCTCGAGCCGCTGGTCGAGTTTTTCCTTCGTGCAAACGCCTACTCGCTGGTCGAAGGCGTCGGGGCTTCAACCACGAGCGCGGCGACCGACGGCCCCGGCGCGTTCAGCGGCCCCTACGTGGGTGGAGAGCAGGCGCTCATCGTGCTCAGCGTCTACCTCGCCGCCTTCCTCGTGGTTTCCGGACTCCTGCTGCGCCGGCGGGACGTGACATGAACCGCCCAGCGCTTCGGGTCGGGATGGTGAGCTCTAGGGAGGCGCCACGAGCTCGCGGGGCGGATATGCGCCGGAACGTATGGGCTGACGACTAAGGCCGCCGATGGACGCGAGGCAAATGTTGGTAACGACTGACACCTGGAGGCGCACGTTCCCGGGCGCCGTCGTAGGCGCCCTCATCATGCGAGGGGTCCGCAACCCCGAGCAGAGCGCCGCGCTCGAAGCCGCCAAACGGCGGCTCGAGGAGGACCTTCGGGCCGCCGCGACCGCCTCGCGACATGGCGGCCTGAGCGCCGATCGCGTTCTCCGTGCCTACGTCGACTATTACCGCGCCCGCGGCAAGACCTACCAGGTCAAGGCGCAGCGGGACTCGGTCGCCCTCAAGGGCAAGCTGATCCCGCGCCGGGCGGCGCTCGTCGAGGCGATGTTCATGGCTGAGCTCGCGAACCTGATTCTGACGGCCGGCCACGACCTCGACGCGATGACCCCGCCGCTGCGGGCGGACGTGACCGCCGACGGGGATCGATACATCCTGCTCAACGGGGCCGAAGCCGTGCTCGAGCGCGGCGACATGATGATGGCCGACGGAGTCGGGATCGTCGCGAGCGTGCTCCGCGGGCCGGACCAGCGGACTCGCATCACCCCAGAGACCCGCCACGTGCTGTTCGCCGCCTACGCGCCCGCCGGCGTCGGCGTGGACGCCGTTCGAAATCACCTCGATGACATCCAGGCGAACGTCCGGCTCGTGGCGCCGGAGGCACAGACGGAGGAGCTGGCCACGCTGACGGCCTCATGAGTCGGAGTTGCGTTCCGCCGTCTGGTCTACACGGTTAAGAGGAAGCTGCGATCACAAGGAGTCAGCGACGAGGAAGATCTTCGCGTTCATGATGATGACCCTCGACGGGTACGAACGGCCGAACCAGGAGTTCGACTTTGGGTCACCGACGGGAGTTTCGCGGACTTCTCGGTCGAGCAACTCGCAGGGCCTTCAACTCCGGCAACGTTCTCCTCTACTACCAGCCCGCTGCCCCCTAGTCCGCGCCGACTAGGGCCGTGCCTCTCGTACCTGGGCCCGTTCCTCGCGGTAATGCATGACGTCGTAGGCGATGAGCGCGCAGCACACGCCCGTGACCAGTACAAGTGCCGTCAGCGCCGACAGCTCGAGAGCGGCGGGGATGAGCGCGAGCATGGCGAGCCCGGTTACCAGCCTGCCGGGGCCGATCCAACCCGGCCTCTCGGTCGTCGTGCGGCGGACGAAATGGACGACGCGTACGCGGAAGGCGACGTGGGTTAGGAAGTAGAGGGACAGCCCGCCGCAGAGGGCTACCGCGGGGACCGTGGCCAGCGGGTCGCCGACCTGCTCGATCGTCTTCTTCAGGCCGAGTGCGAACAGCACGATGCCCGCGATCATCGGCAGGTGGAGATAGCTGTAGTAGTCGCGTGCGAGTCGCGCACGCGCCGCGCCGCTCGCCTCCGAAAGCTGACGTTGCGCGCTGACGGCGTAGACGTCGAAGTACGCCCACCAGAGCGTGGCGACTACGACGATGCCGAGGACGGCGGCCGCGACGATGCTGGGCGTGAGCGAAACGCCCGCGGCGCCGATGCCGATCGCGACGATCGACTCGCCGAGGGCGATGATGACGATGAGACCGTGGCGCTCGGCGAAATGGGCCGGCGAGACGCGCCAGCCCTGGCCGCGGCCGATTACGACGCCCAGATAGTCAATGGCGAGAGCGATGACCCAGAGCGCGACCTGCGCACGCCCGTCGAAGAAGCCGGCGACCAGGATGATTGCGGGTGCCAGCGCGGCCGGCGCCACCATGCGCAGCACCGCCTGGAGCAGGTCAGGGTCGCTCTTGGCCGCCATCGCATAGAGCTGCAGGTTGAGGAGACGCACGATCAGGTAGGCGACCCCGAACAGCACTGCGTCTGCATCGAACGCATCCGGGACGGCGAGGGCGACGACGAGCAGGGCGGCCATCGCCGCGAACATGCCGGCGCGCACCACTCCTTCCTCGGGCTCGAGCGTGTTCGTCAGCCAGGCATAGCCCGTCCACGCCCACCAAAGCGCGGCGAGGACGAGCAGCCCGCGGCCGACCCCGTGCCACGTGGGGTCGTCCGACATGAGGAGGGTGACCTGCGTGATGGCGTAGACGAAGACGAGGTCGAAGAAGAGCTCGAGCGGGGTGACCCGCTGCTCACGCTGGGCCATCGGCCGAGGCTAGTTCAGCGCAAACGAAGAGGCTCGACGACCCGACCAACGAACTGGTATCGCACTGATTGCGAGCGCAGGCTAAGTCTCGAGCTCCGATGCGAAGAGGTAGCTGACCGCAAGGCTGCGATAGGGCCGCCAGCGCTCGGCGATCTGCAGCACCTCCGCTTCGGCCGGCACCTGGTCGAGGCCGTAGACGTTTCTAATCGCCCGGCGGAGCGCGACGTCACCCGCCAGGACAACATCGGGACGGTCGAGGGCGATGATGAGAAAGCCGTGGACAGTCCAAGGGCCGATGCCGGGGATCGCGGTGAGCGCCGCCTCGATCTCCTCATCGGAGCTTTGAAGGAGGGTCTGGTCGCTGAGCTCACCGGTGGTGAACGGCTCAGCGACTGTACGGAGCGTCTGAACCTTGCGCCGCGACATCCCTGCGCGCCGGAGCTCCTCCGGGTCGGCGTCGAGGATCTCCTGCGGTTCAGGCAAGCGTCCATCGAAAAGAGCCTCGAGGCGGGCGAGGATTGCTCGCGTGGAGCGCACCGATAGCTGCTGCCCGACGATCTGGAAGACGAGCGCTCCGTAGGCGCCCATCTTCGGGAGCACTGCCATCCAGGCGCGTGGGTCGAAGTTTGGGTTTTTGTCGATGAGCCGCACGAGCACTGGGTCTGCGTCGCGTAGATGCTTACGCGCCGCGGCGTACCGCTCGGTCATCACCTTTGCTCTCATGCGCCCGCAGCACCGGCCTCACAGGCGCTCGGCGAGGTACTTCAGCGCCAGCGGATAGCGGTACTCGATTCCCATGTGGCTGGCGTCGAACAGCTCGAAGAAGACATCGGTGACGCCGATCCGCTCGAGCGCTGCCCGGAAGGCCTCCGCGCCGAGGTCGAGGTAGAACTCGTCGCGCCTACCCGCGTCGATGTAGATCGCCCGCAGCTCACGCAGGGCGTCCGCGTGGTCGGAGACCATCCGGACCGGGTCCCACGCCAGCCAGCGCTCCCAGATCTCGGGCACGAGGCGGCCGGTCGTCAGCTCGAAGGGCAGGCGCACGGCGCCGTCGGGGTCGGCCGAGTAGCAGGCGGCCATGCACCAGATGTTGAGCAGGTACGCGTCGCTGTCCTTGGAGAACGCCGGCCGCGAGCGGAAGTCCTCCCAGAACCGCTCGTAGGAGCCGTCGTATTCGTCCCGCAGGGTGCGGGCGACCTGGCGGAACTCAGGCTGGTAGTTCTCGAATATGGCGTCGCCGGCGTGGGTGGCGAGCCCGCCCCACAGGTCGGGCCGCAGCATCGGCGTCACCATCGCGCCGTAGCCGCCGCTGGACTTACCGGTGATCGCGCGGTGCTCTCGATCGGGGATCGTCCGATAGCGGGCGTCGACCCACGGCACGACCTCGTCGCAGAGGTAGGTGTGGTAGTTGCCGGTCCCGGGCGAGTCGAGGTACTGGCTGCCGCCGAGTGACGTCCAGGCGTCGACGAAGACGACCACGGCCGGGGGAGCGCCGCCGTCGGCGAAGAGCTCGTCGATACGCTCGACCACAGAGGGGCGGAATGCGGTCCGGTTGCGCCACATGTCGATCTGGCCGGTGAGGCCTTGGATCAGGTAGATCGACGGGAAGGTCTCGAAGGGGTCCTGGTCGTAGGCCGGGGGGAGGTAGACCCAGATCGGGCGCTCATGTGGGTCGTCCAGCGGATTGCCCCGCAGGGCATCGCTGACGATCGTTGCTTCCTCGAGCCTCCCGCTCAGCTCGACCGACCAGGGACGAATCGGAACCCTCCTGTACGAATGCCGAACCCCGTGGCCGCGCCAACCTACCAGCTCAGCTAGGAGCTTTCGTCTCCCCCTCGCGCTCCTCGAACACGCGCATGATGCGTCGGAGGAGCGCGTTCAGCTCCGCCTGCTCGCGCTCGTTTAGGGCAGCGGCAATCAGCTGCTCCTTGCGCGCCTGGACGCCAATCGCCTTTTCCCAAAGCTTCTTGCCCTTCTCCGTCGGCTCGACCAAAACGCCGCGGCGGTCCTCGGGGTCGCGCAGACGGCGGACGAGCCCTGCCTTCTCGAGCTGGTCGAGGCGGCTCGTCATGGCGCCGCTCGAGAGGTCGGAGAGCGTCGCCAGCTCGCCCGCCGAGCGCCGGTAAGGGGCACCGGCCCAGCGCAGCGACGACAGCACCTTGTAGGCGGCGTGGCTGAGCCCGTACTCCGCCAGCGTCTCGTCGAGCGCACGCTTCAGCCGCCGGTTGATGCCGTTGATCCGGTCGACGATGCCCTCGACCTCGAGGTCGATCTCCGCTGGGAACTCCTCCTTGAACTCCTCGAGGAAGCGATCGACGTGGTCTCGCTTGGGTTGGGATCGGGGTCGCGGCACAGAAACAGTCTCTAGCAAAAGTGTCTTGACGTCAAGATACTCCTGCAAGTATAGTTCAAGCACAAGAAGTTCAAGAGCAAGAGATTTGATTTCGAGGGAAGGAGGACACATGTATCAGCTGGATCCAGATACGCACAGGCTCCTTTCGGTGGCGCGCGCGGAGCGACTCCGCGCCGAACTCCGTGCAGTCTCAGGACGGCCTCGCGGTCGCGTTCGACCTGATCGGCGAAGGGCCCGCCAGCCATCCTCGTGGGCGACTTTGAAGCGGTTCCGGCACGTACTCTGACCGTCGATGGGCAGGTTCTTTTACTCCGCGGACGCCCCACCGGAGCGTCCCGCCGATCCGGCGGTGCGACGCGTGAACCTACGCCGGATCGGTCGGCTGTTCGCGCCGTACAAGCAGCGCCTCGGAGGAGTCCTGCTGCTGATCGTCGCCTCGGCTGTACTCGGCGTCGTGCCCGCGTTCCTGCTGCAAAACCTGCTGGAGGCGATCCAGCGCAACGACACGACCTCGCTCTCGTTGAACGCCGGCGGGATCATTGCGATCGCGGTCGTGACCGGCATGCTCGGCGTGATCCAGACGCTGCTCTCGAACCAGGTCGGCCTGCGGGTAATGCACGATCTGCGCGCCGCGGTTTTCCGGCATCTGCAGCGCTTGTCGCTCGCTTTCTTCACGCGCACGCGCACGGGGGAGGTGCAGTCGAGGATCTCGAACGACATCGGCGGCGTCCAGAACGTCGTCACGAACACGGCAACGTCGATTGCGTCGAACGTGACGACGGTCGTCGCGACCATGGCGGGCATGTTGGTGCTGAACTGGAAGCTGGCGCTGTTCGCCTTTGCGCTGATCCCATTGTTCGTGTTGCTCACTCGTCGGGTTGGTAACGAGCGGCGCCGGATCGCAAAGACGACGCAGGAGACGCAGGCCGACATCTCCAGCCTCGTGCAGGAGTCGCTTTCGGTCTCTGGGATCTTGCTCGGGAAGACGATGGGGCGCGGGGACGAGCTCGCCGACCGTTTCGAGGCCGACTCGCTACGCCTCGCCGACCTCGAGGTGCGTCAACGGATGGCGGGCCGCTGGGTGATGGCGTCGATCCAAACGAGCTTCGCGATCATGCCCGCGGCCGTCTACTGGTTCGGCGGGCTCGCGCTCGCACAAGGATCGACTGCGGTTTCGATCCCGATGCTCGTGGCCTTCACGACGCTGCAGACGCGGCTCTTCTTTCCGGTCGGGTCGCTGCTCGGCGTCGGCCTCGACGTGCAGACGTCTCTTGCTCTGTTCGACCGGATCTTCGAATACCTCGACCAGCCGATCGAGATCGAGGAGAAACCGGACGCCATCGCCGTCGGCCGGGCCGGCGACGTCGTGTTCGATCACGTCTGGTTTCGCTACGGCGAGAACTGGACGCTCCGGGACGTCTCGTTCACGGTGGCAACAGGCTCGACGACCGCGCTCGTCGGAGAGACCGGCTCCGGCAAGACGACGCTCGGCTACCTCACGGCGAGGCTCTACGACGCCACCCGGGGAAGAATCACGATCGGCGGCGTCGCCATCCGCGACCTGAGTTTCCAAGCGCTGTCCGACCTCGTCGGCGTCGTCTCGCAGGAGACCTACCTCTTCCACGAGTCGGTGCGCGAGAACCTGCGCTTTGCCAAGCCGGACGCGAGCGACGAGGAGATCGAGCTTGCCGCCCAGGCGGCGCGCATCCACCACGTGATCGCCGCGCTGCCCGAGGGCTACGACACCGTCGTCGGCGAGCGCGGCTATCGGTTCTCCGGCGGCGAGAAGCAGCGGATCGCGATCGCGCGCACGATCCTTCGCAACCCGCCGATCCTTGTCCTTGACGAGGCGACGAGCTCGCTCGACACCGAGACCGAGCGGCTCGTCCAGGAGGCGCTCGACCGGCTCTCCCAGGGGCGGACGACGATCGCGATCGCGCACCGACTCTCCACCGTGCGCGATGCCGACCAGATCATCGTGCTCGACCACGGCCGCATCGTCGAATCGGGTCAGCACCGGGATCTGATCCACGCCGGCGGCCGCTACACGGCACTGGCCACGCGCGACGCCGACCTCGGTGCTGGTGCACCCGTTCTGAGCGAGGTCCCGGCGCTCGCTCCTGCGGGCGAGCAGCCCGCCTAGCTATCCGTTGCTGTCGGGCTTGCGGCGTTGAGCGAGTTGGATCGGATTGCCGTCCGGGTCCGCCACCCAGGCGAGGCGGAGATCGGCCAGCCAATCGTGCGGGGCGCTGAGCGAGGGCGCGCCGTCAGCAGTCAGGCGGGCGTAGTCGCCGTCCGTGTCGTCGGTCCAGAGCACTACCTCGACGGGCCGTCCACCGAGGTCGGGGTTCAAACCATGATCAGCGATCGCAGCCTCGACCGAGGCGATCCCGATGGTGAATCCATCCAGGACCACCTCGACGTGATCTGGCGTACCGTCCTTCGGCGTCCGGAAGGTCTCGCGAAAACCAAGACCCTCATCGAACGTCACGAGCCGAACGACGTCGTGGGAGTAGATGTTGATCGCGGGGCTACTGAACATGACGAGCAGTCTTATCAAGACCTCCGCTCCGGTTTGTCGCATGTAGCGTCCGAGCCCTGTGGCCAAGCTGACGCCTGAGGAAATGTGGGAAAGGATGCTGACGGGCGACTTCCCTCGTCTCCACCGCATGCGGCGAATCTGGGGGGTGCTGCCGTCGCCGCCGCGCTGCAAGCTTTGCAACGCCCCTTTTCGTGGGCCGGGGGGCGTGCTGATGCGGGCCATTGCCTACGGGCCGTCGCCACTGAACCGACGGCTTTGTAAGTGGTGCATACGCGCGGCTCACAAGCATCCCGGGGGCGCCGAGGTCGAGATCTCGGTGCTGTTTGCGGACGTCCGCGGATCGACGGCAATCGCCGAGCGCATGCCACCGGAGGAGTTCTCGCGCTTGATGGCGCGCTTTTACGGCACGGCGGCGGAGGTAATCGACGAACGGGATGGCATCGTCGACAAGTTCGTCGGCGACAGCGCGGTCGCACTCTTCATCCCAGGATTCGCCGGGAGCGACCATGCGGGAGGCGCGATTGCAGCCGCACGCGGCTTACTCGAGCGGACCGGCAACGACGGGCCAGAGCCGTGGATACCGGTCGGCGCCGGGGTCCACACCGGCAAGTCCTTCGTGGGCACCGTCGGGGAGGGCGATGCACGAGATTTCACGGCGCTGGGCGACACCGTCAACACCGCCGCGCGGCTCACGGGGCTCGCCGGGGCGGGTGAGATCCTGATCAGCGCTGAGGCGGCTACCGCGGGCAGCCTCGAGACGAAGGGACTCGAACGACGGACGCTGGAGTTGCGCGGAAGGGAACAGAGCATCGACACATGGGTTTGCAAGAGCTCGGACGTGAGTGTTGCCTCCGCCGGCCCCGAATGACGCGGGTGGAGGTCCACGACGTTGCGACAGGCCTCTGGCTCTGGCGCGTCGAGCACCCGGCCTGGCAGCCGGATTTCGAGTTTGAGCCGCTGGTGGCGTCGACTTTCGTCGAGTCCGGTGGCGAGACGCTGGTCCTCGACCCGCTCGCCACGCCCGATGGCGCGAGCGAGGTGTGGGAGCGGCTCGACGCGAGCCCGCCGACGGTGGTCGTCGTCCTCAAGCCGGACCACGTTCGGGACGTCGACCTTTTCGTGCGCCGCTACCGCGCTCGCGCGTTCGGCTCGTGGCTCTTCTGGCGTGACGACATCCCGGAGACCGAGCTCGAGCCGGTCCAGCCCGGCATGGAGCTACCCGGCGGCCTCGTCGCCCTGTACGACGGAGGAAGGGATCACGAGACGCCGCTCTGGCTGCCCGAACAGCGCGCGCTCGTCTTCGCGGACGGGTTGACGGCGCCGGGCGGCAAGCTGCGCGTCTGGGCGAGCCAGTGGCACGAGGAGCGAATTCTGCCCGCGCTGCACGCCCTGCTCGAGCTTCCGTTCGAGCACGTGATCGTCTCGCACGGCGAACCTGTGCACAGCCGCGACGCCTACAAGCGGGCCCTCGAGCTCCCGACCTGGAACGGCTAGCAGCCTGCCTATCCATGCATCGGCCGCATGCCCACACTGCAAGAGGTCGCCGACGCAGCAGTGTTCCTCGCATCAGACCGCGCCAGCGCCATGACCGGCACGATCGTGAACCTGACCTCCTCATCGATCACGCCAACTGAGAACAGCCTGCGCAATGCGCGGGATCAGGCGTCGTCCGTCTACTGACCCATCTCGGCGAAGCGTGCGAGTGCGTTGACGAGCGACCGCAGCTGACGCCCGCGTTCCGTCAGGCGGTACTCGACGAGCGGCGGTCGGGCGTCGATCACCGTCCGCTCGAGCACGCCGGCCTGCTCGAGGTCGGTCAGCCGCTGTGCCAAGGTCGCCGGCGGGATCTTGCCGAGCGCCTGCAGGAACTCGTTGAAGCGGACGGCGCCCTCGTGCGAGACATAGAGGATCGAGACGGTCCAGCGCCGCTCGAGGAGGTCCGCCGCCCGGCGGACCTCCTCGGGGAGCGGCGCGCAGCTACGACAGCGCATGCGCCTGCTGCGGCTCGAGCGAGAGCTCGAGCACCTCGCCCAGGCTCATCACCGGGTGGAAGCTCATCTCGTTGCGGACCTCGTCGGGGACGTCGTCGAGGTCGGCCCGGTTCCGCTCGGGGATGATCACGTCGGTCAGGCCGGCAGCGTGGGCGGCGAGTGCCTTCTGCTTCAGGCCGCCGATCGGGAGCACTCGACCCTGCAACGTCACCTCGCCGGTCATGCCGACGGTGTGCTTCACCGGCCGGCCTGTAAGCAGGGAGGCGAGCGCGGTCGTCATGGTGATCCCGGCGCTGGGGCCGTCCTTCGGGATCGCACCCGCGGGCACGTGCACGTGGAAGCTGGCGTCCTCGAAGTCTTGCTCGTCGAGGCCGAGTTCCTCCGCGTGCGAGCGCACGTACGAGAGGGCGATCCGCGCAGACTCCTTCATCACGTCGCCGAGCTGGCCGGTCAAGACGAGCCCGTCCTTGCCCGGCATCTTGGTCGCCTCGACGAACAGCACGTCGCCGCCCGTCCCTGTGACAGCCAGGCCGGTGGCCACTCCGGGCACCGCCGTTCGCTCCGCCGACTCCTGGTAGAAGCGCTGTCGCCCGAGCGCATCGCGGACCGCCGGCTCGCCGATCGAGATCGGCGGCTGGGCGGTGCCGGACGCTACGGTCGTAGCAGTCTTCCGTAGCAGCTTGCCGAGCTCGCGCTCGAGCTGGCGAACGCCGGCCTCGCGTGTGTACTGGCTGACGATCAGTTCGAGCGTGATGTCGTCGATCGCAACCTCGTCCTCGAGCAGGCCTGCCCGCTCGCGTTGGCGCGGCCACAGGTAGCCGCGGGCGATCGCGACCTTCTCGTCGACCGTGTAACCATCGAAGCGGATCACCTCCATGCGGTCGAGCAGCGGGCCGGGGATCGTCTCAGCCATGTTCGCCGTGGCGATGAAGACGACCTCCGAGAGATCGAGCTCGACGTCGAGGTAGTGGTCGCGGAACGAGTGGTTCTGAGCCGGGTCGAGCACCTCGAGCAGCGCGGCCGAGGGATCGCCGCGCCAGTCGGCGCCGACCTTGTCGACCTCGTCAAGCAGGATCACCGGGTTCATCGTCCCGGCGTCTCGCAGTGCGCGCACGAGCCGGCCCGGCAGCGCGCCGATGTAGGTGCGACGGTGGCCTCGGATCTCGGCCTCGTCGTGTACGCCGCCGAGAGACATGCGCACGAACTCACGATTGAGCGCACGGGCGATCGACTCGCCGACCGAGGTCTTGCCGGTCCCAGGTGGCCCGATCAGCGTCAGGATCGCACCGGAGCGCTTGTCCTCGGCGATGCCGCGCTCCTGCCGCAGCTTGCGCACAGCAAGGTACTCGACGATCCGCTCCTTGACGTCCTCGAGACCGGCGTGGTCGCTATCGAGCACTTCACGCGCGTGAGTCGGGTCGAGCCGCTCATCGGAGCGCGTCCCCCAGGGCACGGCGAGCAGCCAGTCCAGGTACGTGCGAATCATCGACGACTCCCCGCTCTGGTCGCCCATCCGCTCCAGCCGCCCGACCTCGCGCTCGGCCTGCTCGCGAACCTCGTCGGGGAGATCTGCCTCGGCGATCTTCAGCCGGTAGTCCTCCGAGACCGAGGCATCGTCCTCGCCCAGCTCCTTGCGAATCGACTCGAGCTGGCGGCGCAGGATGTACTCGCGCTGCTGGCGCTGAGCGCCATCCTCGACGTCTTCACGGATCCGCTGGCGGATCTGCAGCTCGGCCAGGCGCTCACGTTGAAGCTGGAGGGCGAGCTCGAGCCGCTCGACCACGTCCACGGCCTCGAGCAGCTCGATCCGCTGCTCGAAGGTGGTCTCCGGCGCGTACGCCGCAGTGTCCGCCAGCGCGCCGACCTCACCGATCGAGCGCACGAAGGAGGAGATGCGCCCGTCGTCACCGCGGAGCTCCAGGATCTCCTCGACCACGGCGCGGTACTCGCGCTCGAGCTCGCGGGTCTTCACGCCCGGCGGCTCTACGTCGGGCTGCTCCTGCACCTCGACCCGAAGCTGGCCCTTGGCGTCGGTGCGGGCGGCGCCGGCGATTCCACGGTGTAGACCAACGAGATTGACGGCTCCGACGCCGCCGGGCAGGCGCACCCGTTCGGCGACCTCGGCGACCGTGCCGACCTTCGCGTACTCGCCCTCGTGGCGCGGCACGAGCAGCACGCGCTCCTCATCGCCCACGTCGGCCGAGATCGTGACGTTCATGTTCGGGAAGACGACGGTGTCGTCAAGTGGGACAAGCAGCAATGTGCTCAACTTCGATCACCCTTCTGTCGTAGCTACACGAGCAATAGTAGCTTCAACAGATGAAGTAGGCCGTGTCGGCTCTTGGATCCGCGCCTCCAGCTCCTGCGCCTCGGAGACGACGACGTGCACGGGCGGACTGGCGTACGTCCTACATACGGTTAGGGTCGGGCGTGATCGAGGATCGGGCGATTTACGGCGCGCGCTCAGGCGTCCTCGCCCGAACGGGCCGGGAAGGCCGCCCCACCTCGAGCGCCCGGGCCAGGTCCGTGATCGAAAGGAATCCGGCGAGGCCGCCGTCATCGACGACGAGGCCGCGGTTCACATCGCTTATGGAGAGCTCGGCGAGCGCGTCGATTGCCGATTCGTCCTCGTCGAGAAGTGGGACCTTCTCGCGTGGGATCATCGCGTCGCGCACGCGGCGCGTGTTCCACTCGTCGCGCGGCACCGCGGCGACGGAGCGGAAGGCGAGGAGCCCGATCGGGCGCCCTTGCTCGAGCACCGGATACGTTGTGTATCGCCGCGACGAGGCGACGTCATCCATGAACCGGCCGAGACTGAGGTCAGCCTCGACGGTCACGGGCTGGCGGATCATCAGGTCGCGAACCTTGAGACCGTCGAGGGCCTGCTGGGTCGCGACGTAGCGGGCTTCGGCGGTCGCAGCCTGGAGCAGGAACCAGCCGATGAACGCGAGCCACGCGCCGCTGAACGCTCCCTCGACGATGAACATGAAGAGCCCAAGCGCGATGAGCAGGAAGCCGAACCCGCGCCCAACTCCGGAAGCCACCCACGTCGCCCACTGCAGATCGCCCCTGAAGTGCCAGAGCGCGGCGCGGAGCACGCGGCCTCCGTCTAGCGGCAGCGCCGGCAGCAGGTTGAACGCAAGCAGGATGAGGTTCGTATAGCCGAGCCAGGCAACGACACCGTCGATCGCGTTCGGGAGCCCTGCGAAGGCGGCGACGAGGACGAAGAGAACCCCAAGCACGAGCGAGACCAGCGGGCCGGCGATCGCGATCCGGAACTCGGCGCCGGCGCTCGGAAAGGCGTCCTTGAATTGCGCCACACCGCCGAAGAGCCAGAGGTTGATGCCTTCGATCTCGACTCCTTCTCGCTGCGCCTGCAGTGCGTGTCCAAGCTCGTGCAGCAGGAGCGAAGCGAAAAAGAGGAGCGCAGCCGCGACCGCCAGCGCCACGTACTCACCGTTGGAGAATCCCGGGTTCTGCGACGGGAAGACTGCAGCCGCGAGCGACCAGACGATCAGCGCGAACACGATCAGCCAACTCCAGTTCACACTGATCCGGATGCCGGCGATCCGGCCCAGCTCGAAGGTCGGGCTCACGCGTACGAGTATGGATGAAAGAGCCCGACCTTGACCTCTGGGATCGTCTGCACCGCCGGCATCAGCCCTCGAGCGACGTCCGCGGTCCGGTCCGCGAACCGGTAGCGGCCTGCTACGGGGAGACAGCCAGCGGATGTGGCAAGGAGCGACGCTGGGGGGAAGTCGCGAGCTGCGGCTTCCCCCCATCGTCTTGTTCGGTTCTGCTACTGGAGCAGGTAGTCGATCGCTCGGCCCATGACGGCGTTCCGCGTGGCAGGCGTCGCGATCCCCTCGAAGCCGAACCCGAAGTAGATCGTGTCTTCGGTCGTGATCGCCGCGCCCTCAGGGAATCCGCCCGCGGTGGTGCGGACGAAGTTGTTCGAGTTCGGCGCGCTGCCGGGCGGCGGGCCGGTGACCGTCCAGCCGTCCATGCCGGTCTCGAACGAGGTCGTGCCCTCGCCGGTCGAGACGACGATGTCGTCCACGAACGTGCCGAGCCCCTGCACCGACCAGTCGCTGACGTACGCGATCGAGACCTCGACCTGCTTGCCGGCGTACGCGGACAGGTCGACCGCCCACTGCACCCAGCCGCCGGAGCTACCCGAGTCCGCGTTCCAAGACCCGGTCGTGCCCGTCGACGAGCACGTGTTGTCGGCGTTGAGCGTCTGGTAGTGATCGAGGAACGGGTGCAGCTCACGCCAGCCCTCCGGACAGCTGTCGCCGGTGGAGGTGCTCGTGTGCCCGTTCAGGTCGGGCAGCGTCGTCCAGTCGTCCTGCCCAACCGTGTGCGCCTCGACGAACACGTGATCCCAAGCCTCCTCGGTGTCGTGTGAGACCCAGAAGGAAAGGTTTGCGCCGCCCGCGGGCACGTCGATTGTCTTCGTGAGGCGCTTGTAGGAGATGTCCGCGATGTTCGAATACACGTAGAACGAGCCCGTGTGCGGGTCGAACGGGCCGCCGGGCCGGTCGTACTTCGCCGAGGCCCAGCTCGTGAACAGGGGGTACTCGGACGCCGGGAGGACCCCGCTCGTTGCGATGAACGACGCACTGTGATCCTGGTTGTTGGCGCTCGGGCCGCCGAACGCCCAAGTCAGCGACTCGAATGGCGTGTCGATCCCTACAACGTCGTAGAGCTTGCCGTTTGCAGTGGTGCCGGCGTCGTCGTTGTAGAGAAACGCCCCCAGGTAGTACTGCAGGAAGTCGTTTTGGAGCGGCTCACATCCGTCCTGGCCCGAGTCATCCGGGTTGCACGGCGCGTTCGTCTCGAGGTTGAACTCGTACCCGCCCGCCTCTCCAAGGCCGGCGTTCTTGCCGGTCCTGAGCAGGCGGCCACCCTCGTTGAGGTATGCCCGGATGGCGAGTATCTCGTCGTTCGCGAGGCGTGAGGCGGTGCCGGCGACCATGCCGGGATCTCGCGTGAGGATGTCGTCGCCCGTGTACCAGATGACAGCGTCATAGTGGCCGAGGACACCGAGCGGGCTCGGCGCCTTTCGGGCGTTGGCGTCCACGTCGTAGACGTCGGCGCCGATCCCGTTGGCGGCGAGCGCGTCGAGGTAGTACGAGAGGTAGGTCGGGCCGGTGGTCTTCTTGTAGACGGGCGAGATGCCCGTGTAGTCCTCGGCCGCGAGCACTAGAACGCTGTTCGAGGACTCGACCATCGCGGTATACGTGAACGAGTCGCTCGTGACCGTGCCGCCCGAGGCCTCGAACCACACCTTGACGACGTCGCCCGGATTCGTGCCCGTGATGCTCCCGCGCATGATCCGGTAGTAGACGTCGCCGATGTCTCCGAAGCGTTCGCCGCCGTCCCATTCGGTCGTCGATCCGCTCTGGACGGCGCCACCGTTGATCTGATATTTGAGCGTGACGGCCCCGAGGCTTCTTCGCGCAAGCACCTGCACGGGCTGAGGATCGCCATACGAGACGGAGAAGCGAAAGTCGCTCATGGGGTTGTTCGTCTTTTCGGGATCGATCGCCGACAGATCCAGATAGAAGGGCTTCGTCGTGTTGCCGAGGTGTGAGAGCGGCTGCGCCGGGTTCGGCGCGGACTTGGCGACGTCGAGCGCGAACGGCAGGTTCTTCTGGAACTCCGCCTCGATGAGCGCCTCGTCGTCGGGGAAGACGAAGCCACAACCGTCGCACCCCTCGCTGAGTTCGGGCGTCCAGCCGAGTGTGTTCGTGACGGCGTGCGCGTAGTCGTCCGTCGTCCCGTTCGTGATGTAGAGATCGGCGCCGACGCCTGGGTCGAACCCGGCGATCGCTGGGTTCGCGTCGGTTCCAGACATCGCGACGTAGATCGGGTCGTCGGCCGTCGGTGTCTGCACCTGAAAGCCCCACATGTAGAGCAGCAGCTGACCGTAGGAGTGATACGTGACCATGAAGCGATAGCGAAGCCGCTTCAGCAGTTCCTGGATCGCCACCGTCTCGGGCTCGGACGCGGCGCTCGTCCCCCGGTAGTCATCGCTCGCGAACGCGGAGGACGACCCCTCATTGTCGTAGTTCCACTTCTCGTCGTAGTTGCGATTTAGGTCGACGCCGTCGCCGACGGCGATCTGGCCGTCGCCGTTGTTGTCGCGAAGGTTCTTGCGCCAGAGCCGCTCGACGTCGAACGTGTGCTGGTAGCCGTCTGGGTTCGACACGGGCACGAACCAGAGCTCGCGCGTGTTGACGAGGTTCGTGACCTCGGCGTTCTTGCCGTAGTTGTCGACGAAGTGATGAAGGAGACGGCGGTTGACCTCGGTCGAGATCCACTCGCGGGCGTGAATGGTCGCCATGTAGAAGACGTCGGGTCGCGCCCCGTCTGCCAGCTGCCTCGCGTTCTTGGTCAGCTTGAGGGCGATGATCTCTCGCCCCTGGAGCGAGTGGCCGATCACCTCGAGCTTCACGAACGAGGGATTCTTCTTGGCGATCTCATAGAGCTCGTCGCGGATCCCTCCCGGTTCGTCCCACGACCGCCAAACGGTGAAGCCAGCGGCTGCCTGCGCGGCAGCCTGCTCCTGCACGGTCAAGCCGTCCTTGTTGCGCTTAAGGGCGAGCCTGACCCCTTGCGACGCCAGGCGGTCGCGCTCGCGTGCCGACAGGACGAGGTCGACGCGCACGTTGCCCCCGACCTGCTTCGTCGCCGCGATGTCGAAGCCCTCGCGAGTGAGCTTGCCGATCGTGGCTCGATCGACCGTCGTGGTGTACATCTCCAGCTTGCTCTTGTCAGCGGCCATAGCCCAACTCGTGAAGACGAGCGCGGCCGCCAGCACCGCAGTAAGGAACCCTAAGCGTTTCATCTGCTCCCCCTCGTTGCAGTCCTGGACGGTCAAATGCTGTCAAAAACCTTGAACGCGCGCCGCGAATCGCCCGCAGCCGGCCTGCAGGGCCGTGCACATCCGTACGACGATCGGTGAAGCCACGATCCGATCCTCTGACGTAGCCTCCTTCCGTGCACCGGCTCACCAAGGCGCAGGCCCGGCGCATCGCGGTGCGCGCACAACTGCTCGACGCACCCCGGCCGACCGACCTGCTCGCGGTCGTGCAGAAGCTGACCCTGCTGCAGATCGACCCGACCGCGGCCATCGCGCCCAGCGCGGACCTCGTCGCTTGGAGTCGCCTTGGCTCGGCGTACCAGCCCGCCCACCTCCAGCAGGCCCTGGAGCAGGACCGAACGCTGTTCGAGCACAACGCGTTGGTGCGGCCGATGAGCGACGTGGGCCTGTACCTCGCGGGCGCGGCGGACTGGCCTAGCTACGAGACCACGCGTGCCTGGATCCGCGACAACGACCGTTTCCGGCGCGACATCCTGAAGCTGCTCGGCCGCTCCGGGCCGCTGACCTCACGAGACATCCCGGACACGTGCGTCGTGCCCTGGGCCTCAAGCGGGTGGACGCACGACCGCAACGTCACCCAGATGCTGGAGTTCCTGATGATGCGCGGCGAGGTTGCCATCGCCGGCCGCGTCGGTCGCGAGCGCCTGTGGAACCTCGCCGAGCGCGTCTATCCCGCCGACGTCGACATCCCGTCGGTCGAGGAGGCCGAGCGCAGGAAGAACGAGCGGCGGCTCGCCTCGCTGGGGATCGCCCGGCAGAAGACCAGGGCGATGCCGATGGAGCCCACCCACGTCGGCGACGCCGGCGAGCCGGCCGTCGTCGAAGGCGTAAAGGGCGAGTGGCGCGTCGACCCCGCCGCGCTCGGCGACGACTTCGAGGGCCGGACGGCGCTGCTGTCGCCCTTCGACCGGCTCGTCCACGACCGCGTCCGGGCCGAGGAGCTGTTCGACTTCGAGTACACACTCGAGATGTACAAGCCCGCGGCCAAGCGCCGTTGGGGCTATTTCGCCCTCCCGGTACTCCATCACGACCGGCTGGTCGGGAAGGTCGACGCCAAAGCCGACCGCAAGGAGTCGGTGTTGCAGGTGAACGCGATCCACGAGGACGTGAAGTTCACCCGCACGATGACCAAGGCGGTGCAGTCGGAGCTGGAGGACCTGGCCTCCTGGCTCGGGCTGGCTGCGGTCGAGCAGGGCTAGGACCAACTCTTCCTGCACCGGCATCTGCTGCCGCCGCGGGAGCAGTTGCGCGTTAGAGGCGGTCTAGCTCCTTCGGACCAAGGATGCTCATGCTCGGAAGGGCCGGAAGAAGGAACGTAGGTCGTCGGTCAGTAGGGCCGGCTCTTCCATCGCGGGGAAGTGTCCACCCTGGGCGAACTCCGACCAGTGCTCGGCCTTGTGCTCGGGATCGAGCGCCCGCCGTACGACGCCGAGCGCATTGAAGACGGCGTAGCCGGTCGGGGTCGACGATTCAGTGCCCCAGTCGGGCTGGGCGTGGGCTGCCTCGTAGATGAACTGCGCAGCCGAGGCGCCGCTGCGCGTGAACCAGTAGATGCTGATTCCGGTCAGGAGCTGGTCGCGGTTGACGGCGTCCTCGGGAAGCTCGGCGGCCTCGCTCGTCCACTCCTTGAACTTCTCCACGATCCAGGCCAGTTGGCCAACGGGCGAATCGGTGAGCGCGTAGGCGAGCGTCTGCGGCCGCGTCCCCTGGAGCCTGAGGTAGCCGACCCCCTCCGTCTGGTAGTCGCGCAGATGGCTCAGCGCCTCCTCCTCGGCGGAGCCCGGCGGCGCGTCGGGGAGCGGCATGCCAAGAAGCGCGAGCGCGCCGGGGTCGGTCGTCACATGGACGGCCATCACGTGGTCGCCGTCGAGGCGGCCGAGTTCGCCGGCGACGCCGGCGCCGATGTCGAAGCCGTGGGCGACGTAGCGCTGGTAGCCGAGGCGTCGCAGCAGCTCGGCGAACGCGCTCGTCGTTCGCGCCATCTCCCAGCCGCTGCTGCTAAGCGGGGTCGAGAAGCCGTAGCCGGGCAGCGACGGAATGACCACATGGAAGGCGTCACCGGCATCGCCCCCGTGGCCCGTCGGGTCGGTCAGCGGGCCGATCAGTTTCTCGAAGTCGACGAACGTGCTCGGATAGCCGTGGAGCAGAACCAGCGGCAGAGCATCGTCGTGCTCGGAGCGCACGTGCAGGAAGTGGATCGTCTGGCCGTCGATCTCGGTCACGAACTGTGGATACGCGTTGAGCTGTGTCTCGTGCTCGCGCCAGTCGTACGCACCACCCCAGTAGGAGGCGAGCTCCTGGAGGTAGGCGATCGGGACGCCGCGGCTCCAGTCCTCAGCATGCGCGTCGGGCCAGCGGGTGGCGGCGAGCCGGCGGCGAAGGTCGTCGACATCGGCCTGCGGGATCTCGATCCGGAACGAGCGAACCTCGTCGGACACAGGTACTCCTCTCTATCGGAAGGAATCTTCCCGGCGAGCACGGCGGTTATCGCGAGGGTCAGACAACACGTTTTTCATGCCCCGCACAAGTACGCCGGCGAGCGCGCAGCGAGCGGGGTTCCGGCGTCAGGACAGCGCGCGCTCAAGGGCGGGCCGGTCGCTGGGCCCGCCGTGCGTGGCGAGCACATGCTCGACCGGCAGCGCGAGCAGCGGGCGCAACCCCGCGGCGATCTGCTCGCGCGTCACGCCCTCGGGGAGCCACACGAGCGGGATCTCGAGGCCCTGGCCGAAGTCGACGAGCGTGTCGCCGGCGATGACCGCACCGCGGTTCTCGATCGAGAGCACGACGTCGTTCGGCTCCTTGCCCGGGAACGCCTCGACTCCGGCTGGCAGCCGATCGCCGGCCGAGAACAGGTGCGCCTCGCCCGTGTCCCCGGCTAGCAGCCAGGCCACGTTGCACGCATGGTGACACTCAAGCACGGGCCGTCGGCTTTGCGCCGCCGATCGACCCCTAAGGCGACGCTGCTTGCCGCCTCCGGTCACGCGGCGAGCTCGGGGTGCCTGACCTGGACTCGGGCCTCGCGATAGCGGAGCACTTCGTACGCCACGACCAGCGAGCACACGGCGCTGACGAGCGCGAGCGCCGCAAGCGCGGGGATGGCGACTGCGGCCGGGATGAGGGCGAGCAACGCGATCGCCCCGACCGTCCGCCGCCGGAAGACTCGGCCGGTCGTTCGGAAGAGGAATGCGATGTGCCCGAACAGGTAGAGGGCGGCGCCGGCGCAGAGTCCCACTGCGGGCACCGTGTCGAGAGCCTCACCGACGTGGCCGAGCGTCGTCTTGAGGCCAAGGGCGAAGAGGACGGTGCCGGCAACCATCGGCAGGTGGAGGTAGCTGTAGGCGTGCAGCGCGAGCCGGTGCAGCTCCAGGCCCTTCGCCTGCATGAGCCGCCTCCGTGCGAAGATCGCGGCCACGTCGAAGTAGAGCCACCAGAGCGCCGATACGACGACGATTCCGAGCGCCGCCGCCACGATTACTCCCGTATCCAGTTCGAAGCCGGCGCCGACGCCGATGGCGATGATCGACTCGCCGAGCGCGATCAGGATGATCAGCCCGTGCCGTTCGGCGAAGTGCTCGGGCGCGACCCTCCAGCCGCGTCCCACGCCGATCACGACCGGACCGAGGTAGTCGATCGCAAGCGCGACGAGCCAGACCGCGATGCGCTCCCGCCCCTCGAGGAAGCCGGCGACCACGAGCAGGGAGGCGCCGAAGACCGCCGTCGGCGCGAACCGGAGAAGTGCGTCCCGGCGGTCGGGATCGTTGCGAACGACGGTGGCGGAAAGGACGAGATGAATGAGGCGGACGAGGAGGTACGCAACACCGAACAGCACAGCGTCGTCTCCGAAGGCGCCCGGCACCGCCAAGGCGACGCCGAACATCGCGCCCATCGAGGCGAGCATCACCAGCCGGACGCCACCCTCGTCGACATCGATCGCGCTCGTCAGCCACGCGTATACGCTCCACGCCCACCAGAGCGCCGCGAGGACGAGCATCCCGCGGAAGACTCCACCCCACGTCGGGTCGTCCGCGAGCAGGATCGTGACCTGGGTGATGGCGAACACGAAGGTCAGGTCGAAGAAGAGCTCGAGCGGGGTGACCTGGTGCTCATCGCCGCGCTCGAGCACGCGCTCGGCGTCGGACACGCGCTGACCTTAGCCCAGCGGCGCGCACGCGCCCGGAAGGCTGAGCCGAAGCATGCGACGGGACTCGAACCCGCGACCTCGGGCGTGACAGGCCGCTTCCACGCTCGACTGACCCGGCCCGGTTGACGATAGATAACGAGCATATATACTCGTTATCTATGAAGGAGCTCTGCCTCGCGCTGCTCAGTGGCGAGCGCGCTCACGGTTATGAGTTGAAGCAGTCGGTGGAGCAGGAGTTCGGCGATCTGTTGCCGGCGGTGAACGCTGGCCAGATCTACACGACGCTTGGGCGGCTGGAGCGCGATGGCCTTGTCGTCGGTCACGCGGTGCCGGGGGACAGCCGCGGCAAGCGTGTGTACGAACTGACGGACGTCGGGCGGGAAGCGCTGGCGGCCTGGATCGAGGCGCCTGTCTCGGGCAGGCGGCTCAAGGATGAGTTCTTCATGAAGTTCGTCGTTCTCGCGTCAGCTCATCTGGCGGAGCCGAGGCAGCTGCTCGAGCGGCAGCGGCGCGAGTACCTGCAGTCGCTGCGCGACTTGAACGCGCTGCTCGAGGCGAATGGGAAAGGACCTGCGGCCGAGCTTCTGGTTGAGGGAGCGATCCTGCATCTCAAGGCCGATCTGGAATGGCTTGAACTGATCGAGCAGCGACTCACGCTGAAGGAGGAAGGCTGATGACACCGGTTCTGGAGGCGAGGCAGCTCGCGAAGACCTACGAAACTGGCGGCGCGAAGGTGCTGGGTCTTCGCGGAGTCGACATTTGGATCGAGCGCGGCGAGTTCGTCGCGATCATGGGCCCGAGCGGGTGCGGGAAGTCCACCCTGCTCAATATGCTGGCCGGGCTCGATCGACCGACGGCGGGGGAGGTCTGGCTCGATGGCGAGCGGATCGACGGCTTGAGCGAGACGGAGCTTGCGCGTCTACGTCGTCGCAAGGTCGGCTTCGTGTTCCAGTTCTTCAACCTGGTGCCGACGCTTTCTGCAGTCGAGAACGTCGAGCTGCCCTTACTGCTGATCGGTCGGCGGCGCAGGGAGGCTCGCCGGTCGGCGAACGAGCTGATGAGCGAGCTCGGCATCCCCGAGAAGCACGGAGCCGCTCCGGCGCAGCTGTCCGGCGGGGAGCAGCAGCGGGTCGCGCTGGCGCGGGCGCTGGCAAACAGGCCCGACGTCGTTCTCGCCGACGAGCCGACCGGGAATCTCGACTCGGCGGCAGCGCGCGAGGTGCTCGGGCTCTTTCGCGATGCCCGGGATCGCGGGCAGACGCTGCTGCTTGTCACGCATGACGCGAGCGTCGCCTCGGCGGCGGATCGGGTGATCACGCTCCGCGACGGACTCGTTGCCGACGAGACGGAGCTCGCTGCGGCCCGCCAGGTCGCTCCCCTGCTCGAGCTGGAGAGCTCGGAGTGACGGTGCTGCTGTTCAAGCTGGCGTTCGCGGGCATCCGGTCGCGGCTGCTCGCGAGCGCGCTCACGATCGCGATCGCGGGCGCTGCGGCGGCGACGATCGTGCTCGCCTTGGAGGTGCGTTCGAGCGGGATCGATCCCTGGCAGCGGACGTTCGCTGAGGCCAATGGAGCACACGTGCTCGCGTTCGTCCCCTCGCAGGCCGACGCGGCCGCGATCGCCAGGCTCCCCGGCGTGACCGAACGGGGCGCGCCGGTCCCTCTGGTGCGGGCGACTGTGGGCCCGCGCGGAAGGACCGATTCGGTGCAGCTCGCGGGCCTGAGTGGCCGCACGGCGGTGAACATGCCTGTATTGACCGCCGGCTCGCAGCTGCGTGAGGACGGGATCGTGCTCGAACGCAGTCTTGCGAATGCGCTCGGCATCGATATTGGTGCCCCGCTGGCAGTTACGAAGAGACGCGGCTCGATCGAGATTCCCATTCTCGGGACGGCGGTTGTTCCCAGCCAGCCGCGCTACCCGCGCCGCAAACCCGGCCTGGCCTGGGTCACCCGGGCCACGCTCGCACGGATCGAACCGGATCGCGCCCGCTGGGGCTGGTCAGAGGCGGTGCGGCTGGCGGATCCCTCCGCGGTCGCGGCGTTCACCGAGCGGGCGGCGGCAGGCCTTCCGGCAACGGCCTCGCGGTCCGGGCCTCTCTACTTCGAGACCTGGCAAGACCAGCGCGACAACGCGCTGGGCGATGCACAAGGCACGCAGGTGATCGTCACCGTGTTCACGATCCTGCTCCTGATCGTCGCATTCGTCGTCGTCGGAATCCTCGTCGGCGCGCGCGCCAACGAACAGCATCGTCAGATCGGGCTGCTGAAGGCGGCCGGCTTCACCCCGCGCCAGGTCGGTATCGTCTTCGCGCTCGAGTCCGCCGCCCTCGGTCTCGTCGCGGCCGCCCTGGGCTTCGCGCTCGGGGCGATCCTTGCGCCGCGGCTAGCCGCACCCAGCGCCGAAACGCTGCTCGGCTCGCCAACGATTGCGGCGAATCCCTGGCACGTCCTCGTCGCCAGCTGTGTCGTGCTTCCCGTGCTTCTAGCCGGAGCATTGACCTCCACGCGCCGCAGCACTCGCTTCACCGTCCTCGAGGCGATCCGTGCAGGCAGCTCGTCTCCCCCCAATTCCCGCCTGGCGCGCGCCGTCGCCCGATCCGCCATGCCGTTGACGATCGGGCTCGGGCTCAAGGACCTCCTCGCGCGAGGGCGCCGCGCGCTTCTCCTCGCAGCTGCAATCGCGCTCACCGGCGCGGTGGTGGTCACTGCGCTCTCACTCGACGCCACGCTCGACGCGCAGCCTGCCTCCGAGGCCAGTGACTTCCCGGACGAACTGCTGCTCCTCATCTACACACTCGACACCGCGTTGCTGCTGATCACCGCCACGACGCTCGTTGCCGTTGCCTTGCTCTCGGTGCGCGAGCGCATCCGTGACTACGGCGTGCTCAAGGCAATTGGCGTTACGCCCAGCCAGATCGTCTCCACTGTCATCAGCGCGCACGCCGCCCTTGCGGTGCTCGCATCGCTCCTCGCCATCCCGCTCGGCATCGGGCTCTACCTTGCCCTCTACCAGATCGCCGGCGACACGACCGAGGACGCCGTCATTGCACCCTGGTGGTCGCTCGCACTGATCCCGATCGGAACCGTGCTCGTCGTCGTCGCCGCGACCAGTCTCCCGGCCCGGCTAGCGACCCGAATCCGCACCGCCGACGCGCTCCGCTACGAATAACCGCGGCGCGAGGTCGCAGAGCTCTGCGACATGCGACTCCTCCTCCTTTGCTTGGGTATGCGATCGACACCGGCGAGGGTCGGCTGATGCGTGTCTCCACCCATGGTCTGAGTGCAACCAGGGACCGTAGGCCGATGCAGGACGGCGCCCTCGGGACTAGCGTCGGCGGTATGTATAGGAACGGAGACCGTTGAAGCCGCCCGAGCAGCCGCCGCGTGTGGTGACCTGCGTGGCTACGACCTGCGCTCCGTCCAAGACCTGACCTCCTTCCGCTCGTCGATCCCGAAGCGCTCTGGACGCCCAGCTCCTTCTAGGATGACCTCGACAAGGAGAGCCGCGCAGTACATTCGGCGTATGGCTGGAGGATCCCGTCGAGGTTGGTTCCAAGCTGAGGACCTTCGCCGCGTTCTTCCCTTCTTCTCGCTGGCGTTCGGCCTCGTCGCTGCGATCACCCAGCCGTCGTCCGCAGCCGACCTCGCCCTCACGGCGGTGCCGGTCGCCGCCTGGAGCCTGTGGGCTTTCGCCCGCAATGTGCCGCTCGCCGCCGTCTCTGTCGCGATCGTCGTCCCGGTGGTTGTGGCACAGCGTTCCGGACAGCTCGAGCCGGTCATGTTCAATGTCGCTCTGCTCGCTTTCGCGGCCGCGCGTTGGTCTCGGTCGCTCGCCGCTGCGGCGTCGCTCGGTGTACTTGCCGCGGCTACGCCGCTGTTCGTGGCCCTGGTCCAGGATCCAATGGAGGTCGCCGTCGGCATCTGGGTCGTGGCCATCGTCTTCATCTGGGTCGTCGGTCGCGCGGTCGCTCGCCAGGAACGACTCGTAATTGAGCTCGAGGGGACGCGGCGTCAGCTGGCCCAACAGGCGCTGCTGGCAGAGCGCCGTCGGATCGCTCGTGACGTCCACGACTTCGTGGGTCACGGCCTGGCGGCCGTCATGCTGCAGGTGACGAGCGCCCGGCACGTGCTGCGCCGCGATCCCGGGTCTGCCGAGGAGGCGCTGCGATCGGCCGAGGAGGTGGGCCGCCGCAGCATGGAGGAGTTGCGTCGTACGGTCACACTGCTCCGTAGCGACGACGAGGCGGGCCGGGCACCGCCGCTCCCGTCGGCGAGGGAGATTCCCACCCTTGTGGACCAGGCCCGGGCCGGAGGTCTCGCCGTCGAGCTGCGGCTGCGAGGGGACCTCACTCGAACCTCGGCCGCCGTGGGCGTCGCGCTCTACCGCATTGCCCAGGAGGCGCTGGCGAACGCTGCTCGGCACGCCCCGCGCGCTCAGACCGTGCTCGGGCTCGAGCTGACCGACCGGCAGGTGCGTCTCGTGGCCGAGACCAGCGGACCGGCGGATGCCCCGCCCGCTGCCGATCCCGAGCGACCTCATTACGGCTTGATCGGGATGCGGGAGCGGGCCGCCGCACTCGGGGGCGACTTCGCCGCGGGGCCCACACCCGACGGTTGGCGCGTCAGCTGCCGGCTTCCGTTGAAAGTGAACGACGAGCCGCCGGTCCGAGAGGTGCGAAGCCCATGATCCGAGTTGCTCTCGTCGACGACCAGGCGATTGTCCGGGCCGGCCTGGCGCGGATCCTGTCGCCGGAGGACGGGTTCGAGGTCGTTGCCGAGTACGCCGACGGCCGGCAGGCGGTGGAGGAGCTGCCCACCCTGCGCCCGGACGTCGTCCTGATGGACATTCGCATGCCCGCTCTCGACGGTATCGCCGCCACTAAGCGGTTGCGCGCCGCCGACGAACCTCTCACCGTGCTCGTGCTCACAACGTTCGGCGAAGACGAGGTGCTGTGGGGCGCGATCGAGGCCGGCGCTGCCGGGTTCGTGCTCAAGGACTCAACCGCCGAGGATCTGATCGCGGCGGTTCGTGCGGCCGCGGGCGGTGGGGCTTGGTTCGACCCAGCAGTCGCCCCACGGCTGCTCGACCTATACAGGCGGGTCGTGGCACCCGCTGCCCGTGACTCGGCTCGGCTCGACCTCCTTACCGAGCGCGAGCACGATGTCCTGCGGCTGATGGCGCGCGGTGCGACCAACGCCGAGATCGCTGCGGCCCTCTACGTCGCCGAGGCGACCGTGAAGACCCACGTCGGCAGCATCTTCACCAAGCTCGGAGTGCGCGACCGCGCCGGGGCGATCGTGTTCGCCTATGACCACGGTGTGATCACGCCCGGCATGACCCCGTAGGGCTGCCTCTCCACCCCTGGTCGGAGTGCAAGTCGGGCCCCCGGGCCGATGCGTGACCGCCGGTCGGTGGCTAGCGTCGGCGACGTGACTGAGAGGCTCGCCCGGGCAAGCAGCCGCCGGCCCTGGCTGGTGGTCGGTCTCTGGCTGACCGTCATCCTCACCTCGGTCGTCCTCGTGGCGATGTTCCTCGCGTTCGAGGGCGAGGCCGAGGTCACGAGGCAGACCGAGACGAAGCAAGCCGAGCGGATCCTTTCCGAAGGCTTTCCTCAGGACGCTGCGAACGAGCAGGAGTCCAGCGAGGTCGTCATCGTGCGGGCCGAGGACGGCGATGTGACTGCGGCGGCGGCGCGTGCGCGCGTCGCGGCGCTTGCGGATGAGCTCCGTGCGCGGGGGGCTACTCGCGTGGTCACGTACCGCGAGGAGCGGGACCTCGTCTCGGAGGATCGCGACGCGACGGCGCTCCTCGTCGCGCTCGGCAGGGACGGGGAGGATGACGTCGACGGAGTTATCGATGCGGTTCAGCACCTCGATGACGAGCCGGGCTACGCCGCTGGGGTCACCGGCAGCCTGACAGCCGACGCCGACGAGGACGAAGCGTCGCTGGAGGATCTGAAGAAGGGCGAGCTCTTCTTCGGCGCTCCGGTCGCGCTCGTCATCCTGCTGCTCGTCTTCGGCGCCGTCGTCGCAGGCCTCGTTCCGCTCCTGCTCGCGCTCGTCTCGATCCTCGTTGCGCTCGCGCTCGTGGCGCTATTGGCGCAGGCCTACGACCTGTCGGTCTTCACCCAGAACATGCTGATCGGGATGGGCCTCGCCCTCGGGATCGACTACTCACTCTTCACCCTCTCCCGCTTCCGCGAGGAGCGGCTCCAGGGACGGGAGAAGCTGGATTCGATCGCGACCGCAGGTGCGACAGCGAGCCGCGCGGTGCTGTTCAGCGGGATCGCCTTCGTGCTCGCGATGCTCGGGCTCCTGCTCGTTCCGAGCACGATCTTCCGCTCCCTCGCGGCCGGCGCGATCCTGGTCGGGATCGTCTCGGTGATCGCGGCGCTGACGCTGCTCCCCGCCATCCTCGCTCTGCTCGGCGACCGCGTGAACGCCCTTCGCATCCCCTTTTTCGGACGCGCGGCCGAGCAGGCGGGCCGGGAGGGCCGCTTTTGGGGCGCGATCGTCAACTCGGTCATGCGCCGCCCCGTCGTGAGCCTCGTGCTGGCAGCGAGCTTGCTGCTCGCGCTGGCGGCCCCCGTGCTGGCGCTCGACACGGGCACCTCGGGGGCGGCGACGCTGCCCGACCGGTTCGAGTCGAAGCAGGGCTATTTGCTCCTGCGCGAGGAGTTCCCGAGGGAGTCGACCGAACCGGTCGAGATCGCGGTCGCCGGGGATGTCGAGACACCCACGGTGCGGGGAGCTCTCGGTCGGTGCCGCCTACGGGCTGCTCGTGCTCGTCTTCCAGGAGGGAGTCGGCAACGAGCTGCTCGGGCTGCGCGAGGCCGAGACGATCGACGCGTGGGTGCCGCTCTTCCTCTTCGCAGTCCTCTTCGGGCTCTCGATGGACTACCAGGTCTTCCTGCTCAGCCGCATCCGCGAGCGCCACAGCCAGACGGGCGACAACGAGGGCGCGATCGTGTTCGGCGTCGGCTCGACCGCACGCCTGATCACCGGTGCGGCGCTGATCATCATCGCCGTCTTCTGGGGCTTCGCGATGGGCGACACGATCGCCCTCCAGCAGATGGGCTTTGGCGTCGCGGTCGCGCTCCTGATCGACGCGACGATCGTCCGCTCCGTGCTTGTCCCGGCAGCGATGAAGCTCCTGGGCCGGCGCAACTGGTACCTGCCCTCGTGGCTCAGCTGGCTCCCGGACGTGCACGTCGAAGGCGCCGAGCCGCCACCGAGGGCCGTGCCCCGGCCGCTGCCCGGGGGGAGCTAGCGAAAAGGAAGATGTAATGAGCACGAAATCCACTGCCGAGAAGCTGCTGATCAAGCCCGAGACGACCGTTTGGGTGTCGCACCCGCAGCACCTCGACCTGATCCGGCCGCTGCCCGAGGGTGTCCGAGTCGTCGACCGGCCCGAGCTAGCGGTGACCGTCCTCATCTGCGGCGACGACGCCCAGTCGCTGCGCAACGCCGTCGCCGCGCACGCGAACCGGCTCGCACATTCCGAGACGCTCTGGGTCGCCTACCCGAAACAAAACCGGGCCGACACCAACCGCGACAGCCTGTGGCCGATCCTGGCCGAGCACGGCCTGTGGCCGATCGGCCAGGTTTCGCTCGATGATCGGTGGTCGGCGATGCGCTTCCGCCCGCTCAAGCCGTGCGAACCCCCGTTTACGGGTGGAGCGGCATCATGAACTCCGTGCCGGCGCCCGGCGGCCGACCACCTTGATTTCGGGCCGGCGGTCGGTAGGGGTAGCTGGAACGACACGAGAGGGGGAGGGCGATGAGCACGAAGGAAGCGAGGGTGCAAGCAAGGACGTTGAAGGTTCCGGGCGCGACTCTGTACTACGAGCTCCGCGGTTCGGGCCCGGTTCTTCTCTGCATCTCCGGCGGGCCCACCGACGCCGGCATGTTCACCGATCTAGCCGAGCGGCTGGCCGTTTGGTACACGGTCGTCAGCTACGACCAGCGGGGCCATTCGCGCAGCACGCTCGACGGCGAGCCGGAGGACATCCCAGTCGCCGTGCACGCGGACGATGCGGCGGCGCTCCTCACAGCCGTCGGCAAAGGGCCGGCTTATGTTTACGGGAACAGCGGCGGCGGCACGATCGGGCTCGAGCTCGTCCTCCGCCGCCCAGATCTGGTGCGCACGCTGGTCGCGCACGAGACGTTCCTGCTCGAGCTGCTGCCCGACGCGGACAGGTGGCGCGCGGAGTTCGACGACATCTCCGCGACGTACGGCACTGAGGGCGTCTTCGCCGCGATGGCGAAGTTCGGCGCTCTCGTCGAGGAAGGCGGACCGCGCTACAGCGAGGAGATGCAGCAGGCGCCGCCGACGCCGGAGGCCCAGGAGATGATGGGTCGGATGACCGGGAACTTCGACCTCTTCATCGCCCACGAGCTCCGGTTGAACGGCGGCTATGTGCCCGACATCGACGCGCTGCGGAACGCTTCGACGCGGATCGTAAGCGCCGCCGGTGAGACGTCGGGCGAGCAAGGGGCGCGTCGGTCGGCCGTCGCACTCGCCGAGCGCCTGGGCACTCCGGTGACCTACCTCCCCGGCGCCCACGGCGGCTGGGGGTCGGACCCGCAGGAGTTCGCCGAGCGGCTGCACGAGGTCCTCCGGGAAGCGTGATTGCTCTGAGCCTTCAGCCGCGTCAAGGCCGAATACGACCCGGAAATCTTCCGCTTCCGGCAGTCACTTCCGATCGCCGAAGCGAGGCGCTCCGGATCGACGAGGTGAGCGGCCAGACGATCCCGTTCGAGGGGGTAGGTGCCCGTTTTCACTGAACGCCGAGTGACATTTCTGCCCCCGCGTACGGCGCTCTCAATCTCGCGTCTGCTGCCCCGCCAACCCTCGAGCAACCCTCAAGGGGGTCTGGCCCCAACGAGGGTGCTCCAGGGTTGCCGATTACGGCCACGAGCCGCTCAGCGACGGACCGCGCTCAAACGGTGGCCTCGCCTCCTCCTGTGGGGGGAGCGCAAGTCGGGCCCGTGGGCCGATGCGAAACCCGCCTCGCACGACTAGCGTCGGCGTCATGGAAACAAGCGATCGAGATCACCGAGAAGGCACAACTCGCGGTATTGCAGGGCGAACGCCTTCGCGAGCTCTGGCGATCGCTTCAGTCGGCGAGGCGTACGGTCGTCTTGCGGCGTGGCTGAACGAAAACGACCGCGAGGCCTCGGGAGCCGCGTGGGAGGTCTACGGGTGGATCGACCCGAATCAGAAGCTTGACCCGGCCACGTGGCCCGCGCCAGCGGAGTGGCGCACCGAGCTCATCCAGCCGATCGCCTGAAATGGACGCGTCCCTGGAGGAAGCTCGGGAGGAAGCTCGGCGGTATGTTCGTCGCAAGCGAATCCTCTACACGGTTGTGGGGATCTGGCTCGCCCTCAGTCTGATGTGGTTCGCGATCGACATGCTCGATGACAGCAGCTCGCTCTGGTTCTACCGGCCCATGCTCGGAACGGGCGTCGGCGTGGCCATTACCGCCTTCGTGCTCCTGGGGATCGGCGGACTCTTCGGCGTCGACTGGGAGCGCCGGGAGATGGACAGGTATCTCCGCCGCCGCGGAAACGGGCCAGGCGTCAACTGAGAGCGCCCGTGAACCACCTCGGGTCAGAGCGCAACTCAGGCCCCTGAGCCGATGCGGATGACGCTCGATGGCGTGATGCAGGCGCCCGGCCGGCCGGACGAGGATCGCAGCGGCGGCTTCGAGCACGGCGGCTGGGGGACGCTGGGACCCCATCATCGGCAGCGTGGCCGAAGAGAGGATGGCGATAACGAGGCGCTGCGCTTCAAGACGCCGGACCTACGAGGACTTCTACTCGTACGGGGCGGGCTGTGGCCAGCCTCTGAGGCGGCAGCGCGACCCCGTGGGGGCCGCTGTTCGGCGCTCGTGCAGCCGCTTGGGCCCAGACGTCGCGCAGCGTGCCGATCTCGCCACCCTCCGACCGTGCTTAGTAATCGTCGTGCCGGCGGATCCATAGCTGGAACGCGTCGCCTTCGTCCCGTCCCTTCGGCGCGCGGTCGAGGATCCCGTAGTAGCCCATCAGGAACTCGACGCCGCGGGCCCCGGTCGCGTAGGTCTGGTACACGGTGCTGTCGTCGAGGACGAATGCGCTCAAGCCCTGGGCCTCGGTGAGGTAGCCCGTCACATCGGTGCCGCTCGAGTTTGCGTTGTGCTCGACGATCGGCGGCGGTCCCGCCGCGAGCATCGGCGCGATCGCCTCGCGCGTCTGCTCCTCGGTGCGTGAGTAGCCGTGGTCGAAGTTGAAGTCGCTAACCGCCGACGAGACCCAGGGCATGTTCCAGCCCATCCGCCGCTTGTACGCCTGCAGCTTCTCGAGCGGCGCCTGCGAGACGTACATCATCGTTACGTCGCGCGCGTGCAGGTGCGGGAGGGCGCCGTCGACGGTGTCGGCCATTGACGAGCACGTGGGGCAACCTGCCTCGTAGCTCGGGCCGAACATGAAGTGGTAGAGGATCAGCTGACTGCGGCCGTCGAATAGCTCCGCCAGCGTGCGCGTGCCGTCGTCTGTGTCGAAGCGGTACTCCTTCTCGACCCGAACCCGCGGCAGTTCGCGCCGCTGCCGCGCCAGCTCGTCACCCAGGCGGGTGTGCTCCTTCTCGCGGGCGAGCAGCTCGTCGCGGGCAGCGGCCCACTCCTCGCGACTTACGACCTCGTGATTGCTCATCATGCTCTCCTTTCTGGTGTGAGGATCCACCGCCCGTCATCGCTATGGCTCGACGGGCTGCCCTGATCATTCTGCGGCGTAAGCGCAGAGAGGCCTAGCCGAACGTGAACACGTAGGCCTCGACGCCGGGAGCGAGGAAGGTGATCTCGAATGTGCGGTCGGTGATCGAGCCCCGCTCGCGAATCAGCTGGTACAGCCGCTGTTGGGCCAGCGTTCCGTGGCCCTGTTCATCGACGTCGAGGCCGAGCGCGGCGCCGGGAGGTTGTCCATCGACGAGCACGCTGAACGGCACGGATGTGTCTCGCGAGGGAGGTCCCATGACGAGATGCACGTCGCGGGCGTGGAAGCGAAACGCGATCCGCCCCTCGCCTCCGTTCAGCACGCTCGCGCCCCTCCCGAAGGTCCACTCCCCTGACAGCGCCCACTGGTTGAGCTCCAGCCGATCCGGCACGGCAAAGGTGAAAGGCTCGTCGAACTCGGCGCCATCGGCGGAAACGAAGTTCTGGGCCTGCTGGTAGCCCAGATAGGTCTCGGGAGTCCCCAGGTTGGCCCAATCGGCCTGAGCCTCGAAACCATCGTCGGCGACGGAGACCAGGTCGTCACCGATGCCGTCGCGGCCCGCCTCCCGGAGCAACCCCTGGATCACCTGTTCGCACTCCTCGTATCCACCCTCACCGAACTGGTTGTGCGTGATCCGTCCTTCCGCGTCCGCGATGTAGACGGCCGGCCAGTAGTGGTTGTCGAAGGCGCGCCAGACCGCATAGTCGCTGTCGAGCGCGATCGGATACTCGACCCTCATGTCCTTCGCGGCCTGCCGGACGTTGTCGACGTCCTGTTCGAAGGGAAACTCGGGCGTGTGGACGCCGACCACGACCAGCCCCTGATCCTCGTACTTCTCGGCCCACGCGCGGACGTAGCCGAGCGTGCGGAGCCAGTTGATGCAGGTGTAGGTCCAGAAGTCGACGAGGACGACCTTCCCGCGCAGGCCCGTCGCCGTCAGCGGCGGCGAATTGAGCCAGCCGGTCGCCCCGTCGAATTCCGGCAGCGCCGACGCCATGCCTAGCCGCCCGCCGCGACGGCCGTCCGGTCGACCGCGGCTGCCGCAGTCTGGATCACGTCGGCGACAGCCGCGGGCTGGGAGACCATGATCACGTGCGAGCCCTCGAGCTCCGTGATCGTGGCTCCGGCGCGCTCGGCCATCGACCGGGTCAGGTCAGCGCCGGCCGCCTTGTCGCCGGTCGCAACCACGGCCCACGAAGGCCGGCTTTTCCACGCGGGCGCGCCCGACGGCTCCGAGAACGCCGACTCCGCGATCGGACGCTGGGTCGCCGCCATCACGGCGGTCTGCTCGGGCGGCAGGTCGGCGGCGAACGCATCGTGGAACTTGGCGGGGTCGATCGCGAATTCGACCGCGGTGTTCGCGCCGTCTCCGCTCGGATACCGGAGCGTGACGAGCGCGCTCAGCAGGACGCTGTCCCTGGAGTCGCTCGCCACCTCGCCCAGGCGCTCGCCTTCGTCCGGCGCGAAGGCGGCGACGAAGACGAGACCAACGACGTTCGAGGCATCGGTCGCGGCGTTCGAGATCACCGCACCCCCGTACGAGTGGGCGACGGCGAGGACAGGCCCCGGAATCTGCTCGAGGAAGCTGGCGATGTAGGCGGAGTCGTGAGCGATTCCGCGTAGCGGGTTTGGCGGTGCCGCTACCTGCATCCCCGCACCCTGGAGGCGCTCGATCACGCCGTTCCAGCCGGAAGCGTCCGCGAAGGCCCCGTGGACAAGGACGAGGGTGAGAGGCGTGTTGTCGGTGGCTGCTTCTGACATGAGAGCTCCTCTGCTAGTCGGTGTCGACGTCGATGACGGCTTGGGCGAAAGCTTCAGGAGCTTCCTGAGGCAGGTTGTGACCGATGCCTCCCTCGATGGTCCGGTGCGAATACGGGCCCGAGAACTTGCCGGCATAGGAACTCGGGTTCGGATGAAAGGCGCTGTTCGCGTCGCCCTCGAGGGTGATCGTCGGCACCGTGATCACCGGCGCTTCGGCGAGCCGCGCCTCCAGCTCGTCGTACTCCGCCTCTCCTTCGGCCAGTCCCAGCCGCCAGCGGTAGTTGTGAATCACGATCGCGACGTGATCCGGGTTCTCGAAGGACGCCGCGCTGCGCTGGAACGTGTCGTCGTCGAAGTTCCACTCGGGCGAGGCCGTCCGCAAGATGAGCTTCGCGAACTCGTGCCGGTTCTCGTCGTAGCCGGCCCGGCCGCGTTCGGTGGCGAAGTAGAACTGGTACCACCATTGGAGCTCGGCCTCCGGCGCCAACGGATGCTTGTTGGCTTCCTGGCTCCCGATCAGGTACCCGCTCACGGAGACGAGCCCCGTGCAGCGCTCGGGCCAGAGCGCCGCGACGATGTCGGCCGTCCGCGCGCCCCAGTCGCACCCTGCGACGATCGCCTTGTCGATCCCGAGCGCATCCAGCAAGGCGATCGTGTCGACGGCGAGGGCCGACGGCTGCCCATTGCGGAACGTCTCGTCCGAGCGGAAACGCGTCGTCCCGTACCCGCGCAGGTAGGGGATGACCACCCGGTAGCCTTTCGCCGCCAGCAAGGTGCAACGTCGACGTAGCTGTGGATGTCGTAGGGCCAGCCGTGCAGCAGAAGCACGGCTGGCCCGTCGGCAGGCCCTGCCTCGGCGTACCCGACGTTCAGCACTCCGGCGTCGACCTGGTGCAGCGGGCCGAGAGACGTCGTTTGCGTTGCCGTGGCGCTCGTCATGCGATCAACGCAGTGACCTGAATGCAGCTCGCACCTCGGCGGAGAAGACCTCCGGCTCTTCCCAAGCGGCGAAGTGTCCGCCCCGGTCGACCTCGTTGAAGTAGGTGAGGTTGGGGTACGACTTCTCAACCCAGCTGCGCGGGGCCCGGAAGATCTCGCCGGGGAACGTGGTGAAGCCGACCGGCAACGAGACTTCCGGAGGAGCCTGGCCGGCCGCGGCCGCAAGACCCTGGGCTCGGCCGAGCTCCCAGTACAACCGGGCCGCCGACGCCCCGGTGCCCGTCAGCCAGTACAGCGTGACGTTGTCGACGATCCGGTCTCGGGTGAGATGGCCGGTCGGCTCGTCGTCGACGAACGCGCGTGAGATCTTGTAGTAGCTGTCCGTGTCGTGGTCGAGTATCCAGGCAGCCAGGGCGACGGGTGAATCCAGCACGGCGTAGCCGATCGTCTGCGGCCGCGTGGACTGCTCCAGGAAGTAGCCGAAGCCGCTCGTCGTGAACGTGTTGATCGCGTCGAGGGCCGCGCGTTCCTCCTCCGTGTCTCCCGGCGGCGGGACGGGGGCGCCCAGCGTCGTCACGAGCAAGTTCATGTGAATGCCGAGCAGCCCCTCGGGCGCCTGGCGGCCCATCACGTCGGTGACGATGGCCCCCAGGTCGCCGCCCTGGGCGACGTAACGGGTATAGCCGAGGCGGTGCATCAGCTCGGCCCAGGCGCGCGCGGTGCGGCCGAAGTCCCAGCCGACCTCGGTCGGCTCACCGGAAAAGCCGTAGCCGGGCAGCGACGGCAGCACGAGGTCGAACGCGTCCTCGGCGTCTCCGCCGTGCGCGGTCGGGTCGGTGAGCGGGCCGACGACCTCGAGCAGCTCGATGACCGAGCCGGGCCAGCCGTGCGTCATGATCAGCGGCAGCGCGTTCTCTTGAGCCGACTTGACGTGGATGAAGTGGATCTCGACCCCGTCGATCTCGGTTGTGAACTGGGGCAAAGCGTTGAGCTTCGCCTCGGCCTTGCGCCAGTCGTAATCGGTCACCCAGTAGCGCGCGAGCTCCTGCAGCGTCGACAGCTGGACACCCTGCGACCGATCTGGGACGAGCTCCTTGCTGGGCCAGCGCGTCGCCGCGATGCGCCGGCGCAAGTCGTCGATCTGCTCCTCAGGAATCTCGAGGTGGAAGGGCCGGATCTCGGTTGCGGTCTCGACGGTGCTGCTCATGACGACCTCCTCTCGTCACGCAGTGACCTGAACGCGGCTCGGATCTCCGCGGAGAAGAGCTCCGGCTCTTCCCAGGCCGCGAAGTGGCCGCCCTTGTCGGCTTCGTTGAAGTAGATGAGGTTGGGGTAGGCCTGCTCCGCCCAGCTGCGGGGCGCCTGATACTGCTCGCCGGGAAAGACGGTCACGGCGACGGGAATGGAGACGCCCTTCGCGTTGAAGAAGCCGCCCTTGTACTCCCAGTAGAGGCGAGACGCGGAGACCCCCGTGTTCGTCAGCCAGTAGAGCGTGATGTTGTCCAGGACCTCGTCACGCGTCAGTTCGCCGGTGGTGCTCGTGGTCCGGTCGAGGGCCGAGACGATCGCCGCGGCCGGCTGGCCGCCGGCATCGTTGTGGTCGAGAAGCCAGGCGGCTAGGCCGACGGGTGAATCCGCGAGGCCGTACAAGGTTTGCGGGCGCGACGCCATCATCCTGGCGTACTCGACCTGCGCGTACGTCCTGATCAGCTGCTCGTAGGCGCGTCGTTCCTCGGCTGACAGATCGGATGGCGGCGGCTCGCCGCCCAGGGAAGCCTTGTCGACGTCGGCTGGAACCGTGGCAGGCATGTTGGAGTGGATGGCGAGCAGTCCCTCAGGTGCCTGCAAGCCCATCTGGTCGACGACGAACGCACCCCAGTCGCCGCCTTGAGCGACGTAGCGGGTGTAGCCGAGGCGCCGCATGAGCTCCGCCCAGGCTCGGGCCATGCGCTCGGGGCCCCACCCGGTGCTCGTCGGCTTGCCCGAGAACCCGTAGCCCGGCATCGACGGGATGACCACATCGAAGGCGTCCGCTGCGCTCGCGCCGTGCACCGTGGGGTCGGTGAGTCGATCGATGATCTTCAGCTGCTCGATGATCGAGCCCGGCCACCCGTGATTGACGATGAGCGGCAACGCGTCTTCGTGCTGCGAACGAACGTGGATGAAGTGAATGTCCAGCCCGTCGATCTCGGTGATGAATTGCGGCAGGGCGTTGAGATTCGCCTCGCACGTGCGCCAGTCGTAGTCCGTCATCCAGTGGCGCGCGAGTTTCTGGATCATTGCGAGCGGGACACCTTGGGATTGATCCGCGACGGTCTCTTGCTCGGGCCAGTTCGTCGCCGCGATCCGTCGACGGAGGTCGTCCAGGGCCTCTTCCGGAATGTCGACGTGGAAGGGGCGAACCTCGACGGTTGCCTGGATCGCGCTGGTCATGACGGACCTCCGTTCGTCCGCAGTGACCTGAATGCGGCCCGGAGCTCGTTCGTGAAGATCTCCGGCTCCTGCCAGGCCGCGAAGTGGTTGCCCTCGTCGACCTCGTTGAAGTAGATGAGCTTGGGGTAGGCCTGCTCGGTCCAGCTCCGCGGCGCCTGATAGAGCTCGTTCGGGAAGACGCTCACGGCGGCCGGAACCGAGGCGCCCTTGACGTCGAAGAAGCCGAGGTTGTTCTCCCAGTAGAGACGACCCGAGGAGACTCCTGTGTTCGTCACCCAGGCGAGCGTGATGTTGTCGAGGACCTCGTCTCGTGTGAGGTTGCCCACGGCCTCGCCTTCGAAGGCCCGCTCGATGTCCTTGTAGCTGCGCGCGTCGTGGTCGAGCATCCAGGCGGCGAGGGCCACGGGCGAATCGGCGAGCCCGTACAACGTCTGCGGACGCAGTCCCATCTCGAGCGCGTAGCCGAGCCCCGTCGTAAAGAGGAAGTTCAGCCGCTCGTACGCGCGTTGTTCGTCGGCTGAGAACCCGGACGGCGGCGGGTCGCCCGCCCCGAGCACGTTTGTCGCGAGCGCCTTCGAAACGTCGGGTGGGACCGTGCCGGGCATGTTGGAGTGGATGCCGAGCAGCTCCGGAGGCGCCTTGGCGCCCATCACGTCGGTGATCTGCGCCCCCCAGTCGCCGCCCTGCGCGACGAACCGCGTGTAGCCTAGGCGCCGCATCAGCTGCACCCACGCATCCGCGATGTGGACGGGGTCCCAGCCCGTGGTCGTCGGTTTCTCCGAGAACCCGTAGCCGGGCATCGACGGAACCACCACATCGAACGCGTCCTCCGCGTCGCCGCCGTGTGCCGTCGGGTCGGTGAGCGGGCCGACGACGTTCAGCATCTCGATGACCGAGCCAGGCCAGCCGTGCGTGATGATCAGCGGCAGCGCGTTCTCGTGCGGCGAGCGGACATGGATGAAGTGGATGTCGAGGCCGTCGATCTCCGTGATGAACTGAGGCAACGCGTTCAGCCTCGCCTCGACCCTCCGGAAGTCGTACTCGGTGCCCCAGTAGCGCACGAGCTTCTGCATCGTCGCGAGCTGCACGCCCTGTGACTCGTCTGCGACGGTTTCCCTTTCGGGCCACCGGGTCGCGGCGATGCGCCTGCGGAGGTCGTCCAGTTCCTCTTCCGGCACCTCGACATGGAAGGGACGGACCTCGGTTGCTTCTTCGGTGGTTGCCTGGGTGCTGCTCATGTCGACCTCCGTCGATTGAGTGACCTCATTGCCCTACGACCTCAATAAGCCGGCTTGGCGCGAACGCAAGGAGGGCCGGCCTCCCTAGGTCACGCTTCGGCTGCAACAATCGAGGCTGCCTCCGCGACCTGGGGACGGTGGTGGCCGAACAACCTCATCAGCTACGGCGTGACGCCTCGGTTCAATGAGCCAGGCCGAACGTCTCAGCACGCGGCAGGAGCGGGATCTGGTGATCGCAGCCGAAGGCGGTGACGCTGATGCGTGCAAGAAGCTCGTCGAGGCAAACCTCCCGGCGATCGCCGGCCTCGCCCTGAGCTTCTACAGCGGCGGCGTGGAGCGCCGGGAACTCGTTCAGGAGGGGGTGGCCGGCTTGCTGTTTGCCACGCGGCGGTACGACCCCAGCCTGAGAACCCCGTTCTGGGCATACGCCTCGTTCTGGGTGCGCAAGGCCATGCAAGAGCTCGTCGCGGAGCTAACCCGACCCGTGGCACTGTCCGACCGCGCGGTTCGAGCTCTTGCTCAGATCAGGACAGTACGTCGTGAGCACCTGCAGGCCCACGGCACCGAAGCCACGAACGAGGAGCTGAGCAGCGCGACCGGTTTGACGCTGGCGCAGCTCGAGAGCCTGCAGGCGACCGAGCGTACACCGCGTGGCATGGAGGAACGTCTGAGCACGGAGGGCGAGGCCACTGTGATGGTCGGGGACACGATCGTCGATCCCGTCGCCGAACAAGCGTACGAGCAGGTGCTCGACGACCTCGAGATCGGTGAGGTGCGTGACCTGACCGACGTGCTGGACGATCGCGAGCGGGCGGTCATCCGGGCCCATTACGGGCTGGGCGAGCAAGCGCAGACGCTGAGCGAGATCGGCGCCGGGCTCGGGCTGACCGCCGAGCGGGCACGGCAGATCGAGGCTGGTGCGCTGAACAAGCTGCGCGAAACTCTCGCCCGCGCAGCCCGCGTCGGGGTCCACTGAAGGCGCCGAGGCGTTCAGTTCTGTTCGCGTTCTTCGCGGCAGCGAGATAATGGCTCCCCCTGCGTGCCGAGGCAGCGGCATCTCTGCCAGGCCGCGCGTAGCGGTTGCCGTGGCAGGAGTTCGTGCGGCGGTTGTCGATCGACGATGACCAGCTCCTCACCGTGCCTCCGCCACCGACTCGGGGCTGAGGTTCGAGTGCGAAGGTGACTCGTCGGCGACCCAGCACGACGCGTCGCCGCGAGCCGATAGCTGCGCACGATGCTCACGCCAGACACTCCCGGATCGCCCCGAAGAAGCGTGCCGCGGAAGCCTCCCACGTAGGCCGCGCAAGGGCACGGCGCTTTGCCGCCGCTCCGAGCCTCGCCCGGACATCTCGGTCGAGTGCGAGCCGCAACAGCGCCTGCGACAGGGCGTCGACGTCGCCCGGCTCCAGCAGGAGTCCTTCGCGCTCATCCTCCGCGAGGTATGGGAGGTTCCCGGCCCGCCAGCCGACGACAGGGAGGCCGAAAGCCATCGCCTCGCCCCACACCGTCCCGTACGGCTCGCGGGCAGCCGGAAGAACGAAGACGTCCGCCGCCCGGTAGAGGCCCGCGACGTTCTCGCGGGAAAGGGGGCCATGTGCGACGACGCGGCCGGTAAGGTCGGCCTCCGTGAGGCGAGAGCGCACGCGTGCTGCGTAGCGTGCGTCGGCTGACTCATCGCCGGCGAGGTGGAGCGTCGCCGCATCGGCCGGAAGGCGCGCGAACGCCTCGAGGAGCTCGAGGATCCCCTTTCGCGGCAGCCAGTTGGCGACCGTGAGGAACGCGGCCCGGCGCCCGTTACGGAGGTCCTGCACAGGACCTTTTGGAGGAGGCGCCACGTCCCGGCCCGGGGGGACGACTCGGATCCGCGACCTCGCGAACCCCGCTTCGACTAGCTGCTCCGCGAGATGGTCGCTTGCGGCGATCAGGACGTCTGCTCGCCGCAACGCGAGCCGATCGAGCGGCGCCTGGGCCGTCGCGCGAAGAATGCCGTGGTCGATGCCGCCGGGCGGCTGATGGAGGACGGCGATCACAGGAACGCGGTGACGCCGCGTCGCTAGGGCCGGAGCTGCGAGCGCAGCGGCGATCGAGTCGACAAGGACGGCGCTCGCCCGGAGCTCCTCCGAACGGCGAAGCACTGCTGCGCTACGGAGCGCCGCGAGTGGGAACGGCCACTCGGGAAACGACAGGAAGATGATTCGCGCCTCATGCGCCGGCGCTGCGTCCGACATCCGCAGGTGGTACAGGTACCCCCCGCTCAGCCGACGGGGATCGCCTAGCGTGATGAGCGGGAGAACGAGATGCGAGTGGTTCATGTCGCTCCGACGCTCTTCGGCCCGGCGGGCATCTTCGGGGGCGGTGAGCGCTATCCGCTCGAGCTCAGCCGCGCGCTCGCGCGCCATGTCGATTGCGAGCTTGTCAGCTTCGGCCAAGCGGCGTGCTCCTGGCGTGAATCCGCCGGTCTGCGGATTCGTATCCTGCGGGCGATCGCGCACGTGGGCGGACACCCCGCGCATCCGCTCGCGCTTGGGCTCGGGCGCGCGCTTGTCGAGGCGGACATCGTCCACGCGCACCACCTGCGAAGCGCGCCGAGCCGGCTGGCGGGCCTGAACGCACGCGTCCGCGACATCCGGACCGCCGTCACGGACCACGGCCTCGGCGGCGGGAATTGGGCAGGGCTTCTCCCGCGGCTTTTCGACCGCTTTCTCACCGTCTCGGCCTATTCTGCGCGCGAGCTCGCTGCGCCGGCGTCGCGGACGAGAATCGTCTACGGAGGCGCCGATCCGGTTCGCTTCTCGCCCGACCCGGACGCGCGCCGTCGCGGCGTCCTCTTCGTCGGAAGGCTGACGCCGCACAAGGGCGTCGACCGACTAATCGAGGCGCTCCACGAGAATTCCGAGCTGCGTGTGGTCGGCTCCGGCGGCCACGATCCCAACCCGCCAGAACGGGAATATCCGAACCTGCTGCGACGGCTTGCGGCACAACGCCGCGTCGAGTTCCTCGGCGTCGTCGACGAAGCCGATCTGCCCGCCCTCTACCGCGCGGCGCAAGTCCTCGCTCTGCCGTCCGTAGAGTTGACGTGCTATGGCCGCAAGATCGCGGTCGCAGAGCTTCTTGGACTCGCGGGCATCGAGGCGATGGCGAGCGGGACACCCGTCGTGGCGAGCAGGCTCGGCGGGCTCCCGGAGGTGGTCGAGCACGGGGTTACCGGCTTCCTCGTCGAGCCTGGGAACACCGCAGAGCTCCGGTGGCGTCTCGCCCAGGTCCTAGGCGACCGCCGTCTGGCGAAGCGACTGGGACGAAATGCGCGAGAACGCTTCCTCGAGACGTTTACCTGGCAGGCCTGCGCCGACCGCTGCCTCGCTGCCTATTCGGAGCTCGTCGACACCCGAGCGCGATAGCCGCCGAACGCCGTCGGGGACTCCCAAACCCGGACCGCCAGCTCTTCGCCGCCCGCGGCGCGAATCGCATTCCCCAGCCGCGCATGAAACCAACGGGCGAGGATCTCTACCGTGACCGCTTCCGCCTCTGGCAGCCGGATCGAGTCGAGGTCCTTGCCTTCGAGCTCGGCGACGGCTTCTCGGAGCGCGGCCTCGACGACGTCGAGGTCGCAGACCATCCCTCGGCCGTCGAGGGTCTCCCGCTCGACGACGACCTCCACCCGGTAATCGTGTGCGTGGAGATCGCCCTCGGGCGGTGGGAGCCAGGGAATACGGTGCAGTGCCCGCAGGCCCGCCGACGTGCCGACTTCGAAGCCGCCGGTCACGAATAGGAGAGCGCGACGTGGACGACGCCCTCGTCCCCGCGGTCGAGTGCCGCGTACGCCTCATGAACGCGCTCCAGCGGGAAGGTGTGCGAGGAGAGGAGGGAGAGTGGAAGCTCCGGGAGCAGGGCCCGCGTGGTCTCGAGCCTGCGCCGCCGATCCCAGCGGACCGCTCGGCCGCCGACCGTCGAGACCTGGCTGCTTCGGATCTCGAGGCGCCGGCGGTGGAACTCGGCCCCGAGTGGGAGGGTGACCGGCTTCGCCCCGTACCAGGACGCGACGATCGCAATGCCCTCCGTCGAGAGGAGCCCGAGGTTCTCGCCGAGCACATCCGGGTTTCCGGTGGCCTCGACGATGACGTCCGCGCCGCGTTCCCTGGTCGCCGCGCGGACCGCGTCGAAGAGCCTGTCGGGCGTCACCGCCTCGAGTCCACACGCCCGGGCGGCTTCCCGGCGCCACGGCTTTGGATCGCTGGCGAGGACGCTCGCGCCGCTTCGGGTGAGCAGCATGGCGGTGAGGATGCCGACCGGACCGAGGCCGAGGACAGCCGCGACCTCGCTGTGGCGAATGCCGGCGTCGAGCGAGATCTGAAGCGCCGTCTCCACGAGCGGGAAGAGCGTCGCAGCGCGCGGGTCGTGCTCGCCGACGCGCACGACGTCGGACGCCGAGACGATGAAGCGGGTCTGGTGCGGATGGAACGCGAAGACGCGCTCTCCCTCGCCGACGTCGCCCAGTGAGGCTTCGACGGTTCCGACGGCGCTGTAGCCGTATGTGAACGGGTACTCAAAGCTGCCTGTGAGAGCACCGAGCGTCTCGTCCCTCGGAACGCTGGAGTCGAGCTCTCCACGATAGGCGAGCATCTCCGTGCCGCCGCTGATCCCCGAGAACTCCGCTCGGACGAGGACGTCTCCTGGCCGGGGCTCTGGGACGGCGACGTCTGCAAGCTCGACCAGATAAGGCGCGACGAACTGAACCGCGCTCGCCTGCCTCTCGTTCGCAGGATCCGCCCGCACGCCACTAAAGTAACGCCGAGTGTCCCTTCGCGAGGTCGCGACGCTCCCACTCGGCACCACCTCCGGGGAGTTCGAGCTGCGCGCGTTCGAGCTTGGTTCGGGACCGGTGTACCTCGCGCTGGTGCGCGGTCACATCGGCGACGGCCGCTCGGTCCTGACCCGGCTCCACTCAGAGTGTCTGACCGGTGACGCGCTCGGCTCGCTTCGCTGCGACTGCGGTCCGCAGCTTCGAGAGGCAGGACGCGAAATTGCAGCTGAAGGGCGCGGCGTCCTCGTTTACGCAACCGACCAGGAGGGACGCGGGATCGGCCTGGTCAACAAGTTGCGCGCGTACATGCTTCAGGAGAACGGCGCGGACACGGTCGAGGCCAACTGCCGCCTCGGCTTTCCGCCGGACGCGCGGACATACGACGCGGCCGCCCGCTGTCTTGACCTCCTCGGCGTTCGGTCTGTTCGGTTGCTCACGAACAATCCGAACAAGGTGGAGGCGCTCACGCGCGCCGGGATCGACGTCGAGCGGACCATCCCGCTCCAGACGTCGCCGCACGTCCGAAACGTCGAGTATCTCCAGGCCAAGGAGGCGAGGCTCGGCCACGTCGCGCCCGCCGGCGTCCCGCTCGACGGCAATCCGATCGGCGAGGCGACCAACGTCGCCCCCCTTCTCGGGCGCCGCTGCGCGCCGGCGGGGCGGCCGTACGTCGTGCTCAAGTACGCGCAAACGATCGACGGGCGGATCGCAACACAGCGAGGCGACGCAAAGTGGATTTCGAGCGAAGCCGAGCGTCGGATCTCGCACGGTCTTCGTGCGGCGTGCGACGCCGTGCTCGTCGGCGTCGGGACGGCGATCATCGACGATCCCCAGCTGACCGTGCGCATGGTTCCCGGGTCATCTCCGCTCCGGGTCGTTCTCGACTCGACCTTGCGACTGCCGTCGACGGCGCACGTCTTTGACGGCGAGGCCAGGACCGTCGCGCTCACGACGTCGTCCTCGAGCAAGGAGCGCCGCGCCGTCCTTCGCGCGCGCGCCGTAGGCGTCCACGTCGTCGACGCCGGCCCGCGCGGCGTCGACCTCGCGAGCGCACTTCAGACGCTGCGGGCCCTCGGCGTTGGCTCGCTGCTCGTCGAGGGCGGCGCACGCGTAATCACATCGTTCTTCGCCGAGAAGCTCGTCGACCGCCTCGTCGTCGGGATCGCGCCGACCATCATGGGGACCGGTGTTGAGGCGGTCGGCGACCTCGGTATCGCGTCCGTCGCCGAAAGCGTTCGCCTGACGAACCGGTCCGTCCACCAGGCCGGCGGCGACCTGTTGGTCGCAGCGGACGTCAGCTGAAGTAAAAAGCACCCGAATGGAGCGAGCACTTCTCGTCCGGCACGGAGAGAGTGTCCTCGGCGCTCGAGGGCTCGCGACTGCAAAAGTGGACGTCCGATGCCCTTTGAGCCAGCGCGGCGCGGCGCAGGCGCGCGCGCTCGCGGAGGAAATCTCCGGGGAAGCCATCGACCTCTGTGTGACATCCAAGCTCGAGCGGACGCGCGAGACCGCGGACATCGCCCTCGCGCAGAGATCAGTTCGACGGATCGTGCTGGCGGAGCTCAACGACCCGCTCTACGGCAGCTATGAAGGCGGCCCGCTCGACGCCTACCTTGCCTGGGCGCTCGCGAACGACTCGGCGGCCGAGCCTCCAGGCGGAGGCGAGGGACGGCAGACGCTCGTCGCCCGCTACGCGGTCGGGTTTCGGAGGATCCTTGATCGGCCGGAGCCCGCCATCTTCGTCGTCGCGCATTCGCTACCGATCGCTTACGTCCTAATGGCGTTGGCGGGGCTTGATCCTGCCCCGCGCGTTCCGCTTGTCGAGTACGCCAAGACCCACGCCGTCTCGGCCGACGACCTTACGCGCGCGATTGCCCGGCTCGAGGCCTGGTGCGAGGCGCCAAGCTGGTAGTCGCTGAGCGGGGCGATTGTCTGCGATCGCCTCCCGGTGTCTTGGCCAGGGAGCGCCTGGAAGATTGCACCGCCGGTCCACAGTAACGCGTTAGGCTCTCGCGGCGAGGACGGGACTAAAGGAGCGCAATGAGAGTCAAAGGAATTGTCTGGTTCGGCACCCGAACCGAGCGCTTCGACGAGATGCGTGAGTTCTTCCTCGAGATCACCGACGTCGCCCCGCGCGACGACCCAGGCTTGGCCGTCTTCGATCTGGCCAGCGGAGATCGGATCGAGGTCTTGGACACGGCCGTCGGCGAGAGCTACATGGTCGCACCGGTGGTCGGGTTCCTCGTCGACGACGTCGCAGCCGCTCGAGAAGAGCTCGAGTCGCGCGGCGTCGAGTTCATCGGCCCGATTCGCACCGGTGCCGGCTCGTCCTGGTCACACTTCCGCGCCCCGGACGGGCACGTGTATGAACTCACCGCGCTACCCGGCCATCCCGCACACGCGACGTAGAACTCGATCCGCTCAAGCGCGGTGTCGAGATCGGGAACGATCTGTCCGCGCACCGACAACCCACTAGCCCAGTAGTTGTCATGAGGTCGGTACGCTCGTCGCAGTGACGCGATCCGCAACACCGACGCGTCGGACGCGAGGTCCCATCCAGCGAGCTGTCGGTCGATCGTGACTCCGAGCCCCGGGCTCGACGGGGTAGGCGCCGATTGGAACTCCGCCGCGGCTGCGGACACGAACGAGGTGATGGGCGAACCGTGCGATGCCGTGCTCTGGGAACGTGCCGTTGCCGGCGACCCTGGCTCATTTGGCCAACCCTTCGAGCGTCACTCGCGAAGCGTCTACAACTATTGCTTCCGGCGCACCTCTGACTGATCGCAGGCTGAGGAGCTCACCGCGGTCCTCAGCGGTGCGCCATGTGGCCGTTCATCTTCGACGTACCACTTGGCGTGCTCGGCGGGTCGCATCGGGAGCCGCGCAGTACAGTCGGGGTGTGGCTGGAGGGTCCGTTCGAGGCTGGTTCGAGGCTGACGACGGGGATCATCGACGTCAGGAGGCCGCTCGACCTTTCTTGCCACGGCAGCCTCGGCGAGCCGTGCGCTCGTCTCGCAGGCCTCGCGCTCGCGCTCGAAGCGCCGATCACGCGTGAGCCCATGAAGACGAAGGCGCGGCGGGTGCGTCGGTGGTTCCTGGTCGCGGGCGGCGTCCTCGCCCTGCTGATTGCGGCAGTGCTCGGCGTTTACGGATGGGCGTGGTCGTCGACCGACGAGTCCACGCTCGCTCGGGCGTTGATCTGGCGCGAGTCGGATGTGGGCGACCAGTACAGGTTCCCGGCGCGGCGGATACGGGCGGGTGCTCGCGCGAGTCCCCTTCCCGCCGGCGTCGAGGCCAACCTCGCCGTGAGCCGCGAAGGGAAGCGACTCGACGAGTTCTTGCGCGAGACGGACACGCTCGCGTTTCTCGTCGTCCACGAAGACCGCCTCGTGCTCGAGCGCTACTTCGGAGGCGCTACCCGCGAGAGCCTGCAGACCTCGTTCTCCGCCGCCAAGTCGTTCGTGTCGACGCTCGTCGGGATCGCGCTCGACGCGGGCCTGATCGGAAGCGTCGACGATCGGGTGACCGAGTACCTGCCCGAGCTGGCTGCGCGAGATCCCAGATTCCGGCAGATCACGCTGCGCGACCTCCTGACGATGTCGTCGGGCATCCGCTACCGGGAGGACGGCTTTCCGTCCTTGGGCGACGACACCTACACGTACTACGGGTGGATCTGCGGGACGTCGCGCTGAACCGAGTCCGAATCGAGGGGCCACCCGGGGTCTCGTGGCAGTACAACAACTACCACCCGCTGGTTGCTCGGGCTGGTGCTCGAGCGCACCACGGGAACGTCGGTCTCCAACTTCATGGCCACGAGGCTCTGGCAGCCGCTGGGAGCCGAAGCCGATGCCACGTGGAACCTCGACTCCGAGCGCTCCGGGTTCGAGAAGATGGAGAGCGGCCTCAACGCGAGGGCGGTCGACTACGCCCGCTTCGGGCTGCTCTTCCTCCACAACGGCAAGTGGAACGGCAGACGGATCGTCTCGAAGGACTGGGTGCGCGCAGCGACCCGCGCTGGCAGCCCCACCGACCCGGTGTACTACTACGACTACGGGTACTTCTGGTGGCTCGACCCGGACCAGCCGGGGCGCTTCTACGCCCTCGGGAAGTACGGGCAGTACATCTACGTGGCACCCGACGCGGACACGGTGGTCGTCCGCTTCGGTCGCAGCTCGGGGGTCACCAGCACCACTTGGCTGGCGACCTTTCGCGACGTCGCGGACCAGCTCGAGCGTCGGCCGTGACCGCGACGCGCACCGCCAGCTCAAGGACCTTCGTAGGTGGTGCACGGCGACCCGAGACCGAACCGCGGACGCCATCGTTCGGGTTGCGGAGAAGGAGTCCGTGGCCGAGGTTGTCGTCGGGCGGCCGAGCCGATGGCGACGACCGGTAGCGGGCAGCGGTCGACGACACTGTGCGCCACGCTGCCTGGCAGTGGACGACGTCGTGTTCGATCGGTTCCGTCTGGCGATTTGGATCAGTGCTACGGCAGCTGTTGTCCAACACGGTTGTCGTAACCGGGCTAGGTCTCGCCGTCCCAGTAGTCGAACTTGGGCTCGCTCTTGAGCATGGCCTGATAGCCCTCCGACTGCGACCAGAGCCCGACCTTGCCGCTGTCCGGGTAGTGAACGATCGCGAGCGGTGACTTGGAGGAGAGAATGAGGACTCGGGACGGCTCCTCCGACCGGTTGATGACCTGGTGGCCGCCCGCTGGCCCCTCCGGGAAGACCGCAACGTCACCCGGCGCGAGCTCTCGCTCGCCATCCGGCCCGCGGAGGGTGGGCCGGCCCGAGACGGCGATCAGCCACTCCTCGCAGCCGATCTCGTAGTGATAGGGCCAGGTCTTCTCGCCCGGCGGCAGCTCGTAGAGGCTGCCGCCGAGAAGCGTCGCACCGAGCCGTTTCCCTATGACCGTCGCCCTGTGCCGGTATCCCGGCCGATCGTTCTCGCTGTCCCAGTCCTGCTCGCCGAAGAGGTTGAAGACATCCACGGCGCCATCCTAGGCGTGCTCTGCCCAGCGCCCCTGCGGTTCCCTCGTGGTCTTCCCAGCAGCGAGAAGCCGTTCGTAGTAGGCGCTGGTCTCGGGGTGGTGGCGGATCCGTTGGAGGGCGACGACGTGCAGCGTCCAGTTGAGCTGGCGGTCGCCACCGCGGTTCAGCCGGTGGCATCGTTGCTTGCCGCCCCCCGTTCCACGACATCCCGAGGGCCGAACCTCGGCGTCCTCCCGCGGGATGACGGCCGTCGTATGCCCGGACGCCGTCGTCGGCGCGGCCTACTGACAGCCCTCTGCGAGCGCGGGCGCAGGTGCGCCCGCGTCGGGGCCTCGTTCTGCGCTCGGCTGGTGCGCAGCGAGCGCGGCGGCGGCTGCTGAACCCAACAGAGCGAAGCTCAGGTCGCCGAGCGTGTCACCATAGGTCTGGAGCTCGGCGTAGCCCGCCGCGCCGGCCGAGTACTCCGCGAGTTCCCAGCCGACCGCGAACGTCATCCCCATTCCGAGGACGAGAAGGAACGGGACGATCGACCCGAGCGCGTAGCGGCGGAGCCAGAGCGCGATCGCGTACGCGATCAGGACCGAGTTGACGAGGTGGACGAGCTTGTCCCACCACCACACCTGGTCGTACGCGTCGAACGTGTTCCAGAGCACGTCCGTCAGCGGCGCGGCGACGAGCAGCCCATCGGCGAGGTGCGGATAGGGATGCCCGTTCCCGGCGATACGCCACAGCACGGGGATGACGAGCCCCGCGAGAGGGAAGACGAGGATCCGCCACTGCATCGCCTTGTCCTCGTACTGTTGCCAGTTGGGATTGGTCGCGGGCAGCAAGAGCAGCGCGACCAGCGCCCCCTTCAATCCCACCAGCGACCAGAACGCTGGCGAGCGCTTGCGCACGACCTCTGCGAGGTAGACCGACATTGCCACGAAGGTACGGGTAATTCCGCGGACTGCGCGACAGCCCGGCGACCGAAGCTCGGCGTACGCCCATGGGACGACGCAGATCGGTTGCCAGGAGGACTCCGTTGAGCCGCGAGGGCGCTACGGTCCCCGGTCAAGAGGTGAACTCGATGCGTGTGGTTTGGAAGGACATCGGCAGTCGCTACCGCACGTTCGACACGGCAATCGCGGCCATCGCCTTCGCCCTCGGCCTCGTCGTCCTCTTCACCGGCGGGTTCGGCGAGCCGGAGCCCGACGTTCGCGACGGCGATGCACTGGGAGTGATATTGGTGGCGCTCGCCACAGTGCCGCTTGCCCTCCGGAGCGTTTGGCCGCTCCCCGTCTTCCTGGTCAGCGTCGGCACGACGCTCGTGCTCTACACGCTCGAATACCCGGGAGAACTCGCGATCGTTCCGCTCGTCGCCGTCCACTCGCTGGCCGCTTCCGCCGGCGACCCGCGTCGGACACGAATCCTGGCGACGGTCGTTGCCGCCGCGTTTGGCATGCTCGCGGTGCTGTCGCTGATCGTGTTCGAGCCCGACGTGGGTCTTCTGAGCCTGGCGGTCTTCTGGGGGGTAGCGTGGGTCGCGGGTGCCCAATCGCGGCTGCGCCGTGAGCGGATCGCAGAGCTCGAGGAACGTGCGCGCCGGGCCGAGCGCGAGCGGCAGCTCGCCGCGGCCGAGGAGCGGACAAGGATCGCGCGTGAGCTTCACGACTCGGCCGGACACGCGATCAATGCCATCCTTCTGCAGCTCGAGGCGGCGCGCGTGCTCCGCGAGCGGGAGCCCGAGCGGGCCGAGGCCGCGCTTGACAGCGTCGAGCGGGTGGCGCGGGAGACGATCGCCGAGATCGATGGCTTGGTCGGCGCGCTCCGCGAAGAGGGGCCGGCGGAGGTCACGCCTCCTGCGGGCATCGACGACATCGAGCGTCTCGTCGAGCGGCATCGTGCGGACGATCTCGCCGTCACCCTGAACGTCGGCGGGAAACCGCGTCCGTGCTCGCCCGCGGTCGACCGCGCCGCGTATCGGATCGTGCAGGAGGCACTGACCAACGCCGCGAGATACGGGGATGGGAGGGCGCGGATCTCGCTCGTTTTCGGCGAGGCGGCGCTCGAGCTCGAGGTCGAGAACCGCATTCGCCGCGCGGCCGCGAGCCGCGCGGGAGGAGGGCACGGGCTCGCCGGCATGAAGGAACGGGTCGAGCTCCTCGGCGGGGTTTTCGAGGCGGCCGCCAACGGCCGCGTCTTTCGAGTCCAGACTCGCCTCCCGTACGAGCGAGCCGTCTGATGGCGTCGAGAGCGGTGCGGGTGCTGATCGTCGACGACGACGATCTCGTGCGAGACGGTCTCAGCGCCGTGCTCTCGAGCGACGAGACGATCGAGGTTATAGACGTGGCCGCCGACGGGCGGCACGGGATCGACCGTGCCCGCTTCCTGCGTCCGGACGTCGTTCTCATGGACGTCCGCATGCCCGAGCTCGACGGCATCGCCGCCACGCGCGAGCTGCTGGCCGCCGTGCCCGAGACCAAGGTCGTGATCCTGACTACGTTCGAGGAGGACGACTACATCTTCGGCGCCCTCAAGGCGGGCGCCAGCGGCTTCCTGCTCAAGCGCACGCCCCGCGCCGACCTGATTGCGGCCATCCACGCCGTCGCGGCCGGGGAGGGCCTGCTCTCGCCGTCGGTCACACGCCGGGTCATCGATCGTATGGCCCGCCAACCTCTGATCGGTGAGGGCGGCGACCCGCGGCTAGCCCAGCTCACTCCGCGCGAACGCGAGGTGCTCACGCTGATCGGTCAGGGCTCTCGAACCAGGAGATCGCGGCCGCGCTCTTCGTCGAGGAGACGACGGTCAAGACGCACGTGCGTCGGATCCTGATGAAGCTGCACTTACGCGACCGCGTGCACGCGGTGATCTTCGCCTACGAATCGGGACTGGTGCAGGCGGGTGCCGCGACGGAGAGTGAGGCCTGACGGTCGCGACGCTTGCGGCGGGCGAGCTCGATGGCAGCGGTGATCAGGAGGGCGAACCCGAGCCCGATCGCAACGCCCAGCAGTGGGTTCTGGAACGCCTTGCCGCCGAAGTACCCGAGCAGCGCGCCCTGCGTCGCCCAGAGCACGGCGGCGATGCCGTCGAGTGCGGCGAAGCGCGGCCAGGGGTAGCGCAGGATCCCGGACGCAAGCGTGACGGCCGTTCGGCCGAAGGGAACGAACCGCCCGAGGATGATCGCGGAGGCGCTGCGCCTGGCCAGCTGCTCTTCGGCTTGTGGGAGGCGGTTGCGGGCGCGCCGGAAGAGCCGGCCTTGCCGGTAGCCACGGAGCGAGCGTCCCACGCCGTACAGGACGTGATCGCCCGCGATCGCACCGCCGGCGGCCGCGAGCAGGACGAGCACGATCGACAGCTCTCCGCTCGCGGCGAAGACGCCGGACGTGACGAGCGCAATCTCTCCCGGCGCGGGCGGGAAGAGGACGTCGAGCAGCACGAGGATGAAGAGCACACCGTACGCCCACGGTGATGCGGCGAGGACATTGAGCAGGGACTCGAGCATGCGCCGCCCCTAGCAGTGGGCGCAGGCGGGCTGTGGGCCCGCTGCCAGATGCGATCGCGCGACCGGCACAAGGCGCCAGAGCCTCAGCGCCGCCAGCGCGATCGCCGCTCCAGCCACGGAATCGAGGAAGTAGTGGTTGCCAGTAGCCGTTACCGCCACGGCCATGACCGCTGGATGCGCGGCGAAGAAGAGGCGAACGAGCAGGGAGTTGGCCGCCTGGATGGCGAACAACCCGACGAGAAGGCTCCAGCCCACGTGCATGCTCGGCATCGCCGCGTACGGGTTGTACGGGACACCTGCGAACGAACTCCCGTCGCGATCGAGACCGACCGTGTCGGCGATCCCGAGCCCGGGCACGAGCCGCGGCGGCGCTACGGGGAGAGCAACGTGGACAATGATCGCGAGCGCGATCGAGATCAGAAGCAGCGTTCGAGCTCGCGATAGACATGACGATGACGGACCGCGAGCCAGCCGAGCACGCCTGCTAGGAGCGGCGCGAAGCCGAGCAGGTAGTAGCCAGACAAGACCTCTTCGAACGATTCGAGCGAGCCTTGGACGCCCGCCTCGTGGAAGAGGCCCACCGCACGCTCGAGGTCGACGAGGGCGCGTGCATTCGCGAGCGCCTCGTCCGTGCTGGCGATCGAGAGCCCCCGCACCGCCAGGTAGAGGCCGTACAGGGAAACCCACACCAGGAGCTCGAAGACGACGAAGCGAACCGCGGCGCGAGCACGAACCGGCCCCGTGCCAACCCTGTCAGCGATCCGCTTGGGGTCGGCTTGCGCAGGCTCCTCTCGAAAATGGATGGCCGCGTGCCGCCGGAAACCGCCAGGGGGGAGGGTGCCGGCAGGGCCCTTCCGGATGTGGACCGACGCAGTTGCGGCCATACCTCGACGCTACGGACCGCGTCGTCGGCTCCGAAACGTCCGCTGGGATGAAGCTGCCTGTCCTCCCGCGGGAGGACAGGCCTCACCCACGGCGCGACCCGGAATCATCGTGGACGTCTCCTACTCCCGCGACTTCTTCGACCAGTCGATCTGCGAGCGGATCGCGAATCGGCAGATCGATCGGGGGTCTGATGTCGTCTTCGCCGCTGCGGAACGTGCGGGCTCGGTGCGTTGTCCGCAGCGGCCATCAGGGGGATGTGGGGGGTCGGTGCCGACGCCGACCGCTCGTACCTCGGATCGCACATCCTCGCCTCGACCGTGAAGCGCTACGACCGAGCGGTGCTGCTGGCCGTCCGTGGGTTCATCCAGGGCACGCTCCCCCAAGGCGAGGATGTGGAGCTGGGGCTCGAGGACGACGCGGTCGGGATAACCGGAATCAGCGTCGAGCTTCCGGCGTCGATCGCGCGAAGGTCGATCGCGCAGCCGCCGCGCTCAGAGCGGGCGAGCATGTGAAAGCCGCACGTCTGGGCCGCAACTAGTTCGCGACTATCGGGTTCGCCTCCAGATAGTGAACGACCTCGAGGCCCGACAAGGCAACCTCTCGGGGCTGCTCAAAGCCGGGTGTGGATGCGGACGGCTCGACTGCGACCTTCGACGACGTGGTCGTTCCCGATGCCGGCTCGCTGGTTTAGCTGGACGAGATGGTCGAGATCGGGCGCCGCGACGAAACACAGATACGTCTCTTCGCCGAGAGCGAACAATCGACGCCAGCAGAGAGCAGTACCTCCCTCTCCAGGTTTACGGAGCTACGGGGCTCGAACCCGCGACCTCCGGCGTGACAGGCCGGTCTTGGCGGTTGCGGGGCTGAACGGGGATAGGCGGGGACTCCCGCCGTGAGCAGGTCTTTCGCCCCGTCATTGGGTGGATTCGCGGGTGCGCGGGAGCTTCCGGCACAGCACACGGGCACGCGATACGACGCCCCGTAAGGCTCGGGCATGAGTAGCTCGACGTGACGAGGACAGCTGCGTGCGGTTAGCCCTTGTCGTACTCGTCGTGGCGGCGATACCAGACGGCGGCGTGCAGGTCACCCATTCCTTGCACCATCGTCTCGTTGCGCCCGCGTGGTGCGCGGTCGAGCCACTGGTAGGCGCCCCAGAGGCCGTCCAGCCCGCGAATGTAGGCCGAGTAGGTGTGGTAGACGGCGCCGTCCTCGAGCACGAACGCGCTCATGCCTGGCGCTTCCCGCAGTACCGTCGCCAGGTCCGTGCCATAGACGGCAAGAGCGTCCGGGTCGCCGAGCTCGCTGTGGGTATCCATCGCGCGGAAGTTGTGCTGGACGACTCCCGACTGCTGCTGCTCCTTGGTGAACGTGACCTGGAAGTCGTAGTTGAAGTCGCTCCCGAACGACGACGCCCATGGGAAGCTCCAGCCCATCCGCTGCTTGTACGCCTGCAGCTTCGCGAGCGGCGCCCGCGAGATCGCCCAGAGCATGACGTCGTGGTTGGCCAGGTGGACGACGGAGCCGTCGAAGCCGTCGGCGATCGCCGAGCAGGACGGACAGCCCGCCGTGTAGTCGGGCCCGAACATGAAGTGGTAGACGAGCAGCTGCGAGCGGCCCTGGAAGAGATCGGCGAGCGAGGCGTTGCCCTCGTCGGTCTCGAATCGATACTCCTTGTCGATCCGGACCCACGGCAGCTCCTGCCGCTGCTGCGCGAGCTCGTCGCTGCGCCGCGTCAGCTCCTTCTCGGCTTCGAGCAGCTCGAGACGGGCCGCGAGCCACTTTTCACGCGTTCCTGTCCTGTGCTGTGTCATCTGCTTTCTCTCCTTCCTGTCGCTACATCGGGGGCATGGCCGGCCTAGCCGTAAAGCATTCGTGGGAGCCCGAAGTGGGGGAAGACGCCTAGGTCGCCGAACCAGGTGATCGCGGAGATGCGCTCGCCTTCGAGCGTGAGCACCATGAGCCCGTACGCGCGTGTGATCGCCGCCTGTGCGTCCGGGAGGTAACAGCCGAAGGCGGGCTGCCCGTTGGCTCGGGTGAGGACGAGCCTGAGCTGTGCGCCGCGTCGGATCGCTCGGTCGCGCAGGAACGCGGCGACTGCCGCGTGGCCCTGGTACTCGTAGGGCTGGGGCGGCATTCTCACCCAGGCGTCGTCGGTGAGCAGGGAGACGACGGCGTCGACATCGCCGCGCTCGACGGCGGCGGCGAAGCGGCCGACGAGCTCGCGTTCGCGCCGGGAGCCGGGCGTGGAGGCGCCCTCCAGCTCGCCTGCCGACACGTGTTCGTCGAGCGTTGCTCGCGCGCGTTGGAGTGCGGCCTTGACCGCCGCCTCGGTGGTATCGAGCATGCCGGCGACCTCGGCGCCGCTGAAGCCGAGCGCGTCGCGGAGCACGAGCACGGCCCGCTGCCGGGGCGGGAGGTGCGGGAGCGCGGTCACGAAGGCCAATCCGACCGTCTCTCGCGTTTCGTAGCGTGCCTGCGGCCCCGGTGCGGAGTCCGCGAGGTCGTCGAGCAGCACGTCCGGGTACGGCTCGAGCCAGATCGGCTCACTCAGGCGAGTCGGCTCAGGCGGTTCGACCATGGCTGGAACCTCCTTTGGGCGGCGTCGGCGACCACGCAGGACGTTCAGGCAGCGGTTCGTCGCGATCCGGTAGAGCCAGGCGCGAACCGATGCTCTGCCCTCGAACTGCTCGAGCCCGCGCCAGGCCGCGAGCAGGGTCTCCTGCACCATGTCCTCGGCGTCCTGGACCGAGCCGAGGATCCGGTAGCAGTGGAGTTGCAGTTCGCGCCGGAAAGGGTCGGTGAGCTCGCGGAATGCATCCGCGTCCCCGGCCCGAGCGCGGCTGACGACTACGTCCTCCATGGACACCTCCCCGCGCACGCCCAGTTCGCTCCCACACCTCTCATGACACCGGTCGTGCCTGAAAGGAATCGGTCCGGCTGCGGTGCCACCGGTGTCTCAACAGGCAAGACCCGAACCGTGAGGAGGATGAGGTGGGACACGCGGTAATCGGAACCCAGAGGAAGCGGCGGCGTTGGATGGCGCTTGCGCTGGTCGTCACTGCGCAGTTCATGGTCATCCTCGACGTCACGATCGTCAACGTCGCCTTGCCCTCGATCCAGCGCGATCTCGGCTTCGCCCAGGAGAACCTGCAGTGGGTGATCAGCGCCTACACGATCATGTTCGGCGGGACCCTCCTACTGGGCGGGAGGCTCGCTGATCTGCTCGGCCGCCGGAGGCTCCTCCTCGTCGGGCTTGCGCTCTTCTCGTTCAGCTCGCTGCTCTGTGGGCTCGCTTGGTCGGAGAGCTCGCTGATCGCCTTCCGAGCCGTACAGGGACTCGGGGCCGCTCTCCTGGTGCCGGCAGCGCTTGCGCTGCTGATGACGACCTTCACAGAGGGTCACGAGCGCAACCTCGCGCTCGGAATCTACGGAGCGGCTGCGGGCAGCGGCGCCGCGGTGGGCGTCCTGCTCGGCGGCCTGCTCACCACATATCTCAGCTGGCCGTGGATCTTCTTCGTCAACGTGCCGGTCGGCTCAGCCGCGATCGCACTCACTCCGCTTCTACTCGGAGAGAGCCGTGCCGTGCTGCCGCATCGCCATTTCGACCTCGCCGGCGCATCCTCGGTCACCGCCGGCCTCATGCTGCTCGTCTACGCGCTCACCCGCGCGACGAGCGACGGCTGGGGCGCCACCACGACGCTCGTCCTGCTCACGACCTCGGTTGCCCTGTTGTTGGCCTTCGTCGCGATCGAGCTCCGCTCGAGGGCACCTCTGCTTCCGCTGCGGATCTTCCGCCTGCGCACGCTCTCGGCGGCGAACGCGACGATTGCTGTTGTCGGAGCGGGCGCGTTCTCGGAGTTCTTCCTGCTCACCCTGTACATGCAGGACGTCCTTCGCTTCTCTCCCGTCCAGACGGGCGCTGCCTTTGCCGCCTTGGCGCTCGCCGCCGTTGTCGCCTCCAACATCGCCCAGGCCGTCGTCGGCCGGGTCGGCGTTCGCCCCGTGCTCACGAGTGGGCTTCTCGCTCTTTCCCTCTCGGTCGCACTGCTCAGCCGCGTGCCGGTGGAGGGACACTACTTCTGGGATCTCTTCCCCGCCTTCCTGCTCGGCGGCGCCGGCTTGGGAGTCTCCTTCGTCTCCGCCACGATTGGAGGCCTGACCGGCGTCCGCCCGTCGGACTCCGGGGTCGCATCCGGTCTCGTGAACACGGGCCGCCAGATCGGCGGAGCCATCGGTCTCGCCGCAATCAGCGCGGTCGCCGCCGCGTCCGCCAGCTCGTACGCCGACTCGCACCCCGAAGTACAGGCATCCAGCGCCCTCGCCCTCACGCACGGCTTCCAAATCGGCTTCTACGTGCTCACCGGGCTTCTCCTCGTCGGCGCGCTGATCGCCGCGACCCTGGTCAAGCCTCGACCGCCTTCCCTCGAGGCCGAGCGGGCACGCGAGCAGCAACCGGAGCCGGTCCGCGAGGCAGCCTGACTGCGCCAGCCAGCCCGACTCGGCGCACCAGATCAACACCTGTGGGAGCTGCGGCTGATTCAGCGACGGCACGGGCTTCGTACTTTTCGAGCTCGTCATAGACCGCTCTGACGAGCTCGAATCTGTCTGCGACCTTGATCCGGATGCTCGCGCTAGTGGCGGCTAGCTCGGCAAGCGCCGGGCTTCCGTGCGACCGCGGCCACCGGAGTACCAGCCTCGGCGAACTCGCCCGCTATCCACGCCCAAGCCATGGCTAGCGCCAACGACGACAGTTGGTCTGCCCGTCGAGCCACTCATAATCGTCCTCTCAGCAAAGCCTCGGTCGCTTAGCGGCTAGTCGTCGAGGCTCCCCATGGTCAAGTTGACGGTCGTTCCGGTCATCCCGCTTGCCTTATCGGAAGCCATGAAGACCGCCATGTTTGCCATCTCCTCGAGCGTCATAAGCCGTCGCGGATGGGTCCTGCTTGCGAGCAGCTCCTGAAACTGTTCCCAGGTCATTCCCGATACGTTGGCGCGAGATTCGAAGAAGCGTCTCCTTGATCCGATCGATTCCGGCATCGCCTGTGGTCGCAGACCGACCACGCGAATGCCCTGAGGTGCGAGCTCGGCGGAGAGATCTCGAGTGAGTGCCTCCTTGGCGGCCTGCGCCGCACCGTAGCCTCCCACCAATGGGAGGCCGGTCCGCGAGTGGAGTGTGGTGACGGTCATGATCACCCCCCGATTTGTTCGGAACCATCTGCCTGGCTGCCAGGCGTGCGGTCAGGAAGTACGACCTGGTGTAGGTCGTGATCGGCAGGGAGAACTGCTCGACATCCAGCTCGGCCAGAGGGACACCCAGAATCTTCGTGTCCGGGACGCCGACCGCGTTGAACGAGATATCGACGCGACCCGCCTGATCGATCACGGACTGGAGATGCTTGTCCAGGGCCTGCTCGTCGAGAGCGTCGACCTCGGCCGCCTCAGCGGATCCGGCGGCGGAAGTTATGTCCTCAGCGACCGCTTCGACCGGTGCCGGCTGGCGCCCGGTGAGAAACAGCTTGGCCCCCTCAGGCGCAAAGGCACGCGCGACAGCGCCGCCGATCGCGCCTCCGGCTCCGTAGATCACCGCAACCTTGTCCTTCAGCATCATCTCTGGTTCCTTTCTGTGCCCGGGTGGCCGTTTTCGAGGTGTGCTCGTTGAGACACCGGCGACGACCGAAATGGAACGGCAGCCGCTGCAGGCAGCGGACGGTACGCGACCGATCCGCAGCGGCCGCGGCCGGGACACAGGTGTTAGGGTTGCCCACGTCCCACGCAGGGTCCCCGGGTACCAGTCGCACTGGCGCGGGAATCCCGTCGCAGTGGCTGGCACGTCGGCTATCTGGGGGAGGACGAGCGCGACCGAAGGCGACGTTCACAAGCTGACTTCACGAGCGCAGCTGGCGCGACGTCTGGCGCCGTCTGGGTCCCGATTCCCTGTCACGTGATCGACAAGGAGGCTTGGGAGATGAAGATCATTGCACTCGTGCCGGCGCTGCTGGCAGCGGCCGTACGGGCGACCCGGAAGGAGGAGATCGTGGAAACGACCGAGTCGTCCGAGCATCTGACCAGGAGGTCCATCGCTTTCAACCGCCTGCTGCTAGCGGTGATCGTCGCTGCCGCAGCCGCCTTGTCTCTGATGCAGGTGGCTCAGGCCGGACCGCCGCCGCCCGTGGTCCCGGACGCAATCAAGGTTCCTGACGGCAACAAGGTGTTCCTCATCGGTCATGCGGTCGGCGTCCAGATCTACTCCTGCAATGGCGTCGTCTGGAGTTTCGTCGCGCCCCGGGCGAATCTGTACAACAAGCACGGCAAGCTCATCATCACCCACTTCGCCGGGCCAACGTGGGAGGCCAAGGACGGCAGCACGGTCGTGGGCCGGGCCGAGGCAAGCGTCACCGTCGATCCCACCGCCATTCCGTGGCTGCGGCTGGCCGCTGCTTCGACGGCCGCGGGTCCTGACGGCGACCGGCTCATAGCGACGACCTACGTCCAACGGATCGCAACCACCGGCGGTCTCGCTCCTCTCGCCGCTGAATGCAACGCGACAACGGCAGGAACCGTGGCCGAGGTGCCATACACCGCCGACTACTACTTCTGGAAGAAGACCGGTGCCTGACGCAGCGCCGGCGGCCGGCGAGCGCGGGTCCGAGCGTAAATCGGCCTGAAAGGGGGTGCCGTCCGCGCGTTTCGGCGCATTTTCGCGCGTTTTCGCCGGTCCCCACACCGCCAGCGAGTATCCCATCGAGATACCCACGACCCGCTACTTACTAGGAAGCTCTCTCAGTACCGGTCCAGCTTCGCTCAGTTCGCCGGGCTCGGTCGCCGTGATCACGCGCCAGGAGTCCCACGTGATCTTGAGGATGACGAGGGTGATGAGCAGTCCGATGATCGGGTCGGCGATCTCGGCGCCGAGGGCGACGACGCCGGCGCTCGCGACGACGCCGAGCGAGACAAACCCGTCGACGCGGGCGTGGTTGCCGTCGGCGACGAGGGCGGGGCTCGAGAGTCGCCTGCCTGCGCGCAGCCGGACCTGGGCGGCGATCTCGTTGCCGACGAAGCCGATCACCCCAGCAAGTGCGAGCACCCACAGGTGTGAGAGCTCCTCCGGGTGGACTAGTCGCGCGATCGCTTCGTAGGCGGCGACACAGGCAGAGATGAAGATCGCGAGGACGACGGCGAGGCCGGCGAGCTTCTCTCCGCGCAGCGAGCGGAGGAAGAAGGCGAAGCCGAGTGGGACGGCGGTGAGCGCGTCGCCGACATTGTGGATCAGGTCGGCGAGGAGCGCTACTGAGCCGGAGAGCAGGAAGATGGCAGCCTGGGCGAGCGCGGTCAGCGCGAGCACGCCGAGGCTCAGCGAGACCGCCTTGATCCCCTTGCGCGAGCGGAGGATGGAGCGATCGACGAGGCCGTGCGAGTGGCCATGCTCATCGTGGCCGCGGTCGTCGTGGTCGGGGGTGTGCTGGTGGTGGTGAGCGTCGCCGTTGTGATCGCGGTCGGGCTCGCGTTCCCGCTGCGCTTCCAGTTCTTGTGGATGCCCGTGGCTCATGAAGCCTCGCTGATCGGCTCGGGGTAGTCGAGCCGGACGTGCTCGACGTGGAAGACGGCCTGGTCGAGCAGGTCGGCGACGTGCGAATCGTGGAGGCCGTAGACGACT